>Ga0123352_10000774_pt1 | contig 39894 bp, 30 predicted proteins | sample TergutLab28metaG_FD_89700 | JGI IMG/M metagenome (GOLD analysis project Ga0123352, IMG submission 89700) | Labiotermes labralis P1 segment gut microbial communities from Petit-Saut dam, French Guiana - Lab288 P1 | ecosystem: Host-associated > Arthropoda: Insects > Digestive system > Gut ... | reverse complement strand
TTGTCAGATTTTAAAGAAACATGATTTTCAGAAAAAAGTTACCGAATATAAAATGTGTGTTTTGACCTTTTCTACAACTTCTGTCTGAAACATTTCTCATTCTAAGAAGAATTGAGTGACGTATGTTAAAAATATATGTTCATCTTCATATAAGGACCTGTTATTCTTGTCAGATTTTAATGAAACATGAACTTTCTTGACAGATTTAAAAAAATACTCAAGTATCAAATGTAATGAAAATCTGTCCAGTGAAAGCCAGGTTGTTCCTTGTGGACAGACAGACAGACATGATGAAGCTAAGAGTCGCTTTTCACAATTTTGTGTATGCACCAAACAACATCAAAGTTACTCAAACTACAATGCATAATCAACATTTTATTTAATATTACTTCCAAAGTCTAAATACCGGTACTTCTTTGGACATATTTCACCAAGTCCATCAACATCAGGAAGTCTCATACTAATAATCATGAATTAGTCACACAAAAATACAACATTACTAATGCTGACCTCTTGGACACCATGTGGAATGCCTTCCCACATGTGAAATCATGGGTAACATATCACAGATAACCAAGCATACCAATGTAATTATATACCTACATGAAGAGACTGGACTAGCAGTAACATGAAGATTCAAGTCTTCTGCAGTACGATGCTATGCTGGTTGATAAATTCTTTCTTACGTTTCAGAGAAGCCTCCGCATACAGGACCAATTTGAACTCTGAAGGCAAAAGCAGCAAGCCCCTTTGGCACGCCAGTAACTATTTGCCAACTGACACAACATCACATCCCATAAGGCTTTAATCTTCATCAGCATCAGAGTGACAACTTAAAATCCCACACAGCAATAACATGCCTGACTTGTATTCAGGACAGACATTTTTCTCCCAGTCCTTTCAAATTCACCATACATACTCTAACCTGACATGACACAACTTGATAATTATCTGTGAAATGATGATGATGATGTTGACAATAATGATGATGATAATGACAACAATAGATGAAAAAATTAGGACTTGGCACTGAAAAATACTTACAAATGATTGTAGCAACAGCTTCGAAGCAAACAAATGGATCAGTCTGGAAAACTTTCACAAATGGGAACACAAACAATGGCAGGAATTTAACCTCAGCAAATACTGAGGACCAATGAGCTAAACAGGACAGTAACCTGAAAACATAATATTATACACTATTTAATGATACCTCAAACCCACAGCAAGTATGCTGAACTGCAAACATTCTGCCAATTATTAAATCTCTTGTTGTGTCTGGAATGTGATAAAAGCATTATATATTCAATATTACAACAACATGTATATAATGAGAAATCAACAATAATCATGATTACAAATTTATTCATTTCATGATTATAAATAAACATGGAACTAAATATGTATGGTAGCAATGTTCCCTGTGAATTTGCCATGAAGCCAAAGTATTAGACCACTAAACCAAGAGACATCAATTATCACATGAACGTCAATGAAATAATGCCCTGGTCTGGGAAATGCAGAAACTTGAAAAACATATTCTACGAACACTTCAAAAACTTCCTCCTATACATATTTTTCAAATTTAATTTAAAAAGTGAAATGTGCAAGAACAGTTACCGTTTTAGATTCTTTAAGACACTTCTGTTTTCTAATGGATACTGTTCTTCAAGATGCAGGTAAGCTGGATGGACTTCTCGTTTGATAAGACTCATATATGATGGTTGATTGTAAGGTATTTGTAAGATGGTTCTCCAAATGAGAGATCGGTAAGAGTCTGGGTATTCTCCAAATTCCTTTAGGATAGGCCGTAAGCGATTCAGATCCAGAGTTTCTTTAATCTGTGCAGAGATTACACACACAGGATTAAAATCCAACAAAATCCAAAAAGGTTTGTATTACTTGGAGTGAGTGGTAGCTTCTTAACTCTTTGGTCCTGGAATTAAATATCAGGAGTGATCTGCAAAAGACTGGAATTTATGTGGGGGCTATATAGGAGTATTTAAATCAGTGGTTATCAAAGTGTGCTCCACAGATCCCAAGAGATCTGTGACTAGTTCCCAGGGGATCCGTGGATACATTTCTGTAATGGTCACTTTGAAATTTACTTATTTTGAATTCCTTTAAGGGATAATGTTTTGTTAAAAATAATTGTAAAACATCTTTAATTGGTGATTTGTTTCTTTGTATGGCCATTAGAATATCTAATTATGAAACCCCCTGTACCCACGAAGCAAGCGACAATAAACAGTTCAAGTCAAATCATGCAATGCATTGTTACATATTCTACTTGTATGTATTCACCGTCATCTAAAATCAGTTTTGAGACATAAATTTTTAATTTTTGTTAGCCATCATCTGGACATACTACGTGATCAAGGATGTGAAGTTATGAGGTTATTATGCAAAGCCAAAAAGGGTCCACAAGTAAAAAAGTTTGGGAAACACTGGTATATATGATGTATGGCATACTGAGCATCATACTGCATATATGTATGTATATATATAATGTTCAGTGACAAAGGGTTAATACGAAAACATTTCCTTAAACTCTAGGTATCGTCAGTATCTTACAGTAACAGTAACACATCGCCCAACACAGTTCTGCCCAGTGAGGTTTTGACTAAATGTTTTAAAAATAATGCAACATGTGAGAAAAATGTGTTGATTGCTGAAACATCTAAATTGACACAGATAAATGCAGGTTGTTGCTTACTCATCCAACATGGAAGCTGGTAGAATCAGTTACTCAAGCACTGTATGAATGTTTAACATCCAGAAATGTACGTATTTTAAATGATGGGGGGTCCAAAAGTGTCCGTATTCACGTAAAATAAAATTTCCTATAAGAAGTTTGCACAAGGCATTTTTGTCCAACATGCTATGATTACTCCATGATACGTGGGTGCCTGTCACCATGCCATGGCACATATTGAATGAGCAGTTGCAGACGGCTGACAAGGGGTTGTCCTCCAACTTGGGAGTTGGACGAGGTGATAACTCCTCACTGTAAAAATTAGCCTTGTTACAAAATGGACACATTTGCCTTGGGCCTGGCCCAAACCTTCAGTACAACTAAAGGAATGGAAAGGAACATAAGAATTGGTACATGGAATGCGAGGAGCCTGTATAGGTCAGGGTCACTCATGACAGATTCCAGGGAATGAGTGAAGTATAAATTAGATTTAGTGTTTGTACAGGAGGTTAAATGGGACAAAGGAGGCACTGTAAGACCAGGGGGTTATTTTTTTTTATGGGAAAGGAATCATCAATTGGGAATAGGGTTTTTTTTGTACACGAATGAAAAGTATCAGCAGTTAAGAGAGTAGATTTTGTTATCGTTAGAATGTCATATATAATTCTGAGAGGTCGCTGGTGTGATATCATGGTTTTCAATGCACATGCACCAAGTGAGGAGAAAACTGATGTTTCAAAAGACAGTTTATTTGAGGAATTAGAGTAGGTTTTTGATCATTTTCCTCAGTACCATATGAAAATTCTATTTGGAGATTTTAATGCTAAAGTGAGGAGAGGGGGTATTTTCAAACCAACAATTGGGAATGAGAGTCTACATCAGGATAGTAATGATAATGGTGTTAGAAGAGTAAACTTCGCCAAATAAAAAAATCCGGATGTTAAGAGCACGATGTTCCCGCACCAAAACATTCATAAGTACACCTGGGCCTCTCCTGATGAGAAGACTTACAACCAGATTGAGCATACTGATAGAAAGGAGATGGCATTCCAGTATATTAGATGTACGAAGTTTCAGGGGAGCTGACTGTGATACTGATCACTATCTAGTGGTTGCAAAAGTTAGGGAAAAATTGGGAGTAAGTAAATAAGCAGCTAAGAAGTTTGATGTGGAGAGATTTAATACCAGGAAGCTCAGTGAGCTGGAGGTTAGGAAACAGTATCAGATTAAGATTTCCAGCAAGTTTGTAGCTTTGGAGAATTTAGGGGATAGCGAGGACATAAATAGGGCTTGGGAATACATTAAAGAGACTATCAAATCCTCAGCTAAAGAGAGTCTAGGTCTCTATTAATTGAAACAGTATAATTCATGGTTTGATGAAGAATGTTCACTTTTTTATATCAAAGGATGCAGGATAAAATGCAGTAGTTACAGGAACCACACTAAAGCAATATAGATAATCTCAACAATGTAAGACATGAAGCTAGTAGACATTTCAGGGAGGGGAGAGGGAAAGGGGGGTTAGGGAGTATCTGAAAGCTAAAATTGATGAACTTCCCACAGTACTTCGGTTAGATGGAGGAACCATTTCTCAAGCTACTGAATGTACATGGGGGAAATGATGTTAGGCAGATAGAAATATATACAGCAGAGCCACTAGTGCCTGAGCCCAGTGACTTTGAGATGGTGATGGGTATTGAAAAGCTAGTCACCAATCACCAGGTACTGATTATATCCCAGCAAAAATGATTAAAGCAGGGGGTAGGACAATTTACTCTGAGATCCATAAACTTATTAATTCTATTTGGAATAAGGAGAATTTGCCTGAGCAGTGGAAGGAGTTGATCAAAGCAACCTATGTATATGAAGGGTGATAAAACAGACTGTAGTAATAATAGAGGCATATTACCTTTTGTCCATTACATACAAAACTTTTTCCAACAACCTGCTTTGAAGGTTAACTTCATATGCAGAGGAAATTAATGGGGATCATAAGTGCGGATTTTGATGCAACAGGTCAACTACTGATCATATATTCTGCATTTGTCAAATGCTTGAGAAAAAATGGGAATACAAAAAAACAGTGCATCAGCTATATATAGACTTCAAAAAAGCATAAGATTCAGTTACGAGGGAAGTCTTGTATCATACAGTCATTGAGTTTGGTATCTGCATAAAACTGGTAAGGCTAAGAAACATGTGTCTGAATGAAACCTACAGCACAGTCCAGGTAGGCAAAAATTTGTCTGACATGTTTCTTATTAAGAATGGTTTGAAACAAGTAGATGCTTTATCTCCATTGCTTTTCAACTTTGCTTTAGAGTATGCCATTAGGAGGGTTCAGGTAAACCAGGATGGTTTGAAATTAAATGGCACACATCAGCTTCTGATTTAAGCTGATGATGTTAATATATTGGCCGGAATCATACATACTTTAAAGAAAAACACAGAAGCATCAGTGGTTACCAGTAAGAAGATTGGACTACAAGTAAATGCTGATGGAACTAAGTGTACAGTCATGTCTCGAAATCAAAATTCAGGATGAATTCATAATATAAAGACTGACAATAGTTCCTTTGAAAGGGTTAAACAGTCCAAATATTTGGGAACAGCGCTAACATATAAAAATTCTATTCAGAAAGAAATTCAGAGCAGATTGAAGCCAGGAAATGCTTGCTATCACTCAATGCAGAACCTTTTGTCTTTCAGTTTGCTATCTAAAAATATAAAGATTAAGATTCAGAGAACTATAATTTTGCCTGTTGTTGTGTATGAGTGAGAAACTTGGTCTCTCACATTGAGGGAGGAACGTAGGCTGAGAGTGTTTGAGAATAGGGTGCTGACAACAATATTTGGGCCTAAGAGGGACAAGATAAAGGGGGAGTGGAGAAAACTACATAGTGAGGAGCTTAAGGATCTGTACTCACCAAATATTATTTGGGTGATCAAAACTAGAAGAAAGAGATGGGAAGGGCATGTATCATGTATGCGGGAAGAGGAGAGGTTTAAACAGGGTTTTGGTGAAGAAATCTGAGGGAAAGAGACAACTTGGAAGACCCACGCTTAGATGGGAGGATAATATTAAAATGAATCTTCAGGAAATGGGCTGGAGGTGCATGGACTGAATTGATCCTGCTCAGAATAGGGACAGGTGGCAGGTTTTTTTTAAATGTGGTCATGAACTTTTGGTTTCCATAAAATGTAGGGAATTTCTTGACTAGCTAATGTGGCTTGTCAAGAAGGTCTCTGCTCCATGGAGTAAGTAAGTAAGCATGCTATGATCACCCTGCCTGACCTCCACATTGGATGAAGGATCACCATATGTCAGAAATTTCTTCATGGTTTTACAGCACTTATGACAAGAGTTTACATAGTTTTAGTCTTGGGTCCAATTAAGATGTAGCTTCATGATCCATGTGATTCTTAAACTTGTTATAGGTGTGAAATACTCTGTTTATGGCATCAGTCACTGCAATATGTGAACATGCCTTTCCAAATTAAATTAAAATTAACTGCTCACCAATTACATTTGAATCATATTAAGCAGAATACCAATTTAAGATTTATTTTAGATCTTACCATATTTTTGTTTTATATCATGTTGTCCTGGCCAAAATCCCATACAAATAAAGTAAAATTTTTCTCAATTCAAGATTTCTCAATTTTAGGACTTACCCACACTGATGGCAAGTAAATTTGGTCCCTCCATCTTTTCAGAGCCTCAGCTTAAGGTTCATGTTTACAACTCTGAGTTTCAGTTGAGCAAATAGTGTCATGATTACATGCAAGGAAGTTAAGAGATGTCAGAATCAATCATAATCTATCACAGCAGTGTATTACCAATTCTCACATAATACTAAGAATCCAAGGATGATAAGAAGGAGGTTGGAGTGGAAGGCTGGAGGAAGTGTAAATTCAAATCCAGCAATCAAGTTCTCAGATTTTGTCAGTGCAAATGTAACCACTATGACAATGGCCACCATGATCATATAGGAACTCTGCCAGTCAGTGAAAAGTAGACATGGTGAAGAAAGTGCTGACAGTAAGGGAGAGGCAGAGGAGGAACTCCCATTTCCTACGTTTGGTGAAGCAGTCTCAAGTTTTCAAGTTGTAAGGAGAAACTGGTACTCTTCATTCATCATGACCAACCAACAAAGCCAAAACACTCCTTGATTATTTTAAAAATTAGCATTCTACATATACACTCATATACATACAATGCTTCTGGTATTTACACTTTACTCTGTAGTGTTTAATAAAAATGGAGTCATGTTTTGTAGCACGTGTATGTTAATTTGTTTCAAGATATGCTACAAGAAAATCTGACTCATAGAATGTGTTGTTCAGTGATAACATAATTCAGTTTATTTTTCAGTTTTTTTGTGTCCCGGGAAATAAATATACAAATATAAATATAAAATGGACTGAAGAAAAACATCATTAGGTTTAAATTTGAGTAAATATAATGTTTTTGTAAATACAGTAGTACTTTTCTGTTTGATTTTGACACTACCCCCATTTATGACTCTCTTGTTTTAAGTTGTACAGAGTTTCTGTCCACCACAAATCTTTCATGAGAGTTCTATTGTATGCATCAAATTACACACATTTTTAAGTAACTTGTTTCCTCTACTTCCAATTTCATTCTTAAAGCTTACTTCTGTTCCAAAAAGGTCACAGAAAGAAGTCCCAAAAATGGCATGGATGAATATGCTCCAGACCTCCCCCTCTTTGTCTACAGTCCTGCTGCCCTCCAGTTCCTCTGGCAGTGTCAGCAAGCCTGAAGTACTGGTTTATTTAACAATGTTGCCTGTAGCTGAGACTACTTCATGTCAAACAACCTGACAGTGTGTACTGGAGGTCTTACATATCCAATATAATTAATGGGAAATGTTCCATATTCCATGCATTAAGATGTACAAAATTATAGATCTACTTACTTAATTATTTATTTATTAGTCTACTAATTTATTTTATCTTCCCACCAACTAAGCTTTATATTTAAACCTGGATTTTTTTAAAGATGTAAATTTATTATCATAAAAAACAAAATTTCCTCACAGATATCAAATTAATTTATTAATTATTAATAGCTTCTTAAACAGTCTCCTCTATAAATAAATATTCTTCCAGGTAAACTGCATTTACACAGCCACTGTCTGGGCAAAAAATACATCTTGAATTGTGGCTCTGTTTCTAAGTGGAAGGAAAAGGAACTTACCCAGAAGAGCCCATTAGATAAAACCATATTCTGATGATTACAGAACAGCTTATCCAATAACACTTTAAAGGCAGGCAACATCTCCTTCCATCTGAAGACAGAGAGACTCTGAAATTTTGTACATTGCTTACCTAGACAAAAGACACTAACCACAGAAAAAATTTCTATAATTACATTAGACCAGTAGCTCCCAGACAGAGTTAGTGCAAGGTGACTACAAGGTTATCCCAGTGGCCCTGAGAATTCATATAACTTGGCAGCAAGTCTTGCTCCTTCACCCAATTACAATGGCTCTGTGGTCAGAACAGCTTTTTGTCATTATGTATTTTCTCAAATAAAGGAGAATAAATGTTCAACTGTCTATTAATGATCTGGTAACAGAATTAAACACCAGGTGTGATATGCAGGAAACAAGAACTAAAGCACAAGAAAGACCGCTAAATGACCGTCAGTTATACTTTATGTTCAGCATTTTGAAAATAACACTGCATAACAGGTATACCTGACATTTTAGGTCAAAATGTCCTCATACTTGGAATGGTTTGGAACCCCTGTACTCTAGAACTGTCACATATATTCAGAACCACATTAATACTTCCTAATTGTAATATAATTCTTGCATTGCCTGTACATTTTGCCATGAATTATAACTGCCTTGCACTTAACACTAACCAAAAGACAGCAGAATGAATCCAGGAAACCTTTCGTGATTCACAACCCATGGAAACTATATAAGTCAGCTGCAATCACATACTGCTGATGCAAGAAACACTTTTGCTTGAGCAGAACAACAGTTAATGGTTTAACAATGTTAGGTACGATAGGCATATACAAACCTGTTCATGCACTTTGAGTAGGTTCTGTTTGGAAGAGTATCTCACTTTGTGGTGGGAAGACATTTTCTTCTTTGGTTCCTTATCATTTTGTACTGGAGGCTGAGCTTTCTCTGTCACCACAGGCTCATCGGCAGACTGTGCCTCCAATATTTGAGAGCTTTTGTAGATGTTCACTTCACCAGACTGCAGAATGCATGCAACATACTTACCACTGCAACTACATGTAAACCTGTCTGTGAATTAAAAGCAAAGAAACTGTATCCAAACTCAAATTTTGAGCACAGTAAAATCACCATTTCATGTTCATGTAGGGGTTATCAAAAATGATGTGGATTAGACATAAGGATGATCTTGCATATGTTTACACACATTTGTTAATATGCTTCAAGATGCTATTTGAATTTATTACTACATGAATTTTAACTTAATGAACTGTTGCTGGGCAGTGTAAATCAATTTACAGTTAAATGTACAAGGTACAGGTAAAGCAATCCCATTTACAGGCCTAGATGGGCTCCAGGAGGTTTAGGCTCCCAGAAGGTGGTAAGGTTGTCAGCCCTATGCACTGGCTGCCTTTACCCCCAGGAGATATCCCTGCTATTCATTTATGTTAGAGGCTGAGTTCAATGAACAAAAGAAATTGTAACTTTTTTTGCTCTTGACATGCATTCTTCATACTCAGTCCAGCGCCCTTTAGTGTAATTAAATCAATCTTTGAAGTTAAATTTCTTTACAATTTATTACTTGAACACCGTAGTCTTCTGGTAGGCCCTGCTGACTGGTAAAGAGTTACCAGCCATTTAAAGGATCATATTGTCTTCACCTTCAGGGTTAAGCAGTCCAAGAATGGTATACGATTCGAGAGTCTTCTTGGACTGCTTGACCACAAAGATGAAGCCACTACAATGATCTGAAGAGTCAGTAACTATTTACCAATCAACACAGCGTAACATCTGTGAAGACTTGAATCTTAAGCAATACTGCCATGATAACTTCAAATCTAGCATTTTATTACTTATTTCCTGATACTGCACTAAAGACCACACAAGGCAATGTAAGTTTCACCTGTTTATTACACATACACTCAAAAGAATAAAAATAGGAAATCTAATACTTACAAATATTTGTTTGAGGATCAAACACATTCTTCAGAAACAGGGAAGATTCAATATCCAGAAAATAAAGAACACATTGCGAGGAGAGCAATCCAAGTATCTAAAACACATAATATGGTTTTAGCAAAAGTTCAAGTAGTACATGTACACTCAACTGCATACATACAATGGACAGACCTTTGTAATGGCATAAAAATACAAGTCAGCAAAAAATCTAACCTTAATTTAATTCCAGTTTTACTGATATTTATATTAACACTCTAAATATGCAACTGTAAATTGAAATAAATTTTGCAGTATACTAATGACCCAAGGAGTACTTGAAGAGAAAGAGGTAATGCTTGAAAAATCCACCTGTTTCATGCAAGTTTTATTTTACCATAAATGTTGAAAGGGAACTAATGGATTAAAGTAATGTTTTCTTGTATTCTGTGATTTTTTTTAAACCTTGTATGATAAAACCTGAAACATTATAAAACTCAGCTATGTCAAGTGTTTCAAGCTATAATGCAAAATGCAACACACACTGCTGTAGCATTTAAATGACCCTACTGGTAATGGTTAACTGTGATTAGCAAAAGTTACACATTGCAAAGGAAATATGAATAACATTATTAGATTATGACTACATTAAATGGGATATTGCCATATTTATAGAATATGGGTATGAAAGCCTAGGAAATACTTGACTAACTCTCATGTGTACCTGTCACAAAAATATTTTAAATGGTAACTACTGCAGACTGGAACAACATTATGTATGACTCTTACTTTGGAGATACCCACTTCGCCAGGCAAATTCCAGGATATAACTCTGAACAGGCTAAGAGATTCTCCTGCTTCATTCCCTACTTACCTCTCACAATCATATCACATTGGATCTCAGCCATTGACACAGCATCATAAATAGAATAAACCAATGAATCAACTTAACTTGGTAGCTCAGACTACCCATATACACACACAGAACATTCTTATCAAAACCTTACAAACCACTGACAAAACAGGGCTAAAAACTGAATTCAATGAGGTCGCTTTCTCATTACTACAAGTATTATAAAAATATTATTACTGAAAATAATTATGTATTAAGAAAATATTATATTCAGGAAGTGCCTCGTGAAGTGTACCAAATGTCAAAATAACTTAGATGAGCCATTACGAGCAAAAAATGGTTATGTATGATTATGAACTGTTATGCCATTATGAGCATTTTAAATTACATACATGGTCCTAAACTAAACAGTCCACAATACATACCATACTGCACAATAAGAATAAAAGGTTATATGACACATAATACTAGAAGAAAAGATATGAATTAAGAATCTGTTGCCATTTGGTAATTTCATCATTTCACCTATGCAGTTAGTGAACTCCACAATTTTCTGTAATAGTTCTTCTCTTGTGAATGATCTTTCCTGGGTGACCATGTCCCTCATGTGCCACCCCTACAAGAAGTCAAGGGGTGGAAAATATAGTGACCTAGCAGGCCATGCCTCAGACATGCTGTTGACTGGACTGTGACTGTCATATTTACAAATACCATACAAAAGTAGTGCAGAGGACAAGGAAGTGGGCTGTACCAGAGGTGGGAGTAAGCGTGAAGCTGGTTTGAAGAGTATCTTGACAAATTTAAAATGTTTGTAGCAGTGTAGGTTGGACATACAGCATTGTAGCATTTTTAACTCAAAATAACTCACAAAATAACTTCCTGAAGTTTGAGACATGTGTCATAGTACACTTTGAATGTCATACAATACAAATTTTCATCTCTAAAAACCTATGGCCTTACAGCCACTATATTATTCCTTCCCGCCCATCTTATATCAAGTGCATAAAGTTTAAAGTAAACATGAAATCCCAAGAGCAGAAACCATCTAGTTAGATAAAACCTTGTGCATCATGTTCCACTAAACAATAAGTTCTCATGTTTGCTTACTTTGTTTGCACCAGCATCAAACAACTGGGGTACAAATTCTATGTGTCGAACACCTGACACATCTTCTGGAAGTTGTATTACTTTCTTCACACACCAAGCATCAAGACAGAACACTACCAACAGTGGAGAATGTCCTCCAATCACCATGGCTCTCCCATTCCTGTTATAGGAAACAATTATTACTTGATAAGCCCTTCCACTTCCAGTATGCCATTTCCTTGCTTATGACCTGCAAATATTACTTCAAATACTGTCCTGTATTCATACTCCAATTATCAGAATTGATCTAGCACATTTTAGGTCATGGAACACATACATAAATAAATTTATCATCATTTTTTCACAATGTATAAACTTCCAGTTATACATTTCAGGCACTCTATATTTCCTACACTAAATGTGTATTTTAAAAGGCTGAGATCTCAAACATGAAATGCAGTTGTAAAATATACCCCCTTTTGTATACTTGTAATTAGGCCTGAAGATGGTTAATCAGTTTAGCCAAAACATGTAGCCTTTTTTCTTCCTGGGTAGACTGTCATGTTGAATGACTGCAATATCCATTTGTATTTAATAACATAATGGGGAGGTACCATCTTAAGGTAAGCAATATAACTTCTGTATCATTTAATTAGCAGTTGTCAGCACTGTAAATCTATGACTATAAAATAAAAAACATAAAAGGATTACTTCAATTGTTTCACTTTGCAGATAAATATACATATCTGTTATGTCATGTAGCAGCTGCGTTCTATAAAACATGACAGAATACAAACAGCAAAAAGATATTTCTGACATAAAATAACTAAACTTAGATAGTAAGAAGTGTGTATGTTTAAAACTAAACTTGGCAGAAAAATACAAATACATGGGAAAATACAAATGTTTCTTTTGTGTCCAGTACATACAATGCAAGAAAATTTACACAATCAATGGCAAAGAACATCACTTCAGATATAAATGGCAGGCACAGATATACACACCTGTGACAAAGACAAATGTATTACACAAAGAATTCAACTGAAAGTGGAACCCAAGCAGTAATCTGATTGGCCAAACAATAAGTCACAGACTGCCAGTCTTATGCTGTGCATACAATTAAACTACATTATCTCAGGAAGCTCATATGATTTACATATGCAGTTACGTTTCATAGATGGTGCATAATAGCCACCATGTGTCTTTTGTCATTTGTAAATATAAGTACAGTGCAACATAGAAGCATTTTATGGTTAAAACCTATATAAAGAAGAAATTACAACTTTAAAAAATGGTTTTGTGGTGTCTAATTCCTTTAAAACCAGTAATGCATTGAATGGAAAACAAATTTCAGTCAAGTTTCTTGTTAATGAAAAAGTGACAGTAAGTGCAACATGTTCTTTCAGAAGAAACATAAGACAATATTGTAGCACTATTAAAAACATCTCCACAACCAACATTAAGACAGTTATCACAGAAACCTGTTGTATCAAAGTCACTTTAATACACCATCACAAAACTGCTTTCTTTGAAACCATATATATTTAGTTATTAAAAAACCTCAAGAAGCAGACTGTGTTTAGAGGCTATGTTTTTGTAACTGGTTCTGTGAAGCAGTGTTTAATGATGAAGTCAAACCACTGCAAACTTAATGTACAGACAAGGCATGGTTTTACTCACAGAGTCATGTAAATTCTTCCAAGGAACAGATATAAGTCAGTAAGTTCATCCATTCATTCATTGTATAGTCTGTCTCAGAATAGGTCCATAGCCTCTTCCAAAGCAAGTTCTCCAGACAGTACCATTATGTGACATTAAAGTTGGCATATGGTGTGCCATCAGTACAAGAATATTCCGACCCAGCTTCTTTTTGTACACAATATATTCAGGAAGGTATACTGAACAATTTCTCACAACATTTTTTGAACATTTAAATGACTAGATAAAGCAATATGGGTTCTTTCAGCCAAATGGTGCAACTGCCCACACAGCCAATAATTCAATGACTGCCTTATGTAACATTTTTTGAGACCAAATGGCCTGCTCATTTGTAAGAGCTGATGCCACATGACTAGTTTATGTGAATAAGTTTAAAAGAAAATGCACAAGTGAAGACAAACATAAAGAAATCATCCAGCATGAAGCAATGGGCATTTCAAGACAAGAATATCAAACAGTTCTCAATAATTAGTTCATCAAGTGTTTAGCAAGATAAAGAGGTGAATAAAATCACGTCCAACATCTCCTTCAACATGCAACAAGTCAAGAATGCACAAATCCTGGGAGCCAAGCCGCCCAAGTGAATGAATTTTATGTGGTGATGCACATTACTTTTGGGACCTCTGAATGGAACTTGCTTTGTATCATCCTTTTGGTTCATATAATTTTTTAGTGGATCCTAAATTTTGGAAAACTTGTGGACCTCGACAAGAAGTTACATTTTACAATACATATTTTTAATGTAGGTTGTACAAGTGGGTTCTGCTTTCAGCTGGAGACCCAGTAGAAGGTAAATGTAATCTCATTCCTCCATATGTCAGTTATCAAAAGGATAAATTAAAATCTCATAATATTAAGAGCAAATGTAGCTATAAATATTATTATAAACATATTATTAAAAGGAACTTAACAACAACAATACCATGTGTTGTCTTCAACAGTATGGTTTCCTCTTACATGTGCCATAGTAGAAAAAAGTATCACTCTAAATGTTTGAATTTTATGGTAGCTCAGTATAACAAGTATGCAACTAGTAACTGGGATCTACCCCAAGGTTCAACACACAGTGTTACTGACACATAAGCCATGCTCCTCCCAACCACAAACAGACACCATTTCCATTCAGTGTTCAACTGTCAGTCCATGTACCATTCCTGGTCTAAAAATCCTACTTAGTATCTCATTATATAGATTTTACAGTACAGGTAATTCTCATTTTATGCCAGGGTTACATTCCTGAAAAATGTCATGCAAATTGAAATTGTGCAAATGAAACACAAAATTCCCATTTAAAACAGTGTATTTCTGGGGGTTAGGACACTGACCTCATCCTATATAGCATATGACTTTACCACTAGAGACATATGGACCTCTAGAGCATATGTGCTGTATATACAGTATATATATATATATACACACACACAGTATACATTTATTTCTAAACAATAAATTTATTTATTTCAATGCAATAAAATGTAAGAGACTCACATACATAGATTTTGGTGCCGTTCATTCTGATAGGACTGTGGTAGTCTTGCTACACAAACAGTTTAGTTCCTGACTTAGCACCTTCTTTAATTCTATCAGCATTATCACGAATCATACACACACTACTATGAGCAAGTCTAACATTATGATATATGTCAACAATTCCTTCACCTTCTTGAAGTCAGCTTATTACATATGATTGTTCTTCAATACCAATTGCCTTTCACCAATTTTTTACTTGCATTGCACTATGTAATGTAGATTTACATTCCTCACTCATGTTGTTAAGAAAAGCCAATGCTGCTGAAGAGGGAACTAAATGAGTCGTATGATTATATCACCAACATAATCAATCCACATACGTGACTCGATGGCATGGCAATTATATCACTTTCTGCCAGCCTCCTACAGAAGATAAGTGCTTACACAGATCGTCTACGCCAAATCACATTAGAGGGAAAATTATCACATAAATTTGAAGATCAGTATAAATTTTCAAGTAACATTAAAGTGAAATTGCGCAAAAAGAAATCGCATACAACAAGACCAGCTTATAGACAGAAAAGTTGGTACCTCCTTGTTGTAAATTTTTGCAGAGTTATTATTGGATAAATTAGTTTTCACTACTTTTCTGACAGTATTTCATAGGTTCCAATGCATAACTTTTAACTGCAAATGTTACTGTGATACAATTTAATTCTAATGAATGGAACTGTGCTGTGCGCAGAAAAGGTAAAAGTTCTCAAAAACCATGTTGCTTTATGGGTCTGTGTATCACAAATCTGCTACCATCCATTATAGAACAGTAGAAGACAAATCCTTTTCCGTTATTATCATCAATCTGACTTCAACCACTTCAATTCCCATTAAATGTCACTCAAAGTACACTTACGAAGTGAGCACACAAAAATCAGAACAGCTACTTTTTCATGGGACACAGGTTAATACACGAATAGAGAAATCTTCAGAAGATACAGCAAGGACCATCAAAGAGGACTTAAAACAAAACAAATGGAAATATAACCTCCCTTGACAGACCTGGTTTCCTTTATTATTATTATTTTTTTACATTCAACTACATGTCTCGGTCATTGCAGACCACTCTCAAGTCTTCGACTGGAATATTATTACTGAGACTGTTATGACCTCAAACACACGGTTTTTATAAAGGCTAAAATGTGTCAGCATTGTAATATTCAAAGCCAATGGTTATACAAAGGTGTAACCACACTAAAACACACCAACACAAGTTTTTCAAGTAAAAGCAGTATTGTTACGGGCATACCTACTTCCACTCGCTTTGTAATCAAACACAGCAAAATGTAACACGCCTAAAAAAGATTTAGATGTATCTTCAGAATACGTACTACCTAAATAAAAAACTTTCTGATCTTTACTGTGAGGGGGGGAGGAGGGGAGGGGGGAAATGTACTTGTCATTCAAAGGGCTTAACAGTTATATAGAAGAGCACCCTCTATGCCATGAATCTGCAACCATTTCACAGAAAACAGCCACACTGGTTATTGTGGGCTTGTTCGCAGGTCACACACAGACAAATGATATAGCTAACCGTCTAAATTACTGTGTAATTTTTAAAGTACATACATAATTTACAAATGTGGCTGGGGGCTGTGGGTTGGAGAGCCATGCTCTATGCAGAGAAAGCTTTGGCTTCTAACATCTGCCTAGTTTTCATCTGTGATTATGCCACTCTTGCATTATTAATAATTTTTATACACAAAACTGGAACTATACTTCCCTAGTAAACGCAATAGATTTCAGGTGATGACTCTTCCACACTTCTGGTAAAATCTCCTTAATGCACCTGAAGGTGTCAAACTCCCATATACGTACAGCATCATCTTGAAAGCATGTTAATATGTTGTCAGAAACTGGCATGAAAACAACCTGAAAAAAATGTATAATATACCTAATCCATCTGCATTAGAAATTGACAATGTACTGTTCTGCCATATTAACTAATATAATATCTGTGGGGCACAGCTCTGATCAGTTTTAATTCAAACATGTACACCTCTAGCTTACTGGGATCCCCCATTTAATATTCTGCACACACTAATTATGTGAAACAAAGAAGTCCAAACAGTTGTTCTGTATTTTGGCATCTGAGATAGAGTGAGAAAGAGAGCCATAAAGATAACAGACAGGCTGAAGGAAGGGAGGGAGGAAGGAAGGAAGGAAGGAAGGAAGGAAGAAAGAAAGGAAGGGAGGGAGGGAGGAAGGAAGGAAGGAAGAATTGAAGGAAAGGTCTATCCAGGCAAACTTAAGCCACTGCCCAAGCAGTGTTTTAGATGGTTTTGTTCTGTTTCCTGCTGGTGTTAGTGTGCAATTCCCTGATAGCATCCATTCCACATATAAATGATGTAGTCCACCTTCGAATTTTATGTTAACTAATACATCAAGAAGCTCTAACTAAGGGTATGGCTACATTGGAGCTAGAAACAACATAACACAATAGTCAGGACAGACTCCAGACAAGGAAGTACAAATCAAAAACATTACTGTTTATGTCAGTGGTTATAATGAAACCGATACGACTGGAATGCTATCTCCCCTGACTGTCTGGCGCCAACAAATTGAGTTTGTTTCGAGCTGATGGTCTGGTCAGATACCTGCTGCAGTGTGCATAGGATTCAAGTGTTGTTGCAATGGACAAAACGTATCTAATAGAACTTGTTGGAGATGTGACGCCTCTTTGGGACCAAAGGGACAAAAATTACCATAACAGAGGTCTCAAGCCAAAACTTTGGGATTAAATAGGAGAGAAATTAAATGTTACAGGTAAGTACTGAAATAATAACACTTATGAAATAGGTCACTACTTGCTTATATACATAGAGTATCTTAATATTGGTCTATTTTATATCAGAATGGTAACTGTTGTTACAAATATTTACTTATCATATACTTCATATATAACAAATGTTCCATTATGTGGTGCTAAAGTGAAAACTCAGTGCATATAACCCTACTGTTTCTGAGACAGTATAGCTGCAGTAGGGCCATATAAGTAAGCTTTGAAAGCATTTCTTACATCTATTGCACCTTTTGAGGACTGACTGAATGATCTACCACTGACATTTGTTCTGGCCTGACGGAATCCATGAATTTGTGAAGTTGTGTAACTATAAGTATGGACATGCATGTCAGATTAAATGTAGCCACACATGTCTGTGATGCACACCCAGACAAATGTTGGTTTGCTGTGTTGTCGGTTCTGGCTCCAAAGTAGACGTACCCTAAGGGATCATGCCTCCTGGCATGATCACTAGATCCATGTTTGGATCAAAAGTCAGGATTTTTTGTTAAGTGGCTCTTGAAAGGACATCAAACTACCATTGCTCTTTTATCCAGAAAAGCACCCGGTCTTCTGCCCCAGACTTCTGTCAGCTACTTGATGATGAGCTCTTTGGTCATCTACTCTTTTAGACAGTTCTTTCTCTTCACGATAACAGATGGTGGCCATGTCCGCCCATCAGCCAGAATTGAAAGCATCATGGTCATTCTCTATTTGATCCTTTTGCATCAGCAGTAGGATGCTTTGCACATCAAAGAACACCAGGGTTTTTATCTGCATTACCCATTTGTCCAATGAGATAATCAAGTATGCAGTGCAGATTAATCATGTGGCACTGGTATGCTGTTAATTTTTTAAGTTAGTTTGTGGGAAGCTCTTTTGCCAATGCTATATTCCAATGAAGAGCTAACCCCTTTTCACACAAAAATTTTCCTGCATGATCATTACTGGCTTTGACTTCCTGCCACAAAATCTTCATGGATGTGGTAACTTTCATTGCCTACATTTGTATTGTTATCTTTGGCAATATGAAGGCCTTTTTAAATTTTTCTAGCACAAACTCCAGAAATGTTTTGTTAAGTACTGAAATTCCCCTATTTGAGCCCAAAAAAGTTTCAGGGTGAATTTTCTCCCACTAATAATAGGTATCTTTGTTTCTTCAATGTTACATATTCTGTTCCATGATGTGGAATTTCCATGCCATGGTACAGTTACTGGTTTCTTCTGTATGTCTAACTAACTTTAATTTAAAATTAGCATTGTAAGTCCAAAGCATTGGTTTTGCTATTTTGGATGCTACTGTATGCTCCCTTTCAACACAGTTGCCCATAATTTGTACAGAGTACTTTAACAATCTGTCACTTCAATAACCTGAATAATAACAGTAACATGAAATAAACTGTTAGCATACTGAAAATGACATCAGAAGTATGAAATGTGTACAGATATTCTGATACAGAACATACTACATAGCATAATTAATGAAAAAGGTATAAAGTTCACCCTAGAACATGCCACGAAGGCCCAAATGGGGAGTAGAATTATAGCTCTGCTCTTTCTTTAACCTTGGCACTTGACATGGTGGGTGTTGAACGCCATGCTCCAGCCACTTTACTCCGAGAAAGAGACCTGGTACCCATTGTGCAAGAGGCAATATGGGCCCCAGGGCCAGTCTGGACAGGTGCAGAAAATCTTGCCACCACTGGGATTCGATCCCTGGATTGTCCAGTCTGTAGCAAGTCACTATACTGACTGCACTATCCTGACCCACATAACTAATGACAGGTGACTAAAAAAATTACTATTTTACTGCCAGGCACAATTTGGTTACCAACTCATAACTGTGAAACTAGTTATGATACAGTTTCCCCTACCCATCTTCATGGGTTCTTCATCTTCAGTTTCCCGCACATGTAATTATTATGCAAATATAATAAATAAAGTAACTGGAACTGTAATAATTCTCGAATAATGCACTTAATAATTTAATAATCTAATGAGATAATACTGGTACCAACACTCCATTACAGGTGTGAGAAGTGAAATTTAAAAAAACAGCAAGAGAGAAGAACTGACAGAGCAAAGATGAAATTTTAAGGCCAGTTGCTGGATATACATTACACGACAACAAAACAAATGAAGAAATATGAGAAGAACCTAAAATTTACATGAAATTATTTTGGAGTTGTGTGAAGTAAATGTAAATGTAACATGTGATACCTGCTTCCAACTTTGAAAAAACCTCCCATATTTCATCACAATTATCACATGCAGCATACAGTACCTGTCGCACAACAACATTTCTGTGAAGAGACAGACGATGAATTTGAATGTTGGAATCCAAATCCCAAACCACTGCCTCACGTGTTGAAGCAGTGAGGCAATATCGGCCAGTTGAAGAAAAAGTGATCTGCCTGGGTGGGACTGCGTGCCCATCTAACTTTCCTGTCAGTGTTCCCAGTTCTAGAATCAGGAACAGGGAATTAGACACACTGTTCAGGAATAGAGGTTGTCTCATAGCCAGTCACTGATGTGCAACAAACCTACCTATGAAGAACAGTGCATTCTGAGACATGAACTCTGCACTCTGGAATAAATTTGAAACATTCTGCAGTCATTTACTCAAAAAGTTTGATAAGTTTCCGCTAAACTACACGGGGACATAACCCAGAAGACATTATTCTTCAGAGTCACTGTAATAACAGCCTAAAATCCATCCCCAACCTACCTATGTTCATGAGGTTTACAGAAGAGTCCACAGTTGCAATAAGAAGCTCATTCCTTTTTGTAGGGTGAAAGGCAATGGCAGTGCATGAACCTAAATTTGGCAGCAACCAAAACCTGAAAAAATGTATGGAATGAATTTCAGTTAATGGTGGAATACAGTGACAAATACGGTAAATGAATAACATGCAGAGCTTAACAAATCCTCAGTAAAAAGTCACTGCAATGCCCAAAAATAATATCACAATGCTCATTTCTACAATTCTATTCAGCCAACAACTTACATCACTTTTTTTTTTTTTGTCATTTAACTAGCCATCACAAGAATATAACATTTGGCTCAGGGTATAAAATTTATTTGCTGACATAATCATGCTCCCATTGCCTATTGAGATATGTTATGATTCAGGATTTTTAACTAAATATATCTTTGAGTTAACAATCAATCCTTCTCTATCATCAGTAATTAATAAAAAAACTGAAACCAGTGGAGCTTGACCTGTTTTCTCCATAATGCTTCCTTTTCTCTAATGGGCAAAACAAAAATATTTTAATTTCAAAAGAATTCAAAATTGTGAAAACTCAAAAAGTTTGCATCTCAAATCTCACACCTGATTTGCTGTCCTAAAATTATTCAAAAAAGCAAATCAGTAATATTTATCATTCAACTTCAAACTCTAGACCACAAGTAACAGGTTGGGTCATGTAAAACTATACATATTCTTAAGCAGTAGGATATTTTTATAATGAACACTATCCAGTGACATGTCTGTCCACTATGAAAGATTTATTTCTTACTTGTTACTTGTCAAGTCAATAATGAATACATTGCCCCTGTGATCAGAAGCTGCTAGCATCTCTCCAGTTTCATCAAATGTTATGTGTAGGAACCGAACACGAAGCATCTCAGCATTAGCTGTGGGAACAGTATGATGCACTTGCAGGATTAACCTTAAAAACAAATAAACAAACAAACAAATATAAAAACTATAATCTGGTAATAATTACATGACCAGAATCATGTCTGATAACACTGTAACAATGAGCAAAACCACACTGAAGTCAGATCTGTCAACCTCACCGTGTGGTCACACAGCACTATAAACTGGCAAGTAATCTTCCCTGAACAGTGCATAATGCACTGCTCTAACTTCATGCCTAATGCATCTCATTCAACAGTGCTGTATTAACTGCACATTATAGACAGCAATATACCTGTGGACAACTTGATGCCATCAGAATTTCTTTTAAGTGCCCATAACACTCTTAAAATAATCACAATGCCCTTGTTCTGCATGGATAACGATAAGGTATACAGTATTTTCACTTTGCATTGATTTGTTATCCACTGTTGCAGGTTTCTAAATGTAAACTTTTTTGAGTTTGTAAGCTGCCTTGGAGTTACAGTACATCAAGATTCCAGTTCACTCACACAACTATACTACAAAGAACTGTCTATATTTTACTGCTTGATTCTTTTACACCATGTTAATTATGTATAAAAATAGCTAATTTAGTCTTATGCATTATCATTTGATATTAGTTCCTGATGATGATCCCTCTGGATTGAAAATTGTAGGAACACTTAATGTGATATAATATAAATTCTTCAAATTTGGAGATTCTGAATTGGGGAAATGAGCCCACCTTCTGCAGTGGCTGCAGGTTTGAGGTGAATGATATTACTCTAGGGTCACTTGGACTCCTAGAAAGTATTATAGACTGGGAGGTTTCGTTAGAGCCCTCTCTGTCAGATCACAGACACGTTTTGTTCACTTTACGGGGCTCCGTACTGGTACACCTATTTAGGAACTCTAGGAGCACTAAATGGGGCTCCTTCCAAGGGGACCTACTGGATCAGCTGGAAAGGGGCCCCAAGTTGGATATGAAAGATGAAGTTGGACTGGGGCTTGCAATTGACTGGGTTCAGCAGGCCCTTATCTCAGTCTATGAGGATAATTGTCCTCTTAAACCTGTTAAGACAGGTAGGCAGTCTCTGAGGTGGACTGTGGAGCTAGAATCCCTCAGAAGAGGAGTGAGACAGCTCTTCAACAAGTGCCGATTGGAAGAGAATCCACATAGTTGGGCACTCTATAGACAGGCTCAGCGGAATTATAGGGAGGAGGTAAGGAAGGCTTCCAAAAATGCTTGGAGGACCTTCCATAGCTCCATTAATGACCTGCCTAGGTCAGCTAGGCTACATAGGGCTCTCTCTAGGGACCCTAAAATCAAATTGGCATCTTTGGTGACTCCATCAGGCAGGCGTATGCAGTCCGAAGGGTAAACCTTAGAGCTCTTGCTAACCACACATTTCCCAATTCGGGGGTCACACATGAGTCAGCAATCCTTATGGCCACCCTTCCGGCTAGACATCCTGACTGGTGGTAGGTTATGAGAATAGTCACCTACAGAAGGGCAGAATGGGCAATTGATTCCTTTGTCTCGTACAAAAGTCCAGGAGTGGATGGAATATTCCTGGCCTTGTTTCAAAAGGCACAGAAGGTTATCGTTCCCCACCTGGTCAGAATATTTCAGGCCTGCCTGTCGACGGGCTATGTTCCTGCCATATGGCGACAGGTTAAGGTAGTGTTTATACCTAAGCCCGGTATGAATTCCTACACTGGGCCTAGAGGTTACAGACCCATCAGTCTCACATCATTCTTCTCAAAACCATGGAGAGGCTGGTGGACAGACACCTAACAGACGAAGCATTGGCACTTGTGCCATTACATCCAAATCAACATGCTTACCAGGCTGGCAAATGAGTGGAAACCGCTCTTCATCAGCTTGTTGTACGGGTTGAGAAGGCGGTTGACCAACAGAAGAGAGCCTTGGGAGTTTTCTTAGATAGAGAAGGGGTATTTAATAACACCTGCTATGACACCATGTGTGATGCTCTTGTCAGGCACGGTAGTGAATACACCATTGTGCGGTAGATTAGTGCCACCCTGGAGGGCCGCATGGCTGTTGTGACCCTCAATGGATCTTCTGTGAGGCTTGCAATATCCAGGGGCTGTCTACAGGGGTGTGTGCTATGACCACTTCTCTGGTGCCTGGTGGTAAATGATTTAATTGTTGCCAGGCTTAGTGGAAGTGGTATATTTATTCAAGGATATGCAGATGACATATGTCTTCTTGCGGTGGGTAAATTCCCAAACACAGTATCAGGACTCATGCAGTGGGCCCTCTCAACTGTACAGATATGTTGCAGTGAGGTAAGACTGTCAGTTAATCCTGATAAGACTGGGCTTGTTGCTTTTACCAGGAAGAGAAAACTCCAGGGGTTCTTTGAACCACAATTCTTTGGAGTTAAGTTAAGTTTCTTGGGGTCGGTCAAACATCTGGGGGTTATCCTGGATTCTCGGTTGACTTGGAGAGAGTATGTTGAAGTCTAGGTGAGGAAAGTTCACAATTTGTTGTGGGCTTGTAGGAGTGCATTTGGGGCCTGAGACCCAAGATGGTCTATTGGCTCTATGTCACCATCGTTCGGTAGACCCTCATCTTTGCTTCCTTAGTATGGTGGCCTGGCTGTCAAATGGCTAGCGCCAAGAAGAAGCTAAGCAAAGTTCAAAGATTGGCATGCTTAGGGCTAACGGGAGCGATTCGTACGACTCCTGCTGGTGCAATGGAGGTTCTTATTGGCCTCCCCCTGCTGGAATTGGTGATCCAGGGGGAGGCGAGGTCAGCGGCACATCACTTCTGGAGTTTGGGGTGCTGGTCTTACCTTCACCCCCAACAAGGACATAGCTGCATACTGACTCGACTTCAGAAATCTGATCCCATATTTAATATGAGGGTCGACATTATGAAGCCAGTCTTTAATCTGGAACCCTAATATAGGGTTACTATGTTAACTAGAGAGGAATGGACCAGACGCCCCGGGACTCCTCCTATGGTTAAAGGGCTCGTCTGGTATACGGATAGGTCCAGGACTGAGGAGGGGACTGGGGTGGGGGTCTATGGGCAATCTGTAAACAGAAGGCTCAGCATCTCTCTAGGCAAACTCTTTCAGGCTGAGATATATGCGATACTAGCCTGCGTTCAAGATATTGAAACTCAGGACCGACCAAAGAAATATGTCATTATTTGCTCTGATAATCAGGCAGTTTTTAAGGCACTTCCAAAACAATGTCTCTGTTGGTACGACAATGCCAGCAGGCGTTGAATGACATCTCTGCCCGGCATACTGTGGGGCTATACCGGGTCCCTGTGCAGGCTGGAGTGAAAGGGGAAAGAAATCGCCGACAAACTCGCATGGAGTGGCTCTGCTCAGCGGTTCGTTGGACCTGAACCTTTCTTGGGGGTTTCCAGGCAGAATATAAGAAGCAAGTTGAATCGCTGGATGGGGATGCAACATCTAGCATTATGGTGTGGTCCCTGTAACACCCAGAGACAGGCTCGAGAATTGATCTCAGGCCCTGACCTGGCTACAGAGGCCCAACTATTGTCCTTTACCAGGACACAAACCAAGGTTGTTTGTGGCCTGCTTACTGGACATAATGCCTCGAGGAGACATTTATGCATAATGGGGTTAGGTGATAACCCCATTTGTACGAAATGTGGTACTGAGGAGGAGACCTCAGTCCACATTTTATGTGAGTGTGAGGCCTTGGCCTCACTCAGGCACACCTACCTGGGTTCCTTTTTTCCAGACCCAGAAGATATTAATTAAGAAACTAGGTGTGGGAGCCATCTGGAGCTTTGGCAAAGGAACAGGGATCCTTGAACCTAGTATAGAACATGAGGCACAAAGGTCCTGTGTTAAGGCCTAGGTGCATCAGGCCAGGAAGGGCTCAAACCCACATATTCTACTCTAATGTGATATAATATAAATATCTAAGGAAGAAAATTGAGCATTTTGTTGGTTGAGTGTTGTGAGTAGATTTTTAAATGTTCAGACTGTGTTCAGGTAGGGTGTAGAAGATGTCAGAGTACAGTATGTACATTGAAGAGTAAACTCCACAACACAATACAGTGATGTAATATATAACAAGAAACATTCTACAAATAGGTAAGCAAATAATGATAAACTGTACCTACACACATCTCTACAAAAATATACATATATACATACAAGAATACACACACACACACATGTATGGTGTGTGTGTGTGTGTGTATATATAAAACATACATCTGAACATGCAAATGACAGAATCCTGACTGTAATCAGTCAGTCACTTATTCATATAAATCTTTCAGCAGAGTAAGAGTGAGTCACAAGGGAATCTTTCAATGTCATTTAGAACTGTTTACTGGTAGCAGATAAACATTCATTATTTCAGGATAGCTTGTTGTATGGTTTTATCCCAGCACAGTAAACTAATTTCTGATAGACAGTGAAATCTGTTACTGGACTGGAAAGATATTGTTTGTTTCTCATGTGGACTGTATGAACCTCTGGGTCTGTCTCAAACATATCTAGGTTCTCAAATACAAATGTTATTACAGCTAGTTAGTATTCATTCAGTGGCTAAAGCAAGGAAACAGAACTATCTAATCAGCCCACTATATGATTATATTTTTTGAGCATCTGCCATGATTCTAATAAATTTCTTTCCTAATGACTGTCAAAAGAGTTACCCCAGAATAGAGCGAAACCTCGGCTAACGAAGATAATTCATTCCGGAATCACATTCGTTAGCCGTTAGTCAAAAACAAATGGAAATATGCAAAGTACACAGTTTTTTATAGTTATTTGCCATCTAGAAATAAAGGGATCCTATTGCAAAGAACGTGGCACTTGATTTCAGATAATTAATGTCACATTACAATTCAAATTTTGGCATGTAACAATGTGAAGACATAGGAACCTTGTTATTACTTGTTGCATATATATGGACCACTGTGACTTATCTGTACTTTAGTTACCGATTTGTTGTGAGTAACAAATTTTATGAAGTCTATTTTCCAGCAGTTCAAAGCTTTAAACCATTTACTCATGACTGTAAAGACATAGATAAAAAATGTATAACATGGTTTCTATTGGGTTCAATGATTTTATACTACATAACATCATCTTACAAACAGAACAGGTACAAGAGCTGAATTAGTATTTGGAGGCAGGTCATTAATACGGATCACAATAAGAAGTGAACTAAGGAAAGAGCCTTGAGGAACTCTATAATGAACTGTACTCTGGTTCGAATAAACAGTTTAATTGGTACCTGGGAATTTTATTGCAACTCTGTCTTCTGTTTGTAAGATACTGCATAAGTAACAGTGGAATAGGTGCCAAAGTGATATTTTAGTAAATGTGTTGATACAAGAACACAAGAAGGAAAGCTATTCATATTCTAACTACACAAATTTCCACATTTTTTTCCAGTAGATGCATTCCATATCTGCTGTGCATTATACATTTCTCCTAGTTACACGTCATGCAGAAAGGACTATGACACTTGGTACACATTCAAATCATTAAATAATGAAGCACAAGGAGACAGATATATCCTAGTACATTGTACTACTTCTTGCTAAATAAATCAGAAAGTGAACTAACACTGATATTGAAGTTATGATACATAAAACAAAAAAGTGAACATGTGCTATCAGAGAGTGCTCATATGTACGTGGACTGTAGTAATGACAGGAACATGTTTTGATATGTGAATGGTTAAGTAGCAAATACATTCCAATATATATATATATATTTTTTTTTTTATTTACTATACACATATACAGTATCAGACTGGGTGGAACAATCTCACTTTACTTTTAACCTGCAGTTTTTGAACCTGACACGTTGTACAACTTTGCCCATATGGTTGTCAAAAGTTAATAAAAACTACAATCTTCAGTTGAATCAGATGCACTTTTTTGTGAACAATGATTCACAAGGAAGTACACCCATCACCTCATCTCCCAACAACATGTACCGGAGTGCTGATAAGTCCTTAGCCCGACCAGGAAGGAAACAAGCTTGGAAGCATAGTACAGTAGCATAAAACCAGTCACACTATAGGAAGTTCCTAGCAAGACTCCAAGCCTGCTTTCCTGTTGCATAGGTTTCTATTCTAGAGATCTATTAATATTATTATCATCATTATCATACTACCATTTTGTTTTATTTTTACGAAGAACTTCTTACTTGAGCACAGACTCAGAATATGTTAATTTGTCAGACAGGCCCATAAAGTTCGCATTGTCATCATTTCAATTGCTGACATACGAACAATACTGTACCAAATTTTGCATGTCCTAAGGTTCATCAGTGATCACCATCAAACTGAGCACTAGAGAAAATTTTTGCTTGATCACCATCTTGTTCCTTTACATTGTACAAAAATATAAAAAATCAAAAAGTATGTAAGGCATTAGAGTGACTGCTAATTGCATTACATCCATATCTAGTCCCATAAAAGTCTGTGAACTAGTTCACAGTTGAAACATGGACATGCAACCACAATGGTGGCCTTAAACATCTACTTCTTCTCCTTTTGAGGAAGGAAAATCAGCTAATAGTGACTCATATCCTGCAGAGACACAGCTACTATCCTTACAGGAAAAAATAGGTTGAAATCCTGTCTAGATATAATTACCATCTGGACAGGATTACAATTCAAATGAATGTTTGCACCAACATATACATCAAAACTACAAAACTGTACACACAGCATTCTTACCCATCTTGCCTCGTACTCTTCAGTTTAAAGACTTGCTTGTTAATCCCTGAATACTTTATGTCTGGCTTTACTTCAAGATTCATACTGATCTGAAAGTTACATAAATCCACATATTTTAATTTACTTCAAATACACTGACAATTTTTAAAAAAGACACAGATATTAATCACAGCTGTCTTCTAAATAAAAAACCCCTTTGGATGCTTTACAAAATCTTCAAATTCATTGTACCTTCCAACATTCAATTTCTCACAAGTTTGCAGAAACAAAACCAACTTGCAGCTCATATGTCACTTTGAAATAACAATACTTCCATTTCCATCAAATCTGTATCTATAAATATGCTAAATTTATAAAATGTGTTTGTCAGAACTCTTAAAATAAAATAAAAAAGGCTACTACTCTTATCCATTTTTGCTACATTTCTTACAATCACCGAAGTTTAGCATCAGCATCACAGTTTTTTGTTGAATTTGATATGCCCACTTTATGCATTTTTCAGAAAGCAATTGATGTTCAAATTCAACAAAAATCTGTGCACACTATCATGCTTAAAAATTGTATCCATTCAATAATGTATGCATTCTTTGCTCCTACAGAAGATGACCATATACTGAAATCCTAAAACAAATGGGCATAATAATCTGGTCTTGCTTTAAAGTGTGCCATTCAGCACTTATAAACAAGTACGTTAGTTCAATTACAGTTAACTGTAAATAACCACAATTCATTTGGGTTGCCATACTGTGGCCATAAACCCTCAAGATCAACAAATGCCAAAAATTGTAGTTACAAAATCTGTACCGTGAATAATGGCGCCCTTTAGCTTTTTCATATACTACTCTACCAAATGAATTTTTAGACATGCTTCACAGGAGAACATAATTGGTATGACTCGAACGTTAAAGACAACTGATCCTTCATTTTGTTTGCTGTAAATGGACCAGAAAATTATAAGCTCCGTATGTCGAGGAGAAAATTTGTAAGCCTCATATAAGTCTGCAAACACATGACTTAACCACATACACATACTAACACATCTAAGAAAACTATCAGCATAATGAAGCGCAAAAAAAAATGGAACGGCTCATCTACACAACTTCAAACCACTATCAGATCAACATGCTGTATAACACTCAACAGTATTCGTTATTTGTTCCAGGATCATAATTACATTGGAACTATTCACGAATTATGGTCCTTCTTTGGACCTGTGACTTGCTTATTTAAGCGTCGCTTTGGGTAACAACTTTCCCTGCTTTATTCTACAGTGCTTTCTTCATAATTACAAGTTTCTTATTCTTGAAAACGCCGTAACTTTTTTGAGTCTTGCACACTAACCTGAGTTCTCACAACAACGCAAATCAACGGATTAAAAGAAACAAATGTAATATTCTGCGCAATTATCCTTTCGATCCATTCACAATATGTAGCAACAAATTAAATATTAGAAACATTACAATTATGTTGCTTGAATTTGGCGGTTTGAAACATTTTGCATTTTTGCATGACCCATACTCCATCTTCCGAAAGCAGCGAATCAAGAATTCAAAGTTGCTCGGCTGGGCAATTATTCCCTAACTACGTAAGAATATCCCTCATGTTTGCACCACAGACAAGTTTCCATTCCATGTCGAAGCGTTCGGTGCCAAAAGGTATTCATCCGTGTCACTGGAGTAGTAATCTGTGGGTCTGACGCATTGGTGTCTGAGTAATGACGGTAAGTTTACTAGGGAACTGTAGAATGCTAAAGGTCACCTCGGAGTAACGAATCGTCATTACTTCTGTACATATATAAAATCAAATTTCTAACATTTTATAAAGTTGGTGAAGTGAACTGTGTTCTTTTTTAAGGGACTGCAGTAATAAGAAACTGCAAAAATGAGTTTTCTTACGAAGGTGTTTGGAGGGAAGAAGGGAGACAAGCCTCCAACAACTGGGGAAGCTATACAAAAGTTAAGAGAAACGGAAGAAATGCTAATAAAGAAGCAGGATTTTTTAGAGAAGAAAATTGAACAAGAAATTGGTGTAGCAAGAAAAAATGCAGCAAAAAATAAGAGAGGTATTTGACGTTTGTGTATCGCTGTCTTAACCTCAACACGAAGTTTTTGGACCCAGCTTAGGTTCACGACAACATTAAAAAAATATACATATTATTAAAATATTTTAATGAAGTGTGCTGTATTTTCGAATTTGACGCTATGTAGAAATTTATTGATGTGGAGGAACATTCTTTAATGTTTTGCTGACCGTGCATCTCACTATAATCTTAGTAATTAACCAACTTAATGCACAAATTCTTGTTTTCTAATATGTTTATTATATGCCTCTACATGTTTCGAGCACTATGTGCTCATCATCAGGAGGTCAAAATTGTATTATACAGCATCTGGTATCATCACACCAGCAGGTGGCCGTCCCGTGCACAGGTTTGGAGAGGAGCACATAGTGCTTGAAACATGTAGACGCATATAATAAACTTATTATAAAAGAAGAATTTATGCATTAAGTTGGTTAATTACTAAGATTAAGAGTAGAGGAGCATGTTCCCTCCTCTTCAGCACAGACCCCCGACTAGGCCATGCGGTGTCATTTGCAGAAAATAATATTCTGAATAGACATTGAATTAAGAATCTCAAATGTCTCACATATTCTAATAGTTTCGTGGTCAATTGCTAGTAAACCTTTCTAAGTTATTGATCTACTGAACACAGTACTGTTTATAATATTTAACCATGAGCCGTCTGTGCTGCGAATTTTATATTCATAATATTGGGTGATTTAGTGGAATAGGCAAATATCCTGTCATCGTTTTATATATCACCTTGCGAACAAAATAAAAATCTGATTATTTTGATTACTGCGTTATGTGAACACCTAACCTTCAATTAATATAACAATCATAAAATTTTGTGATGATGTTATTTATGACATGCAGAATATCATCCCACATTTCAGTTACTGTTAATTGTAGTTCACTCTGTGTGGAACATGCACTGCGTTTCATACTTAGAGGTTATGTAATAATTGTGTTTTTAACATTTGTGAAATCAGCAAAGCGTACCAAGCAAGTTGGGTTAAGTGATGAAAACTTGTGCCTTGCATACTAGAGGTAACAAGTCTGAATCTGAGATGGGATGTCAGTTACCACAATCATTATTCTTTTGTGGCTTTCCTAAGTCCCCTCTGGCAAATGCCAGGGTATTACTTCAAATTAGGCTATGCCCACTGTGCTAAAGCTTCTTTCCTGTTTGTTATTCTGTAATCATGCCATTTAGCAGTATATAGTTCGAGCTAGCAGCTGTGTCACTACATACACACGCACATATACACATGTTGGGAAGGTTCATTGATTTTAAAATTGGAAAGAATTATGTGAAATTTATTTACCACAAAGAAGTAAGGTGTGATTAAGTAGCCATGAAAATAAGTGCAGAATATGAGCCCTGAGAACTGAATGTCATTTATCATGTTATAATTTGCAACACTACTGCTTTATAATTGCAAGGTGATGAATTCATACATGGTTCAGAGATCAGCTATCTTCACTCATATTTGTATGTTTTATTCTCAGTATAATGGTTAACTTGGCTACGTATATGATCAGAATTTCTTTAAAAGGCTTGTTTATATTATTCAAATAATAATTGTCAGTTTGTACACATTAGCTGCTATCCAAGCTTTGAAGCGGAAGAAGCGATATGAGAAACAGTTACAGCAGATTGATGGCACACTATCAACAATTGAAATGCAAAGAGAAGCATTAGAAGGAGCAAACACAAACACAGCTGTACTACAGACAATGAAGAATGCAGCAGATGCCCTAAAGGCAGCTCACCAACACATGTAATTCTTATTATTCATTCTTTATTGTTTATGAGTGTAAGCAAGTAAATATGGTGGGTAATTGTAGATTTGCTATTACTTTGTACTACAGTGGCCATTTACCTTGGGTGACTTGGTTTCGTGTGTGGTGTAGTCATGTTTGGATTAAACCCCCAAACCAGAGATGATATAAAACTGTTCCATAGCTTAAAAATAGTACCGAATTTTGTGATATGAAAACTGCATTCATTTTTATGCATCATCCTTTAAAATTGACCCTGTGTGTTTCATGGGTTGACTGTCAATCATGCTCCAGTACGGGAGTTTGTGAGTTCAGATCTTGGCTGAGGTTTTTGAGATTTAAAATTAACATCAGTTGATTTCTTTCATATCACACCAAATTCATCATTTGCACTTATCTTCCCATTCCAACATTACAACCCGTGCAGTTTGGAAAGTACTATTAAATAAATGAAGAAACAGAGTACAACATTTTCAGTTACATATGGTTTACATTGTGTAACCTTGTATTAGTTGCCATTTCATTTTTGCAGGGATGTGGATCAAGTACATGACATGATGGATGATATTGCAGAGCAACAGGATGTTGCGAAGGAGATTTCAGAAGCTATTTCAAACCCTGTTGCTTTTGGTCATGATGTTGATGAGGTTAGTTGAGAGCTATGAGCAAGATTTCTGTCTTTGAGAGAAGTGATACAGTTTGAATGCCATGTGGAAGATGGGAATTAACACCAGCTTCTGTTCCAGGATGAACTGGAACGTGAATTAGAAGAATTAGAGCAAGAGCAGCTTGACCAGGAACTGCTGGGTGTAGGACCTTCAGTAGATGAATTACCAAGTGTTCCTACCACTGAACTTGCTAAGCCTACTCCAGCTAAAGCCAAAGCTAGTGGGTATCAAGTTTTTTAAATAATCATTTCATTTTTTATGCTGAAGTTGGCTGTTTACTTTATATAAGCATCATGAGCTTTCTTAAGGTGATTGATCCCCATTGTTTTTCCAGTATCACAAGAATAATATACTTATGTTCTGTCTAAATACATCTTTATTGTTAAAGGTTAAGAACATGTTCAGCCTGATGATAGGTACTTCAGCTAGACAAAACATATAGCTGTTCTTAACCTTTAATAACAAAGGTATGTTTAGATGGAACATAATTATATTATTCCCTGTGATCGTGAGCTTCTTTTTAACAATATCTCTAAGAATTTTAAGGCCTGAACAAATCATATTTAAGTGTGGTATTGAAACTTACCACACTTTAGTGCCAGAAGGACTTAATTATATGATTGGTGCCATGACCAAGATCTGTTAAAATTAATTTAGTTTGGTCACATTCCTTAAGCTCCAACTACATTTTTTGGCATACTTAACCACTGTCATGAGAGAAAAATATATTAAATATAAATTGTGGAATCTGAAATGTATGCATTGTGTCTGCTATAGTAGTATGAAAGTGACTTGTTTTGAGGATAACAATAAGCATGTGTCATTTATGAGTGATTGTGTGGTTGCTTTGTCTTGGTGATGCCTGCTTGGTTAAGAGTTAGCTGTGAATGTCAGGCACATCCTAAGCAAATGAAAGATGTATGAATACTGTTGGGGGGGGAGTCACCTCTCCCCCCCCCCACCCTTCATGAGGATGTTTACCTCTACTTGTTCATATTTTAAAAAGGAAATGCTTGAAGAGCTACTACAGAACTGTGTAACTGATCATTACGCTATTATTGAATATCAGTCAGTCCACACTGCATTATCTGATAATTTACCTGATTGTCAGAATATGGGCATGAATGCAGTTGTATTGAGAACTAATGCAGAAGTCCTTGTTATGTGCCCGACTGACCACCGCAGTGACTGTTTTAAATTATCCACATTGAACTCTTTGCAGAATCTCGAGCTGAGGAGGAGGATGATGAATACATGAAAGAACTGCAACAGTGGGCCTCATAAACATGTCATGAGTTAGTAAGCTGGAGATACTGAACATTTAGCACCTGGATGTGGAATCATGTGAAGCGTACTCCACAGCTTGCTTTATATTGGCCATTCTGCTGCAAGAAAAGAGGAAGTATTATGTTATTTTAATACTTGGAGGCTGATCTGGCACTGTATATATTTATTCTAATTAAACTACAGCTTGTAGTATACTGTAATGTTATATCTCTTTGGAGTTCTTGTTCTAACTGTAATTCTAATGGGTGAAAAATCGTCCAAAACCAACGCAGAACAGGTGTGTGGTAAGCAAGCCAAGATTGATTAATTTCCCTCTGTCATGTATTATCATTTTAAAAATGCCTTATTTACAAGAAGAATAATTTTGTGATTTGAAGACATTTGTTGTTAAAATACCATACTTTTTTACTTGCTGTAAATAACAGGACTTGTTAGCATAAATGTGATATAAAATGACTGTGTAATAGTGTTGAGCCTTATGGGCAGCATGAAGTGAATAAATAGTTCAGTAATTGATGGAGAATGTAAGAATGGAAAAGCATTTATGTCACCAAAGCGCCTGGTGTGTGTATATTTTAACCATTGAATGAATTGTGATTCTGAGCTGTAGGGAAGTAAGGTGGTATGAGTTGTGCGCATGACAGTAAAATTTACTTTTGTGTGCTTATGTAATTTCATAACATTGGCTTCATCGCAGTTTTAAAGAGCTAATAAGTTTTTCAAGCTACTCATCCCATACGCCCTCAAGCTTAGAAAATGTAGAAATCTTCTCTGATACAGTGGTAGAAATGTAATCAGTCACACCAGTGAGCCATCATGTGACTAGATACTGCTCACATCCTATTTGTGAGGACTTCTGAGACATGCTGTATATGTTTGTTCATGTAAGATTTTTGTTTTCTGAGCACCAAATTAGCTCTGCATGAAGCAGATTAAAAAAAATGTATACTGTAGAATAACACCACACAGTGGTTTCGGAAGTGGAATATCCACACTCCAGTCAGGCTATGCACAATATTTTCTAGTTATGTGTATACCACCTTGTGAATATAAATTTCCATGCAGAGTATTAATAACTGTTTCACAGTAATTTGCTCTTCAGGTTTACCTATTTACTGCAGAATAAAGAATTATGATTACCCAATGAGTATTTGCACTAGATTGCATGAAGCACTGCATGTGAAGATTCAAGTCTTTTGGGGTGAGACAGTCACTGGTTGAGTTGCCCCAAAATTTCAAAGGAGCCATGGTGCCTTCATCTGCAGGGTCAAGCAGTCCAAGGAGACTAGCCTTGTGGCAAATGTGTATGTTATGTAGGTACATTGGATGTGGCGAGCAGATGGCCTTTGACAGTGGTAATCCAGTGTGTGTACAAATACATATCCTGAAAATGGGACTGATATTAGGTGCTGTGTGATGGAGTTTATCACAAACTAGGCAGTCGGGGATGCAGTTCAGGCATATTTGAGAATGTAATGTAACAATAAAACAGAAATCACATATTGATGAAAAGAGGTGAGAGGCCCTGAAAAGGGCAGTAACTGAATAATTATGTAAATGTGATAAGGAAGACAAAGAGTTCACAGGCTTCATTGGCACTTCCAGGTGTCCACCAGGGCAATGTGGGGATCCTGAACATACAGGCATAATGGTGGACTGGAAATACAAGGTGAACAAATATCAAGCCATCCTCCCTGTTCATGTTGTTGGACTGAAGCTCTATCTCACTCACATTCCAGATGATCTGGTCTGTGTGGTGGAGTTTGGTGGAAAGGATATTGGTATCATGCATTTGGATGTGACAGTGATAGTTGGATCTCTGCTGTATGGCTGGTGATTTGTCAGGGTGTTCAAGCTGGATGTGTAGTGGTCTAGACACCACAGTGGTCTTTCACCCTGGTCAGAACAGATCTTCCATCTGACCAATATAGATGTAACCATATTCACAGGGGATGCTTTATACATCCACGGTTTTCAATCCCATGTCATCCTTTACAGCTGAGGGAGGCTGGAAATCTTGGCTATGCCTGGATGGTATTCTGTTAATGTGGTTGAAGGTCTTATGGACACACAGTGAGAGGGCAACCATGGTTGGTTTATCACAGAGCCTGTTAGTCCTCACAGGTGGACTGGGAACACAGTATACAAGGCAAGATTGTGGTTGAGGTGGACAGCGGAGTGATTCTTTTTACCTATTCCAATACATTCACAAATTTTCTGTTAATTATTTATAATTATTCACATTTATACAGCTGACCTACAAATTATGTTATTTATCATATTATTGCATAATCATGTAATACCCACTTTTTTTATGTAAGTGTTTCTTTGTTATTGACCAGGCTATCCAGATTCCTTGATTTCAGTTGCAAAGATACCTACGCTGCTTCCTCTTTTAATTTTTGTACCTGCAGAAAAACATTAGGCTGTTGATTTCCTATAATGAATTTGGAATTCAAACCCTCGACTGCGGTGTTGTACAATACTGAAGCGTATTTATGTTACACATATCGATGGGAACGTACTGATTCTCCATCAGTTACTGGACATAGTAATTGAGAAATAAGGTTTTTCTCATTCTGTGGAATATTTTCCATTTTCATAAGCCAAACTTGTGTCTACTTTAGTGATAAGTAGGTATGCCAAAGCAGCACACAGTCTGAATGTGAGTCGGACTTGATAGTTTTCTTTGTGTTCCACTGTTAAGACAAATATTTTGTATTTGTCTTCACCGGAACTGTTTAAAATTCAAATTACAGCCAGCCATAATGGAGTCTGGAAATGCTTTATTGATTGCACTGATGACTGCTGCTTCAAAATTGACCTGATAATTTTTGGTAACTGGAAAGAACACCAGCTCTTCAACAAAGATGACAATATATTTTTTCTTTTTTATCCGGTAGAAGTGCTAACCGTATATACGTAGTTTTCATGTGATATGCTTCCGAGATCTTCTTTAAGCTATACAACTGGGCAAATTTCCACATACAATTTTTAAATGTGCCATCTAGAAAAAAAGATATTACACTCCTCAGTAAAATTTCACAATCTAACCCCAACGACGACAGGAATTATTTTTCTGGAATCTTCAGTGTGATCTGTTTGAAGTAAGCTGGAGCTATTTGCCAGATGTAAAACTTCTTCCGAAAATATAATTTTGAAGTTTCTTCCGGATTTTACTCAGTACCCAGAACCTTACGCCGTTCTTTACACTGTCGAGTCTTAACAGTATCGTATTTTGGTATTTCAGTTACCAAACGTAAACGACGGTTCTTCCTTATAAATGTACGGGCACAGACATGTCTTCCCTAGCTCCTTTTTTCTGCAGTTATCCAGTTTTACTTTAACCTCTATTCCAGATAATTTTGGAACGCAACTATAGTCCGTTTTACTAAGGATTTCATACTGTACATTAGTTATAAGCTTCCCGTTGCACGTACCGCATTTGTCTTGAACATGCACTTCGATTTTTTCCCATGAATTTGATACTGTTGTCTACTAAACACTGAAAATGGTTTTCGCATTCTCTTAGAAACTGGTGCAGTTTCACCTTCTGTGTTTGATTAACTTATTAACTCGTGCACCTAAACATTGTTTGTTTCAAAACCAAACAGCAAAAGACAAAAGGGCAGGCAACGCAATTCCATTTGTACGGCTCTAGGGGTGGGTGTGTAATAGGGTTTTAAAGACTCACGGTCGTTGGACGCATATTGTGCACTGCAGATATACAGCCTGCAGGTATTTATTGTATTCCTTCGTGTCTTCCTTTACAAAAAATATGCCCACCTCAACCACGATGTGTCTAGCGACCGCCTGGCCCGCTGCACTCACATTACCACAGTGGCACCTGCACGTGCTGCGGTATTGTGTGACGTCATATTTTGACACTTGAGCTAAACGCTGCGCCCAGCTGATGCCAGCACTGCAGGCACCTTTGTGGCTGACGTCTAAGTGGCCAGGCAACGTTATACCTATTCAAAAAACATTTACTGTGTCGGGAGTGCATTAACTATCACAGTGTGATGCTGGGTCACGTTATTGAAAACTGCTAGGACAGTCGATAAAACAAGGAAGGCTGCACACGTACAACTAGGAATGCATGTAGTTTTTATTTGCGGAGTGTCTGGGAGTAGGCTCACATTCTATTACTGTTACTGATACGACGTAAAGTAGAAATGACTATTTATGTATTCGCTTCCTTAATAACGTAGCATGAATCCCGATGCGCGCCAAACCTCACAACAAAATCCACTAACCTCTAATCAATATAGAAATATCCCCGTATGTAGCCTATGCATGTGCTTTTCAACCTTTTTTCATCGCGACCCAGAACAGGGGAAGCATTTTGGATCGTGATCCAAAGTAATAATTCATAATTCGAACTTTAAACAACACGAGAAATATATATAGATATATTCCAAAAAATTGGACATCAGACTACATTTATCAGCATATACAGGCGACTATTCCAACATGTTTCGACTATTTCTTGTAGCCATCCTCAGGTAGCACCGATATACAAAGTTGGAGTTAAGATTTAACTTCGTCGGCAGATCATGGTAAAGTATGCTGTGAATATATCATTACAATATCAACGTGTGGTATTGACATATATACAGACTAAAATTATACAGTACTCATTTTAAAATCAAATGCATTCAAACATCCGAAACTGATAACATTCACTTAGAGCTTTTTGAGGGGTAAGTCCTGTATTTCGTCAAGCTCTTCATTACCAGAAAGTACTACGACAAATGTGCCATGTAAACCAGTGCAGAAAGTGGCGGTATATTCATTCTCCCTTACGAATTTTGTGGCTTGGATGAGTAGTTCTTTTTAGGAGCTTTCGAAAAATTGCGGACTGCCTGTATGTCCTTCCGTCTGCTGTCTACGCACATGGAACAATACAACTCCTCCTGGATGGATTTTCATAAAATTTGATATTTGAGGATTTTTCGAAAGTCTGCCAAGAAAATTTAGGTCTAATTAAAATCTGACGAGAATAACGGGGCCATCTGATAGTATCTCGCTGAATTCTTGTTAGAATAATAAATGCTTCAGACAAGGGTTTTAGAGAAAATAAAACCACATTTATGCTGTATAATTTTTTTTCTGAACATCGTGTCTTTTATAAGATAATGTGAAAAAATACAGTGCAGCCAGACTGGTCAAATATGGCAATATAATACGGCGCAGAAAAGATGCGATTTGCAAGCCAAATAACTAAGGCAAGAATAAAGACACACAATCGTAATCTTTAATACGTATTACTTTTCCACGGCAACAATGGTTGCGCGAACGCGCCTCAATGTTAAATGATAAGTAAATTGCCTGTCTTTTTGTGTAACTGTTAAGACACGCCCAGGGTGGATTTAGCGTCTATCAGTAGTTATGATATCTCTGCCGAATTAGTTTGTTGAAGGGTCATATGATCTTCGAATCCTTAGGCTAAATCCAGAGCAGTTTTAACTAAACTGGAATGAGTCCTTCTCAGAAAGCGCATTTAATTTTTGTAGATGTGTTTCGGTAAACATCGAACCGATAACTTGGCATAACATTGGCCAACATCGGAGTTACACCTTTTACTGTATAAAGGTACTGCATTGCCGTCATTATTTCTGATATTCGTCACGTGGTGACAATGCTAATAAAATGTCTTCTGAAATATAATTGCTATTTAGCCAAATGCACGAATATATTCTTCAGTTTTATTACGTCTTTCCAGTAATACAACAGTTCGAACTTATTGCCTGTTTTAAAGCATAAATATAAAATTTGATATTTATGAGTTCCCTTAATTCACCCCCCCCCCCCCCCCCCCCCACCCCACAAAAAAAAAAAAAAAAAACAAATAAAAGAACACACAAAAAAAAAACCCCCCACCCCCACCCCCCCCTCTTTCTAAACATAAATATCTAAAAAAAAAAAAC
>Ga0123352_10000773_pt1 | contig 39903 bp, 32 predicted proteins | sample TergutLab28metaG_FD_89700 | JGI IMG/M metagenome (GOLD analysis project Ga0123352, IMG submission 89700) | Labiotermes labralis P1 segment gut microbial communities from Petit-Saut dam, French Guiana - Lab288 P1 | ecosystem: Host-associated > Arthropoda: Insects > Digestive system > Gut ... | reverse complement strand
ATGAGTATACGCTCTATATGGCAATCAAGGCGCAAAATGACGGCAAACCGTGGTTCAAATGGCAGGATGAGGGGCTTAGAAGCCATGAACCGGTCGCAATCAAAGAGGCCAAGAAGCAGTTAGCAGAAGAATGCGAGTTCTATAGATTTATACAATGGCTTTTCGATTTGCAGTGGCGTAAGCTGAAGCAGTATGCAAATGAACATGGTATTGCGATTATCGGCGATATCCCGATTTATGTCTCGGAAGACAGCGTGGAAGTTTGGAGTAGGCGCGACTTGTTCGATGCAGAGCCTGACGGTACATTTCCGGCTGTAGGCGGCGCGCCGCAGGATTACTACGCTCCGGAGGGGCAGAGATGGGGAAACCCCATCTACAACTGGAAGCTCATGAACGAAGAGGGCTATCAATGGTGGATAGACCGCGTAAAAGCAGCAATAACCCGATACGACGTAGTTAGGCTGGACCACTTTCGCGGGTTTGAAAGTTATTGGCGAATTCCGTTTGATTGCCCAAACGGCAAGGAAGGTAAGTGGGCAAAAGGGCCGGGTATACAGCTCTTTAATGCCTTGCAGCAAGCCATAGGAAAACTTCCGCTAATTGCTGAAGACCTTGGTGCTGACATCGGCGAAGGTGTGGAACAGCTTTTAGAAAAAACTAGTCTTCGTGGTATGCGCGTGCTGCAATTTGGCTTTGACGGCGATGGCCGCAATTTACCGCATAGTTTCACGCCAAACAGTGTTGCTTATACTGGAACGCACGATAATACAACGCTGCTGGCATGGCTGTTTGAGATGCCGCCCGAACAACGAGAACAAGCACTTTTCTATATCAACTACTCAGGTGACTGGACTGTCGGCGGGGCAAATTCTCCGGTAATCCAAGCATGGATACGAACGCTTTATATGAGCGGGGCTTCGCTGGTGATTGTTCCAATCCAAGACTTGCTTGGCTATGGCGCGGACACTCGCACAAATACGCCCGGTACAACCGTTGGGAATTGGCGTTTCCGAATCCGCCCCGGTACAATCGAACAAATTGACACTGAGTTTTATAAGGCTTTGGGTAAAACGTATCAACGAAATAATGCAGTGTAGGGTCGGGGTTCCATCCCAGACCGTTAAAACATATAGCATATAAAAGGAGGCAAGCAGCATGATAGAATCTGCAAAGGGTACGATTAAAGAGGTGGTGGCGTTTCGTCTGCCGCCGGGTACAGACGTTTTGGACGGAATCACAGAAGTTTGCAAGGAGTACAATATCAAGAACGGTATAATTATGTCTGCATTAGGGAGTTGGCGCAAAGCGGCGTTCTACAACCCTGTCACCACAGCCGGCGGCAAGCCCGGATACGGTGAGCCGATTATACTGAACGGCAACGGATTTTTAGAATTGGTAAGCCTGTCAGGCATGATATGCCACGACACAGAAGGTAATATCCTGCCTCATATTCATATAACATTATCGGATGAGCGCGGCAATGCTTACGGCGGGCATATGATAAATGGCTGTGAAGTCCTGCTTACAACTGACATCGTCATAGGCGTACTGGATGATATTATAATGGGGCGCCGTTTCGATGAAGAAGCAGGTGTAGCACTGTTTGCGCCCAAAACTGTATAGTAAGCAACAAAAAACAAATATGCGCTGTAACCAATCAAAAATATTAGTATTTTTGATTGGTATGCGCTGTCGCTTGCGCGATGCCCAGCCTTCAAACAAGCCCGTTTTCAAAATTTTAGCAAGCTAAAATTTTTCCAACATTCTTATTTGTAGACAATACTGGAAATTATCTGACTTGACATTTTGATAGATTTCGCATATAAATTACATATAACGACTTAACTTTCAAGATACAAATATTTTGGAGGACGTTAAATGATTAAGAATGTGATATTCGACTTAGGGCAGGTGATATATAGCTTTCTGCCCGGAAAGTATCTGCTTGAGCTTGGGTATAGCGAAGAGCAGGCGGATTTGTTTGTGGGGCGCGTAATTACCCCTGAGCTGTGGCTCGAATATGATAGGGGGACATATACTCGGGAGAGCCTTCTTGCAGAATTGTGCAGTAGATTTCCTGACATGGCGGATGATTTCAAGCGTGTTTTGGATGATAGTTTTATGGACAATGTAGTTACTATTATTCAACCCAACCTTGAGTTTTTTTATGAAGTGAAGAATATGGGTTTTAAGGTGTATATACTTACCAATTTCTTTAAGGATGGTTTTGCGCATGTTCGCCAAAGAGATGCCTTTTTTGATGATGCCGACGGCATAGTTGTATCCGCCCATGAAGGTCTTGTAAAGCCCGAACCGGCCATATATCAGGTGTTACTCGAAAGATATAACTTAGTGCCTGAGGAGTCTTTGTTTATCGATGATGTTAAAAAGAATATTGAAGCCGCTGAGGCGTTAGGTATTCACGGTATTCATTTTATCGGCTTGGAAGATTGCAAAAAGCAATTTGATGCTATTATCAATTAAATAAGTGGATAAGATTTGCGAGAATTTTTGTTGCAAGACAAAGCTAGGAGCTTTCGCTGTGCGAAAGTGGTGCTGCGCACCGGTTTGCCATATGCAAACCGCCCGGAATGACGATGCGTGTCTACAAGGTACGTCAGGAAGAGACGATGATGTATTGCAGCAAAAAGACCGCAAAGATATCTGCGTTTTAATTTGAGGATAGTATGAGAGCTGTTAAAATAAGAATCTGTATTCTGTAGGCTGAGTAATTGGCACAGCCGTTGTCAGAGTACAGTTTCCAGAAATATATTAAACTAAAATGGAGGCTTTAATCTATGAGAAAAATTGCTTTACTGTGCTTTATGCTTTGCGGATTGATGGTTTTTGCCGCGTGCGCTAACCAAGCTCCTGCACCCGCACCAGCTCCTGCTGCTCCTGCCGCACCGGCTGCGCCTGAAACGCCAGCGGAAGAAGGCACTGAAATGCTCGGAACAGGAGTTCCGCTTATCATTTATACGAACCATGCACCTTATCGTGCGGAACGTATTGCAGAGCGTGCAGCCCAATACGGCTTTAATGTCCAAGGGGTAACTGCCGGCGGCGGTGCTACTATGGAAAGGCTCGTTGCTGAAAGACACAATCCTATGGCACATATTGTATATGGTTTGAACATATTTCTGTGGCATAACCTTTTGGAAAACGATGTAATTATGCCATATACTCCGTCATGGGCTGACAGGGTTTACCCAGCGGGAATATCTCACCCGGACGGCTACTACCACTTTGCAGAACACGTAACTATTTTGCTTGCCTACAATGCGGACGAGATTGACGAGCCGCCGACAGACTGGTTCGACCTTTGGATGGACCCGCGTTTCCACGGTACTTATCAGTTTGAAACACACCTTGGCGGTGCTACGACACGTAAGGTTATATCCGGCATACTTACTCGCTTCATGGATCCTGACGGATTCTTAGGCGTGTCGGACGAAGGGTGGAACCACATTGAAATGTTCTACCGTTACGGCGTGCCAAATATCGATAATACGGATTTGTTTATCAACATGGCTGACTCTACATCTCCGATTAACATGGGGCAAATGTGGAGCAGCGGCTTAGAGCCTCGTGAAGAGCAATACGGCGTTAATGCGGGTGCTGTTGTACCGGCGGTAGGCGTTCCATATTCATTGCACTTTGTTGGAGTTGTAGCCAATAATAACGAAATGGAAGAAACTTTGCGCTTCTTGGAGTGGTTTACTCCTGAGATACGCGCAGAGCTTAGAGTTGATGACCCTGTACAAAGATACGCACAGCTTCCTATGCAAGATATCGACTGGGATTTTGTATCCAGACATATCGACGCATGGGTCGAGCATATTTATCTGAATTTAATGCCATAACAATAATATTATAACAATTTTTCAAACATCCGCCGGGAGTAGATTGCTTTCAATCTGCTCTCAGCGGGTTTATAGGGATTTTTCCTGATTCTGCAATACTGCATAACAGTGAGGTATTTATGATTAATTTGAGCAATATTCAAGTATGCTTTGGTGAATTTGAGGCACTGAAAAGTATCAATTTAGAAGTTGAGAATGGTGAATTCTTTACACTTCTTGGGCCTTCCGGCTGCGGAAAGACTACGACACTGCGTACACTTACAGGGTTTATTAAGCCTACAAACGGTACAATAAAAGTGGATGACCGAGACATAACTCACTTGGAAATTGAAAAACGCAATATTGGTATGGTGTTTCAAAGCTATGCGCTGTTTCCTACAATGTCTGTGTACGAAAATATTGCTTTTGGCCTGAGAGTCAAGAAAATGCCCAATAGCGAAATCAAGAAAAAGGTAGACGAAATTGCCGCTAAGGTAGAATTGGAAGCGCATCAATTGGTTAAGAAGGTAAACGAACTTTCCGGCGGACAGCAACAGAGGGTAGCTATTGCAAGAGCATTGGTTACTTCTCCGGCAATTATTTGCTTGGACGAGCCTCTGTCAAACCTTGATGCTAAGCTGCGCGTGCAACTGAGGAACGAGCTGAAAGACCTCCAGCGCAAGTTTGGCATTACTACAATCTATGTAACTCACGACCAAGAGGAGGCTCTAACCCTCTCAGATAGAATAGCCGTATTTAACAAAGGTGTTATCGAGCAGATTGGCTCACCCGATGAAATTTACAACAAATCTGCCACCGAGTTTGTATGCAACTTCATTGGAGACATCAACAAGCTAAGCACAAGCTTTTTGAACAATATTGGGGTAGGTATAGAGCCTGAAAAACACTGCTATATCCGCTTGGAACGCCTGTATGTGAACAACCCTAAAGCCAGCGAAGAAGCAGGATATGTTTCATGTAAGGCAGTGGTCGAAAACGCCGAATACTACGGAATGTATATCAAGTATACTCTATCCTCGGATGGGGAGAAACTAAAGGTAATCGAGAAAAACAGCGGGATTCCCATGTACAACATTGGGGAGAATGTTACCGTCAGTTTCAATCCCGGCAATTTAATGTGTTATTAAGGAGCAGCCAGCCATGAGGATAAAATCTAAACTTCCGGCAATAGTATCGTATGCGGCACTTATATGGTTTATTTTGGCCTTGCTGATTGCGCCTAATCTAAATGCGATAACATCCGTGTTTTGGCAAAACGGAGAACTTACTTTCGATGCCTTTACGCGTATTATGAACTCCACGAGAGCGATGAACAGTTTGCGCAACAGTTTTATTCTTGCGCCGATACTGTCGGTTACCGTGGGCTTTGTGGGGATTAGCCTGGTGCTGATTACAGAATACTTTGACATCAAGTTTTCTAAAATTCTGCGCTTGGGATACATGACTACATTGATTTATACCGGTATTGTTATGGTGTCGGGATATCGTTTCCTATACGGACACAACGGTTATTTCACGAATTTTCTCGCGATGTTTATAACCGACTTTAACACACGCTGGTTTGAGGGTTTTTGGGCGGTGTTGTTTGTAATGACGTTTTCGACCACAGGGTTTCACATGATATTCTTGCGCAACGCCATGCGCGCGGTGGATTTTCAAACTGTCGAGGCGGCTCAGAACATGGGGGCATCGCCTATGTATATTCTGCGCCGAATTGTGCTGCCGGTATTGACACCCTCATTGCTTGTGGTTACCGCGCTTACATTCCTGACAGGGCTTTCGGCGACATCTGCCCCTTTGATTGTCGGCGGAGTAAACTTTCAGACAATTAACCCAATGATACTCTCATTTTCCGGGCTGTCAGGCTCCAGGGACTTGGCTGTGCTGCTGGCAATCATATTGGGCGCGGCATCTGTTTTGCTGATTGCTCTGCTGGCTCAACTGGAGAAACGCGGGCATTACCTGTCTGTTTCCAAAGTGAAGACAACAATCGTAAAGCAAAAGATTCGTAACCCAATTGCGAATATACTTGCTCATGCGTATGCTTACATACTATTTGTTATTTATGTTGCTCCCGTAGTGTTTATCATTCTGTTTTCTTTCACAGATGCTCTTACCATCAGCAACAGACAATTGACTATGGACAGTTTCACACTGCAAAACTACATCAACACATTCTCGAATGCAAGCTCGTTCAGACCAATTCTAACAAGTATAACACTTTCTTTCTTTGCGTCATTCGGTGTGGGTGCGCTTGCAATAGTTGCCTGCCGCCTGCTTACAAAGCTAAAGAACAGGCTGAATGTCTTTATCGAATATGCGTTGATGATTCCATGGCTATTGCCGAATGTGCTTATTGCGCTTGCTCTTATTACCACGTTCAATCAGCCGCGCTGGTTTATGTTTGACCGCGTGCTGACAGGAACTATGGGGATTATGATAATCGGGTATATCATTATCAGGATTCCGTTCACTTTCCGCATAACGCGGGCATCTTTCTACGCGCTGGATAATGGTCTGGAAGACGCGGCGAAAAACCTTGGAGCAGGTACATTCTATACATTTTTTAGGGTAATACTGCCGATTATTCTGCCATCGGTGCTGGCTATTTTTGCTCTTAATTTCAATTTCCTGATACAAGAGTTTGAGATGAGTGTATTCATGTTCCACCCGCTGCATGTGCCGCTGGGCGTGGAAATACGAAACCTAACCCTGCCCGATAGAGCGGCTATGGATAATGTAGCCAATACTTTCGTATACGCGGTAGTCTTGATGATTATCTCCGCGATTGTGCTGTACTTGGTATACGGCAGAGGCAAAAAAATGTCGGAGTAATAATTAACAATACTTTGATGGCTTTTGTTCGATTTGCAATAGGGGTTGGGCGTATATACCCCTCTACCATAAGACAACCGGGAAAAACCCCAGTAAAATCAATAACTTATGAGCAGGCGGGTAAAACGGAGTAGCTAGGAACAGGACGCAGAAATAAACTGCGTCCTGTTTTTCTGTCCAAAATCAAATATGTACCCGCCGATACCGGGCAAGGCTGGGAGTTTTTGAACCTTAAAAACTCCCAGCCTTTTTTTATGCCCGAACTACGGAAAGGGGCTTTTAATTATGGCGGTATTCCGCATAGAGAAAACGCAGAATTACACGGTTATGAGTAACCACCATTTGCGAAATCCTGCTTTGTCACTCAAAGCAAAAGGGCTATTATCACAGATTCTATCCCTGCCGGAAAATTGGGATTATACGCTGTCCGGGCTATCGCGTATCAATCGTGAGAGCGTGGACGCAATCAGAACGGCGGTACAGGAACTTGAATGCGACGGATATATCACCCGTTCACGAGCGCGGAAAGAAAACGGGCAGCTTGGCGGTACTGAGTACATCATACATGAGCAACCGCCTACATTGGATTCACCTACACAGGAAAAACCTATATTGGATTTTCCAATACAGGTTAATCCTACATTGGAAAATCCAACGCAATTAAATAAAGAAAGTAAAGCAATTACAGAAAAATCAATTACGGATTTATCAAATACCGAATCCAATCCTATCCCACCCCAAACCCCGGATAGGAAAGGAACGGAAACGGCGCAGAGCATGAGCGCATTTGATATTTACCGTGAAATAATCCGGGACAATATCGAGTACGACCACTTACTGGACACCCACCCATACGACCATGACCGCATTAACGAGATTGTAGACCTCATGCTTGAAACCATCTGCACCTCACGGCACACAATCCGCGTAGCCAGCGATGATTACCCCGCCGAGCTTGTCAAAGCCAAATTCCTAAAGCTGAATTGCTTTCACATCGAATACGTCCTTGACTGTTTGCGAAACAACACAACGGACGTTCGCAATATCAAGAAATATCTGCTTGCCGTCCTGTTCAATGCGCCGTCAACAATGGACAGCTACTACACTTCCCTTGTGGCGCATGACATGGCAAGCGGCAAGCTGCACGGTGGCAGTGACAAATAATTTTATTAACCACGAAAGGGGGCTTGACCCATGATAAACGAGGATTTAACCCAACGAGAATGTAACCTTGCCGTCCGTATCGGCAGCTTGGCAGCGAACGAAATCAAGAAAGCCCTTGAAAAGCTGATTGCAGACTTGGAAGCTGGAAAGGGCGCGAAATCGCCGGGACTATCACGGCAAAAAGACCCGGAGCTAAAGAAAGGCAAGCAGACCCTAAAGCAGTTGCACCAGCATAACGAGGGGCTTTCTTCCGTTGAACTGAAAGACCCGAACCTACGCAAGCTATACCGTGAAATGAAAAAAGACGACATTGATTTTGCTTGCGTCAAGGACGGCAAGGGCAAGTATACCCTGTTTTTCAAGGGTAAGAACGCCGACGAAATGACCCATGCCTTGAAGAAATATACGCAAAAGCTGGTGAAGCTGGACAAAGGCAATCCACCTATTAAAAATACGCTGGATGAAGCGAAAAAAGCGGCGCAAACCCTCAACACCGGGCGGGATAAGGTTCAGAAGCAAGACCGGGGGGCGAGATAGTGAAAAACCTTGATATAAAAAGGCTCATAATCCAAACTCTGCCCTTTGCCCTGTTCTTCTACCTAGCCAATAAAGCAGGGCAAGCGTTCCGGCTGACTGATGGCGCAGACTTTAGCGAAACGGTATTTAACCTCAACACAGGCTTTGCCGCTGCGTTCTCTAACCCCTTGCCAAGTTTCCAACCACAAGACTTGATTGTTGGCATTGTTGGCGCGGCGTTGGTTGCGCTTGTGCTACACAACAAAAAGAAAAACGCAAAGAAATACCGCAAAGGCACAGAGTACGGCTCGGCACGTTTCGGAACACCCGCAGACATACAGCCGTACATCGACCCTGAATTTAGTAAAAACGTGCTACTTACACAGACAGAGCGGCTAATGATGGAGAGCCGCCCCAAGAACCCGGCACACGCAAGGAACAAAAATGTACTGGTTATCGGCGGTAGCGGAAGCGGCAAGACACGCTTTTTTGTAAAACCTAACCTTATGCAAATGCACAGTTCCTATGTCTGTACTGATCCGAAAGGCACGGTTTTATTAGAAGTCGGGCAGCTATTACAGCGCGGAAAATATGACATCAAGATTTTTAACACCGTCAACTTTGCAAAGAGCATGAAATACAATCCTTTCGCCTACCTACACAGTGAAAAAGACATTTTGAAGCTGGTAAATACGATAATCGCCAACACCACAGGCGAGGGCGCAAAATCAAGTGAGGATTTTTGGGTCAAGGCTGAACGGCTCTACTACACCGCCCTAATCGGCTACATTTTCTATGAGGGGCGCGAGGACGAGAAGAATTTTATAACTTTCCTAGACATGATAAACGCCAGCGATGCCCGCGAGGACGACGAGGACTACAAAAATCCCGTTGACCTCATGTTTGAAAAACTGGCAAAAAAAGACCCGGAACACTTCGCCGTGCTGCAATATGCCAAGTTCAAAATGGCGGCGGGAAAAACCGCTAAAAGTATATTGGTTTCGTGTGGTGCGCGGCTCTCACCGTTCGACATTAAAGAGCTACGCGCCCTTATGGAGTATGACGAATTGGAGTTAGACACGCTGGGCGATAAGAAAGCAGCCCTATTCATTATCACGTCCGATACGGATTCGACTTTTGACTTTTTAAGTTCAATGGTGGTCATGCAAATGTTCAACACCTTATGTACAAAGGCCGATGATGAATACGGTGGGCGGCTTCCTGTCCACGTCCGCTGCCTCTTAGATGAATTTGCCAATATCAAAATCCCGGATATGCAGCGGCTAATCTCGGTCATCCGCAGCAGGGAGTTATCGGCGGCACTTATCGTACAGGCACAGAGCCAGTTACGGGCGATTTACAAAGACCACGCGGACACGCTTGTTGGGTCATGCGATGTAATCCAATTTTTGGGTGGGCGCGAAAAAGGGACTTTGAAAGAAATGTCGGAGCTGCTAGGCAAGGAAACAATCGACAGCCTCAACACTTCCGAAAGTAAGGGGCAATCCAGCAGTCACGGGCTGAATTATCAAAAGCTAGGCAAAGACCTTATGAGCCAAGACGAAATAGCGGTGATGGACGGGAGTAAGTGCATTATGCTTTTGCGCGGTGTGCGCCCGTTTTTGTCTGCCAAGTTTGATATAACCAAGCACCCGAACTACAAATACCTATCCGATCACGACAAGAAAAATACCTTTGACGTGGAAAAGTACCTAGCGCGGTTACGGAAGCCCCGCCCACCCGTTGCACCTGATGAACCCTTTGACTTCTACGAGATAGAGGACGAACCCGGCGACATGGACGCAATCGGGGAAATCGAATCGGAATAATGAGAAAGTGAGGGCAGCATGACACCACAACCGAATGAACAGCACCGGGCGAGAGAGCCGCCCGCCGCGCCGCCGTTTTTATACGAGCGGCGTTTTTTTATGCCCTTTTACACGCGGCAATAGACCGCACACAAAAACATAAATCAGACTTTAGGAGGTCACACATGGATTTTTTTAATAGCGCAGTAGATGTACTACAAACATTGGTAATTGCACTCGGCGCGGGCTTGTGCCTGTGGGGTGGAATCAACTTGCTAGAGGGTTATGGCCAGGACAATCCGGCCAGCAAATCACAAGGCGTAAAACAGCTTGTCGCAGGGGGCGGCGTGGCACTTATCGGGCTTTTGCTTGTGCCGCTTCTGTCCGGCGTACTCGGTTAAGGGGTATAGCCTATGTCGTTCATACTTGACGCAATCACCAACTGGATCAGAGAGCTTTTCATCGGAGCAATCGAAGCCAACTTGTCGGGTATGTTCGGGGACGTGAACGAGCGGGTAGGTACAATCGCCTCACAAGTAGGCCAAACGCCGCAGGGTTGGAACGCAAATATTTTTAGCTTAATTCAGACCCTATCGGAAACGGTGATTGTACCTATCGCCGGGATTATCATTACCTATGTGTTATGCGTGGAGCTGATACAGATGGTAACGGAAAAGAACTCGTTTAGTGATAACGTGGACACGTTTATGTTTTTCAAGTGGATTTTCAAGGCGTGGGTGGCGGTGCTAATCGTCGCCCACACCTTTCAAATCACAATGGCTATATTCGACTTGGCGCAACACGTCGTATCAGGTGCGGCGGGTGTGATAAGCGGGAGTACAGCTATAGACATAGACGCGGCTATAGCGGCCATGAACTTGGACGCTATGGGAATCCCCGAACTGCTGCTACTGATGATTCAATCTACTCTTGTACGGTTCGCCCTGCAAGTCATGGGTATTATTATCACCGTGATTTTGTACGGCAGAATGATTGAAATATACCTCACCTGTTCTGTTGCACCTATCCCCCTTGCCACAATGACAAGCAAAGAATGGGGCAACACGGGACAGAACTATTTACGAAACTTACTCGCGCTGGGCTTTCAAGGCTTCTTTCTGATGGTATGCGTTGGCATATACGCCGTGCTGGTGAATGACATGATCGTATCGGACAACGTAAATTCCGCTATGTTCATGGTTGCAGCCTATACGGTGATTCTATGCTTTGCCATGATGAAATCGGGCAGCCTTGCGAAATCGGTATTTAATGCGAGTTAGGGGCTATCGAATGACTATATATGAACTGGAAAAAGAACAGCGGGACGCTTTGATTTTTTGGATAAATGACCTTTGCAACAACGACCCAATCATCATAAGCGACCCGCACGGCTGTCACGACGGGAAAGGAGTTTTTGAATGGCCTATGTGTCAATCCCCAAAGATTTAACGGTGGTAAAGTCCAAATTCATAATGGGGCTTACCAAACGACAGACGGTATGTTTCGGCGCGGCAGCAGCAATCGGCTTGCCGCTTTTCTTTTTGCTACGGGGTATCGTTCCCACCAGCGCGGCGGCGTTTCTGATGATTCTTGTCATGCTTCCGTGGTTTCTATTCGCCATGTACGAGAAACACGGTATGCCGCTGGAGAAGTTTTTACGGTGCATTATCTCCGTAAAACTTACGCGCCCAAAGATACGGACATACCAGACCAACAACCTTTATGTCGCCACAGCGCGGCAAATCCAGCTATACAGGGAGGTACAAAGCATTGTTTCAGTTTCTAAAAAAACTATTCGGCGGTAATGCCACCGGGAAAGGCGGTAAGCACCTTAAACCCAAAGAGAAGAAAACAGACGGCGCACGCTCTAGGCTGACCCGCAGCCAGCAACGGCAGATACACAAGACAGTAACCGCCGCCAAAGGCGACCCCAACAAGCCGCAGAGCGTCCAAGCGTCTATACCCTACCTTGCCATGTACCCGGACGGGGTTTGTCAAGTGACGGATAAGCTATACAGCAAGACCCTTGAATTTTCGGACGTAAACTATATGCTTGCCAGTAAGGACGAGCAGACCGCCATCTTTGAAAACCTCTGCGACTTTTACAATTATTTCGACCCGTCCATATCGGTACAGGAAACTTTCATAAGCCGCAGGGCGGCAAAAGAGGAATTTCATAAAGCGATAGACATACCCCCAGCCGATGACGAGTTTAACCATATCCGGGACGAGTACGGCGGCGTACTCAAAACCCAGCTCGAAAAGGGAAACAACGGCCTTGTACGAACAAAGTATCTGACATTCTCCATCGAAGCGGACAGCCCCAAAATGGCGCGGTCACGACTTGGGCGTATTGAGATGGACATACTCAATCATTTTAAGCTGATGGGCGCGTCGGCGCGGTCACTCTCCGGCAAAGAGCGGCTTGCCGTCATGCACGGTGTATTACATCTTGGTACGACAGAGCCGTTTGCCTTTGATTGGGAATGGCTGGCTAAGACAGGCATGAGTACAAAGGACTATATCGCGCCTACCAGCTTCCACTTTGGCGAGGGGCGCACGTTCCGGGTAGGCGGCAAGATCGGCGCGGTGAGCTTCTTACAAATCCTCGCGCCGGAACTCAATGACCGTATCCTTGCAGACTTCTTGGAAGTGGACGGAAATGTTGCTGTGACCTTGCACATACGGAGCGTGGAACAGAACGAAGCCGTGAAGATGATTAAGCGCAAGATTACCGACCTTGACGGTATGAAGATCGATCAACAAAAACGAGCAGTCCGCAGCGGGTTTGACATGGACATCATGCCATCAGACCTCATCACCTACGGCGATGAAGCAAAGAAATTGTTGCGTGACTTGCAGAATCGTAATGAAAAAATGTTCTTGCTCACGGTAATTGTCCTCAATGTGGCAGGTTCAAAACAGAGTCTTGATAACCGCGTATTCCAAATGTCGGGTATCGCCCAAAAGCACAACTGCGCCCTGCACCGACTGGACTATATGCAAGAGCCGGGACTAATGAGCAGCCTACCGCTGGGCGTGAATCAAATCCCCATACAGCGCGGGCTTACCACTTCCGGCGCGGCGGTATTTATACCGTTCATCACGCGAGAGATTTTTCAAGGCGGCGAAGCCCTGTACTATGGGCGTAATGCTATTTCCGGCAACATGATTATGGCTGATAGAAAGACCCTCAAAACGCCCAACGGCCTCATATTGGGCACTCCCGGGAGTGGCAAAAGTTTTGCGGCCAAAAGGGAGATAACCAACGCTTTTCTCATAACCCCGGACGACGTGATTATCTGTGACCCGGAATCAGAATATACCCCACTTGTCCATGCACTTCACGGGCAAGTTATCGTTATCTCACAGAACAGCAAGCACTATGTAAATCCTATGGACATTAACTTGAACTACTCGGATGAGGACGATCCGGTAGCCTTGAAAGCGGACTTTATCCTCTCCATGTGTGAGCTAATCATCGGCGGCAAGAAAGGGCTTGAACCGTTGGAAATATCCGTCATTGACCGCGCCGTTGGCAACGTCTACCGCAATTATTTTGCGGATGTTATAGCCAATGGCGGCATACCCGACCCGGCAAAAATGCCGATACTCGAAGATTTATACAACGAGTTACGCAAACAGCCAGAAGCCGAAGCCCAAAGGGTGGCAACTTCCCTTGAACTGTATGTACACGGTAGCCTAAATGTCTTTAACAACCATACAAACGTAGATGTCAAAAACAGAATCGTCTGCTTTGATATAAAGCAACTCGGAAAACAGTTAAAGAAGCTCGGTATGCTCATCATCCAAGACCAAGTGTGGAATCGTGTTACAGCCAACAGAGCTATGAAAAAGACCACTCGCTACTTCATGGACGAAATGCACTTGTTATTCAAAGAGCCGCAGACGGCGGCCTATTCGGGCGAGATATACAAGCGTTTTAGGAAGTGGGGCGGTATCCCGACCGGGATTACTCAAAATGTGAATGAGCTTTTAGAAAGCCCGGAGATTCAAAATGTGCTGGAAAACTCGGACTTCCTACTGCTACTTAATCAGGGCGCAGGCGACAGAGAGATTTTAGCGCAAAGGCTAAACCTATCGCCAAAGCAGATGGCATACGTTACCAATTCCGAAGCCGGAGAGGGTTTAATCATCTTTGGCGGTACGGTGCTGCCATTTGTCGATAATTTCCCGCAAAATACCCAGCTATATAAAATCATGTCTACCCGTTTATCTGAAAGTGCAATCGGATAAGGGGGCGGCTATGGAAACTAACATCATCTTAAACGGTGACAGTGTGGAAATGCTGAAAACCTTACCCGCTGAAAGCGTCCACTGTTGCGTGACCTCACCACCGTACTATGGCTTGCGGGACTATGGGGCTGATGGGCAAATCGGGCGCGAAGATACACCGGAGCAATATATACAGCGGCTTACCGCTGTGTTCCGTGAAGTATGGCGGGTGCTACGCCCGGACGGTACGCTATGGGTAAATATATCAGATACCTATTGCGGCACCGGGAGCAAGGGCAATCACTTTGACCCCAAGAACCCGAAAGGTAGAACAGGGCAGCAAGTATCAATCAACCATCATGCGCCCGGTTGCAAGCACAAGGATTTGATCGGTATACCGTGGCTTTTGGCGTTCGCCCTGCGTAGTGACGGCTGGTATCTGCGTAACGCAGTTATATGGGAAAAAGGAAACGCCATGCCGGAAAGTGCGAAAGACCGCTTGACCCGTAGCTATGAGTTTGTCTTTCTGCTTGCCAAGTCAAAGAAATATTACTATGACTGGCTGGCAATCGCAGAGCCAACAGCGGAATCCTCAATAAAGCGTCTAAAAGGCGGGCGCGGACAGCACAAATACGCCGATGGTATACAAGGACAAACCGCACAGGGCATAAACAGCCCGCGGGCGGCGGGTACGATACGCACCGAAGAAATCCCTGTTTTCCGAAATAAGCGTGATGTGTGGCGCATTAACACCGTATCTTATGCCGGGGCGCACTTTGCGGCGTTCCCACCCAAGTTAGCCCAAACGTGCATACTGGCAGGGTGTCCACCGGGCGGCATAGTGCTTGACCCATTTTTCGGGAGCGGCACGACCGGGCTTGTGGCATTACAACATGGGCGGCAGTATATCGGCATTGACATTAACGCCGAATATTGCCGCCTTGCCAATGAACGCATAAAGGAGGGGTAAACTTTGAAAGAGCTAAAAGCCGGGGATAAATTTGTCCAGCAAATGACCCGTGACGGCGCGGTGGAAGTCAACAAAGCCACAGGCGACGCAGCCAATATCAGCGCGAGAGATACGGAAGCTACCCCCGCCGAAAATGTACAAAGTCCCGGCGACGACAGTACGCATATAATCGGCGGCGTTGTTGGCCGGGTAAGCATGGAACGACAGGTAGCAAAAAAGCGCAGAGCGAAAAAGGCTAATGCCGAAATCTACGTGGGCTACAAACCCCAGTCGGAAGAATCCCGCTTGAAGTTCACTGACGCGGAGCGGACGGATCCAGCGATGGCAAAATCCGTTCGCAAATCCGAGAAAGCTGCAAATCGGTATGAAAAGGCACGGGCGAAAGTGCCAAAGCAAAAATCACTCACCATAGAGCGCGTTTCAGATAAGCCGAGCGGTAAAGCTGAACCGCGCTTAGTTTTTGGGGAATCCGACAAACCACCCAACGGCAAACTGACCCATGCCCTAGACCGCCCCAAGCGTGAAGCGTCCTCTTTTGTCCACGGTCAAGTGAACAAACACGAGGGCGACAACACAGGCATACAGGCGGCGCACTCTGCCGAGAAAGCCGCCGAGTACGGGGCGCGGAAAATTGGTGACGGCTACAGACGTTTGAAATTCATACCCTACCGGGCGGCGTTCCGTGCCGAGGAAAAAGTAATCAAGGCGAACAGCAAGGCACTCTACGAGCGCAGCTTACGGCTAAACCCGGAACTTAGAAACGCCAACCCCATAAAAAGAGCATGGTATAAACGCAAAATCAAGCGAGACTACGCCAAAGCCTTTCGGCAGGGCAATCAGGGCGTACAACAGGCGGCGGGTACGGCTAAAAAGGCGACCCGGCGCGTTGGGCGCGGAATAGTAAAGACCATAAAATCCGTTAAGGCAAAGAAAATGCTTCTCCTGTTCGGTGCTTTGTTCCTCATGGTTATGTTCTTGGTTACAAGTGTTTCCTCTTGCATGGCTATGTTCAGCGGCGGTTTTAACATGATAATCAGTACATCATACACCGCCGAGGACGAGGACATTTTGGGTGCGCACGGAAGCTATGTAGCCCGTGAAAATGCGCTTGAAAACCGTATCGCCAATGTCCCGAACGAGTTTCCCGGTTACGACGAATACAGATTCAACCTTGACCCAATCGGACATAACCCCCACGAACTAATCAGCTACCTAACAGCACGATTCCAAGCCTTTGCGATGGACGACCCGGAAGTACAGGCGGCTATTGCCGCATTGTTCGCAAGGCAGTATGTGCTTACGTTCACTTCCATAGTGGAAGTGCGTACCCGTACCGAAACCCACACAGGCACGGACGCAGAGGGTAATACCTACTCCTACACCGTGGAAGTGCAATACAACTGGTATGTCCTTGTGACAACCCTTGTAAACCGTGGGCTTAGTACCGCCGCACTGGAAAACCTCACGCCGGAGCAAGCGGAAATGTTCCTTGTCTACACGGAAACGCAGGGCAACAGGCCGGACTTGTTCGCGGGAACGCCCTTTGCCAGCGGCGGGAATTATCAGCACTATGAGATACCCCCGGACGCACTGGAAGATTCAAGGTTTGCCGCTATGTTTGCAGAAGCCGAGCGACACATAGGAATCCCTTATGTTTGGGGCGGCTCGAACCCGGTTACAGGCTTTGACTGTTCGGGCTTTGTGTGCTGGGTTATAAATCAATCCGGCGTTGGTAGCGTGGGGCGTACAAATGCCAGAGGGCTATACGCCCACACGACCACAATACCCCGAAGCCAAGCACAACCGGGCGATCTGATATTTTTCATCAACACTTTTGCCGGGGCTATTCCAAACGCACCTAGTCATGTTGGTATCTATGTTGGTAATAACATGATGATTCACGCTGGAAGCCCCGTAGGATTCGCAGACATTACAAGACCGTTTTGGGTCAATCACTTTTACGCCTTTGGCAGATTGCCGGAGTTTTAATATTTAACACATTTCCATCACACGAAAGGAGAATCACAGCACCATGAAAAAACTTGAAAGAATCGCACTGCAAGAGCAAAAGACCCGTGAGAAAATCGCGGCTATGCAAGCACTCTTGAAGCAGATAGACGGGCAGCGGACGGAGCAAGAGAATTTACAGATTGTCCGGCAAATCCGGGCTTTGAATCTATCTCGTGACGAACTATACGCCTTTATGAGCGGCGGGGAGTTGCCCCCGGCATTGGTTGGAGCAATTACCAGCGACACAGCAGAGCCGGAGCAGATATATTCGCGGCGGGATAAAAAGCGCGGCAAGCATAACAACGCGCCGGACACCACGGACGAACCGCAGACGGAAACCCCGGAGGGTGACACTGCACAACTTGAAAGCGAGGGCATGAACCATGAAGAATAAAAAGATATGCGCGTTTGTTGCGCTGATAGCTGTAATTGCCATTTTAAGCGTATCAGTAACGGCTTACGCAAAAGGCAGCGGGGACGATTGCGAAGTTGAACAATCGCAAACCGCACAACCGACCCCAACGCTTATACCAACCCCCGAACCCACACCCCAACCGACACCACCACGCGAACCGCAGACCCTAACCCCACCGGGCAACCTTACCCTTGTAGACGATTTTGACGGGGAGCTGGCGCAAGATAAGCAGTTTATCACTGTAGTAACGAGAAACGGACACTTTTTCTATATCGTCATTGACCGTGCCGGAGATCGTCAAAACGTACACTTCCTTAATCTAGTGAGCGAATATGATTTATGGGAAATTCTCGAAGAAGAAGCACGGCGACCCATGACCCCAGCATCACCCATTGAACCCACATCGCCGGAAGTAGAGCCAGAGCCAGAAAATGAACCCGAACCAGAGCAAGACCAGAGTGGCGGCGCGGGCGGGTTAATTCTTATGATTGTACTGCTAGGCGCGATAGGCGGCGGGGCTTACTACTATTTCAAAGTGTTAAAGCCGCAGCAGGGCGCGAAAGGTGCAGCACCTACCCAGCTTGACGAGTTCGTTTTTGACGAGGACGATTTTGACGGCATAAGCACGGGCGACCACGACAGCGCAGACTTTGAGGACGATATGCCGGACTTTACCATCACCGAGCCGGAAAGTGAGGACGAGTAGTAGCGGTTAGAGTTATGAAAAACCCGCCGTCCATATGGACGGCGGGAAAAATATGTGAAGTTTGACGCTGGGATATTGCATTGATAAACAGCGGCATCCTTATATAGAGACAACACTAATTATTATTGCTAAAACAACTTGAAGAGCGCAAATACTAACAGGCAATAGCCGATATCTCTCATTACTATTCTCATATGCCTTACTGAATAGATCTGTATGTGATGATTTTACAATTTTCTCACATTCGCGCTTCAGGTTACCTATTTCTTTTTTTTCGATATGCGAAAAAGCGCAAATAGCAATAGAAACCAATGCACCTGCAAGAGGTAGTACAAATATTGGAATGCCAAGAGCACCAATGTCTATTATTGCGTCATTCATCACGGGGAGAAGAATTAGGGTTAAACTAAGTAAATTAAATTTAACTATGAGCGACCAAAGAGTCGTCGTTCTGAATTTCCATTCATCACACAGTAATTTTAGAATTTCTAAGTCCCTGCCTTGTATATCGTTGCTTTCCATTATATTTACCTCTCCTTGCAAATAAAATCGTTGTGCCAATCTAAAAGCTAAATAACACAGCCGATATTTCTATTTCCGATTGAGTATACCAAAAAAGTTGATATCATGTCAAAATTCCGCCGCTTGTGAAAACGAGCGGCGTTTTTATATATACAAACCAAAATAAAAAAATGGCTATCAAATTTAGCCGCTAAAATCAAAGGAGGAAAACAATGCAATTAGTAATAGCAGAAAAACCCAGCGTTGGCATGAGCCTTGCCGCCGTGCTTGGTGCGCGGGATAGAAAAGACGGCTACATCGAGGGCAACGGCTACATTGTTTCATGGTGCGTCGGTCACCTTGTAGGGCTTGCCGACGCTTACGAGTACAACGAGCAATACGGCAAGTGGCGGCATGAGGACTTACCCATTATCCCGGAAGATTGGAAATACATTGTGTTCAAGGGCAAGGACAAGCAATTTGGTATCTTACGCGGCCTTATGAACCGAAAAGACGTTAAAAGCCTTGTATGCGCCACGGACGCGGGGCGCGAGGGTGAGCTAATTTTCCGTTTCGTGTACCAAATGGCAGGGTGCAAAAAGCCTTTTACCCGTCTATGGATTTCCAGCATGGAAGAAAGCGCAATCAAGGCGGGATTTGCCAACATGAAAGACGGTAGCGCATACGACCCGCTGTATCACTCCGCTATCTGCCGCGCTAAAGCCGACTGGCTGATAGGCATAAATGCCACCCGGCTATTTTCCACACTGTACAATAAGACCTTAAATGTCGGCAGAGTGCAGACCCCAACCCTTGCTATGTTGGCAGAACGGCAGGGCAAAATATCCGGCTTTGTTAAAGAGAAGTACCACCGCGTCAAGTTGGACATGGACGGCGGCGCGATTACCGCCCAAAGTGAAACCATCACCGACCCACAGGACGCAGCGAATGTTCAAGCGGCTTGCCATACCCGGCAAGCCGCTTGCGCGTCTATCACCAAAGAGCAAAAGACTGTTTCCCCGCCGAAATTGTTTGACCTTACAGCCCTGCAACGTGATAGTAACCGTATGTTTGGTTACACCGCGCAGCAGACCCTAGACGCAGCACAAAAGCTATATGAAGCCAAATTGATAACCTACCCCCGGACGGATTCGCGCTTTATCACTTCCAATATGGCGGCGGGTATTCCAGCGTTGGTGACTACCGCCGCCGCGCTGATGAGCGCGGGTGCGGACATTCCCGTAAACACCGGGCAAGTGGTAAATGACAAAAAGGTTAGCGACCACCACGCCATAATCCCAACCGCCGAAGTTACAAAGGCCGATTTATCCAAACTGCCCGACACCGAGCGCAACATACTTTTCCTCACCGCCGCCCGGTTAGTGTGCGCTGTTGGCGATAAGCACATCTACGAAGTCATAACCGCAGTATTCGATTGCAGCGGCTACAGCTTCACGGCCAAAGGCAAGACCACCATCAACAACGGCTGGAAAGAAGCCGAGCGGCATTTTTCACCCGCGCCGGATCTGAAACACTCCGGCGCAGATGGCGACACAGAGGACGGCGGCGCACTTCCCCCAATTGCCGAGGGACAGACGTTCGACAATGCCGCCGCCACGGTTACGGAGCATTACACCCAGCCGCCCAAAGCCTACACCGAGGACACGCTACTTTCCGCTATGGAAAACGCGGGCGCAGCAGATACCACAGACGAAGCCGAGCGGCGCGGCTTGGGTACTCCCGCCACCCGCGCCGCCGTCATTGAAAAGCTGGTGACAGGCGGCTTTATTACCCGTAAAGGGCGGCAACTCATACCCACCCCGGACGGCGAGAACCTTATCAAGATTCTACCCGCCCCCTTAAAATCCCCGGAGCTTACGGCGAATTGGGAAAACGCCCTTACCTTGATTGCCAAAGGCGAAGCCGACCCGGACAGCTTCATGCGGGATATAGAGGACATGGCACGGGCGTTGGTAGACGCTAACGCCGCCCCAGCAGAGGAATACAAAGCCCTATTTGGCACTCCAAAAGAAGCCATTGGAGTATGCCCCCGTTGCGGCAGGAACGTGCTAGAGAGTAAAAAGAACTTTCATTGTGAGAACCGGGATTGTCAATTTGTCATGTGGAAAGCAGACCGCTTTTTTACGAGCCGGAAAAAGGAGCTTACAAAGGCCGCAGCAACCGAGCTTTTGAAAAGCGGCAAGGCGAAAATCAAGGGGCTATACTCCGAGAAGAAAGACAAGACCTATGACGCAATTATCCTATTGGCAGACACCGGCGGGAAGTACGTCAATTATCGCTTTGACATTCCCGCAAAGTAAAGTTACCCGCAAGCATAGGCAAGCGGTACACGCTAAAGCGTACCCCTCTTGCCGTAAAACCGCCGCCCCTTACTCTTACGAGCAAGGAATCCCAAGAGCGGCGGTTTTGCTTGGTGGGAAGAATCCCACACCCTCTAAGATTGCCCTAGCTACCGGGCGCGAAAGGAAGTGATACTTACATGGCATACAGTAGCTTTGACAACGGCAGTTTACGACCCGCCGAAGAACTGAAAATAGAACGCAGAATGTACTTTAGTAAAGAAAATGCGGATATATCCACGCTTACAGCTTTACCGTTGGAGCAGTTACAGACCATGCGTGAAGAAAGTATAAAGGCAGAACAGGCTATCTTTGAAAATCTGCAAGAATCAACAAAGACATGGGAAGAACAGGCAGGGCAAACTTTGACGCTGAATAAAGCGATTGAGTATGTCCGCACTCCGCAGATACAACATACATCTAACGAGTGGCAACAAAGCCCCCATAATAGCGACCTCAAAGAAAAAAGCAACTCCGTATATACCATGACTTACCATGTTTACGAGCGGACACGCTATGATAGAGAAACCGCAAAATCAATACCCACAGCATGGGAGTTATCTTGGAGCGTTCGCACCCAAACACCGGGCGATATGAAAAGCGGTAAAATCGCCGGGCAGAGTAGAAAAGTCTATGCAGACAAGGCGGCAATGGAAAAATATCTAAATGGCAGAGAAAAAGCATACGCACATCTTTTTACCGAAATATCACCGCCCATACCGCCGGAATATGCCGACTGTTTCCGTGTCAACGGTCAACTGTTACCGGGCTACACCGTAGAGGGCGAAGAACTGAAACCGCCCGAACTTACCGCCGCCGACATTGGCGGCGTTTCCATTTCCACCGAAACCGAACCGAGAAAGGAGAGCGAACCCATGAAAGACCCCTTGAACATACAGCTTATTACTCGTGAAATGCGAGAAAGTGGCAACAACATAGATGGGGCTTGGCTGAAACTACCCGCCACCGCCGACCAACTCCAAACTGCGCTTGCGCGTATCGGAGTGCAGGGCGGCGAACTTGAAAAAGATTATTTTATAAACGGCATTGAATCCCACATTTTGGCATTTGACCGTATTCCACTTATAGCGGTACACAGAGCCGGAATAAATGAAATGAACCATCTGGCGGCACGGCTTGAAATGCTTGACCCAGAACAAGTAGACAAAATAAATGCCGCCATTGAGGGCATATCCGAAACGGACGATATTCACTTTATTGCAGAGTACACTTACAACACAGATTTTTACGAGCATTACCCCGATATTAACACCACCGCAGAACTTGGCGAACACGTCTTTGAAAAGTCCGGGCTGATACAGATACCCGAAGCATGGGCGGGCGCGGTTGACCGTGAAAAATTGGGCGAACTTGCCGCCGAAGCTGAAAAAGGTGTTTTCACCGCACATGGTTATGTTGTCGAGAGCGGCGCGGAGTGGAAGCCTGTTACAGAGATTCCGCAAGAGTACAAAATAGCACCTAAGATTGAATATGATTCCGTACCCAAAGCAGAACCGCCGACCAAACAGCAGACCGCCACCACCACAGAACCACCGACCAAACAACAAGCCGCCACCGCCGCAGTCGTAGCCGCGCCCTTTGTTCTCAAAGCGGACAACCCCCGCGACAAGCTCAAAGAAATTACAGACAAGTTGGAAAACGGCATTAAGGGGATTTTTGAGAGCGAGAAGTATAAAAACTATCTCGCCACCTTGTCCAAGTTCCATAACTACAGCTTGCGAAACTGTTTGTTAATCGCCATGCAGAAGCCGGACGCTACCCATGTTGCCGGATTCAATGCGTGGCAGAAAGATTTTAAGCGGCAAGTACAAAAGGGCGAAAAAGGCATTAAGATTATTGCCCCTGCACCGTTCAAAGCGAAAAAGGAAGTTGACAAGCTGGACGCACAGGGCAAGCCCATCATTGGCACAGATGGTAAGCACGTAAAAGAGCAACAGGAAATTACTGTGCCATCATTTACCGTTGCTACTGTCTTTGATGTGTCGCAGACTGACGGCGAACCCTTGCCAAAACTGACTACAGAATTGACCGGGAGTGTTGATCGCTACAAAGATTTTTTTGCCGCAGTGGAAAATGTGTCGCCTGCGCCTGTCGATTTTGAGAAAATCCCCGGCGGTGCAAAAGGATATTTCCATCGTGAAGAAAAGCGTATCGCACTCAATGAGGGCATGAGCGAATTGCAAAATCTCAAAACCCTAATACACGAAATCGCTCATGCCCGGATTCACGACATAGACAAAAACGCGCCGAAAGAGGAAGCGCGACCAGATCGCCGCACCCTTGAAGTTGAAGCGGAGAGTATCGCATATACCGTGTGCCAGCATTACGGCCTTGATACTTCTGATTATTCTTTCGGATACGTTGCCGGATGGAGCGGCGGTAAAGAGCTTGACGTTTTGAAATCTTCTCTTGATACCATACGCAAGGAAGCTGGCGCGATTATTACCGAGGTAGACAAGCATTTTTCAGAACTGACACAGGATAAGCAGCAGACCGCAGAGCAGACCACGCCGGAAGTACCAGCCCCCGCAGTTGATTTGAAAGTCGTTGCCGATTATATGCAAAAACAATATGACTATGCGAACACCGCAGACCCCAACAGTCAAGCAGCTACAGCAACGGTTAGCATAATAACAAGGCGGCTGGAGCAAGCCAACGAGCGTATACCCGACCAGCACCCACAGCTAAAAGCACTTTTGACTAACGCCGCCCAAAGCCCGGATTTGCCTACACTAAAGGAGCGCATGGCAACGCTGAACACAGATTTTATACAGCACTATTCCACCGCCGTACAGAACACCATCGACACCAGCGGCAAGGCTGAACCACCTGCCACCCCATCCGACCAGCAGACCGATGTCAAAGCCCCGGCGCAGGGTGAGAATGTGGCGGCAATCGAGGCCAGAGTTAAAGCCGGAGAAGTTATAAACCTCACCGACCTTTCGGACGCTATGAAGAAAGATAAACAGGCGCAGACGGGGCAACCCGGCAAGAGAGCTACAGCCAAGAACGGGCAGAACCGCCCAGCTTCAAAGGGTAAGACCACACAGGAAAAATCGGGCATTCGTAATGATTTGGAAAAATACAAGAAACAGCTTACAGGGCAGAAATCAGCACCGCAAAAGGCGAATGCACAAAACAAAAACACAGGATTGGGAGATTGAAAAATGACGATTGGAATTTTCACCGTTGAGGAAATAAATCTTGTCGCTATGTACTTAGGCGATACCCGGACGGACACGATTATGCAGATTGCAGAAGTAATCTCGCACATGGACGATGATATGATAACCGTAGCAGAGGGCGCAATCCGCAAGCTGGCTATGATGGACGAACAGGAGTATACGGACAATGCCTTTGTCCCGGCAGATGAAACGGACGAATAAAGGCCATACACCACCACACCCAAACACAAACAGGGGCGCGGCTGGCTGTCATTTGACGGCTGGCCGCGCCCCTGTTTGTGTTTGAATAATTACCGTATTACATTTCCCGCCAAATCTCTGATCTCAAGACGAGTGGTTTCAAAGAACACATAGTTAATCGTACTTGTAAAATGAAATCTTTCACCTACAGAAATCATGCCGGATGATCCCGTGCCAAATGGACCAAACAAAACATTACCTAAATGAGTATCCTCATTATCATAAAACAATACTGTCATTGAAATGTGTGTTCTGCCCTCGTTGTTCTCCGTTTCTAACAATGTGCCTATTATTTCATACGTTAAATGCAATCCTATATCGCAGTAGTCGATACGTGTTACTCTCAACATTTCAACTTCAAATCTATACCACGCAATCACGTTTGTATGTTCATAAACTTCAAAACTGCTTATAGGAAATTGGAGGTTTGGTATTTGACGCTGTGTTGGAGCTGTAGTCTGTGTCGGGACTGTAGTTGGAGCTGTAGTCTGTGTTGGCGTTGTGGTTGGGGATGTAGTCGGGATTGATGTTGCAGTTGGAGTCGAAGTCGGGGTTGAAGTCGGAAGTAGAGGGTAATCGTCGTAATCGGCAAAAGGAGGCTCTTGGTCATTATTAGCAGATAGCTCTGGTGTTGTTTCTGGATTAGCAATAAATTCAACTATCTGATTATTAAATATTATACCAAAAATAAAAATCAAAATAACAGCAAAACCAGCCCATGCCATAGCTTTACTTTTTTCTATGATTGCATATATGATTGCAACTATTCCAACAATCAAAATGATAACTACAAAAGCGTAATACCAAAACATTCCACCACCCCTCTCCCCGATAGAAAGAAACATATCCTGTCAAATATAATACCACAAATCGCTCTAAATTTCCATATCACTTTGTAAGTTTATAGCTCCGCGCCCCTCTCTTTCCGTTGCACCCTTTCCATATCAGGATTCAAGATACTATCCACATTCTTCTTGACTATACCATACTCCCGCGCCTGTTGTTTCAGCTTGCCATATTCGGCGCGTAGGACATTTTTCTTTTCGGTGAGCCGGGTGTACTCCGCTTGGAGTGTGACAGGGTTCGGCAGCTTGCCGCCGTCCCCAGCATGAGCCTTTAACGCTCTTGCGGCGGCCTCATGGAGTATAAAGGCGCTTTCATGTTCGCGTCTGTATGCGTCCTTGTGCTTGGCGGTTTTCATGCCGTCAATGATGGGCTTGGTCTGCTGGTAGTTGGATATGTTCTTCATAAGCCCCGCCATGTCCGCAAGGCGTTTTTCAGCGGCCTTTAGCGTATCGGCGGTACTGTCAAATGCGGCGGCGACCTCGGCGGTTTTGGCTTCCAAATCCCTATACTGCAATAGCTTGTTTTCCGTGAGAAAATTGATTGTCTTGGCGGCTTCTTTGAGGTTTTGGAGCTTCTGCCAACGTGCAAATCCCGCGCTCTGCTGTGCCTTGACGCAGTTTTCAATGTCTTTAATGAGATTGACGGCGGGAGCTGGACGGATGTATGCAGTGCGGTCTTGCGTGGTAGCGGCGGCGAACATATCAATGTCAATATCCGCGCTGTCAACGCCCTGCATATCCGGCGCGGCAAAGTCAATTACATTGTCGTCATGTTCTGCTGGCGGTACGACAAGGGTATATTCCCCGGCTATGCGCTTTGTGATCGCGTCCTCTGTGTAGTCTACGCCCAATGTCTTTGTGCGGGTAAATCGTTCTTGCCCGGGAGCGCGGACAGAAATATGTTTGCCGCGCTTTATCTCATGCCCGCTTGCTTCCAAACGCTTTAGTAAATCCTCAAAGTCTTTTGATTCGGGAATGAGGGTATCAATGGCCATTTTCAACTTGCTTTTCCAACTGCCGCCGCCTGTCATGTCGGCGGCATACTCGGCGTAGTGCTTGCCCTTATCCTGTCCCGGCACGACCACGGACAAGCCGTATTCCTTGCATAGTTTATCGCTGAAATTGCGGATTTCGTAATAGCTTCTTTTATTTGATATGTATTTCTTATGGTCTATAAAGCTGGCAGCGCAAAAAATTAAATGATTATGGATATGTCCACGGTCTATATGCGTAGTCAAAACATACTCATGCCGCCCTTTGGTTATCTCGTCCGCAAGCCGCCGCCCTATCTCATGGGCTTGCTCCGGCGTAGATTCTCCCGGCTCAAAAGACTGTATCAGGTGATGACCGAGGTTATTACCTTTCTGCATGGATTTTGACAGGGTAAATTCAAATTCTTCATAGGCGGTTTCATAGGCACAACCAAAGGACGAAACAAGCATTTTCTCGTCCGTCTTGTCCGGGTTCTGTATATAATCAAGAGCGCGTTTCAGACCGCCCTTGATAGGCTTAATCTTAGTAACCGCCATATGTCATCTATCCCCCTTTTCATCTCGTCAAAGTCCTGTTCATATGTGCGGGTGGTGGAGTTCACCCGCCGCGCTATCTGATTGATATTAACGCCTATTTTCTGCATTTCGGCGGCTATGGCTTTTAGGTCTGAATTGTCGGTATTGATTACATAGCCGTCAATAGCGATTTTACGCAGATATGCCGCGAGGTTGTTTGTACCAAGCAGCCGCATTTTTTCATCTATCAAATCGCGTTCCGCTTCCGTGACGCGGAATTTTATTTGTATTTGCCGCTTTAATCCGTCCGGGTGTTCGTGTTGGTTATCCATGCCGTGCGCTCCTTTGCTTTTGGTTGTATGGGGGTTTGGGGGCTTGCCACCAAAAAGAGGGTTCGGGGCAAGGGCTCCCATAAAGCCGCAGAGCTTTATGGGAAAAGGACGAGCGGCGTAGTGAATGAGCTTTACCGCTTGCGGTGAAGCGAGTGATACGAAGCCCGCGAGGACGCCCCGACAAGCACAAAACGCAAGCCAGAGGGCGGCGCGGTTTGACGGCAAATGATACCGTGTTGGCACAACATGGTACCATCTGCCTATGCTTGCGTGTTACTCTCTCTTACTACTACTACAACCAAAAGGGCGAAACTGCCAAACTTTCACGGATAAAATTTTCGGGTGCTTTAATATGTAAAATTAAGTAGTGAAAATCAAATGGTTTTTTGCTACAATATATGTAATGTTGTTTTCAAATTTCATTTACGGATATATGGTGATAAGGGGGTATATAGGTGGAACAAAACATAGAGCTGATACCGTCCGATAAGGACAAAAGCACCACGAAAAAGAAACGCTATCCCCTAATCGCACTGATATACCTACTCATTGTATCTGTATTATTTCTCGCTGTGATGATACTTACAAGAAGTGATACGGTGTACATCAGCGACCCTGCAGAGCTGGACGGCGTTGACCTTTCTTCACAAATAGCCTATCTCTCCCCAATCGCTTTTGAGCGTTATTGTGGCGTGCTTTACACCCCGGAAGATTTTGCAGCGGGCAGAGTAACACATACCCCAGATATACAAGACGGACGCTCCATGCTTGCGACATATCGCATTTTACTCTCACTGGATGAGGGGGTGGTCTATGGCATATCAGGGCATAGTGCGATATTCGCTATGACCCTTTGGGTAGATGGTACAGTTTATGTATCTGTGGGCGAACCGGGGCATAGCTTAGAAGATATGACTCCACGGCAGGAATTTTATACTGTGTACTTTGTCGCAGGGGAGCAACCCACGGAAATCATCATACAAAAATCAGCCTTTGTCCATGCGGCGGGTGGTATGCTTTACCCCATTTTTTTAGCCGAACAACCGCTGATTATCTCCATGAACAGCCTCAACAATATGCGTGTAAGCATTATGGTAGGCGTTGCGCTCATGGCGGCATTATTATTTGTTGGCCTGTTCCTGTTCTTTGAGAATAGACCGCAGCTCTTATGGTTTGCGATCCTCTGCGTCATGGTTGCGCTTCGTGCGCTTGTGATGGACTTTTTGCTGATTATGACATTGTTCCCTGATATGGATTGGCATTTGATGTACAGACTTGAGCTTTTGAGTACATTCGGCGTTATCATTTTTTCAATTTTATATGCAAGTGCCATGCTAAAAGACAGCAGAAACCCGCATGGACTAAACCGGATTATAAAACTGTGTGCCGTGGCTTATTTTTCTGCGTTTTCGGCTCTGGTGATACTTACCCCCGCTACTGTGCATACGCAGGTTCTTCCAGTCGCAAATATATTAACCATGTCAATCGCGGGGCTGGCTATGCTCAATGTGATATGGGTTATTCTGAAAGACCGACAGCGGCGGCGGAGCACGACACATATTTTGATTCTATTGGGTAGTATCGCAAACATTCTGCTCGGCTTTGGTGAGCTTACGCTCCGTTTTGCAGACCCGCGTTTTATGGATATAAACTTTATGCAGATTGGTTCGATGGTCTTTTTATTCATCAACGCGATTGCCCTCGCTATCAATTTTCACAGTACGGAAACGGAGCTTGCCGAAACCAAAGAGGCCGAACAACGCCTTGCCGCAGAGAATGCCGCCCTTGACAGCTTATCCCGCATGAAAACGGAATTTATAACCAACATCACCCATGAAGCCAAAACGCCCCTTGCCGTTATATCCGTACACGTCCAACAGGCGCGGGAAGTGTTTGAGGAAATTACAAATAATAAAGCACAGATTACAAATGAGCAGTTAGAAGCGGACAGCGAAATAATCAGCGATTCTTTGAAAAAGGCGCAAGCGGAACTTATGCGGGTGTCGCGGCTGGTCAACAATGTCTTGTGGGTTACTTCCGCACAAGAGAGCCAAGAGCAAATGCAGCCCTTAGATATTAGCCTGTTTATTGAGAACGGCACAGAAGCATACCGCAGTTTTATTGAAAAGCAAGGCAACACCCTGACCATAAACGCCCCCGCAGACCTGCCGCAGATATTGGGCGACGCAGACCAGCTTTTGCAAGTGATGGCAAATGTGCTAATCAATGCCGCCAACCATACAACGGACGGCGCAATCTCCGTAGCTGCCGCCGCCGAGGGCGATTTGGTAACAGTCACCGTAACAGACAACGGGACAGGCATAGACCCGCAGCTGCTACCCCGCGTATTCGAGCGCGGCGTTACGGGTTCGGCCAATGCGGGTGGGACAGGCATGGGGCTTCCCATTAGCCGGAGCATCGTAGAATCCCACGGCGGGACTATTTCCATAGAATCCACACAAGGCAAAGGCACAAGGGTTATATTCACAATCCCGGTTTATGACAGCGAAAGGACGGTGAGCGACCATGCGTAACATTCTCTTGGTTGAAGATAACATAGAAATTCAACTCGTCAACAGCAATATGCTTAAACGGCGCGGGGGATACAATGTATACCTCGCCATGAACCTTGAAGAAGCGCGGGGCATTGTCGCTAATACCGACTTGGATATTATTCTACTCGACATCACATTGCCGGACGGCAGCGGCCTTGACTTCCTTGCGGAACTCAGACAGGAAAAGAATGTCCCGGTGTTGATTTTATCCGCGCATGGAAAAATCCAAGACAAATTGAAAGGGCTGGAAGCAGGGAGCGATGACTACCTTTCCAAACCCTACGATAATGACGAACTGCTCTTGCGGATTGAATCCCTGTTGCGCCGGGCGGAGCAAATTCCGGACACGATAACAAAAGGGGCTTTGACCCTGCGCATCAATTCTAATCAAGCCTTTGTAAACGGCAAGGACATTGGGCTAAGTCCGAATATAGAATTTTCCTTGCTCAATATTTTTGTGAAGTGCGAAAATAGAATATTAAGCTCGGAATATCTCTATGAGGAAGTATGGGGACAGCCGATGGCAGAAGATGATAATGCCGTGAGAAAGGCCGTAACCAGACTACGCACAAAGCTTGAAAAGTCTGGCTATACCATCACCACCGAACACGGCAGGGGCTACCGTTTCGAGCAAAAATAAGCAGGGCGAAACTGCCGCTGAAAATTCAAATCGGACAATTTGGGTACATTTGACACATACGGGTCAACTTATGCTACAATAATACTTGGATATTTGCACCCCGACGAAGCCGGGGCGCGTAGTCCGGGAATTTTAGTAGAGGGGTTGACTTTCGTGCGCTGCTATGCTTCAATCTTGAAACGAACGAACGAACGAACGAACGAACGAACGAACGAACGAACGAACAGGCACGGCACAGGCTAACTGCGCGTATTTGTCATGCCTTGAAACTGAATACCACACAAGACCACACAGGCGGTTATTTTCGCGTTCTTTGCGAGAGTAGCCGCCTTTTTGCGTTCTTTCGGCGCGGGCTTGTTGATACCCCTATAGCAAACTAAGAAATATCTAAAAAATACATTGAGGAGTGGATTTTATGAAAACGAGAAAGAGACTTTTAGCAATCATACTGGCGGTGGTGCTGGTACTCGGTATGACCACCCCCGGCTTTGCGGCTTATGGTGAGAGCATGGGCGGCTATGGCAATGGCGATTATGAACAAGACGAAAACGGCGATTATACAGACGAGGCAGAGCAACCCGAAGATTATTTGCCGGATATGCAAGCACAACCCGCAAACCCATCTTCGTTATTGCCTGTGCCGTTGTATGGTGTGCCGATTGCGCCACTAAGTACAGAGTGGGTTAATACATTCGGCGGCTTGCAAATGGCTATCGCTGATTTCGCTACCGCCACAGAAAACATGACAATAGTTGTTACCGGCCCGATTACCGTAACATCACCGCTGATAATCCCTGCAAACGCCGACGGTCATACGCTTACAATTACAGGGACAGGGCAACAGCTTACACGCGGCTTTTCTAGTGCGAGTTATCCTATAAGTGTAGAAAATGGAGCAATACTTTCACTCGGAAACGTCATTATAGATGGTGGCAGAACCGGTGCTTTCCCTACTGTTACCACCTCGCTTGTATTTATAAACACCGGCGGTACGCTTATTATGAACAACGGCACAACACTACAGAACAACAATTCAACTTTTCCAGGCGGCGGTGTTCATATAGGCACGGGAACATTTATTATGAATGGAGGTACAATTAGCGGTAATTCTGCTAGTAGCGGCGGCGGTGTATTCATGCCTAACGTGGGCAGTCAAAACTTTACCATGAACGGCGGAACAATTAGTGGTAATACAGCGACTGGTCAAGGAGGTGGCCTGTTTGCGGCAGGAGGAGTTGGTATTAACCAAATCATTCTTGGAAACAATGCGGTGATAACAGGCAATACTTTAGGAGGCAACGCAAGTAACCTCCACCTCGGTCTTAGCCGATTTGTAACACTCGGCACAGGCGCAAACGCCCCACAAACCGGAATGAACGTAGGTGTTACGAAAGTAGGGAATAACAATGTATTCGTACAAAACGGAGCAACCCCGGCAAATATAACCAACAACCACTTCACCGCAGACGCAACAGGACACGGCATATTCCACAACAACGGACAATTACGCATTATGCCAACAACCGCAGGAGCAACACGTACAATATCATTCAACGCTAACAACGGCACAGGCACAATGTACCCCGACACAGTATTAGACGGCGAAAACTACACCATTAAAGCAAACGCATTTACACGCACAGGATGGATTTTCACAGGCTGGAACACAGCGGCAAACGGCACAGGCACAGCCCACGCCGCAGGGGCAACAATCAACAACGTAAATGCAGATATAACCCTCTTTGCACAATGGGAACAAATAACATACACCCTCACCGTAAACAACAGCCACGCCACTACTCCAATACCCGGCAGCGGTGCAGGGAACTTTCCGCCATTTGCACAGGATGCTACAGCACGAGATATACGGGCTACGAATTTAGCAACAGAATTTTGGCTTATGACAAACTTTATTCTTGAAACTTATGTTTGGTTTGACGGATGGACTATAACGGGCGCAACGGCGGCAAACCCCAACTTGCCAGCAACAACCATACAAATGCCAAGCAATAACGTAACAGCAACGGCTAACTGGATACCCTCATTCCATGTGGATGTTGATTCTGCATCGGGGCTTTCGTCTGCAAATATCTTCAGCAATATTACAGCAGGCGGCAACCCAAACTTAGGTGTATTGCCGGGTAATGGTCAAACAGTTACCACGCTTTCGGGTGCGGCAAGATATTTCACACCAAGCAGTTTTTCCGCAACCATAGCAACGGCTTTTGTTCCGAGCGGCTCTGTTCCTGTATGGAGAGTGAACGGCGTTGATGTAACGGATGCAAGGATTTCTAACAATGGGTTTACCTTTACCGAAAGCAATGTTACAAGCAACTTGACTATAGAAGTAGGTATAGCAACCCCTACCTTAATCACCGCCGCTCAAATAACAGGCGTAACCTCTCCTGTAGCAACAGCAACCCCAAGCACAAATATAGCAAATGACACAGGATTTACATCAAGTCTTGCATGGAACGGCAACCCAATAACATTCAGCCACTCCACAGCATACACCGCAAGAATAACACTAACAGCCGCAAGCGGCTACACATTTACAGGCGGTTTTGCGAACACAGCACAAATATCGGGCTTTTCAGTAAACGGCATAGCCCCTGTTTGGGTAAGCAATAACGGCACAACGCTTGTGTTTGATGTCGCTTTTCCACAAACAGGAGCGGCACCCATCACCAGCGCGGCGGTAGATGTCATCGCCCCGGTAACGGGCGCAACACCAAGCGGCACGGCCACTACAAGCGGTACAGTCAATTTCACGCTCGGCACGGTGGCATGGTCGCCAAACCATAACCCATTCCAAGGCGGCACACAATACACCGCCACGGTGACGCTGACGGCGCAACCGGGGCATACATTCACAGGGCTAAGCACAGCGACAATCAACGGGCAGACTGCCACAGTCACGAACAACATAGGCACGGCGGTTACATTGTCGTTCACGTTCCCGGACACAGATTTAGCACCGATCACCACGGCGGCAATCACCGTAACCGCTCCGGCAACGGGCGCAACTCCCAACACCGTAGCAACAGGCACAGGCAACTTTACAATGAGCGCGGTATCGTGGACACCGACAGACAACCCATTCCTTGCTGCTACACAATACACAGCAAGCGTGACGCTGACTGCAAGCAGCGGGCATACATTCACAGGGCTAACCACAGCGACAATCAACACGCAGATCGCTACGACTTCAAACAATATAGGCACAGCGGTTACATTGTCGTTCGAGTTTCCGGCAACGCCGACCATCCCAACTATAAGCCCAACAACAGTATCCAGCGGCACAGTCGGCACACTCTACACCCAAGCCTTTACCGCCACAGGCACACCGACTATCACATGGCTTGCGCCTACTGGCACTTTGCCACCGGGACTAACCTTTAACATGGCAACAGGCACACTATCGGGAACACCAACACAAGACGGGTCATTTACTTTCACTGTGAGAGCAGAGAACGCCGCAGGGATTGGCACACAAGAAATTACCCTCATAATAAACCCAGCCCCAACCGTCCCATCCGTACCGCAAAATTTCACCGCGATTGCCGGAAACGGTCAAGTCGCCCTCGGTTGGGACGCTCCGGCAAATGACGGCGGTAGCCCAATCACAGGCTATGAAGTTTCCCGCGACGACGGCACAACATGGGTAGCGGCAGACAGCAATACAGGGCATACATTCACAGGCTTACTCAACGGCAACACATACACCTTTAGGGTTCGCGCTGTGAACGCCGTAGGCAACGGCGCAGAAGCAAGCGAAACAGCCACACCCGCCACAATCCCCGGTGCACCACAGGACTTTACAGCAACAGCGGGTAATACCCAAGTTGTCCTCGCATGGACTGCTCCGTTAAGCAACGGCGGCAGTGCGATACTCCGCTATGAGATTCAAGTCGGCAGTGGCGCATGGACAGATGTAGGACTTGTAACGAGCCATACTGTCACAGGACTTGCCAACGGCACGGCTGTAACCTTTAATATTCGCGCTGTAAACGCTGTAGGCAACGGCGCGGAAGCAAGCGCAACAGCCACGCCCACGGCACCCGGCGGCGGTGGTGGAGGCGGATGGCCAACTGCACCCGTCATCACAATTACCAGCCAACCAGCAAATGCCACCGTCCCATTGGGTGAGATAGACAGCAATCTCTATGTAACGGCCACAGTCACCCAAAACGCAACGCGCAGCTACCGCTGGTATCGCGCCACTGACGCAGATCGGACGGGCGCGAGTACGTTTACGGGTGCTACAACCGCAACATTCCCGAAACCCGCAAACCTCACAGGGGCAACATATTACTTCTATGTTGTAGTTAGCGCACCGGGCGCAACCTCGGTTAGATCCGATGTGGCGGTGGTGACGGTGCTGGCAGACACAGGAACAGATGGATTCCCGTTTATAGACGTTGCGAGGACAGATTGGTTCTACCCCTATGTGAGAAAGGTATGGGAAAACCAGCTATTCCAAGGCACAAGCCACAATATGTTTACTCCACAGGGCAGCATGACCCGCGCTATGTTCGTTCAAGTGCTTGCCAACATGGAAAACATAGACTTGACAGCGTACAGAACGCAATCCCCGACCTTTGGCGACACCAACACATCAGCATGGTATTTCCCGGCTATTGAGTGGGCGGCAAGGCAAGGACTGGTACAGGGCGTAGGCAACGGTAACTTCCAACCCGGCAGAGCCATCACCCGCGAGGAAATGGCGGTTATGCTCCATAACTATGTCGTGAGCCGGAATATCACACTACCACAAGGCGCACCTCGGACATTTGCAGACCAAGACAATATCTCTTATTGGGCTGTAGACGGTGTACGTGCCATCCAAGAAGCAGGGATAATCGTAGGCCACCCAAGCGGCAGTTTTGCACCGAGAGACACAGCGACAAGAGCAGAAGTAGCGACCATCTTTGCAAGGTTCTTGGAGGTTACAGGCGTGATAAGCCCTGCTGCGTTGTCTCATATGGAAGTCTATTTTGACCGTTCGGCACAGGAAGCAATCGAGAGGGCTTTACTGGAAGCAGCCAACGAGGAGACGGTTTAAGAAACAACAGAATCACCAGCATAAAACACACTTTTGGAGTGAAGCCAGCACATGATTAACCAGCTACCAGCGGGGACGGAAAAACCGCAGTAGTGGTGATTGGCTTTGTGCGGCCATACAATAGCCAATAGCCAAGCGGCGGTTTTTGATTGAATTTTTCATATCAAAGCCGCCGTTTTTCTTTTGAAAAAATCAGAATTTCGGAGGGTGTATTCAGTGCGCCCATTTTTCGGCAGACGGCGGCGTTTAGGAGGGCGTTGTCTTGCCGTTATCAGCCAACAGAATAATCGACCCGGCGACATTCGCCCGGTTAGATGGCCTTGATAATCAGACAAATAATGTGAGACGCGCCCGGTTGAATGGCTTTCAATCGGGCTTTCTTTATGCGCCCAAAAACTTTGTCAAAAATATTTTTCAAAATTTTGCCCGGAAGTTTGGCAGTTTTGCATTTTCAACTGTAGTAGTGGTGAAAGGGGAAACAATCACCCGCCTTTGGCGAAGCGGAAGGGGGTGAAACTGTGAAGCCCAAGAACCGCGAACAAAGCAAACGGCATTCCTTTGACAGCTTTTGCAAAAAGATTCTCAAAAATGAAGCCCGGAACTGCTACGACGAAATCAAGCGGCAACGTGACAAAGAGGTATCTTTTTCGGAACTGTCGGCGCGGGAGCTGGAACAGCTTTCCGCAACGGACAAGTATTTTGCAACGGAACAGATTTTTAGCGTGCTAGGCCATGACATTGTTGTAACTGACGAAGCCATAGCCGAAGCATTACGCAGTCTGCCGGAGCAAAAGCGCGATATTATTCTACTTTCCTATTTCCTCGAATTATCCGATGGGGAGATTGGAGAAACGCTTGACCTAATACGTTCTACCGTCCAATACCAGCGGACAAGTACGTTGCGGGAGCTTAGAAAAATGATGGAGGTGGACATAGCGAATGAACAAGGCAGCCAAGACAAGTAACTTACTTCCGTACCCCGTTATTGTATTGGCGGCGGACGGTGACGTTGACGCGATCCATGCGGTGCTAAAGCACTATGAGGGATATATTGCTGTGCTGGCAACAAGAAAGCTCTATGACGGTCACGGCAACCCCCATTTATGCGTTGACGAGGACTTGCGGCGCAGACTGGAAACAAAGCTCATTACCAAGATACTCACCTTTAGAGCCGCATAAGGGACAAGCCTGTGCGGGGAGCGTGTACCCCTTTCCACGCTTTCCCGCCTACGGGCTGTTTGTCGTGTTGTCACACGGCAAAAGCTCATATGAAACTGTGGGCTTTTACGGTCTGACAATGACCTTTATATATCTGCACCTTGACAAAGAAAGCCCCGCAAGATAACGGCGGGACAGTATAGAGCAAAACGGATACTTTCGATTTGTGCAGAGCCGGGCGGCTTGTGCGCCATGACTTCCATACAGGGAAGAGCGACCGACACAACACCGTAATACGAGCGTGGCAGCTTGTGGGCGAGGACGCATAAATCGGCACAATGATACTCCCGCCCAGCCACAGCTTGAGCGTTAAAAGCGTCGCACGTAATGGGGGCGGCGGCATGAGAACCATGCCGGGGTGAAATTCCCGTGAGGACGCGCCCGCGTCCGTCCGCTTTCGCTTATGAAAATTGGTTGCAGATATGCGAAAGGAGTTTTCGCATGAGTACAACAGCTAAACAACAAACTAATAAAACACGTCCCCCTATCGTGCGCGAGTACGAGGTAGGGGGTAAAAAATATATCGTTTCGGCTACGACCAAGGCCGGAGCAACAGAGGACGCGGCAACCAAATTACGCCGCCTGATACGAAAAGAAATCACCAAAAAGGCCGAGAAATAGGGACTTTTTGCAGACATAGGGCGGGATGTATGATATAATGTACGGAGCTACCGTTTTATCCCGCTTGCTGAAACGGAGGCTATATAATGAATCAGCAAACGGGAAGAACAGCCGCGCTATACTACCGCGTGGCAAATGTACAAACGGAAAATCTGTACCTTGACAATCAAGTGCACATACTTCTTTGTTACGCAAATGCGCTTCCGAGAGGGGGCGATTGCGAATGAGTAAAACCACATTCCAGCGTGTAACAAACGCCGCGCCCATGAGCGCAGAAACCCGTGCCCTTGTCCGTGAAAATGTATTACAGTTCCATATGCAAGTGCAAGACGAGCCGGAGGGCTTTACCGCTCTATATGTGAGGTTGAGCCAAGAGGACAAGAACGACGGCGAGAGCAACAGCATAGCGAACCAAAAGAAGATTTTGGAGCGTTTTTGCAAAGAACGCGGCTACACAGCTTTACGGTACTATGACGAGGACGACGGGTACAGCGGTACAAACTTTAATCGCCCCGGATTTCAGCGTATGCTTACCGACATCAAGGCGGGTAAAATTGCCCGTGTAATCGTTAAGGACATGAGCCGTCTGGGGCGTGACTATCTTCAAGTGGGTATGTACACAGACATTGTATTTCCCGAATTTGGCGTACACTTTGTAGCCGTCAATGACGGCGTGGACAGTATACGGGGCGAAAATGAATTTGCCGCGATCCGTAATGTGTTTAATGAGATGTTCGCACGGGACACCAGCAAGAAGATACGCGCTACATGGCAGAGCAAAGGCAAGTCCGGGGAGCGGCTTTGCACAAATGCACCCTATGGGTACATGAAAGACCCGGAGGACAAAAAGAAATGGATTGTTGACGAGGAAGCCGCAGCCGTTGTACAAGTGATATTCTCTTTGTGCGTAGACGGCAAGGGGCCGACACAGATTGCTAAGTGGTTACAAAGCAACGAGATATTAACACCCTCTGCGTACTGGGCTTCAAAAGAAATTAAAAACCCGGCAAAGCCTACAGATGACCCTTACAGGTGGGCTACTCGTACCGTAGCGGATATGTTGGCTCGTTTGGAATATCTCGGTCATACAGCGAACTTCAAAACCACCAAGCAATCCTACAAGAGTAAAAAGACCATTCAAAACGACCCGGACGATTGGGCGGTATTCGAGAACACCCACGAGCCGATCATCAAGGAAAGCGTCTTTGCCATTGTGCAGAATCTTAGAAAGTCACGAATCCGTCCAACCAAGATGGGCGATATGGGCATGTTCAGCGGGCTTCTGTTCTGTGAGGATTGCGGCGGCAAGATGTATCTTTGTCGGACTACCTACTTTAAGCCGGAACAGGAGTATTACATCTGTTCCACTTATAGAAATGACCGGGAGAAATGCACAACCCACACGATCCGCAACGTGATACTGGAAGAAATCGTATTACAGAACTTGCGAGAAGCGATAGCCTATGTTACTTCCAACGTGGACGATTTTATCCGTGAAGCGGCTGACACTGCCGTTAAGGAACGTGACCGAGAGCTTGCGGCGCACAAGAAAGCACTAGCGGAAGCGGACAAACGTATTGAAGAGCTTGATCTGATAATCAAGCGGCTGTACGAGGACAATGTGACCGGGAAGCTGACCGATGAGCGGTTTATAAAGCTGTCCCGTGACTATGAACTTGAACAGGACGTTACAAAAACCGCAGCCGAAACTATGCGCCAAGAGCTAAAGCAACAGGAGCAGAAAAAGGGCAACGTCAAGAGCTTTATTGCCATAACAAAGAAGTATACCGATTTGAAAGAACTGGACGCAACCGTACTACGGGAGTTTGTAGACAGGATAGATATTTCCGCTAACGAAACAGGGCGAGGACAAAAGCAGACCAAGCCCCGTAAAATCTCTATCGTCTATAATTTCATCGGTGCATTTGATTTCGAGGCGGCAACGGCACAGGCCGAAGCCAACAAAAAAGAAAAGAAAACGGCGTAGCATGATACTACACCGTTTTCATTCACTAAACTTTTCTTACGGTAGGGTGGCTTAGCGCAATCCTTTTTTGTATAAAAGAGGCTGCTGATTTCATAACATACTATTGAAAAGCATGGTGCATTTGTGGTATAGTCAAAACAGCCGTATATTCAATAGGCAAACGTATACCTACGAAAGGGTATGATAGAATGGCAAGCATTATAGCAGAAAATGAACATGGCGGGCTTAGCCTAGAACAGTTGAAGGAAAGCTTGATTAAGTCGGTTCAGGGCAGAGACTTGAAAAAGCTGCTGCTGATTCCT
>Ga0123352_10000771_pt1 | contig 39925 bp, 22 predicted proteins | sample TergutLab28metaG_FD_89700 | JGI IMG/M metagenome (GOLD analysis project Ga0123352, IMG submission 89700) | Labiotermes labralis P1 segment gut microbial communities from Petit-Saut dam, French Guiana - Lab288 P1 | ecosystem: Host-associated > Arthropoda: Insects > Digestive system > Gut ... | reverse complement strand
CTATTAGTTCATGCTAAAGTTACTTATCTCTTGTTGGGATGATGGTGTTGTAGTAGCATGTCGTTACATGTTTGCGATGGGTTCAGATGTTGTATTAGTCCTCCTCCTGCTGTAAATCGAAACATGTCGGAGATTTTAACTATTTTAACAAATTAAAGTTTTATAGTGTCAAACGAAAAAGTGTGCATGTGTTGGTGATTATTGTGAATATGGACAATATGCACGGTGAAAAACTGAAAAAAGTGTGTGTGTGTGTGTGTGTGTGTGTGTGTGGCCATCTTGATCAAGATCTTCCGTATCTGGTGGATTTATACATTATTTATAGACAGTACAGTTAATCCATTCGTTTCAATTTGTATTACCACAAAACAGCACGCCCGTCTCTTAAACGCTGGCCACTTTTTCTGCACAGCTGTTTGAATTGATTTACACCGTTTATCGAATGCCATAGACTCATTTTTAATTATCTCCTCATATATATTTTTGAAACGTCCTTCTATATGTGTAAAAATAAACATTCTGGTAGAAGAGTCGTGTTTACAAGAACATACTGTCATATAAGAGGGCAGTCATGTAATGATGAGTTTCGCTCGTCATTACATGGACGTAATTTTTACAAGACGATGTGAACGTGAAATAAGTGAGTCTACTTTGACTGCCCTCTTATATGACAGTATGTTCTTGTAAACACGACTCTTCTACCAGAATGTTTATTTTTAGTCACCCTTTGTTTGGGGTTTATATAATGTAGTAATTGCCATTAGCATGTTCAGTGAAAATCCAAGTATACACATATACTTTTTCCCTCGAAATGTAAACTTTAAAATACAAATCACATCGTTTATTTATCCTTTATATAGAATAATAAGTAATATGAACACAGTATGCTATTGCCTGCGGCAATTATTACTGAACCATCCGGCTGATCCTCTAAGTTTCTTAAAATTCGGCACGAGTTACATTGAACTGGAGGCCATGATGCCGTCGTAAAATGGGCTGTGTCCGTAATCTGAGGAGAACTTCTGTTGCAAATTGTTAAGTTTGGTGAAATGCGAATTGCATATGTAATTACAGTACCCTGGGCCTGTGCATGATGCTGGAATTGTACACAGTATCTTTGGATGCTGGAAGCTCTTTTCTGAAAACTTAAAGTACAAGAATGGTCACAATTAGGATAATAGTTTAGTCATTCGATAACAAATGATAGATCAGTTGGTCCGATCAAGTGAGAAATGAAGCAGTATTACGAAGCGTCAAGGAGGAGAGAAATGTTCTACAAACAATAAAAAGAAGGAAAGCTAACTGCATTGGTCACATCAGACGTTGGAACTGCCTCATAAACAAGTTATTGAAGGAAAGATAGAAGGAAGAATATAAGTGACGAGAAGACGAGCAAGAAGAATTAAGCAGCTACTAGATTATCTTAGGGTAATGAGAGGATAATAGAAATTGAAACAGGAAGCACTAGATCGCACAGAATGGAGAACTCGCCTTAGGAGAGGCTGTGGACCTATCGTAAGAGACTGTAGAATGAATGAATGAATGATAAATGAATCACGGTGTATGAGGTTTGGTGTGGTTGTTAGACATACAAGTCTGGATTTATTCCGCTATAACATGTTTGTGTGTTTTTTTTTTAATTCTGTCCAGTTGACGCTATTGAATTTTGTTCCGTAACAGTTAGACAGACCGTCCACACAGAACACCTTATTATAGTAATCCAAAAAGCTACACGTTTCGGCTTCACAAAACAGCCATCATCAGGCCTCACGTTTCAGAAATATAAAGCAGGAATTCTGGAACGTAAGGCCTGATAATGGCTGCCTCATGCAGGCGAAACTGCAATAAAGTGTTGTGTTGTGTGTGGACGGTATGTCTTACTGTTACGTGTTGTCTTTACACAATGAGTATGATTCACATTAAGAATTTTGTAACTATTTTTGGCAATTAATGTTGGTGGAGATTCCTATGGGATGGTATTCTATGTGTAATTCTGTGAATGGAAACACACTGATGAGATATTTGGTGCGCTACCTTCATGAACTGATGCCTGTCACCACACTGCAGTGTAAATGGTAACGAAATGCATTATCAGCTGTCTGGCTGCATGGTACATCCACACGTATCGCAGTGCCGCTGTCTCGTTGTTCACCGTCAGCTATCTTGTGCACAGCATCCCATACTGCTATTCCAGTCACCCATTCTATCTCCCGTCACCCCCTGAGTAATAACTTCGGCTGCATCTTGCCAACTGACACAGCCACAATCGATTGTTCCCCGTGGCGTTGGACTCGCCTCTACGGCCCAGTACTTTTATACTTGCCTCTTGCGGCGTCGTGGTGATAACGTCCTTTGTCGATCACATGGCCGAATAACTCATCACTATGAATATGACACCTACTTTCTTACTTACTTACCTGTTTACTTACTTACTCACCTGTTTACTTTACTTACTCCATGGAGCTGAGTCCTTCTTGAAAATCTAACCGGTTCTCCTAGTTAAGAAAATCCGCACATTTTATGGATCCCGAAGGTTCATTACCACGATTACAAGAGCCCGACCCTGTCCTATGAATATGATATAATCATTGTATTTTCTACAACATGTTTCGGCATGCTAACACGGCCATTATCCGGTGCTTCGGGCTGACAACTTACCACCTTCATATGACGGTTGTCTGGAAATCTGGGACCATCAACCTCCTGGAACCCCCAGGTTCTGCCCAGGCCTGTACAGGGATTGCTGTACCTCGCTTTATGCGGCCGTCTTCAGTTGGTCGTACCCTGGTCCGCTTCGGTCTGCAGTGTCATACCGAGAGATGGTTGGATGGGTGGATGGATGGTCAAATGCAGTGGCGTACCGAGGGGGGGAGGTTTGGGGGGGTTCAATCCCCCCCCCCCCGAAATTCCGAAGGCCCTCCAAAATCGTGCCAAACTCAACCCGATTGTGAAAACTTTTAAAAATAGCTGAGTTTAGGACGCCAACACCCCAAGATGTTCGGAAAAAAGGCAGTAAAATTCTAAAACTACTTAGGTTCGCAATTGTTTTACATTAACAATGACAAATAAATTGGTTGTCGTCATAAATAGTCTTAAAGTACCAACAATTAAAAAAATGTCATTGTATGAAATGAAATTTCTTGTACCAAATTACAGCTGCCTCCAGAACCCCTGACTAGGGGGCTACCGCCCCCAGATCCCTGTTCTGTCTGTCCTCTGTCCTCAACTGAATTTGTTGACCCCCCCCCCTTGCGAACAAAATTCCTGGGTACGCCACTGGTCAAATGAATGGCCTATTAATTCAGCCTTTTGTTTTAGTAAACTCACTGCGTCCGAAGTTAAAAGGTGTAGGGGTCTTTATTTCTGTAACAAAGAAACAATTATTACTCATTAAAGACTCGACTAAGTTCTGACACTGTAATGAATTGTGTTAATGTGCCAATAGCACATGGATTTTATGCTGATGTTTATGAACTCTTTTTGTTCAAAATCGAATTTCGAAAGCCTAGTCCTTCAAGTCATTCACTTAAAATGAGCGAAGTTTTGTCGTAGATTTGATACATTGATGGCCCTGTTTATCTCAAATTCTGTCACGTATAATGATGTTCCTCTATACTTTATACACACTGGGTTAGAATCTGAGATGGGAGCAACTATCCCTTCTAAAGCTTTCCCTATTTTCGTCAGTTCCACTAGGCGAATTCTGTTTGAAATGTAAAATTAGCGTGTAGATCTTCCCCCACATCATTTCCTTTTTCCCATTGTAACAAATGTCTCTCTCCCATATTCAACACGTCTTTGAAGTTTAAAAGCCCATAAACGAACATTAATTATTGTCTCTGTTCATTCATTTAGAAAACAAAGGGAGGAATTTAAAATTAGATGATGGTCTAGGAACAGTTTTGTACTTGACGACAGTTCCTTCAGAGCAACGTAGACTTCAGAGTGTCCATAGGCATGTAGAAGTGGTTAGCATGAATAATGGTGCGTTTTTTGCTTCCTTCCAGGTATCGTACGCCCGGCCTAGCAGCGAAGCAATAAAAGGCGCAAATCTGTACGTCAGTGGGCTGCCAAAGAACATGACTCAGCAAGATCTCGAGAACCTTTTCAGCCCGTATGGGCGCATTATCACCTCACGTATCCTCTGCGACAACATTACTGGTAAGTTCACATCTCTCATATTTCTGTACTTCTCTTAATATAACCGCAGGCCGTGTGTATAAGCCTCTTTAACCCTTTCGTGTCTTGATACAGAAAGTTCGGAAGTGTTCCTGCCTTCACCCTATACATACATGTTATTACAAATGTTTTTATGGATAGTGAAGCACACTAATTATACCGCCTTTGTAAAGCAGTTCTTTCAGTTTCCCAATGTGCCGTATCATTGAGGATGATACTGCGATGGGAAGAGGTTGTCATTGAAATTTGAAGCATGTGTGTATAGGCGTAACTTGGGGGGACGGGGACGGCAAGGTTGGATACATCCCCCCCCCCCCACGCAAATTTTTGTACTTAAGAATAATTTTCTTTTGGCTACTGAGCTGAAGAGAAGAAAATGAAAATTATTGGGTGAGGGTTAGAAAAAGGGGTGTATGTATATCAAGGACAGGTTCAAACCTCTCTTCCTCCACTTACTAGCCTGACTGCTTCGTAAATTAAAGTTTCTAATACTCATGTTTCCTTCCCCCATCCCCTCCCAAATGTTATTAGAGAAGTTACGCCTCTGCATGTGTGTGTGTATGTAGGTAGGCCTACAATACAAATTTGTATAACTTATTAATAAAATATTTAATATTATTTGTGGTTGTCATTGTTGTATACGTTGATTCATTAATAAAAACTGAAGGATTCATTCTATTACGGAATTAGAAAGAGACTGGATATTTTTCCATCTGCAGTATACTGGGTTATTTTTATATCATGTTCGCTGTATAAATTATGTCTCTCACAGACCGAAATTATAATACGTAGACACTTCAGAGTTATTAATTATGCGTGAAATGCTCCAGAAAAGAGGTCTGTTGCTCTTCATGGGACCGAAGGTAGCATGCACAGAATTTTCCTCAACGAATGTACGTACGTTTGAATTTTTATCTTGTGCATATTGATATTTGTGGTAATCATATAATTCTACATTCTTATACTGTATTTTATGTTAACTGTGCCCTTAGAATTTAAAATGCTTAACCCTAAATGAGTTTTTGGCAGAAAGTACTTATGAATATATCTTAGAATATAACATCTTATTTCACTTCAATTCATTAACTTCGCAGTCAGTTCCTGTATATAGCACAAAAATTATTTATTATCATTATTTTGGTAACTCACTGTAATATATGTGTGGATTTTATCATCTGGCACGAAAAAATAACGAGATTCGCCCACATTGTGTAGAATTAATTTTCACAAAATTTGTTACTTATAATTTTGCCATGTAAAGTTGAGCCGGCCGGTACCAGTGGCCGCGCGGTCTAAGACGTAGGTCTGCGACGGCTCGCCTGCAGAGATCATGAGTTCGAATCTCACCTGGGGCATAGATGTCTGTTGTGAATGTTGTGTGTTGTCAGGTAGAGGTCTCTGCGACGAGCTGATCACTCGTCCAGAGGAGTGCTACCGACTGTGGTGCGTCGTTGTGTGTGATCTAGAAACCTCAAGAATGAGGAGGCCATGGCCCGCGTCGGGCCGCAGCGCCACAAAAAAAAGTTTAGCCGATGCTTTAAACGTGCAGTGAACGTGTGAAGTAACCGTGGGTACGACACAGCGTTGTGCCTGGATATATCTGATAATTTTAAATGACAACAACTAAATGTAGAAAATTATTTGTATCTTGAATTAAGTGTATTGTGCTGTAAATACCATCTTACATAATTGGAGATTAGAGTACTGATGAATTAAAATACTTACTTCAATATTTTTTAGCATAATTATTATGGAACTCGTGTTTAATTCTGTGGATAAATTTGCTTTTCATATAAAATCCAGTATAATATTGATATGTGGTAGTTCGGTCTTCATGTGTTATGGGGAATTTAACGGTTGTAACAACACCTGTAAAAAAAAACGCAAGTCTTGCCGTGAATTTCTGGACCTGTGTTGAATTCTGATTTCTATCACTTTAAATAACCATGGTAGCCCGGTGGTATTATGAGTAAACCACCGAATTTTTTCCCTAGAGGGCAAGGTATTTTTCTTTCGCAGCGTCCAGACTGTCTGTGGGAATCACCCACTCTCTTATCCACTGGGTACCGGGCGCATTTTCCCCCCGGGTAAAGTGACAGCAGCGTCAAGCTGACCACTCGCCTCCATCTGGTGCTGAGGGTAAGAATGAGTGGAGTTTTGCATCCGCTGTCCCATACGTCTTGATGACGTCATGCCTAATTAAGCACAAATACAACTTTACGTTCTCAAATGTGTAATTTGAATTCTAATTTGTTCCTACCGAACCAGAAATGTTCCCAGACCCACTATCCACTTTCTGTCTCTAGAACTGTACGTATGAATGTCTTCGTCTCGTTGACGACGGAATCTTACTACTTTTAGCCTTGAATCTAAGGTCACTCTAAAAACATAGAACACGTCCTAATTCAGATATCGTTCTTGTGTTAATGTTAAGTCACAACTAGTGCAGGAAATTATTCATTCCGTTCATTTTATTGAAACTGTTCCTTTACAGAACCAAGTAAACACACTTAACGATATACACAATATGTCAGTCTTTCATTACTCCTACTTGTTTCAACCTGTAACTTGGCAGTTGTCAGGCATTTCACACACCAACTTAAAAATCGCTAACATGTAATAGATAAAAGCAATAGTACTCATTTTATGTAGCATTCCGCAGCTTGATCGAGAGTACCAGGTAGCTGATAAGCTTATTACATACTTGTGTATATCATCCACCTGATACTTTAAATCAAGCAACGAAAAACTACCTGGAATGAGTGTTAATGCTGTAATTACTATGTTTAAGCAAGTTACGTTCGTGTGTGAACTCACTGGTAATGGCAAAGTTATATGTCAAAACATTTAGAAGTAACGAAAGACTGTAGCAATATGTGTACCATACATGCATTTAGTTGGTTTTACAAATGAACAGTTTAGTGGAGCAAACTTTCTGAATTTGACATTCAGATGACCGTGCATCGTGGCATATTCTTATAATAAAACCAACTAGAAGCACTAATTTCTCAAATTCATTTTTGGAATAAAACTCTACATGTTTCGGGCAATTCCTCTGTCCATCATCAGGAGTTTTTCACTGTATACACAGCAATGGTTTATGTCATACAGTTCTGCTGACAGCTTGCGAGAAGGATCAGGACGGAACTGGTTACGTCCTGATCCTGCTCGCAAGCTGACAGCAAACTTGTATGACATATACCATTTCTTTGTGTACAGTGAAAAACTCCTGATGATGGACAGAGGAATTGTCCGAAACATGTAGAGTTTTATTCCAAAAATAAATTTGAGAAATTAGTGCATCTATTTGGTTTTATTATAAGAAACTTTCTGAGTTCAGAGATTATTATATCGGAGGTTTCATTTTCGGTCTTTACAAGATCTTGAAATATAAACCCACAGTCTGCTGAGTTAATCTGTAATTTATTTAACCTCCTAACGCGGAATAGAATGGCCGTAATATTTTGACATCTTTTGCTGCCTGATAACTTTAGATAGAATTATATATCAATTTTACTCACAAATACTTTGCGGGAATACAAAGTATTTTAGTATTTGCGTTACACTGTGCTTAGAATTAACAATATTGACATTACACATTAATTTAAATTTAGAGTTTTGAAAGCTCATTGCAATACTTCACGTAATTTCAGTGTTGCTGTCGGTACTTTAGAAAATTTATCTCACATATTTTAGTTCACTGTCATCAAGAAGTCACGTTTATGTGCTTAATTGCCATGTTATTAGCACTAATTGCGTACCTGCACTTTAGTTTACTAATTTAATTTAATAAATTTTAGAATGTTTGTGCCACAAATGAAATACGCTTTGAGAAATTAGTGGTTAGTGCATGGTATCCTTATTATAAGAGAAATTCGCGTACTTTTTTTTGTAAAATAACAGAAAATGATTTTTTCCCATTGGAAGTAACATCAGATTCCCGCCGTAGCGCATTTGATATAGATTACGATACATCACCTGATCTGTAAAATCAAATTTTTAAAATACACTTATCTGTTTCTTCGGTGTTGTACGTGTTTCTACTCATCCTTTTAAATAATTTGATGTCAGTGCCTAAGTCATCGAAAGTTCCGGGGAAAAGATAATTATTATTATTGTCTTAAAATATATCGTAAAATTGAGACGTCCAGTCGTTACTGGAGTCATTGTACCATGTTCCGTTTGCGAGCTAAGTATCACTTCTTTCTGTATCACAGCTCAGACAAAAGTTATGGTTTATCGACTGGCTTTTATAGTGCTTGCCCGCATATACAGTACTTTGTATATAATGTGTACTTTCCTTGGAAGTCGCCCAAAATCTTAAATACATGCGAAGTGATTTCTGCACCAGATGTATCCAAAATAAAAATCTGCATGTTGTATTGTGTGGAATTTTGTACTTCTTCAGAGCAGACAATCTGCTCCGTCTAGACTTCCCGGGTAATGTTTGGGATGCCTACTTGTGCTTGTTGGTAAGATGCATCCAGTGTTTGCATGACCTGTATCTTATGCAGTAATAATGCCGTATAGTATGAAAAATTTACAGTGAGTTACACGTAATACAATTCATGAATAGAGTCATTTTTCAGACATACGAAAATATGGCATTAATATTAAAATGTTTCCTTGCGTCCAGCTTGTTGTACTTGCGTAAGGTTTGTCTTGGGTTCTTCTGTGTGTGCTTATTTCTCCGGTTACTGGACAAGCAAGGATGAGACCAGCTGGCTTGTTTCACAAATGAAACATTGTGACATGTGATCGCTGGCGCAGCTTGTGCCCCGTTGTGAAGAGAGTAATATTAAACACCTTCTGTCTACCCTTCAATTAGAACGCAAGAAACAAAATTTTTGTGCCATGAAATGTAACAGACATCTTGTAGTTATTGTTTATTGTGTCTTATTATTAAGCTGATTGCGTAGGGTGTTTTAATTACTTGTATAATATCATTAAGGGTATTCTAAATCTTAAATATTCTGTTTTTCTATTTCAATAGAACGCTTTCGTGAGGTGGGGTAAAGTATGACAATGGAATGATGCCGAGGTCTGGTGTGGTCCATATTGAGCCATCTTTTATTCATGTTTTGATGTGGTTATTTTGATTCATTCCAATGACTGACATGAAATGAAGTATGATCTATCATATTTTTAAGTACGCTAGAGTAATATTTGGCCAAGTTAAGATGGTTTACGAGAGTAACGTGTCATGCTGCACATACATACATATATACATAGATATATATATAAAACAGTTAATGCACAAACCCCATCCACATGGACACGTATACAGTTGGAAGGCAATTTCATAAGTTGACAAAATTTGTTGTAATACAGAAGCAAAAAAAAATGTGAATTTGTGTCATTATTGTCTATTTTTTTTAATAAACAGTATAGGAATGTGTTGTGTATTTTTGGTTTTCTCTCCCCTAGTCCGCCAATATGTCAGTGGAGCTGGAGACAGTATACCCTGTACGTGAGTGACTCTTTGTTTATGACATACAATCTGCCTTCCTATTAGAATAGTGGTCTTCATGAAAGTACAATTCCTTGTGCTGCATTTGGAAGCAGGACCAAGAGCTACCGATATTTGTTCGCTACTAACACTAGCCTGCTTGTCTGTCTGACTGCTTGCCTTCAATTTTTGTTATTCTTGTTCTACAAAAAAAAAATAGTAATTTTAAAATTGGAGACCACTGCTCTACTTCTCGCCCAAGTAATGCAAGCTGATACTAAACCACTTGCAGCTTAAAATTACGTAGCGGACTCCTAATGCACGCAATGGTTGGTTTTAACTTGATTTTTTAGTAGTAGATGAATCTAATATTTTTGAAACACACTAAAACCATTACTAGTTTGAGGCGAGGAAATTTTTTCCCTTGCTGTAATATCGGGATGGGTAACAGCACGCGAGCACAAGTCCTTGCTTTGCTCACACCCTCTCCCTGCACCCTCTGTCTGCTATTCGTATGTGTGTGGTGGGTGTTTTGTATCTACAGTGCATTCCGTTTTAAAACTAATACGTCTAAATGCTTATTTTTTACGTTGCACTATGTAAACGTTTTGACGTAGATACCGCCACGTGTAGCTTGGAATGGCGTGGTAATTTAGACAATTAGCACGTTCCTTTGGCGAATGTAATGTTTTTGTTTTATTAAGGGGCCCGTTCCCCTGAACGCACGCCACTTGTCGTGAACAGAGAAGGCAATGTCATTCATTTCTGCCATGGCTTCATATGAACACCAGGCCTCGCTCGTATTCTGCACGTCGCGTTGTAATTTCGTATGCGGTTCATAAAAATACGCTGTGGGTATAGAAACAACACGTTGTTGGTTTTGTTAGGAAGATTATTGTTGAACCCCTCGGTTGCCTGTCTGTGAGATAACACCTTAAATGATAGTCATCTGTCGTAATGACCATGTCTAGACGACTTGTGTTTTGGAGGTGGGTGGGATACTGACTGAGGTGAGCTTTCTGTCACCGACACGGTGTAGCCCTCTGATGTACCACTGCATACACCTGCATGGCTCAGTAACTGTTTCTTCTAGTGCCAAGTTTTAGTCTCCCTCTTCGGTAGTTGGAGCGTGTGTGCCACGCGATTTGCCCTATGAACGCAGGGCTGCTCCCTCCCCCTGGTGTTCATATCATGGCAGAAGTGTTTATGTCGTGAACAGGCACACGCTCGTTTGAAGGAGACTGACAAGAGTCACGGCAGGTGGCGATCCGTCTCAGGAGCCAGTAATGTGACACCGATCGTTCTTGCAGGTCTGTCCAAAGGCGTTGGATTCATTAGGTTTGACCAACGCATCGAGGCGGAACGAGCCATCCAGGAACTGAATGGAACAATTCCCAAGGGCTCCACTGAGCCAATCACTGTCAAGTTCGCTAACAATCCTAGCAACAATAACAAGGCCATCCCACCTCTCGCAGCATACTTGGCACCTCAAGCACGACGTTTCGGCGGACCGATTCACCACCCGACGGGGCGCTTCAGGTACATTCCACTGTCACCACTATCCAGGTACTTGACTTTCCCAGTTGCAGTTTATTTCTTTACCACTAGCTTTTTGACATTTCGTTCTCGTTATTTTCCTTTTAGAGACTTCTGTTCATTTCTTCGTTACTTTTACGTTTTTATTTTCGTCGAGAAACTTTTCGTTTTTTTGTTAGTAGTTTATGTGACTTGTGTGCTTCAACTCTTTTTCAAGTGTCCCGTTTGCGTGGAAAGGTATGACCATCTAGAAGAGCTTTGTACTGTGGCAAGAGTTAGCTTTGTAATCACCCTATAGATAGCAGTGTACTAGTATAGTCTTCTAAAAGAATTTTATAGCCCTTGCGAATCATCCTATCCTTTATGAGAATTTCTACTTGTTATCAGTATAAACTGAAGCAAAGTGTGGATGATGTTTCCACCGACTGTGCCAATCAGTTTTAGGCCTAGTGCTCTTCGTTCCTTTTCCACTTATCACGTGATTGTATTTGCTACATTGGCCTGCCTTTCCACCAAGCAGCCCGTATGGACTGCCGCTGTGGCCTGATGCAAGAGATTGGTAAGTAATAGCAGCGATGCTCTGCCGCTGCGCTGCGCTGCGTGCGTTACGTTTACGTTAAGTTACCTTACGTTACCTTACCTTAAGTTATCTTGCGTTGCGTTACGTTACGCTAGCTGAACAGCACCATGACAATAAGACTCATGTTACATTTAGTTAAGTTGATGTGGTTCATTGCATGAGTGGGACTGCTAAGGGCTGCAGCCCAACAGTTGTGAAGATAGAGCTTGGGTCCAAGTCACTTTGGGCTCCATAGACTCTGCCTTCTATACAGGCTGTTACTAAGGTAAAGGACTGAGTCCCTCTTACCTGATTTTATTAGATTCATTATTTGCATCTCTTCCTTTCACTACCCAGAGCTCTGCTTTGTAATTTCATAGCATGAAGAAATAGTACCTGCTTAGCCACTTTTAATTTGACGGGCGTCAAACCAAGGAACGTGTAGCAAACAGCCTGTCTCGGCCTCTTTAGATTCCTGCATCTGAATCTTTCTCTCCAGCTTTTTATTTCAAGATTTTTATTTCATTTCGAACTGGGGAATTAGGACTGTGGTGTACAGAGTTCTTTAACATTAAGGATAATATTAAACTTAGTGAAGATGGTATTTAAAACTGCAAGCATTTGTGATCAAAAAATGAGTGTAATACTTATCTGATTATTGCACTGGAGTTGCTGGTTGAGAACAAAGAACAGTCAAACAGAGAAATAAGTTCCAACATGAGAAAAATATTTTTAAAGGTACACACTTTGCCTAATTGTGACTTAAACTTTTACTATGGCTGCTAAACTCTGCATTTTGTATTTTTTTCCGTATATTCTAGGCGATTTCAAATTTTCTGCATTCATAGTTTGATCTATTCAAATTAAACCCAATATCCATAGTTATGTTTCTAGCTTTTCTTGTTCTGGGATCATATCTAAGTGGTTTCCTGTTTAAGTTAGATTATCTTCTCAGCTTCACATTTAATCAACTTGCTGTTTAATTTTCTTATGTTTGTTTCTGTATTTTGTTTTAGCACTGGCAAGACCATGCTAGCCATAAACAAAGGCTTACAGAGGTCAGTATTATCGAGTTTTTACATTCATATTACAGTACTTCTTTGGTTTGGTGTTTGTTTAGCAGTTCTATGTGATTGGAGCATGAATTCCATGTTTCGTTCTGTATGTTAAGTTTTGTCCCGTAGCCTATTGGTCGCCAGATGTCTCTTAACCACAGCCATCAGTATTTTTTTGTCTTTCACTTTTGATCTTTTCCAATCCGCGCCAATAAATTTACGATCCAGATGTTGAAGAAATTGAAACCGCCCAGCCAACCTAGTCCAGAAAACCCCTGCAGGCATTCCAAAGCTGTGTCGTCGATAGGTTCTTCTTGTTAGCACGTAGAACATCCCCTTGTCCCGCCTTTCCCTCGGCTTGACCTAAGAACTGATTGTTCCACGGAGCATGCTTAAAAACAAAACATACTTTGCAGTCTTGGTCTCTGTATGTTTGTCTTACAACACTGTGAACAAGACTTGAGGCAAGTTAGCATGATCCTCAGCACCACCACATCTCATCACATCACACTTTTCCTTCCGGTCCTTAAGCTGTACTTTGTGTTGCCATAATCTCTGAAAATTCGCCCACTGTTTGTGTCCCTGTCAACTACTTCCCCTACCTGGTGTACCGTTTCACCAGGATCCCCGGATATTCTCTTCACCTGGATCACGACTTACATTCTGCTCGCCTAATCTTCAGAATATCGATTCGTAAGTTGTTGTGCCAACAGACAAAAATGTGCCTCTTTTTTATTGTCGCATTTACGACTCCTTCTTTGTAAACACACATTTACCAGTATGTTGGCTGCTATGCCAAGTTATTATTCTGTCGATAGTTTTGTTACGAATCGTTATCGACTGCTCTGTTCCATCCAGCTCGTTTCCGATCTCCAGCATTGCTCGTCTGTCGCTATGACAAAACGCTACATTTCTGTCCTTATTCCTCCCGCTGAAGTTACACAAAGTTCTTCTCAGATTATTACTCGCGTTTGTCATATAATATTTTCTGCATTAATGTTAAACATATTCTTAGAACTATTAAAACCCAGCTGTATCCAGTTTATCTGTACGTTCGACGTTGTCTCCCGCAGATCAGTGCTTACCTCAAACTGTGCTGTCGATATTGCCCCTACTCAATCTCCAGTCGATAGCACATGGCGTCAGTGGACATACCAGCCGAGGCACGGTCTGTTTGTTGTCGATAGACTCAGTCCGTACGCAGCTGCTCTGTCGATGTTTCTCTTGCAATATTTCATGTAGGTTTGGTTATTACTGCGCATTTGCTTAGGCAAACTTTCAGGGGGAACAAGTTTGCATAGCTACAGACAGTTAACGTCAGTCCCTACATGCCCCAGTACGTACCAGATGAGCAGCGACGTAGTTCCCTAACATTCTTATACAGCGGCAAGCTTTTTATGCTTCTCCGCTGCAGTCATTATGAATGCCCTTTCGATGCATTACGTTCAGCCTGTTTCAGCCTACTAATTTAACGACCGTTACGTCATGGCGTTTAAGGAACTTATCATTTCGCATCTCTATCCTCTGACGAGGTTAAAAATGAGTGGAGCCACACCCCTACTCTCCCAGTATACCTTCATGGGATGAACTGGGATGACCTTGCAGCTTCCCTGTTGTTTGTGGACACTTTCTTCTGTCGTTTCTCTGCGCCCGATAATAAGGCTGTGAAAGTAACGGCCTGTCATTGGACAATCCAGTTGATATATTTAACTTTTTGTACGAATTTTTTCTCCTAACCTGCCGATACATCTGTAGTCTTACAAACACCACTTTTTAAAAATAATTTACATCTGAATATTTGCCAGAATTTATGATCCGCTCTCCTCATGCGATACTTACGTCCGACGTCAAATTCTGCTTTATTGTCCTTCAAGTCGTGCCGATACTTCAGCTGCGCAGTTCCTTTCGTGGACGAAATCCACACATTCTCTTTCCGACCAAAACGATTTCAGCTTGCCATTTAAAATGAAATTTAAAAAAATGTAATTTGGCTTGTTCCAGCTCTTCCGCCTGTCACTATTGTCATGTGCGTATTTGTCTTCTGTCGTTCGATTACTCCCACTCCTTATACCCTTACGAGTACCATCTTCACTCTATTTCGAAAAGGTTTGACGCGATGTCATGTAAGTCCATGACGGAATAATCTTTACCATCTTCGGAGCTATCTCAGTGTCCGTTTGTTGTATCCCGAAAGCTGCTCAAACGTTTCGGAACCTCTGATTTTGGCATAGAGAATTGTTAGAAGAATGCAGAATTATTTTATATCTACCCGGTGTAGTCACACGTCAGCAGCTGCAACGACAACAACAACAGCCACTACAAATTTTCTTTTAACAAAATAATACTCTTCATGCCAAAAACTGTTGGCAAATTGAATGAAATAGGGACCAGATGAGCTTTATTATGCTATCTGCTTGAAACTTCAGTGTCACGTAAAGTTAAATTAAGTTCACAGTTATGTGTCGGCAAATTCTAGAGTCGTTGAACTTGGTAACATAGGCAGTTTCCAGGCGACACAACGACACAACCCAGAGGACTTAAATCTTCAGCGGCGCTCCTGTGATAACCTTTGACCTGGTGTATTTCTGCACTAAATGTCATACCACCTATGTTTTCTCTCCTTCGCAACACAAATCACCTCTGTAATCGTCTAGTATGGAACCAGGAATCTTAGAAACGCAAAATGACAAAGGAGGCACTTATAAGGGTTTCCGCCTCCTCCTCCTCATTCGTCAACACTCATTCTCTCAGCAACGATTTCTCATGTCGGTTCCGGAAGTATCACTTTTGTCGTCTCTGCCGAGCTGGACATCCTCAGATCCACGGCTGAATATAACAACTTGCTCAGACGGCCGACGAATGACCAATTTCTGTGTCTGTTACAGTTCATCACATCCCCCTTCTTTCTTTTTCATCACATCCTTCTTCCACAATGATTCATTCGACCTACCTTCCAGTAAACACTGATCATGCCACTTTGGATGGATGGAAATGTTGGACGTTTCAATGGTTTTTTTATGAACACATTGTAATTATAAATTTTGTCTGATAGACAATTGCGTGTTCACGACACAGTGAACTATATTCTTTACATTTCAGAAGCTTCAAACGTCTCGGTATGAAGAGCAGTTCTACTAATTTGTGTTGACTTTAAGCCACTCCCAATACGGATTGTTAACACTGTATTTCTGTATTTTCTCCATTTCTGCCAAACCAACTTTCCTTCTGCCCATATTGTATTCTACTTGCAATTCACCATTTTCAAAATACAAACAGTAATACAAGAACAGTCTGACTTGTATGCCAACCTAGTGAGTCTCTTCTCCCCTATGTAATAACTTCACCGCTCTATTTTGACTAGCGCTACGTCTTCTTCGAAATCCCCCCCCCTTCTACCGATGCTATCTTTCTAAAAGTTTATCACGTCCTTTTTGGTTTTTGCTGGTTTTTAATTTTGCTCGGAGACTTACTCCGTGATTTTTTGGATCCCCGTGACTTACGAAGTTAGGCGATACTTAGAGCAGTATTATGAAATGTGATAGTAATCAAACATCAGCAGCCGCGTCAAATTGCTGTCGTTCAAATGAACACTCTTCGTCCCACCACTTCCCTTGCAACTGTTTGCACTTCATTACCGTAAAAACCAGCTCTCTGCGCTTTCCAGACATAATCCTGCTATAATCACCCCCTGTGTGAACTTTCCTGCCATAAGTGCCCTTCTTGTACTATTTCCTTCTACAGTCAACCGCTGTATGCACTTTTCTGCCATGATCAACCATTTTGTGCACTTTCCTGCTATAATCACCCGCTGTGTGCACTTTTCTTCCACATTTACCCTCTGTATGCACGTTTCTTCCATAATCACCCTCTGTATGCACTTTCCTGCCATAATGACCCTCTGTGTGCACTTTCCCGACATAATCACCCGTTGTGTGCATTTTCCTGCCGTAATAATCCACCGTTTCCTTTTCTTGCTGTAGTGCCCCGGTTCACGTCAACGAGCATTATCGACTTCTTACTCCGTGTACCTGCCGTTTTAAAGTCGTTCCCCTTATTACAGTAGGAAATCGTTGCCTCACTTCTCTACCGGTTATCCTTGGTACCAGTAACAGCACCCTCTGGTCATCCAGTCATCACTCCCCTGACTTGTAATATTTCACACGTTCTGCCAAACGTCATGTGGACTCCATGTGTCGCTGTCTACCAGATCGACCAGTGGTCCTTTTCACTGTCACAACACATGTCTTTAATTTCGTTATGTAACAAAAACATCTGTAGATAAAATCTTCGGGTATAACACTGATACACAGTGTAATAATAAATCAGACCAGGGTGGCGTCGTCGCCCTTGTGTTTGCCGCTGCCTATCCAGTCTCCTTTTCTATGGTATGAGGTAATCTATGCGTTCAATTTGGACGGTTTGGCATTGTAGGTATTCACCACTGGCTGGTGATCTCCTGGCCAACTCGATGCTCCCAGGAAATGCCATGAACGGTTCTGGTTGGTGCATCTTCGTATACAACCTTGCTCCGGAGACCGAAGAGAACGTCTTGTGGCAACTGTTCGGGCCGTTCGGTGCGGTGCAGAGTGTGAAAGTCATTCGAGACCTGCAGACCAACAAGTGCAAAGGTTTTGGCTTTGTTACGATGACCAATTATGATGAGGCCGTCGTCGCAATCCAGTCTCTGAATGGCTATACCTTGGGCAACCGCGTCTTGCAGGTTTCCTTCAAAACCAACAAGAGTAAAGCCACATAAATATTGAGGAAGAAACTGTTACGGACCGCCGCCATATTGGCAGTGCGGTTGTTACTGTGACCATGCTAGTCAAGTGAGGCTGCATTTGTCTCCGCAATCTTTCTACGTACGTAATTTATCAGGAATCAAGTATCCTGAGAAAACAGCTCATTGCTGAGAAATGTGAAGACATCTTTCCCATGCTCCACATCTCAGACTGTAGTAAGTACAGTCATGTTCGTATCCCCTTGCAAATTCCCCCGACAATTCCGAGACAAATGCAGCCTTAAGAAAGAGGTATATCTTTCCATTTGTACTGTATCAGCAGTACATTGATTATAGTCTGGATCATACTGAGCCAAACCAAGAGCTAGTCAGCAACAAGAGTGCAAGTCATGTGGGTGTGCCACTTATTATGCACCCAGAAGGGAGTCCTCAAAATCTTGACTTTGACTTTTTTGTTCTGTTAACTTATTGCTAGTCATCAAGATGTTACCTTATCCGCGGGCGGAGCCATTCCACAGTCTGCCCACGGAGAGTATAAAGTTATTTTGTTTCAGTAGGCACGGCAAGATTTCTGGGTTTTGTGGCCGTCATTATGGTAAATTCATTTGATTATGTGTAACAATCAAGCTTAAACTTTTATGGCACTTAAATCTTTTGGTTCGTGTAGTTTTCGTTTAATCACTTGACGAAGTATGTTATTAACACTGCTTATATCATTATTATCATTATTATTATTATTGTCATTATCATTATAATTATTATTTTATTGTCACAAGTAGTGGCACGGAATACACCAACCGTAAATATATTCTTATTCTGAGTTGACACAGACATGCACGTAGCAATGGAACTGACTTATTTTGGCATAAGTGCAACGTTTATGGAGGTATTATTTATAACCTATTTTGAGTTTTCAACAATTAAACAAGTTGTTTTGTGTTGACCTCTTTCTATTTCGTTTCATTTGGTTACAGTGCAACCCTGACAAGTTTTCCACAACCCGACAACTAACAGCTTGTAACACCTTTATCCTTGGTTGTTTCTTTCTGTTTTGCTATCGAGTGGAAATCTCAGGCAACGTAGAAATTCACAGTTCAGTTGCATTCTTTTTAGTTCGAAAGGTTTTGGGGGGACCACACAGACTTGCACAGAACAATAATTCGTAATAATTAAATAAAGAGCTAAGTAATATAAATAATGAAAATAAATCAGGTAACCTATCAAATATGCTGCCCAACTTGATATGTCAACTTCCACGAAATAAATTTATTTTTGTAAGAACACTTATCAAATTTAACAAATGCATTCCTAGTGGGCAAAAGATTTTAAATGAAAGACATGAAAAAACTTATGCAGAAATTTAAATATCTAACGAAGGAGATTTTGTTATCTCTTCGTGTTCTTAAAGTTTCTATAGTGTCAGATAGTTCCCTTTGCAATAGGAGTTTCTGATCTAAGGTGTGCTTGAACGGGCATTGGGCGCTCCTACACTCGTCCTTTTCCTGCCCACCTGGGCTGGTGAGCGGGTATTCGTGATCTCACGCTCCGTTGCTATGTGGTAATTGTGCCGTTTTCCCAATTTGACTTCCTCGGTGGACAAAACTATGTTTGTGTGCTGTGGGAGGGGCACTGCAGATGCCCCCTCACGTGCAGCCTACCGACATATTTATTACTTAATGACATGTATAATTCCAAGCAATATGCTGGATGCCAGGACTGTCTCGCCATTACCCGGCGCTGCGTTAATTAGCCAACGTCGAAACCCGCTCACCCGCTGACTGTTCGATCCCGCTAGACGGCCCGAATGACCGACCGAGTTTGCAGTGGAAGGAATCAGGACTCACGCAATATGTCAGGAGTTTTTGAATACAAAATTTTGATGGACTTTATCTTTCATGGTCACAATTGTAAAGATTTAAAAATGAAAAGTGTATATATATTATACTTTGCCTGAGATTAGGAAAGAGATAGAGAAACCTTTTTGATAAAAAAACTTTATCATGCTGTTGAGGATAAGAGTTTAACTACACAAGAGTAGATTATTAACTGAAATTTCAGGAAACTCAATGCACTTTTTCAGTGTTACTTGCCCCTTGACGAATCAACGAAGAAAGATGTACATTTAGTGTTACTTGTGAACATTCCTTGATCAATTTCTCACGGTTTGGCCCTTTATATAGTTAATGCCAATATAATTGCTTATGTGAGATCTATTATAGTTGCAGCTATAACTATGTTAAATTTCTGAAGAAACCAAGGGCCATATTTCTAAATGGTATTATTAGACTTGGTTTTTGCAGCCATTAGCATTTTGCCCCCATTAGAGACTGCAATGCCACCTTAGATTTAAAAGTGGAATATTTTGTATGATACTCAAAACAATGGTGCATACATCTGTTAAGTTCTATGGAAAATGTACAGAGAGCTATTTCCGTGAGGACAGTTGACAAATGAAATACTGGAACCCCGATGTGATGGATGAAGCTGCATAGAGATAGTGATTCATTAAGGAGGTTCCAAGTATATTTTGGGTTGTGGAGACTAGTTTTGAAAACTGCTTCTGCATTTATCAAGAATGTGATTGATACCTGTTCTACAATTAAAAGTATAAGTAACTTTTGAAGCTTTATAGAACTCATTCACCTACTTAACGGATGCAATTTTGCCAAAGTGGTATTGACTAAATGTGAAAAAAAAAAAACAAATGAGTTTGTTAACTTTGGTATTTTCCTCATTCTTCATACATAGTGGTTTGCTTGATTATATATTTAAATACTCTTTCTTAAATATTAATTATTATTATCCTTTTTATCTAGAAGCAAAGCCAATCAACTGCAGTCTATCTGGTACGGGATTAGAGAGAGGATAAAATGACATGATCTTGAACCGGAGATGATTCCGGAAATCAAAGCACAAACTGTATGTTGGTTTCTACGTGGCTTATCGGACAGGGCGTGTGTCGGGAACTGACCCTTTAACTGGCCTAATACAAAATAAAAGTGAAATAAATGTAGACTGCATTTGAAGGTTGTTGCTGGTACTCTAGGACTTGTATTCAACTTTGTGTGGTGTAGATCTAGGTTGTAAAACTTGATTTCTGAGGGCCAGACTCATGCTGTATGGATGTATCCTCATTTTCCAGCACTGGACAATATGCTCTGGTGTAGGACTGAAACTTTTGTGACTAAGCATTCCATAAACTTTTATAGAAGAGACAGGGGGTTTCTGTAATGCAGTACCTCAAACATGTAATTGATGCAATAACTTATGAAGTTCTTAAAAGTGTAGCTTTAGATCGAGTGACGAACACATTAGATGCACGGATGACTGGCCTGATAGGAAGCCTCCCTCCTGTTCGAAGGTTTGCTCTCAGGCCACGACATTATGCACCAGTTTCCTATATTTTATTCCCTGCTCACTGAAGTAACAAAACTAAAATTTTATGAATCTCGTTTTAGTATTTTGTGAAGTATTTGTTACTTCGTTTGTGAGCGGCCATTCTGGTTACATACTCCCCACCCCTCCCCATAGTTGTAGTCCTTTCCTCTCCTCGCATATTCTAGTACATACCATGGGCTGACAGGTAATGCTTTGAGCACAAGGACATTTGAAACAAGTGAGTTTGGTCTGCTAAGTACGGTAACTTCTGTATGTCACTGTTCGACCGCGGTTCGCAGAGGAGAGTCGCGCTGATGCTGCTTCAATCTCGCAGTGCATGTCTTTATTGCTTCTGTCTAGTGTCACATTGCATTTAGGTGTACGTATTGATGGGTTGTATTTATCCAATGAAATGATTCACTACTTAAATGATTTTTCATCTAGTTGTAGGTTTATATGGGTAGTTCAGGAAACGTTCTGAGTGTCAGGTGCCATATTTCTAGTTTGAGTATCTTAGCCAAGTGATGAGGAGGAGAATTGTCAGCACTAGAGCTAGAGCTTTTACCTTAGTTGTCTTTGTGTTTGCTGTAATTTATTGTATAACTTATTATAACACAGGATAATGGGTTGGACTTTGGTTATCTTTTGAGTTCCAGGAAACGGAAATAGCTAAAAGGCAGATGCAAGGGGCTTTGATTTTGAAAGTTAATCAGAAAAGCTGGAAAGATTGCTAACTAGAATGGCCAAATTCTATCCCATTTAATTTATTGTATTTATTGTTAAGTGTAAGAGACTAGTCAGTTCAAACAGTTTGTTTTTACAGTAATTATGTGAGTACTTAATTTGAAAGTCCAAGACGTAACATTATGCTATGCCACAGCTATTTCATCCCAAGGATCTCTTGTGATTGTGAGTCAGTTGGTAGTGTGAAGGAAGGCAGGCAGGCGACAGGTGTTGTTATCGTTAGTTTTGGTTGTATTGCAATATTTGTACTTTTCCATGTTGAAAACTCAATACAATAAATTATTGGAAAATAGTCTTTATTAATTTGCAGCTCTGTACTTACTCGATTTGATTTGCAGCTTAACCATTCTTCGACCTGGGGGAACGTGCACACCAAGAATGGCGTTTTGCCAGTCTCCTCTTCTAAAGGGGAGGCGCCCTTTGTTGTTATCTGAACGGTAAAACCGTTCGTCGTGACCAGGAACAAGGCATCCTTGGCGTGAAATATGTCGCACGCATTTAACTAGATTGAAAAGTCAGGGAATATCATACATAGGCCTAGACTATGTATATCTGTTTCGTTCTTGATTTTACGTTCACGTTTCTCTCTGTCTCTAAACTCCTTACCTGAAAATACTGTCACTTTTACTCTACATTTTTTAGACTTTATTATACTCATTGTCATGGCAGTGGCATTTCTAGTCATCTTTCTGATTCTCTATTTTTCCATGTTTACATCAATTGTTACAACTTGTTCAATTTTGTAAGCAAGGAATATATTGCCTATACGTAATGATATTTTAATAAATTAGTGTTGGACTAAATGTTAAGTGTCATGTGATTCACACGTTCCTCATTGTCCAGGTGGCAGCAGCTGTCACAGCATTTACATCTGGACGTCATAGATCTTCGATCTCAAGGGACACATTTTGACCCTAAAATACATACGGGAAAGCATTCGCCAAAAATTAAGAGGATATTCTAAATTTACAGATCGAAAAGAAATTAATAGAAGATCGTCACGTTCCGGTCAGCATTTCGAATTTGTACAGGAATTATGTGACATGCTTGGTGTGATAGCGCTGTGTCTCTTGTTTCATTGTTTGGTTGTTTTCGGCCTTCCAACACAGTTCTGCAAGATCTGTCGAAATTTGGACGAGACTGAATATCTACAAGAATGATTTTGCTTCGATGTCTAAATCTCGCTTTGATGATAATGATGCTGTGGCATACTGGTGCATATGTATGCCGACTTTCTTGCTAGGAACTAATGTTCTCTGTAATCAGTTGCTCAAGTCAGTAACAAACAAAAGGAAAGCTTTATCTAAACTAACGACCAAGCATCTCATTCCTGATGCAAATTTCTGGCATTAACGTACAAAGAGAACGGCATTAGATCGCAGTGAGGCAGAAGAATGGTTACAATTAACCTGAAATATTACAATAAAATATCTTTATTAGTCGCTGGTAGACGTATTTGAGCATTTCATGCATTTACTCGATAATAATAAAATCTTAATTATCACTACTTCTATTTTAAAAATAAAAATGTCTACTTTTCATTCACATTATGGCAATGAATTGAGGTGTTAGGTTAGGTTAGGTTAGATAGGCAGTTGCATGACGTCCTGCGTTCTAGATTTGCACTAACACACACAGCTGTATCCTCCTTACTGCTACAGGTACTGCTACTGCTACTGCTACTGCTGCTACTACTGCTGTTAGGCATCGATATTGCTATACTGTACAGGTGAGTCCCTTTGGTCTTGTCCTGCATCTGTAGTCTCTTAGACGTATAACATTGGAATTAAGTTCTTTCTGTCCGAATAAGTAACCTGCCGCAATAAACACGTGTACTGTTATTTAACTTACTTATAAGGGTAGCTTTCCGAACATTTCTGCTAAGTTAGTTATTTCATTCCATACGCCTAACCTCCTTTCTAATTTTTGTTAAGCATTTCTAGCCCACGTCTTCTCAGTACCGTTCCCTTAAACGGAAACAGCACCCCTCTTTATGACACACGCACATACTCTGCACGCCATATCCACCAGTTCACGTTAGGTGACACCGAACTAGATATGTTTCGTTGCATCACAGTGGGTCATGTCGCAAAAATTTGAGTTCATAAATAATCATAACGTAAATATAGAATGGACTGAACTGGCAGTTCTACTTATGTGACGAAGAAATAGTGTACTGTCCTGTAAAACTGCCAGGATCCTTGAAGTTGGCGTGGAGAGGAGTAAGTAACTTTGCATGCGTGTTTTGTTTTTCTTGCTTAGTCAGATAGTGGACGCCAACGTACGCTGCCACTAACTAGTCTAGCATTTGATGTTGTTCATCCTCTGTGCAACAGTTTCTAATACACACAAATTTTACTACCAACTAGTTGGACAATGTTTTTTTCACATTTATTACACTAAGTTTCTACAAGTTTCGGCCTTATATCCTGGCCATCTTCAGGGAGTTGCAAGTTTCACTGTACACGCTGACCAAACTTCTAACTCCCCGAAGATGGTAAGGATATATGGCCGAAACATGTAGGAGTGAGTCTTGAGGCTCTTACAGCGGTGAGGCTGAAGACTTCATTCTTCTGGAACAATGGGCTGCAACACTCAGTAATCGGTTCCCGACAATTTGACGGAATATTTCTTTCATCTTCAAGAGGCTAGATGTCCGAGAATTAAATGTCTCTAGCCCCTTAGAAACGACGGCACTGTGCTCCTTCGAAACGTCATTAGCCGATTACCGGATTCGCCTTATCATATCTGAGTCGGCAACGTGCATATTAATTTCATTTTCTGAAAACGTAACAAATTGGTACAATAGTGACTATGAAAATTTAAACCTTTAGGGTCACCTGATAGCTCTAACTGTTCAGTGCTTTGTCACAAATCCTAATACTTATCCTACATGTAACTGTGTTCAGTCTGCGTTGAAAGTCAAGGTATTTAAATTTGAGTGTAGCCATCCCATTGTGTTTTATTCTTAGATATTTAATTCATATATAGTTCAGTCAACACAACGATAATATTAAAATACCAACTATGTTTAAAGCGACATGTTTCGACTCGAATGAGTCATCATCAGGCTATGTTTAGAACCACGTATGTACACATATGTGGTTCTGAACATATCCTGATGATGGCTCCTTCGAGTCGAAACGTGTCGCTATAAACATAGCTGGTATTTTAATATAATTGTTGCGTTGACTGAATTATATACAAATTGAACATCCAAGGTGTTTAAAGTTACTGATTACAATGAACAACGTCCAGCTGTAGGTGCAGGGTTGCTAATACTGAATTATATTATAAATAACAGTTAAGTCATTGCACATTACTCTTCTCGATGCTAGAGAAAACATACTGCCTGTCATCATGGAATTCGATGTGCTAATTTTCCACACATGGACGTACCGCTTAATAAATCAGTCCACGGCTGTATACCATAAATAATGTATTGACAGGAATATTAAAAATGTATTGTCCCATTTTTGTTTTTATTTAATCAGTAGATAATCACCAGATCCTCCGTAGTATTGTTGTCAGTAGATCTTGTCAATTTTATCCGAATGACGTATTTGCGTGCTCCTCGCTCTGTGAAGTTCCTTGTCGACAGTAATTTTTTTACTTCAAGAGGAATGCTTTCCCATAAGTTTTAATGACTCTGTAATTATGTTACTTGACTAATTACGCCATTTTATGCTCATTTGTTAGACTAAAGAGAAATAAATTCCAGCCTTGCGTTAAGACGGCAAGACTCATGAACTTTGGATGACTCGAGCCTAAATTAACCCTTCAAAGACGCTGGGGTTGAAATTCCAAGTAATGTCTTTTACTCAAGAGAATGCAGCTCACCTACACAGCGTGGGTAGATTCCCTAAGCCCTGTCGGCGACGGTCGGGGAAAAACATAAGAGTCCTGTCAAAGATATGTGTCTCCATCCTAGCGTGACTTTCTTTCCTCTCATTTCCTTTGTTTCTGTTTCGTTTATAACAAGCCCACCACCACATTTATAAACATCTGTAACCACACAGAACCATACGGAAACTAACTGCAGTAGCTCACACGCACAAAACGTGACTGCACTTCAGCCCATTGTAATTTAGCTGTGGTCACAAACAAGGGACGGTCGGATTTCTCCAGTGCAAACCACTGCCACGGTCAACTCAGACTCCAGAGTCACTATCTGTACGGCCCATGACAGATTCTAAACTGATGGTGCCCTCAGATGCATTCATGAACGTACGGTGCACCAAGTCCGGCAGCGTGTGACAAAAGTCCATATAATGCACCAAGAGAGAAGAAGAAACAGTTTCATGCAAACAGTTTCACGCAATGTTCTCGCGTCACTAATAATGGCGTTATCTGCTGTCTGCTATAGCCCATGTCTCTGCCTCGTTGTATTACACACCAAGTGGCAAGAAACTTCAATTTCTCCCTTTTTTACATTCTGAGAAGGCACAAGAACGAGCTGAACGAAACGCTTCCTAAATAATGTATCTTTACGGGAAAGAAGTAATGCCGCGATGAAGTTACTGGCAATTATGCTTCATATTCCGGGGGCCCGATTACTTATTTGTAAACAGAACTGTATGTCATGTCGTTAGCTCTTTCTTCTTTATCTCTACTGGCCAATTCTGATAGATTAGTCTAAAACAGGCAAAGACAATTCGCCTTCAAACCCTTTCCAATTCACTATAACCGCAGTAGTTGGTTGTCTCATGAATTAAGCACCCGTTCACTGCAAGATATGTTCGTAGAGTTTCAGTCGGTGATGCATCAACAGAAATAGATATTATGGCATAAACATCCGGTTAAGAAACCCGTAAATAATTTCAAGAGACATAAAATATTAAAACGACAAATTCCAGCCTTTCTATGCGCCATGATCTAATTATCTTTCATTTGAAAGACACGGGGGTGCATCTTTGCATGAAAGATGGCCTGCAAAATTGTGTCACATGTCGCGTATTGCACAGAAAACAGAAACAGGTGTACTGGCAGAAGAAGAACGTTCTCTGGCACAGGAAGCGCTGTTTGTATTGGCAACATATTGCAGAGTAAATTAAGCTTTTTATCTTTACATTATGCTTGGAATACTTACTGTATTATTTGAGGCTTTGATCTCCCTCCGACAAAGATGGAGGAAAACGCGTAATTTCGTAGTGGAATTAACTTTCTATGCACGTGTAATTTTAAACTTGTGTTTCTGATTGAAGTGCTACTGCCTGAGACCCAACCGTCGTAGGCACCGTGCGAGATAGTAGGTTAGTATTGCTGTCGATGTGTCAAATCCAGGCAGCCAATGATAGCACACAAATTCCCGTTTCCGTTCCTATATGTGATGAGATTGCACGTCCACTTTTGACAGCAGTTAGGGGCGCCAGGAAATTACAGATAAATCGTCATTTTAAAAAAGAAATTAATTTTGAAAATATCATCTTAAAAAATGTATCAGGTTAAGTTAGGAAAATGCTGGCTGGTGTTTGTTTCAGACACTTTTGTCTTCTCTACATAATCAGGTAAAATAAATGTAAAGTTTTCTCTGTGTACGTCATGGGAAATAGGAGGTATCGTTCCATTCATTCTTAACCTCAACACTAAGTGGAGGTGAGGTTGACTTCCCGCACAGGTCGCTTGTCCTTCGGGAAAGAGACCTCTTTACCCATTGAAACGGACGCTTGGTGCCACCCAGAACCTGTGAGACCATTCGAAAAACAGAAACATGCACTGCTAATGCCGGGAATCAAACTACATTTCCTCGGTTATCCAGCCCGTAGCCTATTCGCCGTACCGACTGTGCTGTTTAGGTCAAGAATAAACTGTTGTAAACTATAGTTAAACACTAAACTTTCTATGAAATAAAGTGAAATTCCAACTTGATGTTACTAAGTAATTTTATTGACGTATTCATAGCTCGACATGTTTCGGGTACATACGCCCATCATCAGGAGCATTAGATGTTGAGTTGCAGCATATGGTTTTCTGCACCGAGTTTTTGGATGGGCACCATCCGCACCGTACACACAACCTACGTAGCGCTCTCAAGACCACCACCCATCCAAAAACTCGGTGCAGAAAACCATATGCTGCAACTCAACATCTAATGCTCTTGATAATGGGCGTATGTACCCGAAACATGTCGAGCTAAGAACACATCAATAAAATTACCTAGTTATAGTTACATCAAGCTGGCGTTTCACCCTATTTCATGAGAGATATGCACGGTCAAACAACCCTCAAACTAAAGTTACTAATACATATCCTCTAACGCCGAGCTAGTAACAATGTTGTTTTTATCAAGAAGGTACCATCGGATGATCGATGAAATACAAAATGATTGGAAGGAAGTGGTTGTGGCCTAACCGAGGCACTATGCCTGCATTTGCCTGGCCGGAATGAAGAATGTAAGGGAAAATCTGTTAGGATACACGGTGTAGTGGTCGAGATTTGAGTGTGGGACCTAGTGAATACAAATCTGGATCGTTAGCGTTATGGCATATCGGTTGGCACATTGTTGGGTCTTTTTCGTTATCAGTCTGTTGAAGATCAGCAGAAAAGAACCTTTATAACAACTCAGCAATTTTGTAAGAACAACCTTCAATGTGTGAATGTGGGCTTTCATCGCAAGGAACGCTTGCGCAATATCCGATAGAACGCAATACGTGAATGAATGAAAAATAGTAGCCTTTCATCACGTGAGCGTACCCACTGGATGCGGCAGGGTTCGTGTACTGTCATGCAGTACAGCTTGCAGCCATCAGCTCGCACCTCCTGTTCGTACCGCACAAAACTGAAATACAAATTCCAGCACGCAGTTGTGGCCGTGATCAATACTATTTAATTATTCAACAATTTTTTACACTCGCAACTTTTTGGCTTATTAAACAAACATCGCAAAAGTACATAACATCAGTAATTTGCAAAGTTCTGGAAATGTGTAATCTGTATTCATATTACGACAGCGAACTTCAGACGTGCAACCAGAGTTGTTTATTGGTTGGGACGGGGGGTGGGCTGACCCTGATGCTACGTGCAAATTACTTTCGATTTTTAAAGCTTAGCTTGTAAAATTCTAATGATAAATATAACTAACATAACACCACTGGCAACTGCATTTATATGCATATAGATATAGCTACATGTTCCGTGAATCACTCGCCTGAAATTTATGTTTTGCTGACCGTGCATCTCGATATAATCGTGTGAAGAAAAACCAAATTGTTGTACAACTTATTCTTAGTATATTTCGTCAACCTCTACATGTTTCAGGCGTATCTAGGCCCATCATCAGGAGGTACAACCGTATGTATACAACAATTGGTAATTATTATTCTTTTTAGATGACTGTCTGTTGTCCTGGATGGATTGAAACAATCCAACCAGAACAACAGAGAGTCGTCTAATAGAAATTCCAATCCAAGTAGAACAACATACAGTCATCTAATAACAATAATAAGTACCAATTGTTGTATACATACAGTTGTACCTCCTGATGATGGGCCTAGATACGCCCGAAACATGTAGAGGTTGACGAAATATACTAAGGATAAGTTGTGCATCAAGTTGGTTTTTCTTCGCACGATTTCTCACCTAATTTAACCCTGCTAACGTGGACATTGTTGTGAGATTCTAATAATGTCAGCAAATGGCAGATTGATTTAACTCGGCGTTTAAAGGGTTAAGTCACAAGATCCGATCTTCTAAGTGTATAGCTCATCTGTGACTTTTTAATTTTTTAATCTGTTTTTCAGAATTCCAATATACTGGCCTGCAGCTGATTTCGGCTGGAAGGTAAATCACATAATACTTTTTGTGTAATCGTGTCTACAAAATATGTGTTCTATAAATTTCGATTTGTGTTGGAGGGGGGCAGTACAACCGGTCCACCCCCTCCCTTAGGGTGCAGGCCTACTAAACTTGACAGAATAACCGTATACACTCAGCAGTGACCCCATATAAATATATAAACGTTTATAAACACAAGCTGTTAACTTTTATCTGTATAGGTGGACGCTGCAATATTGACTCAAGCATATATTCCACAGCCGTTTATTGTTGACCTCTTATGCTGCTATTCGCAGCTGTTGCTGACTGTATGTGCCAACAAGTATAATGTCAGAATGTGAAACGTTAGTCTATACATGTTAAAAGTCATGGCTTAAAATTAACTTAAAAATCTTAATAATATTCACATCCCAGCTTTAATGAACAGTTTGCCAATACCAACGAGTGCACAAGTATTAGTACATGCACTAGCACGTACAATCTACTAATACTCCGACATGTTTCGATCTTCTGCATATCATCCTCAGGGAGTCTTAAATCAAACATGCATGTATAAAACACAGATTAATTTTCAAACATTAAAATTTCGGTACTTAAAAATTGTGGATACCATAAATTTCGTAGAAGATGTGCAGAATTGTTTCATCATGTGGTTATCATAGCGTTATGGAATTACAGTTTTTCGTTTCAAGAGAACAGTAAGTGTGTATTTTTATAGATAGCACGATGCATTATATGGACCTTTTCTGCACATCTACTGCGAATTTTATTATATCCGCAATTTTAAAAGGCCAAAATTTTCATCCATTTGATAATTTATCTGTTATATATATATATATATATACATTAATAGAAGGTGCAGATGTAGTGAGATTCATCAAGGCACAAAGAATCAAATGGCTGGGGCATGTTCAAAGAATGGATCAAGCAAGACCAACTGGGAAGCTACTAGATTGGAAACCTATGGTAACTAGACCGGTAGGAAGACCAAGACAACGATGGCAAGAGGATGTTATGGAAGATCTAAAAAGGCTGAAAGTTAAAAACTGGAAGGAAACAGCTAAGGACAAAAAAACTGGGGGGGAGACTTGGCTGAGAAAGCGAAAACCCACAAAGGGTTGTAGTGCCAAATGATAATGATGATGATGATGATATATATATGTGTGTGTGTGTGTGTGCGTGCCTCTGTGTTTGTGTGTGTGTGTGTGCTAAACCTAAGATTCCCTGTGGGTGAACTGAAGAAGATCGAAATATGCCGGAGTATCAGTAGAGCGCATGTGAAACATATGTTAATATTTGTGCATTAGTTGGTATTATCTGTTAATTCAGCTCAATAACGTTACACGTAAACAAAGTCCCAGTCATTGTCATGAAAACACCTGCCCCTTTCTCATGGGTTACAAATATGTTGTTTCTGGGTTGTTAGTAAATTTTCAAAATGACAGTCCCCAGTCTCTCTATATAACTGACACCAAACGTATCTCCATTATCGCTTCCTTCTTCCACGGATCATTATTTTGGTCTACAAAATTGGACACGAACTGAAGCCTTTATATTCTCATTACTGATGGTATACGAACACAACACTAGCAAGTAAGAGCTACATCGATCCGTTTCGATTTGGAAGTTGCAAACTTTTTGAAAAAGAAGCTCAGTGAAATGATGCTAGGTTTTCGGATGTACCAGCATGTGTACTGAGGTTAAGGGTGGTTATTTTAGACATTCATTCATCAATAAAACCTTTGCTTTAACTATTGTTCTGTCATTATTGCTTCGTATTTATGTAATAATAATAATAATAATCTATTGATTTAATTTCTTACAAATCTTGGGAATAACTACCGATTAACACCGGACTCTGACGATGTAAGCTCTTCGTCATCGGATACACAGTTATAAATCTGATGTCTTCTTCAACCATTCATATTTGCCTTTATTCACGTATCTGCCTAAATCTCTTGTAGTAGCTTTGTTAGTGTGTCACAGCATTTTTTTGTATGTAATCTCCTTTTTTTTATATCTAACTACTTTGATTTAAAATTTTCTTCTCTGATTCCTGGTTTGTGGACAATCCAAAAATATGTGTTTGGCATCGTCTTCACCTAAACACAAAGGATATCTTTCTTCATCTGCTTTCTGTCTAACTCATTTCAATTTTCACTTATGTGTAGGTAATGATGAATCACTAATTCTTAGAAATAAGTCTTATGTTCGCACGATATTGTGGCTGGTAATGATCATAGGAAAAAAGCTGATGAATATACGTCGTCAAGTATTCTGCATAACTCATGCTTGTTTTATGGCTGTGCAGTGTTCTTATTGTAGTAAGAAGGTGGGATCTAACCAACTCCACAGAGCATAATTCTTCCTGAGAAACTGACAGGTCCTCAACTGGCCAAGAATTTCCATGTATATTACGGAACCCGAAGGTTCATTGCTGTGTTTACAAGAACCCGCCAACTGTTCCTATTCTGAGCTTAATAAGCAGAAGGATAACCTCTGGAATTCGTAGGATAGAATTAGAAATGTTCTGTAATTTCATTTTTTGTACTTATTTTCATGATTTTTTTGTTTTTCTGCGCCTTTTTCAGAAAATGTTACTCCGTTTTGTTTATTTTTTTGCATCTCTGAGACAATTTTGCTTACAACTATTCGTGTTTTTTTTAATTTGTTTTGTTTATTGTTTCGTAAGTTTTGTGACAGTAGTATTTGAAGCCAGACTGCAATTTATGACGAACTCCAGTCATCCCCTTTTCACGTACAGGGACACAAAATGCATTATGGATTGATGGGATCGCTGTATTTAGTAAATTCCGATTAATCATATTCAAACTCAATCCGCTAGAGCGAGGGACGCGACCTGTTTCGTATGTTGACGCGTTCGAATGATTTAAAATATTTTACATATCAACTGAATCATTTAGTCAGGTACCTATGCGACGCAGAGGTACGACCTGACAATGAATGGTTGGTCTTAGCTCTTTTTTAAAAGAGCCTTCAAATTTTTTTGATAAAGGGCCACACCCATCGCTGTCGGCTAGTTTGCGAGCCGCACGTATACAAATCACAATAAGTGGTATACCTTTTATTTGTTCTCATGGCGCAATAGTCCCTAGTTGACCAGGGCCACCTCATTACCGATTAAATGACTGCGTAGTTTCTATGGTATTTGAATAATATATGGACGTGGCAGCGCCTGGAGACCCATAGTATATAAAACCTTCCACCTTATCGTTAGAATATACTTGATGGACATATACTTGGGTACACTACATAGAAAGCTGAGGTTGATCTCTGAAATTTCAGTCCACGTGGCCGGTGTCTAGGGTCGACCGTGTATGGTACGAAGCCGCCGTGGTAACTGGTAATATGGGAAACCTTAAGTGGCTTTTTATAGAGAAAACAAGGTGGGCAATGTGCACATAAAGTAAAGTTTTTCGCGCTTGCTTAATATTTATACTTCCTCAGTTATCCTAACATCCTGATGCCATTTTGCTCCAAAAGGGAGAGTTTATGGCGATTTAACATCGCCGGCAACAATAAAATGTAGTAAGGTCCACGCGTAAAGTGTACGATATTTTTTCCCTGTTTCACCCTAATTTTAATTTTCTCAAAGGATTTTTTTTTTGAAAAAGATCAAATATTAAATTTCACGTAAATTCTTTCTGTGGGAGCCGCGCTGATACAAGCGGATAGATGGTTAGACGGACAGACATGGCGACTAAACGAAAGCGTCTATAAACGAATATCAAGCTCTTCATAGCACTTACAACAATGCATTATGGTGGAAAAAAAATTCCTTTTTTAATTAGCTAATAGAAACTGACTCTATGTTTTGTACCTGCTTTAAGGCTAAGACTCTCTTTGTTTTACCACCACAGCTTATTTATTTGTTACATATAATTTTCGGAGTAAACAGTGATTACTCCTCTAAACAGCATTAACCTACAGCATTAACCGACCGCATTAACCGACCGGCTTTTGTATAGGAAACGAAGTGTATTTTCTTTGACATAAAAAATTTAATCAGTCCCATTACAGGCCTGGAGTGGCCCAGAGGGTTCCAGGAAGTTAAAGTTCCTAGATTACGTGACAACGGCACAGGATGGTGGTAAGATTGTCAGCCTTACGCACCGGCCGCCTTTAACCCCCAGAAAATATTCCTGGTACTCTTTTCTGTTAGCGACTGAGTCGACCCCAGGGCCATAGTGCGACCGGAAGGATTATAGCAACGAAAAATTCCAATGACACCATCTGGGATCGAACCAGCGACCTTCCGATTTGTAGCACAGCACCTTAACCACTGTGCAACGGCGGTCCAAATTTTCTTTGGCATAGAAATTTAAAATTCTTGTATTATTCAGTTTAACGCCAGTTTCAATCTCTCAGATAAACAACCCTCTAACACATAAACTTAAGTTCTGACAACACTCTTCGAAATGAGAAGAGCGATCGATGGATCAGCAAGGTAAAATATTTTTGGGACCAGGACCCAAATAACTAACTCTGTGGTATGAGAAGTTTACAGGCACTGAACAGTTCAAGGAATTTCGTGTTTTGGGAGATGATGGCCAATAAGTGTCAGCACAAACGTTCCTTCGTGTTATTAGGCGCTGGGTGTCTGCGGTCTGTTTCGGTACCCAAAGAATGAGTGAAAAATATTACATAGTTATAAATATGGCTTCTGTAATGTGAGAATTGAGTTTAGCGATGAATATGAAGCCTGCTGTCTTTTGCACTGTGACGCCGTGTAGTTTGGTAGATAGGTAAAAGCCTTTTGGAGGAAAGTGCTGCCTCTATCTACCCCGAAGATTAAGGCAGCAACTTTCGCCGAAGTATATGGAAATACCGGAGTTACAGCCGGGAATGTAGTGACGTCACTGTGCACATTTACTTAAAATTGGATGCTGTAAACGTAAATCTTGTATTGGTTAGAACTGCAAATGAAATAGTCTGATACAAAGAAGGTTTCTGTGTTCACCTAATGGCATTTAGAAGCACATCTCTAGGCTTGTTAGATGTAATGTATGCGTGTGGACACGTGCAACTTAATACGCGTTTTGTGTAACTTCATGTAGTTAATTTCGTGCCATCATTTATGATCCTGAGCCGTATTTTTCAGCTGAGTCTATCTTTACTGCATATTTACGTTAAATTAATACACAAATCAGGACATGACCCTACTGCAACGTGTTTATGAAGCACAAACTGCTCACAAGATCTACCACCGAAGACTGACACACTGTATGTCCTTTCACAATGACTGCTTGATAAACCGACCATGGCAGTTACAGACAGCTCTAACTTTGCATGAGGACCAGTCAATAGCTATTTAATTTGGGTTGTTTTAAACACCGACTTGCATTTTTTTTGTGTAAAGTATCAGATAAGACAGCCAATTTTCTGAGCCTTTTGTTATGTGGTTAGTCGCCGGTTTCTGACCTTGAAAGACCGGATTCAAACGAAGGCTGCGGCAGTGAGCAGAGTAACAATGAAGCAAGTTAAAATGAGCGAACTGGGGTTCTGCCCTTCCAGTCTACCACACTAAAACGTCATCTTTTATCGGTAATATGGTTTTATTTGATGTCGTAGTACCAAAGAACTCAGCCACCCCCCCCCCCTACCACCACCGTTCGTCAAATAAAAGGTACAAAAGGTACAAAAGGCCTCAGGTTGCTAGCCTGGTTTTAAATAATGTATTCTCTTTCTCTTCATATCTTAATGCTGAGACTTGCCCTCGGCCTAATATTATGTGATTACCTTCCCTCTCCCATAGATTTTATTGATTATTGATTTGGTTTCTATAGTAACATCGTCTCGTTGGGAAACTATTTGAACTTGATGTCAGGAAACACGTGAATTGCAGAATCATCTTATATTGGTTAGATATATGTGGGCCGTAACGTAACGGAGAAAATAATCATCTACTAAACCTATAGACCCAGGTTCAAGTGGCGATAAACAGGATTTCTGTTACAGTCTCGAATTTCTAATTCTACGATTTTTGTGAATTACAGTGCTTACCGGTAAACTACAACGGAGTTGCTTGGGACTGGGAGATTCACTGCAGTCAAAATGAAGTTTGTTTTTCTGTCCGTTGTTATATCATGTCGCTGTGCAGATGGTTGGTTCATAACGCTGTAGTAAAATTTGCTTCCTTTGGGTTAATGTTGCTGGAGGTAGCAGTCCCTCCGAAACTACGGTAACCATCTATAAACACAGTACCCAGAGAATCAACCAGTGACTTGAAGCAAGTTGTTCCTTAGAACATGACAGTCACCCTTCTTATCATGATAGTACTGTCCTTAGCAAGCCCACATTTACAACGGCGCCCCGTTCCAACGTACGTTGACTTAGACGAATTGAAATCACAACTATAGACATATGTCGTAGTTCTTAAAAAAATAACTTAATTTTATATTCCCTTCTACACTTAGGTTTTTCGGCTAGTATTTTCCCTAAAAAATTGCTAAGATTTATTTCTTTTCCGCTGCGCGTTTTACATATTTCACCCATCTAACACTGCTCTATCTCAAAACTAGTGTTAGTGTTCACACAGGGACATGCTTCTTTAACAAAGAGGCTAGCCCTCAGAGTAACAGCTTTAAAAATATTCGTCCCTTTATTGAGCAAATTACACGTAGCTGCAACCTGGTATTCATGTGTTTGTTCAAAGTTTCTATATCTAGATATTTTTGTAAAATCCTATTAGACGAGCAAAAATTTCTCCTACAAATGAATTATTGACATATTTTTGTAAAAATCCTTTTCTCATAAAATTTACTGGCATTTTACTTGATATCCCGCAACGTGGTGATTTTCATGGTTTCTGTGAGAAATGTGAAGGCCAAATTTGACACACAACAGAAGTACAGAGAAATAGAGAACCCAACGTCAGTGGATTCATGGTAAGCAGTACATGTTTATGTATTCCTTGGGTAAGTGGCTGTATGTTGCGCATGCATTCCATGGCAAGGTCTGATCCCTCAACCCTACTCTTTTCTCGTGACCCTCCTCAATTTATATCTGAATGTGGCCTTCACAACATATGCTGTATTTCCCTGGATTTTAAAGGGTAGATCTTCTTTCCCAAACACGAATTTGAAGACTTCTAAAGATAATAGATAAGAAAGTAAAGAATCCCTGTACAAGCCTGGACACGCCCTGAAATTTACTGGAGGCAGAGGCTCCCAGATTTCATAACAATCACCATAGGAATGTGGCGCCTTAACCCCCCCCCCCCTCAAAATATGGCTGGTACTCATTTCCCTTAGAAGCTAAGTCGAGCCAAGGTCTTGGCGCGGCCGAAAGGATTATATCAATGAAACAGATAATAGGTAAATCTTCTTTTTACTGCTTCAAAATTCCACTCAAGAAAGACTATAAGAGCAAAAGAAGTAAGGGCAGTCAGATGGGCTGGATATGTAGCAAGTATGGCAGAGATAAGAAAAGGGCACAGACTTTCAATATATATATATATATATATATGGGCCGGGTAGCTCAGTCGGTTTAGCGACTGACTACGGGCTGGAGGGTTCGGGATCGAATCCCGGTGGGGACGAGATTTTCCGCCCGTCCAGACCGGACCTGGGGCCCACCCAGCCTCCTGTAAAATGGGTACCGGGTCTTTCCCAAGGGTAAAGTGCGGCAGTGGCGTGCTGCTGACCACTCACCCCCTTCTAGTGCCGCGGTCATGGAAGAGTAGAGCTGTATATCTACCCACCCTCTGGGCCACACCGGGCCTGTAACGGGATCACTTTACCTTATATATATATATATCTGAAGGAGATATGTCTACTTCAGTATGGTTCTGTAAATAGTACTAGAGTGGATAATAAACAAATAGAGCGTGAATACACGGAAGGTTCGTCTGGATCACGATAGATGTCAGTCGAGGACTGCTGTAAACAGTATAATTAATCTTCTGTTTCCATAAAAGACCGGAAATTTTTTGACTCTGAGCTACTGCCACTTTTTCAAGAAGAAGAACCCCATTCGACGCAGTTAGTTGTGTGTTAGTCTTTGACAAAATTGGTGCTGGGTTCTAAGAACTTCATAAAGATTCTTAAGTTATCTTCTTGGTGACGTTTTACTGCATTTCAGACACCTGACATTGTGTACGTGTGTTTTAGTCAGATCTCCTGCAATCTCTTTCTCAAGGTGCATCGATTAGCCATCACAGATTTGTTAACGGTTAAAATGATGTCCGTTACTTAAAGTGACGTATTGTGTCAGATTTTATTTACTCACAGCTCTGAATATTACAAATACAGCCTTCTGGGACATGACCCCTGTAAATTTGTGGGCTCCTGAAACTCCAGTTACTACCTATGAATATAAAACTGTAAGTCCCAACATCCCAGACGACCTTGACCTTCATTACGACATGTTTATTGAAATATTTTTAATTTTCCAAGGAGTTAAATTGACCAACAGAATTTGACTGTATTTCCGTTGGTATTATTTCTTGTTGCAGGATGTTGTTGTGTATTTTGCCGATAAAACTGTATAACCACTGGTCTGGAAGTAACCAAATTGCTGCGACGAAGCGAGAAAGACCCCCTGACATGTATGTAGATTCAACGCACGCACTTACTGCCATGGCCTCAGTCTTGTCACCTAAAAATCCTTTGCATTACTTGTGAATGCCCACTTTACATTGCACTAGTCTCTTTTCAGGAACTGAGGCATTACCTATGAGGCTATTGTCTTCTTAGACGTGAGGACATATATTCTGGTACAATTTACCAAAGTTTCGGATGAATATATTGTATCCATTTTCAGCATACAAGAAAGAATCTTGTAATACGAATACTGTTGCCGGTCCCAGTGGCCGCACGGTCTAAGGTGTAGGTCTGCGGCCGCTCGTCCGCCAAGATTGTAGGTTCGAATCCCACTGCGGGCATGGATGTGTTGTCTGTTGTGAGTGTTGTCTCGTGGAATGTAGAAGTCTCTGTGACGAGCTGATCACTCGTCCAGAGGAGTCCAACGACTGTGGTGCGTCGTTGTTTGTGATCTAGAAACCCCATGAATGAGGAGGTTCTGGTCTTTTGGGGGCTGTCGCAGCAAAAACAAACAAATAATATGAATATTTATAAGACGTGTTTCTCCGAAACGTCCGTGCAGTTCTACCAGGCTTCACAGCGTCGCATTCCAAAATACAGTATTAATGGTTTACACAATTTTATGAAGAATCCTTTCGTTTTGAAAATTCCAAATACTGTAGACCTATAACTTCAGAATGTCGGAAGGGCAAGAAATGGGTGATAAAAAAGAGAACAGTTCTGTAGTTGGAAAGTGTTAAAATTCTTGGAGAGTTTCAGCAATTTGCGAATTCCGTGACTGGACTCCAGGAGTCACTACACTCCCTCCACTTACACACCCTTTATCCTTCCGTTCATTATTCTTAGGCTATCGACAGAGATGAAGACGAAAGAGAAAACAGAAGAGAAGTAAAAGGAAAGAGTTTTCTAAACAACAACTGGGTGCGAGAACAAATTACTAGTGGGAGCGAGCAACATCTTAATACAGCGCGATGGAACTAACAAAGAAGACAGAAGAAATTTTGCTTCCTATGCGGCTTTATGGCAAATCTTTTTTGTATTTATTGCAAAGTTGTGATTATGGGCAGATTGTTATCAGTACGAAGGTGAGGAGCGTAACATCAAATAATTGAAAAATGTATTATCCTTGACGCTAGAAGAATTTGTTCAGAAAAAAAATTATATTGCATGTTCATGTCACGTCATAAAAAATACAAGGAGAGTAAATGCTTCCTTTTTAAACGTGGACAACATCCAAGTAATTCGCACGATGGGTAATAAATCAATTTACATTTCCAGGTAAACTAAGCGCAATTTAAATTCGTGGAATGCTTGTTAAATTCATTTCAAAATATTTTGTCTTCTTTTAAATGTAATAGAATACAATTTTATCTTTTGTTTTGTACAGCTGTCAGACTTGGTCTCTTACCCCAAGGAAACCAATAACAGGAAGCTCTATAAAACTACGTAATGTTAAACTTTATAGCTCAAATAGGGTGTGGAATGTGGCAAGTGTCAGTGTGCGAACGAATTGCAGGCTTGAAGGAAAACAGCGATGAAGACCAGAGTTTTACTGCAGACCGGAATTTTTTTAACCAGCTGAGGGACTATTTGTTTTTCAAGGAGAATTTTCCATAGATTTAGTAACATAGCTTGTTATTTTGTCTGGCTCAACAGTGGCTTAAATTTCAGTATCCTTATCTCTACTTATATGGCAGATATAACAATGAATGGATCCCACCACATAATGAGATCTGCCGATTGTGAGACCAACAGTATTCATCTTTACCTCAGTAGCATTTCTGCAGAGACCATAAGTTATTACCTTATTCCCAGCACCCTCAGCCTTTTGAATAAAGGTTGACCAACTAGATGACACTTGCTTTATTATATATTGCTCAACATGTTTCAGACGTTAATACGTCCATCTTCAGGAGCTAGCGAGTACTTGTTGTGTTGTGTAGGCTG
>Ga0123352_10000769_pt1 | contig 39955 bp, 23 predicted proteins | sample TergutLab28metaG_FD_89700 | JGI IMG/M metagenome (GOLD analysis project Ga0123352, IMG submission 89700) | Labiotermes labralis P1 segment gut microbial communities from Petit-Saut dam, French Guiana - Lab288 P1 | ecosystem: Host-associated > Arthropoda: Insects > Digestive system > Gut ... | reverse complement strand
CATAAATGTGGCAAGGTTTTTAACCTACACACCAGCTGCCTTTAACCCCCCACCCCCCCCCCCCCCCCCCCCACCCCCACCCCACAACTTCATCCACCTCTTCTGCGTTGTTTTTTTTTTTTTGTGGGGTGGGGGGGGGGGGGGGGGGGGGGGTTAAAGGCAGCTGGTGTGTAGGTTAAAAACCTTGCCACATTTATGTGCCAATTGTTTAGAAATTCTGGGAGCCTCAGCCTCCTGGAGCCCTAAGGCCTGTCAAGGGGTAGCTTTACTTTTGTCTTACCTTTACGTATCATAAGACATACAAAAGCCAAAGTAGTGGTTTATAGATTATTGTTAACTGCACTAAATTTGCTGAAACTTATCAAAGTGTATTCCTTGATGATGGTCAAAAAGACCAGAACCTGTAGCTAAAATAGTAAGAAGAGGGTTTTTTAATCTGTACGTACATGCTTGGATAGTTTTTGTTGACAACATTTCACCCAGCAAAGCTCTTTGAATCACAAAATTAGTTCCCTGTTTTCTTCACGGAGTTTGTCCATTTTGTGTCCACCCTCCAGTTTAGCACATCTGAATAGTAAAGAATTTATTATGTACTAGGAAACCTACTTTGGTCACTGGCCCTTTTGTTACTTATGTTGTGGTTTTAGACAATGCAAGTTTTGTGAATGTTGTTTTTGCAGTGTTTTTAATTTTGATTCCGTATTAGGATGCATATTTTTTATGTTTGAACTTTATTTTAGCATTGTCTTTTAGTACTTAACAGAATTTTTTATCTGTGAAAGTAGAATGAGACTGTAAGTTTTTGTGGTTCACTATTTGAGTTCTTTAGTGAAAGACTAGTAGTTTTACATAATTTTCATGTCCTTTTTCACTCCATTTTTATCTTGTATGTAGTGTTCATCATGGTTATGAGTCAGAAGTAATGATTTATAATGCTAGCATTTATGACCTGCACAGTCATATGAAGTGTTGTTGAGCCGTGACTTTTCTGCTAGTACAGGATTTTATTTGGTGCTATTGTTGCTGTATGTTGAGCTGTTCTGTTATAAATGTACAAATTTTACCTGAATAAGTGTGTGTTTTGTAGCATGGAAACATGATCAACTATCAGGCTACCACTCTCTGTGCACTGTAAAAATGACAAGCCATTACAGTTAGCCTGGGAAGCGGGCTGTTGTGTCATGTCTTCAAGGCAGGAAACATAGTAAAATGTTGTACTTCAGTTGGTTATTTATGAAGGCAGATTCTGCAGTTAAGTATTCAGTTTTTCATACATATAAAATAAAATAAAGGAATATGGTGTAATAGAGTAATATGTCTGTAGGTCTGGGAATTTGTGTGGTAGGAAAGTAAACTGTATGATTTCTATTCAGAACATTTTGTTTTGAAAAAGGAAAGTAGGTCAAGAATGGGAAAAATAGGAATGATATCAGGTTCAAAAGTACATCTTGTTAGCAGTTTCTAGTAAAGTGAACAGCCCCCATTAATATATTTTTCAGTATGAATTTTTAAATTAGGCAAGTTTTACAAAACTTTATTTTTGAGAATCATGATTGTAACCTGTGTGACATCACTTCACATCACATCATATCACATCGCCTGTTGTATGTTTCAAGTGATCCCACAAAGTCTCCGGCTTGAGGTCTACCTACAGTTTGCGAGCCTAGGCTCATGTCACAAGTGGGGAGAGCACATGAATTTGTGTGTTTGTATATCAGTGTGTTTCTGCAGTTGGAGTGGTGGAGGTGTCAGTATTCTTGCTGATTCTTTCGTGAATACATTGGTAGCGAGAATATGAGTAGGATACTGCCTGGTCCCTTCCGAGGTACTAGATGATCTGTGCTGTCTACCTTCTATAGTAACAACAAGTAGGTGGGCCAAGTTGGACACTTTGTCTCTGATACATGGTGGCTACTATCACGTGACTGAGGTAGGAGGATTGTATGCTTTGTGAGACGCTCTCTGAAGGCTGTCATTTAATGTCACATGATCTTTGTAGAATTACTCAAGGTATACCTTCTTTGCATACTGTTGACAATTAAATTTTTTATTAGGTGACTTATATCAAACGTCATTAGTCAAGTGTAGTTTAGGTTCCTGTGAGTTCAGTATAACCCTTAACAGTTTTATCAGGGTATGTCATACAAGACACTGGTGTTTGATTTGAAATATGGGCTTCTTTTAGATACACGACTTTGATTTCAGCATTTGTTTATTTGGTGTCTGTATATTTTCAGAAGAAAATGAAGAAATGGTGTATCCAACAGCATTAGATACATTTCTCTGTTTTAGAAATTTTAGCACATTAAATAAAATTCAATTAAATAAAACATTTTAATATTTTTGTATAATTTTGTTTTAGAGAACGGTCCTTACCCAATATTTACCTGTTTCTAACGTCTTGGATGTAATATTTTGATGAAATACAAGGGAGACATAATGTATTGTGTTTGTGGTTAGGTTTGTCAGCAGCAATGGTCATTAGATACCTGCTGCAGCCAGAAGAGTATAGAATGAGTCTGAGAATATATAAGAATTCATAAAATTTTTTGTGTAATCTTTGTGCTGTAAAATCACTAGTTTAAAAAAAATGACAGTTTCATGATTACTCAGGACTGATCATATGTAATAAAATACAGGGGAAAAGTAATGTAGCCCACTATTCCTGAGTTTAGATTTTTCCAACAATACATTTTTGTCTAAATTTAATACTACTGTATTCATTCTGGGCATTGTGAATATAATCACCCATGTACACCAATAAATACATGCAATATGTATATACAATAACAAATCATCCATATAAATGAATCCTTGTATGTGTGTCAGCAATGAATTGCCATCCACAGGGAGACGTTAATGCAAAGAAATATAAAATTTATATTTCCAATTTATGTATGCTGTTTTAAAAATAAATCATGGCAGATATAAGTATAAAATGTGGATGCTATAGATAATGTGGTGCTGACATATAAACAGTGGCACATCAATGGATTTTATTCAAGAATATGTCAGCATTACATTGTCTATAGTATCGACATTTTTATATTTATAGCTGCCATTATTTATTTTTAAAATTGTATACATAAATTAAAAGTTCTAATTTTATATTTCTTTTTATTACATCTACAGGAGGCTGGCAATGTATTGCTGAAATGTGTTGGAGAGTTCATATATATATATATATATATATGGGGTATATAGATGATTTTTTATTTTATTTAAATTGTGTACATTTGTTGGTGTGTATGGGTGATAAAATTTAATCTGTCAGTAAACAAACATTAAAATACTGTGCCATGTTTGAGATGTAGCTGCTGCTTAAGTGTTTCGTGTCCTTGTTCCTAATTAAGATTTGTTATTGCTGATGTGCAATGCATATTTTAGTCCTTTAGTCCTTAAAGAGGTGCCATTCAATTAGCTGTGAGTTGTGAGCCTGAATGCCTAGAGTGTTTTTCCACATCAAGTGCTTTCCTGTGAAGTGAAGCTTTTTCAGCTGTTACAGTGAAGGCTTTAAAATAATCTGTGTTTATTTGCGTCTTATTTTACATCAAAAAGAAGTTTATTCCATTTGGTGTACACACACTGTCAAATTAAATGTACTGGAAATCAGTTCATTGACTAGGTTTCAGTTATTGCTGAAACTCGTGTGCTGATGAAATGTGAATCATACTACAGACATCACATATTGAAAGAGAAATAAATTGTTTTGTGTGATATTAAATATTTACCATAATGAAAATTCCATTAAGTAACATCTGTATTTTGTAGGGTGTACTAAGTTTTTGTATGATGAATAGACCAAAAGATTGGTGACTCCAGTAGTGCACTTGAAGTCCTCTTTTTATGGGATTGGAATCTGAAGCAGAAATGATTCATGACAAGGCATATATATATATATGGCTGCATAATCAAATCCTGACTTCTACAGCCATATACACATATTTATATGTCTGCTACTACTGAATACATCAAACACGCTTTTAATAATTTTTAGCCTTCTTGTTTTAATCATTAATGCATTATATCCATGTATATTTAGACTAATATTGGACTAACAGAATATTGTAAACATGAACCATATCTGATGCCACTTCATCTTGTATGCAAAAACATGCACATGTTGCACACTCTTATGTAATTGTAAATTTCTGTGTATGTTCCTATGTAGTTGTATCTGCAATATGAGCTGAAACATGTGGGAGATTTTGTAGTATAATATAATGTTCTGTGTAGTACCTAATTAAGTGTATTGAGTTGGATTTTAATAAACAAAATATTAAAATTGGTAAGATCAGTGCACTGTTTATGAAAATGGGGCTTGTACTGGACTTATATGAGTCAAAGTAGATTCCCAGATTCAAATTTTATTGAAATCTGTAGCTTGGGTTTCAGGTGAAACCTGCAGGCTTGAAGACAGTCTCCCTGTTGTGTGTTTCTTGAATACAGTTTGTGCAAGGAATAAAGAAAAGTGTATCATCCATGATCTGCAGCTGAATATTTCCTGTAAATTATTTAAAGATGTCACAGAGCCTGATACTGTTAACTTCAAAATCCATGTACATTCATGTATGCTGCATCATAATTTATAAATATTTACATGATGTATTTTGTGATGTAACTTTTGATCTATCTTTAAAAAAAACCCTTGGTCAGTAACAGTAAAATTGTATGAATATTTGCTTATCCTTTATTACTACACACTACCTTAGAACATACATAATTGTAAGTACAGTAAAGTACAACAAACTGAACTACACTAAACTAAACTTAATTGAGCAAAATGAAGCTAATCTACAATAGCCTAAGCTAATTATGCTTAGAGACCAAAAGCTGTATAAAATATATTAAACCAAGTAAAACCCAACCTGAACAGGTTTAGTGTGACAGCAAGGTATGGCATGTCCATTGCGACTAGAATTTCTGTTTGTGTAAATATCTTAATCTCTTTTAAGTTGGTACATTTATTTATTAGGTGCATTTGCAAAATTGCAGAAGTGACTGTTATCTTCATCATGTCTGTTCGCTTGTTCATCTGTCTGCATGGAACAGCTCAGCTCCAACAAATTTTTGTGAAATTTTATATTTGAGGATTTTTCAAATATCTGTTAAAAAGATTTCAATTTTGATTAAAATCTGACAAAAAAATGGGTAGTTCACATGAGCACCTGTGTACATTTATGATAATATTTGGCTGAATCGTTCTTAGAATGAGAAATTACAAGGGTTGTAGTGAAAATCAGAACACACATTTTATATTCAGTAAATTTTTTATCCCCAAAAATCATGCCATTTATGAGATGACGTGGAAACGTATGGTGCAGGCGCATTCTCTTTGCATAATGGATGAGTAAAGCAAGAATACAGGCATACACTTAGAATATTCAATACTTGTTGCTTTTTTGCAGCAACAGTGGTTACATGAATGCCTCTCTGTATTATGTTATATGTACATTGCTTGTCTTGTTTTATTTCTGTGTTAATTTTTTACAGTAACTTCCCTTAAATCAGTCTATGGCTTTCTCTTTAAATACTTAGGTTATTAAACTGTGGCCAGTTTTATAGCCATGTCCTCTAGAAGTGGGCCATGGATTTTGATTTTATAAATGAAAGTGCATGTATTAAGACACAAACCTGTGATATGGTGAACTGACAGTTATGTTTTTGTGTATGAAATAATTTTGCAATGAAAAGTATCGCACATTAGTGCCCCCCTTCCCCTCTACACCATTAAAACATGGTTTGCTTTTGGTGCATCATCTTATCTGGAAAACTCCAAATTCAGGTCTCAGGCTTGAGTCTTGTAAGTGCTGTTGAAAGTTAATGATGTGGAAACTATATAATATTTTGGTTTAAGTACTTCTGCTTGTAACTTGTTTGTCTGAAAACATTTTAACCCTTTGACGCCAGAATTAAATCTTTGATGCCGGAATTAAATCCCCACCCCCCTGGCCACTTCAGTGGCCATTCGGCTATTTAAAGAGCTCACTGCATGACACACACACACAAACACACACACACACACACATATATATATATATGTCGTTCGGCGGCTAAGTGTTAAGAAATAATACAAATTAAGCGCTGATGGTATGGTATTACATTAGTAGTCTGGTTTATGTGTAGGTGGTGATAATGCAGAGTAATAAGCCAAAATGCACATTATAATCAACACTGAAGATCTGATAATTCCGAATTCTCCACAGTAGGCATCCGTAGAGTTTTTGTGGTGAATGATTTATTTTACATGCGTTTACATCAAAGTTGAAAATTTCTTGAGCTCTTCTTTATTCTTATTAATGCTATGATTAAACTTTTGTATAATCTTAGCAACTAATACTTCAGCCTCTGCTCTCTCAGTTACCTTGACTTTATCTACATGACATAAGGCACATGTTTCCTGTTTGCTGCACTCCTATGAGAGACCATTATTCACAGTTGAATCACCTTTCAGATTTTGGAAAACAATAGTTGAAAGTTTGAAGAATAATTTATAATTGGCCTTCACTCTTTGGGTGCCAACACACAACTGAGGAACTAGACCTATTCTAGAGTTGAACGGATTGGGCAATATCTGAATTTATGGAGTCAGGGCAATTAGGTTTTAATATATTTTGTGATTAACTTCTGCCATGGAGACAACAAATTTTATCAATTTGTTGAAAATTCTTTGCTTTTCATGTAATTTTTGTTTGTTTGTAACTGATAATCAGGCACAGACAGTGAAAAATAAATGGTTCTGGAACTTGAGTTGGATGTGGAAGTTATGCTGTGTCATGATAAAGAACTGTCTTCTTATAAAATAAACATACAGTGTGTGTCAGACTTGACAAGACTCTGTATTGTGGTGTAAGTGATTGTAGACTGGCTGGACATAAATGTTTGTAACTGGGTTTGGAAAGTCTGCTAGTTTAACCGTAATGTATTATGTGCATGAATATTTGATAAAATAAAGTAGTGAATGTTTTTACGTCACATTTTAAATTTGGAATAGGTTAAAATAAAAATTGTTTTATCCTGGAACATAATTATCACAGTAGCCAACATGGGAGTTTTTGTACAGTGTAGGAGAGGAATTTGTGTAGGAATAAGTACTAGTAAATGAATGTATAACAAAAATGCACCACAAAATCATAGCAGAATAATATTCAAGGAACCATTTTAAAATGTGTCAGAACCTGCGTAGTATCAGAGTATGGTAATGACATAAAAGCCATGTAATTCATGGTGATAATAAGTGAAGAATATATTAAAAAGTTGTTATTTTTCATTGCAAAATTTTTAGCCATTTTTAATTCCTAAAACGGTAGCTTTTGATTTTTTTAAAGTCTTTATTACTTGTTGTGTTGGCTTAACACCTACAAACTTTGGTGGGGAAATCTGCAAAACTGCTTTTTGGAAGGTCAGGCCTGATATGGAAATGTCATACTATGATGGCTCTGATCAAAACAGTGATGAACTATTTGAATTTGATATGCTCAGTATAGGATGCCATAACACATTTGTTTCCATTTTATTTGGTCTGTGTTGTAACTCTCTATCAGCCTAGTTTAAGACTTGGGCTTCTTTTGTTGTAGAGATTTTTTTTTACCCTCCTTATATAGGTGTTCAGCACCGTGAATGATGAAAGGTCATTCAATCATAAGGCATTTAGATTTACAAGGTAACTCAGATAAATTTAAACATCAGTACTCTGACAGGATACAAATATGTGATCTAGCATGAATGTTGCCCAGACAATACAGCTTTGGACTCTACAGTCACCGTAGTGTTCTTCCTTAAGAAGGACAGATCATTGCTGCAGGAATTTTGTCTGGTAGGAGGACAAAACTTCCCTGTAATTGACTTGCCAGGGACTAAGAGAGAAGCTGTTAGTGTGTTAGGTGAAAAATAATTGTATTGTATTGTATTTATTAAGCATTCATCAGATCCATACAAGACGTGGATATAGAACTTGTCAGGGTAAATATAAATTACAGTTACAATTTAGGTAATATGGCTATAAGATAAGTACAATTACAACAAGAAATATTAGTATAAAGTAAGAAATACTGTTATAAGTAATACAAGAGATTACAAAAGGAATTAACAAATACAAGTAAGGAATTTCATTACAATTAAAATACAACTACAGTAGTTAACGTGTAAGTACTCCATTAATCTTTACAGATGTGGAACTAGTCATTATAAGCATAATAGGTAAACAAGTATACACAATTGTTCCATGGAGACAATATGATTGGTATAACTTATACAGTAAGTGTACAGAAGTTTTTTCTTAATGTTGTATCTTAGCTAGCTATATCAATGGTTATGAATGATAATTAAAGTAAATATAAGTTGGGTGACTATGAGTTTAGTTAAGACTTAGTGTCAATAAATTTGTTACAACAATTGAAATTAGAATTGTTACTAGAGAGTATGTGTATTTTTCTGTTTTGAGTATTGAAACAAAATTGTGACAAATGATTGTATGTAGTAGATATGCATAGCCATTTCAAAGGGGGCCTTCAAAACCTGAACCAAAGTTTATGTTAATCTCATTAGCTGAGTAGTATATTAAAATTATATTACACAAGTACTCTTTCTGTTGAAAAAGCAATTGTGTAGTTTTTACATACATGTACAAAGCCTGCCTAATGGGGAGCTTCATAATTTGTAATTTTCAGAGAGGATTCAAATCAAGGTAGATGAGGTAAAGAGGTTATGGTAGTCAGAAAAGATAGGTCCTGTGAATTTTATTGTCAGTAGCTCATGGGAAGAGGTCACATTTGAGATCTAGGCATTAATGAAAGGATAACACAAAACTGTATTTTTGTCCTAGAAGTGTCAGCTTTTGTTCCTACAGTGTCAAGCTAGTTTAGGTTGTCAGTGTTGCTCCTTGTTCAAGTATAAATTGCATTTCTGAACACTTCCAAAGATCTTTAATACAGACAGATCTATCCTCCATGTGTCTTAATTATGCATTTCAGATCATGTGCCAGAAGATATCACATGTTATTCAGTACAGTGACTTTTGTAAAGGTTTAATTCTTTTTTTAGTTTTGGCACCTGTTTAAAGAAGTAGGGTGTAAGTGTAGATTGAATTCACCTGAATGAGGCTTTGGCAGACCTTTGCAAACATGGCAGTGAACCTGTGGGTTCAGTAGAATTTACTGACTAGCTGAGAAACTATTATGTTTTCAACAAGTTTGATAGTAGCATGAAAGTGGACATAACAATGTATTTTTGGTGGGACTTTGATTAATGCTTGGTAAGATGGTAACTAAGAAGAACTTCATATTTTGAGTATATTTTCATTTCTCCAGATGCAAGAATGCTTTATGCCAATTATGCAAACTATAAAAATAGTGTTATGTAACATAATGATTGGCTGTATGCTGGCATAAGGGTAACATGCTTATCAGATGCTTTGGTGTGGTTTATGGTAGCATAATATATTGTTAGTTGAATTTGTTTTTTCCATATTTTTTGTTGTCTTGCAAGTACTGTGCCTAATGTGTAAATGTTTGATTTACTTGAATTTTGGGGGAGATCATGCAGGCATGAAAGTGTTTTGGCCAACATCAGAGCAGTAAATATTATTTGACTACAGACTGAATTATATGAACTTATTTATGACCTTATAACCCTAAGTAAGTTGTGTTATCATGCCAATTTATATTGACATACACATAGCCAACCACATGAGGACTAAAATACAATGTAATCTATTAGAATATAGAACTTGGTGTAAGTCTTCACTCCAAAGTTTTCATGGAAGATAAGTGGAATAGTACTACCTCATGATAACAAACTCTCATGTTGCTGTTGATGGGGTGAAACATGTGCAAGTGGGATATGAGAAATTTATACAAAATTTTAGTTGGAAAACCCAAAGGAGGCAACTGTTTCAAACATCTAGGCATAGCATTGTGGATAATGTTACAGTTAAAGTTAAACAGGGTTCAAGGGTGTGTGCTGGAGTTATCTAGTTTGGGATAGGGTCCAGTGGTTGACTTTTGTGAACTTGTATTCAGCCTTCAAGATCCACAAAAAATAATAAAAATTTGTTGAGATGTTTGAGGTTCTCACATTATTGTTACTGAAGATTATGTCTTCTGGGATGTTGCACAATTTCAGCTGGTAAATTAGATACTAACGTTTTAAGAAGCATTTTGATGGCTTATTGAAGGCACATGGATTGTTTGACCATGAGGATAGAGGCACCATGTTCCTCACACATGTAGGTAACTATTTACCAGAAGTGATTCATCATCCCAGGAGACCTGAATCTTCAAGGAATTTTGTGACTTTCCGAGCAACTATCTAATTTTCTAAAAAGACCCATCAAGGAATAATCATGATACTGATTTATAGATTTTGTTATTGTAGGATCTTTTTGCCATTTTACAGAACTACTATTTTTTAATTAATCTGGAATGTGAAGATGAAGAGGTATGATAACTGTAAAACATAATGTAATATGTATGCTTTATTCCTCCACTACTGAAAGTATGTCACATGGAGTGCAAGTTTTTGATTAGTTGATACCATCATGATTTTAATGTCTTTTGCATATTTTTCTTTCCAGATGTTTATGACAGTGGTCGTCGAGACAAGCCTAGTGTTCTGGTGACATCTCCAGGTTCACCAGAACTTCATATTCCACACCGTTCAGCCCGTCCACCTAGGTTGGGCTCTTCTCCCACCATTTCCAATGTAGGAGGTCGGTTACAGGTCAGTTTGACCAGAAATAACATAGAGAATGCTTTCAAGAACTGGATGAACAACCTTTCTCTTTCAAAAATTTCACATTGTTCAGTTGCTCTTAGCGAGCGTTGTTAAAGAATAACTGCATTCTCTCTCACTCTTTTTTTGCTGTGGCACTTTGGCCTATATTCAGGTCATGGCCACCACAATTTTTTCTTAGGATTTTGAAACAGTTTAGGTTTTAGGAGTTAGGGTTGTCAGTCCTACACCCAACCACCAGCAATCCTGGAAGACTAACGGGTTGCTTGTTCCTCCGGTTTCTCACTATTGCTTGGTGGATCATTAGAACACACAAGACCCAACACCATTTGTCAAGGTCTTGCAACCTCTAGCTGTAGCTGACTGAATTTATATTCGTTGTTATTGACATAAACACTAGAATTGTATTCATAGAAAAGGCAGAAGAAAAGAATCAAAAGTAATTATTTATAAATCATTATGTAAGAGGTGAAAAATTTACATATTTCATAGTTTCAGAAAATTTTGAGACTCTGATAGGCTGGATTATGCTTGTGCACAGTGGGACATGTGCACCTTGTGCATGCTGTGATGAAATTCAGAAGAAAGCACAGTGTGTGGAAGGTTTTACAGTGGGGAAAAATTTGCATTAGGAAAGTGACTGTAGTGCTCAACTCATCTTCAAACAGTATACTGGTGTGTGACATAGGACTGCAATGTAGACATTTATTCAAGATGTATAGCGTAGCTGTTTTTATTTAATATTAGGATATAAGCAGCAGTTGCACCCATTGCATGAATACTTCACCACTTTTACAGTGTAATTACATCATATGTAACTGCAAATAACAGAATTACAGTTTTGCATTACTGAAAATTAATTTCAAACATGAACCTTGCAGTTATTATATATATGTATGTAGTGTGGTTGAAGTGGCAGATGTTAACCATCCTAATGTGTGAATATACTACTTGCCCCCATAAATTTCAATTTCTTTTCTTTGTATGTGGGGTAGCATTAAAAGTTTGTTTTTTTGTGCTGTTTGTACTGTACCAAATCTACCAGTAGTGTTTTATGATTCATAACTGTGCAGGTGAAGCTGTGGTTTGACCCAGGGGCACTTCAGCTGGTTGTAACAGTTGCCAGTGCAGCTGGGCTTACTCCTAGGAACAATGGTCAGCCTCGCAACCCATATGCCAAACTCTTCCTGCTGCCTGATCGGAGGTACGCACTATTATGCTAAAGCCAAAAATTATGAATTTGAGCAGTGTCATTAGGCCATGAGAGAATAGACATAATAAGGTAACTGTATAGTTTATATTGTAACCTTCATTGACTGTGTGTTGCAGTATTTCATCAGTTTATATGGGTAATCCAATAAGCAAGCCCTGTATTTTTTTCAGAACTAGCACTGTTACTTGCAAGTTAAATTCTGGCTACCAACCCTTTATTAGGGGGTATTTAGTCACAGGTGTCTAATACAGCCTGTTGTCCTGCAACATGGCGTCAGTTGCAGACAGCCTCTTGTTCAACCCCTTGGTGTCTGACACAGCCTCTTTTTTTGGTCACATTGTGCCTGATGCAGACAGCTTGATGTAGAGCAATGTGTTGTTAAGTATTGATAGAGGGATCTGTTGTTACATTAATATGTGTGCGTCCATATTTTATGGCCTTTAAAATTATGTTGGTGTGATCTCAATGTTCAGAACTATATTTAAAGTGTTGTAATTTGGAACAAAACATGTTCTAATATAGGTTTCAAAATTATGATTAATTTTACTTGAATAAAAGGGCCAAGTGCTGGATATGGTGTGTGAACTTAGGTCATGACAATTTACAGTGAGAAGTCCAAGAGGCGGACGAAAACATTAGCCAACACCAATGATCCCAAGTGGAATCAGACCTTTATCTACTCATCAATACGACGAGCAGATTTAAAGCTTCGGGTATTGGAAGTGACAGTATGGGACTATGTTCGTTATGGAGCCAACGATTTTCTTGGTGAGGTACTGTGTCATCAGTTGAAGAACGTTACAGTTTCCATTTAAAGTCTATGGGATGAATTCTATCTTGTTTGTTACACAGACAGATGGGGTACATATTCTTAAATATAATGATATTCCCTTCTCATAGTGCTTGCCAGATATGCATACCTCGTTCTTCACGTTTCTTAGCATTTTTTGTGAGAATTTTAAATGCCATATGACACAGGTGTTTTAACTCTCCATTTTTTACGAATTGCAGGTATCATTCTGCTGTCTTCAAGTTGACTTATTTACCCTGTTTAATGTCAGAACAACTGAAGTACTTAGCTCATAGTGTTCCAATTAAAATGAAGGATAAATTAGTACATTTCAGAGTGGTCTATTTTCTTGAGTTACTTAACAGTATGAGCTATCTGCTGCCTAGCATCAGGTGGCAGAAAAGTTGTTAATGATAACTTGGATAATAGTCATGTTCTGTATTTAGGGAATTTTTCAGAATCTAGCTGGAGAGGTTCAGAGTAAGCACAAAACCCTCATTCAGGACTTTTGATGGCTGTGCTCTTTAAACCTAGGTATCCAGATAAAAAAACGAGGAGCTATACTCTATACATTTTGATAGAACCAGTATTATTGTAAATTCTGCATACTGTGGCTGTCTGAATTCCTTAGAAGCCAGGACAGCATGGTCAGTATAGGGACTGGTTCTGGGCTGGACAATTGGGAAATTGTATTTCGATTCCTGTCAGGAGCAAGTAATTTTTCTCTTCTTCAAAATGTCCAAACCAGCTCTGGGGTCCAATGATCCTCTTGATGGGTACACAGGACTCTGTTTGGGGGTAGAGAGCTTGGGGCATAAAACTGATTACTTACTTCCACTTAGTGTCAAGCTTATGAATGAGTAGGTTCAAACCTCACTGTCCCATATGCCTTCATAGCTTACATAGGAACAGCTTTAACTTTACCTTTGTTCTTAGAAATTAGGTTTTATTTTTTTTTAATTTCCTTGGGATGATATCATATGTAATGTTTAATTTGCTACTAAAACAATACTTTTCCTGTCACCAAATAAGAAGTTATGCATACACTTGTTTTTAGTATTATGCACTATTATTACTTGGCAGTCAAAAGTAACTAGTGGCACAGATGTGTGTCCAACCTAGAGGCATTGTCATGTGTCTAGATTTACTTTCCAAAAAAGAAGAACTGGAATGTTTCATAATGTTTTTAAGCCCCAACTTGATTATATCTGAAAAATGCAAGGGAGCACTAAAATATTTTGTCACAATTTTTCCAACTTAAAGAATGATTATTTTGATATCCTGTATACTTCTCCAGGCCTTAAATTCCATTACTGCTTTCTTTAGATCACAATATCGCCTCCAATGCATTTTTCTCTGCAGATTCCAACAAAATATATGTTTCTAAGATGCATATAATTGCCATGTAGGGAAACATATAGCTCTGATATTTATTTTATTCTGCATTCTAATGGGTTACTAACTGCAATGTAATGATTAAAATGTATCAGGTTGTAGTGGAGCTGAGTGAAGCACCTCTTAATGAGGAACCTGTCTGGTACTACCTTAGTGCTCATGAAGAAATACTGACACATCCACATCCTGTAAGTATAAGTTTATGTAGCCACTGATATTCTAATTACCTGTTGTACTAAAGTTGCTGATATATGAACTCTTCACATGTCTATTATCTTTGCTGTCCTGCTTATTTATTGTATGCATTATTCTCATCCTTCTGCTTGGATTTCTGCTCCACCTTGGCCTTCTTCTTTCCTGTTACCCTTCTCTTCTGTTCCTTCCCTACCTTTTCTCCATTCTTTTCTGTTTTTCCTGTTCGTTGAGTCTGTTGAAGAACACAGTCACTCTGGTTCCAGGTATTACAATGTAAAGTTAAGTTTTTAGGCGAGTTTGCGAAATTGCGAAAAGCAGCTATTAACTTATTCATGCCTGTCCATTCCTAATAATTTAAAGTTTTAAGGGACTTGGGACATTTTGTTTATTGGTATTCTGTGGATTTTTGTAATTGTATAACTTCCAACTTACTTTGTAATTTTATTTTTCAGCATTACATTTTTATCTAGTCCTTTGTTAATCTGTCAGTACATATATTAGAAAAGGCTTTGCATGTGTTGAGTTTTGTGATGGAATAGGTAACGGGTGTGTAAATAAGATCTTGTGCTTTGGTACATATGTTAGTAAAGAGCCTTGTTATTTACCACCTGTATCCTAATTCTGAGACTAGTGTGTGTGTGGGTGCAATGAAATCATGATAAAGAAATTCATGGGTGATTTGTTGGCATATTTCAGACAGGATTAGCTCTTGAACCCTTCCAGATCCAAGCATGTGATTTTTATTCTGTGGTCATTAAAAAATATGGAGATTATTTGAAAAGTGTTAAGCTTAACATATTGTGAACTTGTGTCTGTCTTTTTCTGTGTCCCCATTTTTGTTTCCTCTTTATACTCCTTATCTTTCCGGTTTGTTTTATGTCTATGTTTGTTCAGCACAGGATTAAAATAATGTCTGGATCCTGACAGTTGTCCACCTTGTTGAGTGTGCTGCATCAGGCTTTTTATCCTTTACTGAATTTCAATGTAGACTTCTTTCCTTGGCATTTTATAATTGTAATAATTAATTTAGTCTGTGACACATAATCTAATTTATTCATATCATGCAGTTCAAAGTTGGTAAATTTTGTGTCAAGATCCCAGTGTTTCCTTTGCACTGCCATGCCCAAATGAAGATAGCTGGTACAGATGGTCAACTTCCTCTATTTATTTCTTAACTTGACAGCCCAAAGGATACACTCATCAAATCACTTCCACAACATAATTAAAAATTGACAGAAATCCTAGCATAAAGCTAATGTAGAAACCTATGGTTCCTAAGTGAATTTCAGTTTCGGTTTCAACTTATTTCATCCTTTTGACAACAGTGTGTGTAGGGTACATCCATCATTTCTTATACTAAATTTTTATAATTCTATTTAGCTAATGCAATTCATATACAATAAAAAAAATATACATAACAATTATGATTCATATACAGTATAAAAACATACAACATACAGAATTAGAGAGTGTACTGCAGTGCATAGTCACCAGAGACTTAAAAATGGTTGCCTGGTCATTTAGTATGCTCTCTTAAATTAAGACTGGGTATAAGACACATATCTGATTCTAATTTTAATCGAGGACATCCCATTGTGTTTGAATTCAAAAGTAAAACAAAATGTTTTAAAGTTATCAGTAACTTTAAAGTATTTTTTATCTGATACTAAGTTCAAAGTGTGCATTTATTTCAATTAGCGGCATGGAGACATCGATCCCACGGATATGGAATTGGCTCTGACTCCAACAGATCATTTGTCACCGCCTAGTACCACTTCAAGGTTGTCTGATTCAGATACATCAGAGTGTGATTTGGAAGATGGGTTGAGTGGTGTTGGGGCTAGAGAACGAAGGGTTGCAGATGGAGCATCCATTAGTAGTGTTGGTAGTTCATCCAGGTATGTTGACACAAATTATGTTTATATGAACAGGATATACAGATTGAAATGGAAACTCCATTTGATGCCATATAACCTAAGAATATTATACAATGACATAAAATGATTAAACAATAATTTCTTAGTAGTGCTGAATCTGAATGAGTAGAATAGTAGTCAATGACAGTTGTGTTGTTGTGGGATTAGACCTAATTTTCATACTTGTGTATTTATTGTGGTTATAATGCATTTTTCACTCACACTTGAACAACATGTGAAATTAAAATATGAGGCTTGTGTATTTTTGATTCTGCAGTCCACCACCTGAAATAGAGATGCAAGAACATCGGAGATCTCGTCGTGACATGTCACCACAGGGAAGGAAACGGGCAGCTGTAATGACAAGTCGTGATAAAATGATCAGTTACCAGCCTCAGAGGAAGGTCAGTCATCTTGAGCAAATAAAGTGTTGATGTAACCAGGTGCATGGTATGAAATTAAGTTCTTGTGAAATAAAAAATCAGTGAGCCAAAAGTGAAGTTATTATAAATATTGCCAGTAATGTAAATTAAAGTATTCATTTCTACTCTCTTTTAGTGAAATATAGTCTGTTCCTTTATTTATTTATTTTTATTTGATAGGGTGAAAGTATCTACCAGTTTTGAAATGAGGTAAATGTTATAAACTTTATTTTATTTTATTTCATTTTTAAGGTAATTATTGTTGCATGCAGGTAGCTGGAAAGTAAAATTGCTGAAGTAAAATGTTTCACAACTTCCACACAGGTAGACACTGAGAAGGTGGTTTTTTGACCAGTTTGTGTACTATTGGAATGTTCATAATGCAAAATAAATGGAGAATTTGAGATTTGAACTAATCATCATTAATTAATTTGGAATTGATTGCAAAGTATTGATAGATGAAGCTATGGATTATCCGACATGCCAGGTCTCTTGCAGTACTGTAATGTAGATATATTTCTTCTGTAACATGGTCATGAAACCAGTTTATCATTAATTATTTAGACAGAAGTTTTAAATCTGCTTTTATAATGTTATTATATTCTATACTGATTTGTTCCTCACTCAATCAAACAGCATTGCTTTAATGTAATAAACATCCACATATCTTACTGCAGAACATTGATTTAGTTTGTGTGTGTTGTCGTACCAATATAATATGTGTGTTGATAGAATATGTCTAATGATTTTGATGAGACATGTAAGTTGACAAGTAAGCTATATAGTAGCAAAGCATGACAGATTTTTTGGGGTAATGTTTAACTATGTTAAGCACTAAACAATTCTGAGTTAATGTAAATTGAATTCTATGTCAAACTGCCAGATTTACAGGTATTCCAAGAATTTAGTTCAGTTTAAGAGGTCTTTGCTCTTTTGGGATTTTACACAATGTAGATGGATAGTTTGTTACCAGCACTACGGGACAACGTGTCAGTTCCATCTGAAAGGGTCATGGCTAGCCCTTGAAGGTGGGTCTAATAGGTTGTCCCATAACATCGGCAACAAACCAACAATCTATGCTGTGTAAAATCCCAGAAGAGCATTTTCTCATTTACACAGCTGTGGAAGCCTAAGAGCACACATAGTTGTTTAGTTTAGTTTAGTTTAGTTTAGTTTAGTTTAGTTTAGTTTAGTTTAGTTTAGTTTAGTTTAGTTTAGTTTAGCTTAGTTATTATTTATCTATTTCAAACATCTGAGATAGGCTAGTTCAGTTTCAGTTAATTGCAGTTTTTACCTAACTAAGCATAACCATGGTAAAATTGCACATATATGTTTATGCCATACTAGATGACAACTCATTAGTTCTTCTTTCACTCATGGGCTATTATCAACCTCACTTAACGTATGCTCTTCCAGTGAATAAAATATGTGCTTTAAGACAGGGCTGAAAGTGACTTTTAAAAGCGTGTCTTAATCCAGTTTGAATAGAAGAGAATGCCTGTACACTAATTTGACATATACTTCGTGCATTCTTACAAGTAATTACAGTAATTTAGTCATTCTATTTGCATTTGTGGGTTACTGAAATTACTTATATCTACACTAAACTGTATAGATAAATTCTGAGGACTGTTGATTGGTGTGTAGGTACTGTTCATTAATTTGTATGGCATAAGATCTCAGAAGAATTGAATTTGTAGCAATTCCACTGTGATAACCTCAAATCTCATGAAGTTTGTTTTGTTTCTGTTATAAGAATACATCTACCATCTATAGAGGTCTGTTTTAAAGTGTGTTCTTGCACTCACCATGCATTTTCTCTTATATTCTATTACATTTTTTAAGTGCCGTATATTGTCTTGCTATGTATATTGCAGTCACATTACCTCTACTAAGATTATAGCATCCTTTCTGATGCTCATACTCTTAGCTGTTAAGGATTCTGTTGTGTAGGACCTTAGGAAGCAACTTGGACCTGAGACTGGAAAAATGATGATGATGGTGATGTTGATATTACCATCACATAAAAAGGAATCATTTTTTCAGTATTTGACAAGTATCAGATTGAGATTTGATAATTTATTCCAGAATGGAGGTCAGGGTATGATGGGTCAACGTTCACATTCTGCAGCTCCTACAGATTCTCCTAGCCTTCATTCTAGGAGCAGATCCAAAAGCCCACGGCGTATGGGGGACCATCGTAGCCTGTCACCACCAGAGGGCAGGATCCATCTTCATGGTCAGCCCATTCCTTCACATGCCTATGTTCCACGTTTCTCCCGCTCAGCAACTGCCACTCCTACTGATTCACCCAAGAAACGACAGCTTCCACAGATACCACATGCCCTACAAAAAGCTCTTAAAGAACGTGTTGCTCAGGTATTTTTAATTTTACAGTTTCTTACCCTTTGGAACTGTATATTCTGTTGTCCTTAGTAAGGTGCATTCTGGTTTCAGTACTGAACCGTATGTATTATACACTCTTCCAATTATAATGAAAACCAATGGTTCATGACTTTTAGAGTCAAGAAAAGTCGCTGAATGATGCACAACCCAATTTACATCACAACAGCCTTCAGAAAGTTTTCATATTATTTTTTTCTTGGTGTTCTGTTTTGAGGGAGAGTTACCCATCCAAGATGTTCTGCTTGATTTTGTTTCCCACATACACTAAGGTTTGAAACCTTCGAGTCCACATGATTTATTTAGATCCTAGCAGAACACATCACCTTCATTGTCATTGTTGTTAGAATCTGGGATGTTCTGTAAAACATCCTTGTTGTATAGGGTTATTACTGTATCTGACAACTATATGTTGCCCATTCCTGTTGGCTTAGTTGTCATTTTAACACTCAGTCAATTGTGCACATGCCTGATGAAGATGTGGTGAGAAGTTACATACAACAGTTCTCAGACAAGATGAAGATCCTGTATTACATATCAAGGCTGTCCACAGAGTTCTTGTACTGCACATATATCTTTCCTTTACAAGCATAATGATTGGGCATGGTTTAGTAGACTCTGTGGACACTGTTGCTGTTTTCTATTCAGTCTTAGCTCGCTTTTTTGCACTGTAAAGGCAGTTATTTGAACTGATGATAGAGTAAGTGATTTTTTAAGATTGTCATTAATGCAACAGCAGGTTTCTGTTTTCATGAAACCTTATTTTAAAAAAATGGGGGAAACAGCAGGTAACTTACAGTTTTTTAAAGGCGGCATTCTGTGATGAGGCATTAAGTTACCCAACAGCGTCTGAATGGTGCAGACATCTTAAGAAGTGCTGGAAAATTGTGGGAAGATGACCGTTGTTCTGGCCGCTGGTTGTTGTCGCAAATTCATGAAAAAATGCAATCAATGCTTTGAGAAGAAAGAGAGCCGACTGAATGTGTGTATGGAACTTTTTTTATTAGCTTAAACTAAAAAAAGCTTCGCGAAAATGAATTATGATGGGTGATGAAATGTGGGTTTTTGGGTATTATACCAAAACTAGGCACTGAACTATCACAAATTTAAATTGCCTTAGACAAACATTTGTCTGCACGGGTACTGGTATGTGTGTTGTGTATGCACATTTTATTTTATATAACTAGCTTCTCTTTTTTATCTGGAGTAAAATATTGAAAAGCTTTAATGTAGTCATGAGCGAGTGGCATTAAATGATATAATTTAGTCATTTTGATAATGGTACTTTATCTAATTTCTAAGTGAAAGTATATTACAACACTAAAATTCTCTTAAAACCCACTATAAAGTGATCTAGGAATGAAAGTAGGTTAAATTGTTACTATGTGTGCTAATGTCTTGTAAGAAGCTCTAGTGTATGATCATTAATCCCAGTGGCTGCATGGTCTAAAGTGTGGGTCTGCAGATTGTGGGTTCATATCCCACTGGGAACATGGATGTCTATCACTTTTAAGTGTTGTATGTTCTCAGGTAGAAGTCTCTGCAGTGAATCGACCACTCATCCAGAGGAGTCCGACCAAATGTAGTGTGTATAACAGTGTGATCATGAAACCTCGATAGTGGGAGATCTGAGCCCACTACAGCTATCAAGCCATGGGGGGAGAAAATAAACATTTTTATATATATTTATATATATATAGTGCGGTCCAAAAGTTTTAGGGCTGATTTTTTTTTAAACTCGAAGACACATTTCTTTTTTATTATTATTATTATTATTCAAAATAAGCTCCATTGGCATATATACAGGCTTTTGTGCGGTCACACAATTTCTGAAAAGCTGCCAAAAATTCCTCTTTTTGGACCTTCTGTAATTCAACCGTTACAGCTTCATGGATCTCAGCAACATCTGCAAAGTGGAGTCCTTTTAAATTCATTTTCAACTTGGGGAACAGAAAATAGTCTGGCAGAGATAAATCTGGTGAGTACTGGGGGGGGGATAAAGGGTTGTAACTTTTTTTGGGTCAAAAATTGGCAAACACTTGCAGCTTTGTGGGCAGGTGCATTATCGTGTAACAAGAAAATATCTCAAGAGCAGAACACAGCTGGACAAACCCCTTGAATGCACTTCAGGAGGAGATCCATTACTCCTTTATAAAATTCTGCATTTACTGTTTTTCCCTCTGGTATGAATTCTTTGTGCATTATATCTTGAGAGTCAAAAAAAAAAATTATCAACTGGTCTTGATGTGGGACCTTTGGAATTTCAATTTCTTCAGCTGAGGGGATGTCTCACCAACCCATTCAGAAATCTGTTGCTTTGTTTCGGGGTAATAGGCAAAACACCAGGTCTCATCTCCCTTAATAATTTTATTTAAAAAAATTTTTTCTTCATCAGTCATCGGGTAATGTCTTGGCAAGATATGACTTGATCTTCCCTTTGCTCAGGTTGTCAAGGAGTGTGGAACAAAATGTGCACACAATTTTCTCTTTCCCAAATCCTTTTTCAGAATCAGAAGAACTACAGTCTTGGGGAGGTTCAAAGATTCTGCTATCATTCGTGATGTGATTCAACAGTCATTTCTTACCAAATCAGCAACAGCAGCAATGTTTACCTCAGTATGAGTCAATTTTGGAAGACTACCTCTCTTGTCATCTTCTACCAGCTCCCTTCCATCTCAAAATCGAGAATACCATCTAAAAACTTTTGATCATTTCAGAACCTCATTCCCATAAGCCTTTTGTACCGATACTAGTGTTTCTGTCACAGATAGACTGGCTTTGAAACAAAATTTTATGGCAACTCATTGTTCATTTACGCCATCCATGACGTATAAAGAAAAGTGACTTTACAAGACAAGTTATATCTCGTATGCTCTCCAAGATAAACAAACAAAACTCGGTGTATGAATGTATGTTGGTTGATAGTACGTAGTTAGTGTGTTGGCCGGTAGATCGCTCTAGTTCTGTTATTTAAAAAAAGTCAATCCTAAAACTTATGGATCGCACTGTGTATGTACATACACTTGGTTTTTGTGGCCGTTTATTGTATTTAGTACCTGGCATTACTACACTAAACCATGAATTTACATTTAAAAAGGTAGTGTTTATATACGATTTTCTTACTTGGCAGGATCTAGAGGATCGGGCACGGATGATGAAGCAAAGAATGAAGGTGATGCAAGAAATGCGAGGATCTGGAATTGGGAGTGAGTATACAGCCACTGAAATTGATTCATTTGATGCATGAGCACTTGATGTAGAAATGCTGCTTCATTTCAGTTTAGTTGTCTAGTTCAGTGTTTCTCAGCCATTGGGTTGTGCCCACACTGGTGATAGTATCATGAATCCCCTTGTTTTATGTGTAGTTTTGAGCTTATTTGTTCTTTCACCTAGTTTTGGTAAGGAAATAGATTTTGTTTAATTATGTATATGTATGTGAATAGACTAACCAAAGCATTGTAGATAATCTGAACAATGTAAGACATGAAGCTAATAGACATTTAAGGAACAAAAAGAAGGAATATCTGAAAGCTAAAATTGGAGAACTTGAAACTAACAGTAAGATAAAAAAATAACAGAGACTTGTATAGCGGCATCAGTGATTTTAAGAAAGGTTACCAACCTAGAAGTGATGTTGTGCAGGATGAGAAGGGTGATTTGGTTAGAGAATCCCACAATATTTTGGCTAGGTGGAGGAACCATTTCTCTCAGCTGTTCAATGTACATGGGGTTTAGTGATGTTAGGCAGACAGAAATACACACAGCAGAACCACAAGTGTCTGAGGTTGAGATGGCTATTGAGAAGCTAAAAAGACACAAATTGCCAGGTATTGATCAAATCCCAGTTTGATTAGAGCAGGTGGTAGAACAATTCAGTTTGAGGTCCATATCCATAAACTTATTCATTCTTTTTGGAATAAGGTGGAAATGCCTGACGAGTGGAAGGAGTCGACCATTGTACCTGTTTATAAGAAGGGTGATAAAATGGAATGTAGTAATTATACAGGCATATCACTTTTGTCAACTATGTACAAATTTTATCCATCATCCTGCTGTCAAGGCTTACTCAAAAGGCAGAGGAAATTATTGGGGATCATCAATGTGGATTTCAACACAACAGATCCACTACTGATCGTATATTCTGCATTTGTCAAATACTTGAGAAAAAAGTGGGAATACAATGAAGCAGTGCATCAGCTATTTATAGACTTCAAGAACGCTTGTGTTTCAGTTATGGGGGCAATCTTCTATAATATTCTCATTGAGTTTGGTATCCCCATGAAACTAGTTAGGCTAATAAAAATGTGTCTGAGTGAAACCTATAGCAGAGTCCAGGTAGGGCAAGCTTTTGTCTGGTGTGTTTCCTATTAAGAATGGTGTGAAAAGAGGAAATGCCATTGCTTTTCAATTTTACATTAGAGAATGCCATTAGGAGGGTTCAGGTAAATCAGGATGGCTTGAAATTAAATGGTACATGTTAGCTTTTGGTTTATGTTGATGATGTGGGTGGAAGCAATCATACTATAAAGAAAAACACAAAATTTTTTTAGTCACTATTAAGGAGATTGGTCTAGAAGTGACTGCTTATAACACTAAGTAAATGGTAATGTCTCGAGACCTGAATGCAGGACGAAGTCACAATATAAAGACTGTTAATAGTTCATTTGAAAAGGTGGAAGAGTTCAAATATTTGGGAAGAACCTTAACAAATCAAAATCCCATTTGGGAAATAATTAAGAGCAGATTGATGTCAGGGAATGCTTGCTATCATTCAGTGCAGATTCTTTTGTCTGCCAGTTTGCCATCCAAAAATTTAAAGATTGAGATATACAGAACTATAATTTTGCCTGGTGTTTTATATGGGTGTGAAACTTGGTCACTCATATTGAGGGAGAAACATAGGCTGAGGGTGTTTGAGAATAGGGTGCTGAGGAGAATATTTGGGCCTAACAGTGATAAGGGAACAGTGGAATGGAGAAAAATACATAATGAGGAGCTTAATGAAATGTGCTCCTCACTCAGTATTGTTCAGGTGATCAAATTGAGAAGAATGAGATGGGCGGGGCATGTAGCATGTATGGGGGAGAGTGGAGGTGTATACAAAGTTTTGGTAGGGAAACCTGGGGGAAAGAGACCACTTGGAAGACCCAGGCTTAGATGGGAGGATAATATTAAGATGGATCTTCAGGAAGTGGAATGTGAGGGCATGAACTGGATCAGTGTGGCTCAGGAGTGGGACAGGTGGCAGACATTTGTGAATGTGTTAATGAACATTCAGGTTCCATAAAATCCATGGAATTTCATGACTAGCTGAGAACCGATTAGCTTCTCAAGAAGGACTCTGCTTCATGGAGTAATTAAGTAAGTAAGTATGTGAATAGACTTATAACATATACAACCAATGTACTCAACTAATGTGACACTGGATATTAATGAGCTTGAAAAGCAGAAAATGAAATGACTCAGTAAAACAAAATCACTGTGGAAAATACAATAATTACTTGATAGTGAAGAAATTCCCTGTTGTGTGTAGAACCCATATTTCTTTGTCATATTTGTAAATGTGTGCTACCATACCCTGTCCTGAGTCAGATGGTTTCCAGCAACGCAAAAGTAATATATGTCATTCAGAACAAATATTTATAAGCTAGATTCTAAAAGATTGAAGTGATGTTGACCCTACAGTGCATATAGCTGTGCGTTCTTTCAGTTTGAAGGCAACAAAAACCGAGATGCCCAGAATATCATATGTCCTGTTTCTCCAGATAATGTACAGTTTCAAAAGAAAATACATTTATGATAATACTGAAACACTGTCAGAAACTTCTAAAACCACAGCTTTTGTCATTTGCATATTACAGAGATGTCACATGAAGTCTTCAAGCTTAGAAAACACTTGAGTGATAATACCTAACTACTGTCACAGTTTTTTAAAACATATTTAGTCAGATGTGTAGTGCAAAACAGATACATTTTCATTTCCATGATTATACCCAGCCACGTCAGTGAAGTGAGAACTACATCCTATTTCCAGTTACATTGCCAAACATTATACAGAGTGGGCCAAAAGTAGGTATACAGAGGATGCTATACTATATACTGTATACCTACTTTTGGCCCACTCTGTATGAAGTATTAGTGTTATTCATGGCATTTTGTATGTAATATTGTTTCCAGCATTGAGTGGAAACGCTGTACTCTGGTTCTGAGGTTTGCTAAAGTTTTTGAGGGACTGGTTGGCTCTGAAATCAATGGAAAATGATTAAAGATCAGTTGTGTCGCAGTATTTATGGTTGGGAAATTGTATTGGAACCAGACAACCGTCTATTCACATCTCCTTGAAGATGTGTGTATGTATACTGAGTTTTTCTTGAAGCATTACAAGTCAGTGCATTAGGTAAATAATTAAAAGTTACCTGCCATATTATGCAGCTGGGAATTCTGTTGATTTATCAGTTTTCAGAAGAGACCTTACCAATTACTAATTTCTTAATATTTTCTGTTTCTCTTTTTTTGTTTTTATTGTTCAGTCTATCTTTTATTCTTTTTCTCTATTTATATTTTTTCTTTTAGCTGTTCTGTCTCTCACATTCCCTTCTGTCACTCTTTTATTTTATTCTTTCCTCATCTTTTTCTTTTCCTTCAGTTTTTATTTCTGCTAAGCTGACAGTACTTTCCTGCATGAATTCATTGGTCCTCTGAGTAGAAGCTTAATGATAGCTGTCAGGAATTTAATCTTATCTACAGTGCTTTGTGCTTGATCAGATGAGGTGTGTATGACTGGAAGACTAACTTCATGAAAAAAAGTCATAATTAAGAATCTAGTAGTTGCCCAGTTAGACAAATTTCTTGCCTTTTGAGGAGTCCAATTATTTATTATGCTTTTAAGAGTCCACCACAGGACCTTATCCTGGGCCAGATAAACCCCTATGGTATAGATGAACTTAATTTTTGTGTTAATGATCATATCCAAGAATCAGTTGTTGCTGGGGAATGGGGAAGAGAGAGAGAGAAGTATTTTATTTAATATTGTTGTCTGTTTCTAAGATTGTATAACGTTTATTGTATAGATTAATAATGGAGCAATGGTGGAATGATAGTGACAGGAGAAAACAATATGCAGAGAAAATCCTGTCTGCGTGCCATTTTGTAATCCACAAATTTCACTTGGAGTGTCCTGAAATCATTTCTGGGCCTGCCTGAGTCATGGCTCAGCCTGAGGAATTGGTTGTCCATTTCCAATATTCATCTCATTTATTAGTACTTGAATTTTATCATTAAGTGCAAAAACATTTCATAAAGAAATAGTCAAATGAGAACAGATAGTAGTAGTAGTAGTAGTAGTAGCAGCAATAATAGTAGTAGTAAGTGGATAAAACTAAAAGTGTGCTTATATGTGATGGAATTCTGTAATTTGTATAATACAGTATTTCATAAGAAAATCTTTTTTACGTATGAAATACAAAATAACATATAAATATCAGAATTTATTGTAATGGCTTATAATATCATATGTATTATGGCATTCTTTAAGTGGTAAATGAGAAATTTGATTAATCTGTAGCAGTATTGTGTGGAGTATGTGTTATCTTTATGTAGCCTTTAAGTCAGTGCAGATGAAGATTAAATTTAAACACTTCTAATAAATATTTATTTATGTTACTTATATTAACACCAGAATGTACATGGACTTTCCTGTCTTTGTCTTGCGTCTCAGTATACATTGAAAGTGCATTATGTATGCATATGTAGTGTATCTTTATAAAATTTATTTTCTCTGTGCCGTAAGTTTGCTAGACCAATGAGAAAATGAATCACCATCTAAAACTGGTTGAGAACCACTGAAAAATTCTAGCTATTAGCCTAGTTATTTTGTAGGGTTCTTTAATAATTTCCATTATTTTGCAATTAAGCTAATGTGCTTTAATAATATCTTGTGAGGACTTCATAGCCTGCCTTAGCTAATGATGTTAGTAGCTTTGTTTGCATCGCTGTTTGCTCCGTGCTTGCGGCTGCCGTGCTGCTGCTACTGTCTGAAGCTGTCATCCTAAGCTGCCGCCATCAGATGCTCGCTCACTACTGCACGGATGATGTGATGATGGCTCACCTCCTTGATACGTGCTACACCATTCTTCTCTGCTTAATTTTTCATATCATTTATTTTCTGCAAAGAAGTGTATAAAACTTTCCTTGGTCATTGACTATTTCTGGGTGTTCACCAATGTAATTATTGCCCAAAGCTTCTCGTGAAATCTGTTCAGTCAAACACACTAAGTGGTCAGTATGAGGAAAGTAAATGATTGCAAAACAACTGTTTGCTTTGAGGGTTAGGTTTCTCATGAATAATCTTTAGTAACCACTGAGGTAATTGGTACACTTACTAAAAACTTCAGATAATTTATGGTGTCTAATTGTTCAGAAAACAGATAATTTGAAAGTGAAAAATAATGTCAAAGTGAGAAGTGTAAAAAAAAAAAATCTGACATGAAGACTTGTCATATGAACTGTGAAGTTGATTGCAATGAACAAGGACAAAACGATGATTAATTCGTACATTGCACCAGAAGCATGTGGAGCACAGTGTTTACTTAGCATGTTTCGCATGCTTAACTTTAAGTAAACTCAAAGAAGAAACACCAAACCAGGTTTGTACTTGAACTATACTACTTTAGACATACAATTATAGCATATTGGTCCACTGTCAAAAGTGTACCATTAGATAATTCTCTTTGAATAATAACGTGTTTTAAAAATATTAAGTCACGCAGGAATTTAAACATTTAATTGTGAACTGTAATACATATTATGATGCGATTTGGTTTTATGAAACAGAAATAATTTACCATTTAAAGGAAATATAAAGCAATCATTCTCTGTTGAAATTGTATTTTTTGAAGTTAAATTTGGTTATGTAAGCAGAACCAACAAAATGCACACTTTTTTCATCAATGATTTAATTCAACTCTATTGTCTTCAAATTAAATTTGGTTATATTGTTCATAAATTCTTATGTGACTTTACAGTGTTGGACCCAGTGTGGGTATTTGTTGTTGCTGTTGGGACAAGCATTGCAGATAACACTTTTTACTTCAATGTAAATTAAGACAAGTGTGAGCAAACATTGCATAGAAGTAGTAATCCATTTGAATACATACTGGCCGAAATATCTGCAAGGCTTCTGTAGTTCTGCATGTTGTTGCATGTATTTCCTGTTTGGTTTGTTCTAAGCTACAACATCCTTAAACATGGTTTCCAGGATGGGAACGCAGTTACAGTGGTCGGAGTGACAGTGACCTACCTTCACATAGTACCATGTCTTCTGCTGATCACAAAGTGAGGATTCCTCATTCACTGTCGCCTGATAAAGATGTGATTGGTGATTTTGGAGACAGTGATATTGAAAGTGTTGTAAGCATCACAAGTAGTGCCTTCTCCACTCAGTCAGAGCGTCCACGTGGGTCCAGAGGGCTTAGGTGAGCGTGTGTGTAACTTAATTACAAATAGTAAAATTTAATTCAAATTGAAATTTCTTGTTTGTAATGACATCCACAATACTGTATTGTAATCTTAAATTAAAATAAGAATCATGCACAGGTTCTAAAGAGGTAACATTTTGGAATACACAGCTTTCATATTCATGAATGTATTTTCATTGGAAATGTTTGCATATGCAAAACTGCAAATCACTAGCAGCAGTGATAAAGTAAATTACTTTTCTAAACCTTCCAGTAGATGCTTGAAGTGAAATAAATGCACATTTGTTTAAGGTTTTTCTCAGTCCTGCAGGAATGTGTTGGGATAGTATCTCAAACTAGTCTGTAGTCACTCCCATTTTACTGTTTGTAAGACAAACTTTCATTAGTATTGTACAGCATGAAATAAAAGTGGCATTATTAAACAAGCCATAATTAAAAAAAATATGCAGTTCCACCCAACGTGCCTGAATCCCTCAAAGTCTTTGGCAGTGGTTGAGGCATTGTGTGGAAATTGTGCTGGACATTATCCAATTTCTAAGGTGTACTTTACGTACACAATGCTTAAGTGAATCAGTTGGGTCACATGAAATGCCTCTAGCTTCTGTTAAGGCGTTGTCTGGTTCAAATCTTGACTGGAACACCTCCTATCTGGACTGAAATATTTTATGAATTTTATTAGTCTTTCCAGGTAAATTTTGCAATAAGACCTTAAATTAGGCCAAAAAGTCATCCTTTTACATCCTTTCATATCCATTATTTACTAATACCCAATTATTCAGTGCTTTATAGTCTTGAGTTTCTGACAGTTTCATTAATTCATACATACATATATACATACATATATATATACACACACACATACATTACGTACATACATACATACATACATACATATATACATACATACACACACACACACACACACACACACACACACACACACACACATACATATATGTACTTTCCATGGCTCCATAAATGTGTCTGTCACAAAGACAGTAAAATGTGGAGCAAATCATAAATATACAAATATACACAATTTTTATTACTACAATAACTTTACAAAACAATATTATAGATAATCTTTATACACAAAAAATTCATATACATAGTACAAGGAGTGTGTATGTAGGTATTTTCTTAAGTTGCTTTGAATTTTGCCTTGTCATTCTTGAGGACTGTCACACTAGGTGGTAAATTGGTGAAAATGTTGATGCCAGTTTTTTTAATTAAAAAAAATGCAAGATACATTGACATTTGGTCTACAAAGATGGAGCTTATTCCCTGTACTAGTACTGTGTATAGATGAATTTGAAAATTTTCCTGATTAGTGATAATGAGGTTCATTAATGAATGTATATACTGGCATGGAACAGGTGGAATTTTTAATAGTTTAGACTTCTGTATTAGGTTCTGGGTTGTGCACTAACCATAATTACCATAATTCTGACAATTTAGTTTTGTAAAGTGAAAATCTTCCTACTGTTGGAAGATTTACCCTAAACACTTCTTCCATATTTTATAATAGAATGAAACCATGCATAGTAAATTGATGTGAGAGTGTTTAATGTTACTGATATAGACAATCAACCTAATGGCATAACATTCCCCACTTAACTTAGGAATCATTTGTTCCATATGGTTCTTCCAATTTAGGTGGTTATCAATTTGTAAACCAAGAAATTTTGTATTTAACATCTCTTCTATATAATTTTCTTTATAACCAATACGTGTATAGAATGTGATGAATTTTTTGTTATGAATTTCATTATATTCTTTTTATCTAAATTAGAACTAAATAATTAACAGCAAACCATTTGATAATATGAGAGAGAGCTATCCTGTCTCTCCTTAATAGTGTCTCAGATAAAGCACATACTGATGGTTTTTTGTGTGAAGTTATCAGTACAGTCCATCTTCTGCCTCTAAAAGCAGATCTCGGATATGAATAGAGGAGGAACTTTAAAACATAAATAAAATTTTATAACAGGGGAGCATTTAACTGATAAGCCACATGCTATTTTAAATTAAGTTGAAGTATGTGTGAGGTCAACTAGTGCCTGTGTTAATTTCAAAGACGATGAAGCTCTTGACAATAAAGAAATCAAAGGCAGCATAGCATGGTAAACAAAGTCAACTTCATGTGATTGTATGGAGCAAAGATAATGCAGATTTAGCTTGTAAAGCTGGAGGGAATGACAGAGATAGTGTCATTTCAAGTCAAAGAGTGCAACAAAGGCAACCCATAGTAGTTTTGTATGTGAAACAGAATAAAGAAACTCAATAACACATTCTGTAGACCAAACAAAGTTGGTTGTTGTGAGTACCATTTTAGCAGATAATATTAGAGTGAAAAAGATGGTGAGATGAGAAGTGGAAGAGTTTTATTTTTTAGATGATGCTTGTATCATGCACCAGGCCAGTTAAGATGGTCCTGCTATGCCAGACATTTTTTATAACTGGATTTATAGTGGCAATAGAAGGGCTTAAGTCTGTAGTGAGAACTCAGCAGCATTAGTTACCAGTTGACAGTACTGGTAAGGATGCATATTCCTGTATGTCTTTCATTAGTGAATTGCCTCTTGAAGAGACATTTAGATGTAGAGTTTCTGATGAGGATAATAACAGGTTTTTGGCAGACACTGAAGGTCCTATAGCTGTTAATGTAGATAACATGGAATTTTCAGATTACTGTAAAAGTAAGAAGCAAGTAACTAGTGTGGGACATAAAATGATTAGCATCAGCTTTTGTACTGCTGTTGGCTGTTCTTCAGAGTGTGTTGGTAACATGAATAGTTGTTATCCATAATAGCACAGCTTTGTTAAATTTCCATATTGCAACAGGCTTTTGGTTCACAAATGCCAGTAACTGATAGTCATACAGGTAATGGTGATGCTTTTTTACCTCTTGCTTACTTCTTATGTTATTACTCACAATTTGGAACTGCAGTAACATTTCTTTTTGACTTGATGACAAATGTGTAATGAAATGTTTTCCTGTTGTGCAATGCATACAGTGACTATGGCAGTAGCAGTGTAGGTGGAGGGGTCCAACGCATGGGAATGCACCACAGTGGGGCTCAAGGGGCCAACAGCAGTTCAGGGAGTAAGAGAAACACTTTCACCCGTAGTCTGTCAAATGCAGATGTTCCCCCAGATGAGAAGGCTGGTAAGTGTAAAAATGTACTAATTACATACAGAAAAAGAATTTATGTATGTTATATATTATATATATGTAATATATCTTATACTGGTAACTTATATTTGTTACAAAATACCAACTGCTGTTTATCACAGTTATTGTGTATTGTTTATGACATATGCATTTCATACCATCATCAGCAAGGTCTTCTAAAAATGTGTTTATCTTAAACAGTAAATAATAATTGTGATAAAAGGCTGTTGGTACTGTATAACAAACACAAGTTACTATATAAGCCACATGGAGGGCACATGTCAAATACCAGTGATTTAAATTAGTTGGAGGTCATCTGATACCACATATCTCACAATTTTACCAAGGTTTCTTTCCAGTTTACCTGTACACAGGAATTTGCAGTAACAACTATATTAATCTCTTATGCCATCTTTACTGATCCTGTGGATTTTTCTTACGAAATGTGACAGTACTTTTTTAATTCCTTCTCTGCTAAACTGGCCATTAATATTTGTCCCGAAGCAGTGTTTATTTACCTCCTGTACCAGTCCCTGTTGTTTCTTTTCTGATAGTAAATAACTTGGTAGGTATAGTACTTTTGGAAACTGAAAGATGCTCAACTAGTCAGAAAATTCCTCAGATTTTATGGAACCTGAGTGTTTGTATCATGGGCACAAGGTTCCATCTCTGAGTCCTATATTGAGTCAGAGGGATTTAGTCCACACCCTAGTACCCTGTTTATTTCCTTGTGATCATTCCAATATTACTGTCTCATATGTTCCTAGGTCAGGTTTACCAACCAAAATTCTGTATTCTGTGTCATGGATGCTCCATCCTTTGCTAACCCATTGCCCATGTAATGTACCTGTAAGATGTGCTCTTTTCAGGATCAGTCAGATGTCAGATAACGGTATACATGGAGAGGAAATTTCAAATGCTGCCATACTGCTACATATTGTACAGATTAACAGAGTGTGAACAAACAGAAATGTTAGCCATTTGTTACAAGTGAAGACTCATATTTCCTTCCCCTGCATAACTCCACAAGTGGTCATGAGTGTAGGACTGGTTAATGCTGTGCACATAAGGTGTGCCATACTTCAGGATGTTATTTTATGTCATTTTGAGTAAAAAATGCTGTACCAATGTATGGTCTATATGAACCATTACATCACTATGAGCATTGTAATGTATGTATGTGGCTGCAATTGAAAATTATATTATACATGTATTTTTTCATGCCGTAAGCACAAAAAGAAAGTTTTGGTCAGAGAACACCACAAAAGACATCTGGCCATTAAGTCTTAACCAACTGTACACCATGTGTCCCATAACATCACAAAACAAAGGCAGCAGTGAAGTTTTATCCTACTGTACATACAACACTGAAATAAAATTTTGTCAGAAAACACCATTAAAGATAGGTAAAAATTTTTAATTGTGCTACCAATCAATTGTGTTAGAGTACATAATTATATTGCAACACAGAAAAAAATTAGTTATGACTTTGTGACAAGAGCACAAATTTCCAAAAATGTAGAGGTTAAAATGCTAGGTGCCAGATGAATGGTGTGAAGCAAGTTCCATACTGAGGTCCCACAAGTATTAGGTTCACCCCTGGATTAGATGATATCAAAGATTGTAAATTTTCAATAATATTGCCTGGATCATTGTTCAAAATGACCTCCATAATTCTATATGCAAAATTCTGTGCATCTGAAAAGAGAACTGTGAGGGACTTGTGTTTACCAAAAGTAGGAGTCAGCATGATGGTGGTTTATAGGAACTGATACCATACAGTAACATACAGTATTATGAAACAGTAAAGTGTTTGTGGCGATGTTGGAAGGTTGACATACGGCCATATGTTGATGTAACACTTTTTACTTGAAGTGAGTTGTGTAATAACCTCTAAAGTTTTGCACACTTTATGTTGTAAACTGTATATTGTGAGATTCTGTAATTTGTAACCCAAGTTCTGTTATTAAATGGGTAGTGCATAGTACTGTTTTTTTTTTGTGAGTGCTGATGAATACATTGCCTTAGATGTACAAGCCACCAATGCATTCATTTCTGTGTTATTATTTGTTGTACCTCATGTTAGATGGAAGCCTGAGTGACACAGCTGTGGGACACATTCATGGTATGGATGGATCACGCAGAAAGATGGTAGGAAGCAGTGAGAGGAGTGGGAAGCCCACGGCAGGTGGTGGAAGTGGTAGTTGCCAGTTCGTGGGTTTAGGAAAGAAAAGTAGTTCTACTTCCCAGCTCTCAGCAACAGGTAAGGAAGAATTCTTTCTTCATTTTTTTCAGTGTGTTCTTGCTCTTTTGCTCTCTGTCTTTCCACTGTATGCAAAACGTCCTGTTGGATACTTGAGGGCATATCCAAAATTTCCTGAACTTATTTGATATGGAATATGCATTTAATTTGTTACTGGTTGATGTTGCCTCATCAAAGTAGTCCTCTTCCAAGGTTATGCTGCAGGTCCATTGTTTCTGCCAATGCTTGAAGCATGGTGGAACTCCTTTTTTGAAATCACATTAGGATGGTCAGTGACTGTTCCTGAATTTTCAGGAGATGCTGGAAACAATGATCTGGTAGCCACAGATAACCATAGTTCTGTTCCCAGAAACAAGAATAAATCACACTGAGAAAAATAAGGCAGGAGACTGAGGGTGGGGGATGACAGTTATATTTTTAGCAGACAAAAATTGCTGCAATCCCTGAGCACTGTTTGGTGTACTTGATTTCTTAGGCTTTGCAAAACCTCCCAGTAGTAATGTTGGCTAGCCATTTAACCAGGAGGGTCAAATTCCTGATGAACAATGCCCTGACATTCAAAAAAGATGTCAGTATGCTGTTGATGTCTGTCCTGGCTTCTCCGGCTTTCTTCAGATGTGGACAGGTTGGGCTTTGACACATAGAGGAATGCTGTTAGGATTTTGAGTTGTAACAGTAACCCAGGTTTTGTCTTGTATTGTGACCCTTGAGAGAGAGTTTCTGTCATTTCTGACCCCATCCAGCAGTTCCTGTCACACAGGTGCATGCTGCTTCTCTGCTCATCATTGATCAACCAATACACAAATTGCACAGATCTGCTGCACATTCAAGTCCTTCTTTAGAAGATACTGGCATATTTCATATGAGAGGCTAACCTGCCATATTCATCGGTCTTCACTGATGATGAATGTATGTTTTTGCAACCTGTGGAGGAACAATCTGAGCTCTTAAATCTTGAAATGCAGTTTCCCCTTGTTTGAATTCATAAAACCTCTCAGAAGTCCATGTTCTCCCTATAGTATTGTCACCAAACGCAATTTTGAGCATTTAACACTTTTCTGGTGCAATTTTCCCAGGTTTGAAGTAAACTTTAATGCAATTACTTTGTTCCTTGAAATCAGAGAAAATTGCAGTTCACATGTAACACACAAACAGTAAACACTCACTGCAAATTATTACTGAGGATTATGCCTCAAAACTCACTGCACTAACTCTGAAGCTAATGTTTCCAGGGCACCATGTAGGAGAAGGCTGTACTGCTTATTGTACTGGATCCTAGCAGCAAGTTCAGAAAGTTTTGGATGTGCCTTCTTAGTCTCACATATGTGTAACGTAAATTATACTGAGCCATGTTAATAGTAATCTAACCTGAATATGTGGATTCAACTGCAAAATTTTAACAAAAGACCTGAACCTGGAGACCTCAAATTCACATGAATAAAGAAAATAAATCTCTGCCTCATATGTATATTACTTCAACTTACTCCTTAGTATCCAATTTTTGTCTAATATTTCATATTCTCAATTAATGATGCAAATGATTATTTTTTATTTATTCTTAAGCCATTACGAGTATAGTCCATATCCTTTGTGTGTAATTCATGTATTACAAAATTCTGGACCTCATGTTTTATGTTAAGATCATTTGTAATTCTACAAATGTTGAAAGCAAGATGTTTTGTTCAGAAATATTGTACAGAGTGTTGAGAAAAACATGCAACACCAACAAAGTTTATACCTCTATGAAGTGACTAGTGGGAAATGTGAGAGTTACCACTGCACACTGGAATGATGGAGTGTGAAGTCAGGTAAACAGTGTACAGTGTGCAAGATGGTGTGCAACACAGAGGAGCCACCTCAGATCACCTGTGATTTAGTAGTGAAGTCTATGTCCACACTTATATGTTTGTGAACAAGCCGAACACCTCCACTTATGAAAACTATACATAGTCATGGAGAAACCATTCAATCCCACAAAATATTTTGTATGCTTTGCAATCTTCAAGTAAGTGCTTGTTGTTTAAATATTTCTGGAGGGCACCGTAAGAAGCTGGTGGTACCTGCAGCAAATGCAGTATTAGGCCATTCCAGTCATTTATGGAGCAGACCACATGGACACAACAGTTTTCCATCAGAATGGTGAATGCCACATACAATGAATGTCATCTTGGGCATACTGTATTATGTGTTTGTTAGCCAAGTCCTGTCGGATAAATTTCCAGAGCTCTTCCGGCATGGGTGGTCTTTGCTACCATGTTCCCCAGACATAAACTCTGTGGTTATATCCTTCACAGCTACCTCAGAGATTGTGTATATCACATCAACCCAACACCATTCAAGAGTTGCCAGTGGAAATTGAAGCTGGTGCTGAAGAGATTGCAGGTAGAATGTGTCTAACACAGTTAACATCTGTGAGATTTATTTACAGCAAGTTGATGGGGATGAAGAGCTCGTATTAAACATGTGTTCTTGTAAAGATCACTTGTACACAGCTGTGCATGAAAATCGGCTTTTATTCATGTATCATATGCTTCTGTCACCTAAAAAATTGTACATATGATGTGTATCAATATGTTGCATGTTTTTCCAATTACCCTGTGATTTCTGAATTAAATGTTTTTTTTTTGTGAAACATTAATGATGAGTGAATGTTCTGCTGTTAATCTACAGAACTGATAAACTGAACTATTACATTGTGACTTTAACATGGAAATTGTGTTTCTAAGAAATTATGCAACAAAGGAAACATTTAATGAAAAAAACTTGGTATGAAAAGAGTTAAAACAATAAAAAAAAAAGTTCAATTTGTTTTACTCTAAACATTTGATTATTCCTATGCTTTTTGTTTCGTTAAGTTTTTTTGCACTTACACCTCCTGATTTGTAAGGAGCATTATTATTGTACAATAGATTTCTGTACCATGATTTTCTACTACTTGTCAGAAAAATCTGAAATTTAGTTTTCTTGTCTGGCACTGTAATTCTCACAAATAGAATGGTGTTTGGGGGAAGGTATGTTGCATATCTGTATAGATGTATGTAGCATGATGAATGTGAAACTAAATAATATAACTTTGGAATATGTTACAAAGGCAAGTGTGTCATTCCATATCAAACTATACATTGATTTAGTTCACAATGATGGGGTTTTTTTTAGCATGCACATGCATATGTGTATGCAGTATACCCACATGGGCATCAATAGTGGCTGGGTAAATACTGAGATTCATTCAAAACTGAGAGTGATATAGATGCTTAAATTACTTTATAGCGCTCTAATTTTATATCCAAGAATTCTGTTTGTGCTTTCTGGATTACCAATGTGAACAGACTTATTCAGTCTGCATTAGCCATTATACTGGAAAATAGCATTATTTAACCTAAGGTCTTACACATAAGGTCACCCCCTCCATCTGAATGGTTTTAATTTTTGACATTAGCAAGCATGAATAATAATGAATAATCTCAAAGGACAAGAATATATTTATTTCCTTGCATATTTACAACATTTGTGATATATGTACATTCTGGAGGCTTCTGAACTGCTCTGCATTATGGATATATTTCGTCTTCTTAGAGATACAGACAGTGCCTGCTTGCCTTACTCATCCTAGAATTGTGGCCCTTCCTGTTATAAATTTTTGGGTTTGTTCTCACAGTACCATTTATTTTTCTGCATGAAGTAAAATATTTTGACACACATTCCTTTGTATTTGTTTCATACCAATATCTAAAGTGTTTTTAAAGTTTCATGATGTTCTTACATCATTTCAAGTAGCCATTCATTATGTGAATGGTTAAACACCTTTAACATCTTTGGCTAATTTTTTTATTTAAAGAATTTATAAATTTTTTTGTTCGTGTATGTAGATCATTAATATCATTCACTGTGCATGTTTTTATGTCATTGTATGTTTCTGAGATCAGTTACATGAATTTTGCTTCTCACCAGAGATAAGATAATTCAATCTTTAGGTTTCTTTGATCGTGCATCATGAGCAAATTGTGAAGAGAGAGATAAAACCAACAAGATGCAACAATCAGATGTTTATTATCAACACTGTCTCAACATGTTTCAGGCATCATTGTGCCCATCTTCTCCTGAAGATGGGCATAATGATGCCCGAAACATGTTGAGACAGTGTTGATAATAAACATCTGATTGTTGCATCTTGTTGGTTTTCTCTCTCTCTTCACAAGATAATTCAGTATTAATATAATTGCGTAATAGGCAGGAAATCATAATGCTCTGAATAAGTATTTTGGACTCTTACCATATGCAGTACAGTCTCACCCATTATTAATCCATAAAGGTAAAATAATGTGAAGTTATCCCTTTGCTTGATTAAGCATCATACCAGTATGGAGTATGAGAGAACAGAGATATAGCTTTATGCGTTCTTAACCTTGGCGATGGAAGTGAGTTTTTATTGTCACAGCCTGGCTACTTTAAGTTAGCACAGGTATTAAAATAATTGCAGTTGACTGGCAAAGTCAGTTTATTCAAGCAGACCATATCTTGGTTTTACATTTTGTAATGAATAGCATTACAATCTAAAATTTCCATTGAACCATGACTATTTTTCATTTGAAAAATGTAAATCATTTATCCTTTGTTTATGAACAGTTGATGTATGATTCATATCTTTTTTGCTGCAGTGTAGAGGTCAAACCTGGATCTGCACTCTTTGCATAAGTTGTCTTGATATCGGACTCAAAGATTAAGAGTGAATGAAACCAAAACCATACTTTTCACACACACATTATAGATCAGTGGTTTATTGAGGCTTATGTCACTTAATGACACTACTTTAACTCCATAGTTGCATAGTGTCAACTGGTATAATGATTGTATGGAAGGGACAAGAATGTGGATCACATGGTGGTAAGTTATTTTAAAATTCTTTTCTATTATTTGCCTAAAGGCCTGTTACTGGTGGTCCTTGGTTCAAGTCCAGATCACATATGCTCAGTGGTTAGGTAGGTAAGTATGGTTGGCTGAATTAATTATAAATTTATTAGCATACAAGTGAAGTGGATAATGACACATTGGATCGAGGTTTAAGTGCCAAACTAGAATATACAGACGTCAAGGCCATAAGACATCATGAGTAAGGTGTTATTGTTAGGTTTATGCCCTTATTTGTTGTGAGGAGGAATTCAGCTACTCTAGCTGAGGGTTAGTGGCAGCTTTTGTTACTCTAATCCCTACTATAAAACAATGATTTGCACTTTTGGCCACAACACAAAAATTACGACATCTGTTTTACGAGAGAGTCAGTGGTCTGCAATCCAACCCAAGCTGGGTTCAGAAAACAATTGGTTTTGTGCCCTCTTGTGTGCCAGACTAGAAGAACAATACTATCAATCAAGACTCAGTAGTGGTAAAATATTCAGTGCAGTTCATAACTGATACCCATTGTGTAACAAGAAAATTAATAATCAGTGTTAAGAGACTTGGTGAATTGTCTCCAAACTAGTATGCTGAATAAATTGGTCTGTCTCTCCACACCTGTGTCTCTGTAAGATCAGCACATGATATTCCCTGAGAGGAGGTTATGCTCAGTGGCTGAACTATTCTGGTAGTTGAGCGTTATGGTGATTTGGATGGTCACAGAGTTTCAGGGAAGTCATGAAGTCCTCAGGATAGCTGATTTCTGTGTTGAGATTCAAACCTGGACCCTCCTGAATATAAAGCACAATTCTAACCATTTGTCTGTGGCATTCAGTGTAGATTTTTAGACTCAGTGGCAGATCTTAATTTCTTTATACATGTGAATTCTTTTCTTGCTCTGTGCTTGTACACTATCTCAGGTTTCTGGACAGTGTTTTTGTCAACATAAAAAATAAGCCAAGCTTACCATTAATAGTAAAGAGCGATACTGAACATTTGTGATATCCTATATGTAGTTCAGTGTATGTATGTATGTATGTACCTGTGTATATGTGTGCCTGTGTGTGTGTGTGTGTGTGTGTG
>Ga0123352_10000766_pt1 | contig 39991 bp, 33 predicted proteins | sample TergutLab28metaG_FD_89700 | JGI IMG/M metagenome (GOLD analysis project Ga0123352, IMG submission 89700) | Labiotermes labralis P1 segment gut microbial communities from Petit-Saut dam, French Guiana - Lab288 P1 | ecosystem: Host-associated > Arthropoda: Insects > Digestive system > Gut ... | reverse complement strand
TCATCTATGTAAAATACAATAATTTAAGACCACATCGATACAATGGTGGCTTGCCACCAAGCGTTGCATTACGTGCAGCGTGAAACTATCAAATGGTGTTACAAAAACGCTTGACTAGGACAACATGTATTTGCAAAGAATTGGGCGGGTGCAGGCGATGCATATTCATTTAAAAAAGGAGCAGAAAACGATACGTTTTGATGAGAATGTTATATAGAGGCAGAATAATGCATAATAGTAGGAGATTTTAATTATAGTAAAGAAGAAACTAGTGAGATGATATATTCAAATGAATTTTATGAAAGCAAAGAGGAGGAAAAATGTTAGAGAACACAATCGATTTTAAGGTGAAAAAGAAAGAAAAAGGTAAAACAAAATTTTATGTGATTTTGGGTTTTGTATTAGTAGTGGTTTTGGTATTGACGATACCATCCTTTAATATGATTGATGAAACGGAGATTGCAGTTGTTAGGCGTTTAGGTACCATTCGGGAGCAGGTTGGTTCCGGAATACATTGGCGGTTTTGGCCAATTCATAGAATTGATAGATATAGTATTACGGCGCAGGAACAGATTTTTGAATTTAATGGATATAGTATAGATGCACAAAATGTTCGTGGTGAAGTTACGGTTATTTATTATTTGAATCCCGGTAGTGTGAATGAAATTGCACGTCAATTTGGTAGACAATCAGACTTAGCAAGTATGTTAGATGGTGTACTATTGCAAGAGATTCAAAATGTATTTGCGACAAAGACTGCCATGGAAATTGTTGAATCAAGAGCGTATTTAAGTGGTTTGATTACAACGGGGTTAAGAGAAGTGGGGGAGTATTTCCATATAAATATTAGGCAGACAAACGTTGAAAATCTGTATTTCAGTAGTGCATTTGAAGGTGCGGTGGAACAACGTATGATTGCAGAACAAGAAATGATGCAAGCTGAATTTGAGCGTGATAGGGCAGTTGTTTTAGCAGAGCAAGAACGGCAAGTAGCTGAAATTGAAGCAGAGGCCAATCGGCTACGAGCACAAGGTGAAGCGGATGCACTTAATATTATTCTTGATGAGTGGAGCTATGCTTCTCCTGAGGTGATTGATGCAAGATTAAGACAACAATTTATTTACGCTTGGAATGGTATATTGCCGGAGGTTTTTGCCGGTGAAGATATTAGTCTGATATTTGGTGGTAATAGTAATCAGCCAAGAAGCGATGGTCCTAGTGAATAGGAATGGAATAGAAATGAAAAGAAAGTGAGGTTGCTGATGGAAGCGATGTATCAAGATGAAATTATTTTACAAAAACGAGAAGAAAATTTAAAGGAGCAATATTCTTCTTTAGAAGAGGGATGTTACGTAAAAGGTGAAATTATTTTGTTTGAAAAGGCAACATTTGCAGAACGATTTTCCTTGATGATTCCGAAGATATTTATGTCAATGTCGGAAGAGTATGCAAACATCAAATATCCATCACTCTATCGACCGGAATATTTATTGACAAACGAAGACCTGACGGTAAATATGGGATGGACTTTTTTGCCGAATCACATGGAAATGTCGGAAACAAAGCAAATAGCGGAGCAGGTTCAGCGGATATTTATAAAAGAACAAGATGTTTTTGAGCTTAGTGATTTGAACGAGCTACAAAAAGTAGAGGGGCATTTCTTCCATTTTTACCAAAACACTTTAGATGATACTGTTTACAATGTGTTGGCATTTGTAAAGGTTGATAGATATCTGATGCAACTGAATTTTAATTGTTTCATGGAAGATTATCCGGATTGGGAAAACGTAGTAGTGCAAATGTGGGAATCCGTAAAATATGAAAAGGAGAATACAAAGTTATGAAGATGATGCGTAAATTTAAAAGACCACAGGGAATGGAGCCGGGTATAACAGGGATTCGAAATAATATGGGTCGTATTGAACCAACCCAAAGTCCAATATCAAATAGGTTGGATGGTATTGTATCGCCACAAAGTCCGATATCAAATTTAAAAGGAAGCATCGAGCCGCCAGGAAGTTCAATATCGAATCTAAAAGGTAGTATCGAGCCGATACAAATGCCAATGCAACCAATCAGAAATGAAATAACGCCGCTACCGCTCATTATGAATTTGCGACGTGCGTTTCATAGGTCACAAGCACAGGGGTTTCGTGTTACGAGGATAGAAATAGAACCCTTTGAATTTTTAAATTTTTTACAGTGGGAGTCCATCCAGACCTTTAATGATCACGGGGTTTTACGTGTATCGGGATTGATTTCAAGTGAAAATGTTTCTGTTTATGATGGTATGGTTGGAAGAGACGTGTGGCCTTGTGTGAAGCTATGGAATGATGCAGGAGAAGAGAGGATTTTTTTCCATGGTATTTTGACAAGTTTGTTGATTTGCACAAAGCACCAAGTGCATACCATGACCATTGAAATCAAAACAGGTAGCTTTTTGCTGGACCAAATATCCCATACACGAACCTTTCAAGATCATACGGTATCATATCAAGCGGTCATTGATACTTGTTTAAATGTGGCAGGCGGACAATTTATGATGCGTGAAAAAAATGAAACACAAATAGGGCAGTTGACGGTACAGTATAAAGAAAGTGATTGGTCTTTTATAAAACGTTTGGCTCATCGTTTGGGTGTTGTGGTTTTGCCGGAGTTTGTCACCCAAGGGAAGCGTTTTTATCTTGGAATAAATCCAAATCAGCGTTGGAGTGAAATGGTCTCAGAAAATTATACAATGGGTCAAGAATTATCTGATGCAAATAGCTTGATGCAAAAAGAAAACGGTGTGTTATATGTTCATACAAGGGATGTTTATGATTTGGGGCAAAGAGTAAGTTTTGCGGGAAGCGGATTTGTTGTATGCCACGTGAAAAGTTTCTTAGAAGGGGGAGAGTTGGTTCATGATTATACCTTATCTTCTTTGAAATCAGCTTATGGTTTTCGTCAGTCATTTGAGCAGGTGCAAGGTGTATCTATGTTGGCAAAAGTTACAAATGTAGCAAGAGATAGAGTTCAAGTGATGATTTATGAGGATGAAAACAAAGGGCGGAGTGCGCCTCGATGGTTTGAGTATGCTACCGTTTATTCTACTCCCGACGGGACAGGGTGGTATAACATGCCGGAGATTGGTGATGAGGTGCGTGTTATTTTTCCGGAAGCTGAAGATGCGGGCGCATATGTGGCAAGCAATGTTCATTTAGAAACAACCGGTGGGCGCGTCAATCCGGATCATAAGTCATGGAAAAATCGTCACGGCAAAGAAATCTTATTAACGCCAACGGGTATGCATTTTACAAATAATCAAGGTGATTCCATTGATATTATTGACAACCAGGGAATTTTCATGAAGAGTAATGGTAATATTACCCTAGATTCTGAAGCGGATATTTTATTAAATAGTCAAAGTGGTGTGACGGTTTATGGAGACAGAAGTGTAACGGTGCAACAAGGTGCGGCACAAATTAATATACAAAATGCCATCAATATTGGTGGTGGGAAAATTAATATGAATTAATAAAAAAATCAATGGAGTTATAAATAGATGAATCGAGTGCCTGAATTATTAGAATATTTAAAAGAAGATATGGAACATGCTGTTGCAGCATGGAAAGAATCTATTTCTCGTGCGGAGACAGCAGATTTGGTGCCTCTTTTTGTGGATGCAAAAAACAGTATGCAGTCAAAGCAAAAAAGCTTAATTGTTACATATTTAAGAAGTAGTTATATTACCCAGAGCAATCAATTTGGTTTAACAAGCTATGCGGGAGAAGTCTTTGTAGGTGAGATTGCTTTTTGGCAAAGGATAGGGTTGGCATTTCTATTTGATGATGTAGCGGCAACGATGGAGCAGTTCACCCAAAAATTACAATTATTTTTTATACGTGTGTTTTCTTATGAAGTGGAGGAAGTAAGGCGATACTACATGGAGTTACTTTATCAAAATAGTGTTTGTTTTTTTGAAATAGTGTTGCAAAATGTTGAAAAAGCCGAGGTATTAATACCGGTTTATTTTGGTGAAGAAATGGGAAAATTGGTTCAAATAGGAGAAATTTGACGATGGATTATTTTGTATTAGAGGTGCATGGGGCTTATATATCACCTCAGATAAACAGTGGAACTGATATGTTGGATCTTCGCAATATGAATCAAAAAAGTGAAAAATTAAAAACGCAATATAAGATATATCCGATTTCAGAACATATGCAAATGGTATATACGGATATAATGATGAGCCCTTGTTTTATGGTAAGCAAAAAAGCAATGGAAGTGATTCGTTTGTATGAGCCTCATTTAGATTTTGAGTATATTGCTTTGCATTGTAAAGAAAGGAAAGAAACAAAGGTTTATTATATACCGAAGTTGGAAGAGAAAGACATTTTAATTTCAAATCATCAAGGGAAACAAATTGAAATAGATGGAAGTCAATTGGGAAAACAGTATTTATTTCAGGTAACAGGAGGGCATCAAAAATATATCTTGATATATTATGAATTGGTAGAAAGTTTGTTGCGGCGAAAAGCCGTTGGTATGGGATTAACGGAAGCAAATGTGGTTTATCCGCATATAGAAAGCAGGTGAAAAGATGTTGATTCGTCACGAAAATCTTAAAATTGAGTCAAGTATTTCAATCTCTCATGTTTTGAAATTGGAGATGGAGCATTCATTAAATGAACATGGAAGTTTAACTTTGGAAGTCACAATAAAGCCGGAAGAACAAGAGGTTTTTTCAAGGACATCTTATGTGGAGCAAAACATAAAGTTTTTTGTATATCATGAGGGTGAGGATGTTTTGTTTTTCTCCGGGAAAATAAGTAAGGTTTTACAAGTTGTGCAAGATCAGTTATTTAAGGCGGTTATTCATCTAAGTTCTTATAGTGTAGATATGGATGTGGCATTGCATTCTCGTTCTTTTCAAAATATATCTTTGCGGTATGGAGATGTAATAAATAGAGTGATAGAAGAGGATAATGCTAGATTTATTTGGCGTATGGAAAGTGATAGGACAATCAATAAACCGTTTATACAATATCAAGAGACCAATTGGCAGTTTATCAAACGATTGGCAACGTATTTTGAATGTCCTATACAAGCAAGTGTTCTTTCGGAACGTCCAGATTTTTATTTTGGGATTCGTGAGGGGCGGTTGCAACGTTTACGTGAAGAGTGGATTGTGGAGCGTGGGGTTAGCAACGCATACTATGAAAGTGGAGCTTATGAAAAGGGAATGTTGGCAAATGCGTTTTGTTATGTCATCAGTGAGCAACGTTCTTCTTGGCAAATCGGAGATTTTATTCAACGCAATAATCAGAGATTGGTTTTGGTTCATCAAAAAGTAATGTTTGAGCAAGGGGAACTTATTTTTATGAATACCTTTGGGGCGGAGGGTTTTTTGTATCGAAGAAAAGCAGGAGTAGGCTCACTTGCAGGTCTTAGCTTGCAGGGTATGATACGTAAGGTAGAAAAAGAGTCTGTTTATATCCAACTAAATATAGATGAGGTAGAGGGAGCGGATTTTCCTTGGGGTTGGGTGCCGGAAGTTGGAAATACAGCTTATATCATGCCGGAAGTGGGTTCGAGAGTTGTACTCACTCTTCCTACAAATGATGAAAAGGATGGTATTGCGACTCAATTGTTACGAACAAACGTTATGGGTGAAGTGTTTCAACCGGTGGAGTTTAAACAGATGGTAACGGCACATGATAAAACGTTGAGCTTAAATCCCAATCAACTTTTACTGGCAGGTAGAAATCGTGATGTAAATATTTCTATGGAAGATCAGTTAGGTATTCATAGTCGGAGCAATCGCCGGATTAACTTGGTGGCAAGAGGGCAGATTGTTATCAAAGGTAGTAAAGTAAACATTACAGCACCAAATAGTGTGTTGTTACAGACAGCGGTATCAAATATAGGAATTGCAGGGAATTTTAATTTGTTTGCACCGGGAGGTGTGCAAACATCTATTGCTTCTTCTTTCGGTCCGCCTATGTCAAGACCTGCGACAAAAACAGGTAGTGAAAGAGTTTTGCCATTGTCTTATTTTGCTTTGGGTGCGATACCAAAAAGGCATGGGCAAAGCTTAAGGGATGCAACCATTGCAAACATGGCAACAGCTGCAATGCCGAAAATGGCGGGAGGAAAAACAACATGGGCGATGCATGCAATGATGACAGGGCAAAGAACAGGTGGGAAAGCACCGCAGGTGATTTCTGGTTTGGGAAGTCTTACTTCGAAAGGCGGGAAACTATTACCGAATTGAAAACTTGGTGTTTATTGAGTTAAAACTATGAAGGAATTCCGATTATTCATATCAATGATTTTTTGTTAGGATTATGCTGATGGAAATCAAAGACACCCCTAGTAGTAGTTCTTCTCACCGTATGAGAGTAGACACACTTCTAGGGGTATGTTTATATTTTACAAATAGGTGCCTTTTAGCACAAAGAAACTACCTCGTACTTCCCCGGCCAATTTTGATTTCTGGCGCGCAAACTTAAATCGTCCTTCTAGTTCCTTTGGAATTTCCATTCCTACGGATAGTTTTAGCCCTACAGCTCGTTTGGGTTTTTCGCCTGTTTTTTCATACAAGACATTCACACACAAGCCGTCCTTATAGTATACTTCCGGCCAGTAGAGGTTTTCACTGTCATAAAGTGCCACTGCCAAAGGTTTTGCAGCGAAATGTAGATCTCGTTCTGCTAAGCATTTTTCAACAAATGTTAAAACTTCCGGTTTTTCTTCAGGTGCATAAGTAATGTATTCGGCTTTGTACTTGTTCCATAGGTAACGAGCTTCGTTGGCACGCAAACCGGCCAGAGCTTCTGCCACCGGGGATGATTCAAGACCTGTGGTTTCTACTTCCTGAAAATTAACTTTATAAGGCATAGTTTTCCTCCATTTCGTGAAGTGTATTTTGTTTTAAAGTATAACATATTTACGCTTACAATTACCAGAAAAGTATTGACAACGAGCTTTTTCTTGTTTATAATCAATTAAAGTTAATCGTTTAGATTTTGATAGGAGTGGTAATTGTTCATGACAATCAAGGATATTGCAAAAAAGGCCGGTGTTTCAACCGCAACCGTTTCGTATGTGATAAATGGTACAAAAAATGTACTTCCGGAAAAGCGCCAGCGGGTTCTTGATGTCATTGCGAAGACGGGATATCAGCCAAATCAGGTTGCAAAAAGTTTGCGCACAAGAAAAACGAGTATTATTGGGGTTTTGGTAGAAGATATTATGGCTTTCCCGACCTCAAGTATTATAAATGGCATTTCAGAATATATGGAGCAGACGGAATATAATATTCTGCTCAGTGATTTACGGATGATGGATAGTCTGTACAATCAGTATGATCATATTGTTTATCAGCAAGACAAAATTAATAAAGCAATCACATTTTTGAATTTTGGTGCCAAGGTGGATGCCATTATTTATGTGGGGATGTTTGACCGGGATATTTCCGGGGTTATTACAAGTATGAACAAGCCGATTGTAGTGGCCTACTCTATTTCACGGGATGATTATGTTTGTTCGGTTACTTATGAAAATGAAGAGATTTCGACACAATTGACGAAACACTTGATTGATGCAGGGCACAAACATATTGCAGTGATTACCGGAATTGCGCATACGCCTCCGGCTCAGCTACGGTTGAAAGGAATTCAAAAAGCCTTTAAAGATGCCGGGATGATTTTAGACAATGCTTTGGTAAAAAATGGTGATTGGGAGCGTCGTACCGGGTATGCTTGTATGCAAGAGCTTTTAGCGCAGGCTCCTTTGCCCACAGCAGTGATAGCTATGAATGATTTGATGGCGGTCGGAGCCATAGATGCTGTTAGAGAGGCAGGTTTGCGCGTGCCGGAAGATGTCTCGGTCATTGGTTTTGATAATCGTGAAATATCAGAGTTTGTGTATCCCAAGTTGACGACTGCCGAAATTGATTTAAAAGCCATTGGTTTTACCGCTGCGCAGGTAGCGGCTCAAAAACTTAGCGAAGTTGGTGAATATGCTGAGAAGCGGCGAATTATTATTCCTTGTAATCTGATTGAGCGTGATACTGTTGCTCGACTTTCAAATACTTAGAAGCTTAGTAAAACCATAGTTGACAAAGGCAGTTATAAAACTGCCTATTGATTTTGAACTATAGCTAAACGATTAGAAAGGTTGGTTTAAAACATGAACAAAAATAAAATTAGACCACTTAATTTGAAGGATGTTGTGATTGGCGGTCCGTTTTGGAGTCATTATGTGGAGCAAATTCGCAAGAAAGTGATTCCTTATCAATGGGATGTATTGAATGACCGGGTAGAAGACGCAAAATTGAGCCATTGTATCAAGAATTTTGAAATTGCTGCCGGAAAAAGAGACGGTGCGTTTTACGGCATGGTATTTCAAGATAGTGACCTATATAAATGGTTGGAGTCGGTGGCCTATACCCTGGCGGTTTATCCTGATGCTGATTTAGAAAGATTGGCAGATGATGTAATTGCTTTAATCAAAGCGGCTCAACAGGCAGATGGTTATGTCAACACTTATTATACTGTAAAAGAACGTTCCGGCCGTTGGACAAACTTGCAACATGGCCATGAGCTTTATTGTGCCGGTCATTTGATTGAGGCGGCAGTCGCTTATTACAATGCCACCAATAAAAGTGAGATTTTAGAGATTGCGATTCGTTTTGCGGATTACATAGATACAGTGTTTGGTTTGGAAGCAGGTAAATTAAAAGGTTATCCGGGTCATCAGGAAATCGAATTGGCTTTGTTTAAACTATATGAAATTACCGCAGAGCGGCGTTATTTGCGATTAGCGGCATACTTTATAAAGCAACGAGGACAAGTTCCAAATTATTTTGATTTAGAAGCCAAGAAGCCGGAATATAAAGAAATTTTTCCGGAAATTACGCCCTTGGCTCGTACATATTCTCAATCACATATAGCTCCGGAGAAACAAAGGGAAGCAGTGGGACATGCGGTTCGGGCGGTTTATATGTATTGTGCCATGGCGGATTTAGCCGATGAATTGGATGACAAAGATCTCCGAGAGGCATTGGATGCTTTGTATACGGACATTACAAGCAAGCAAATGTATGTGACCGGAGCGATTGGATCAGTGGCTTGGGGCGAGCGTTTTAGCGGTGCTTATGATCTGCCCAATGACTTAGTATATGGTGAAACTTGTGCGTCGGTTGGTTTGATGATGTTTTGCCGCAGAATGAATGCCATGTATATGGAAGCTGATTATGCAGATACGATGGAATTGGCACTTTATAATACGGTATTAGCCGGGATTTCTCTTTCCGGCACGGAATTTTATTATGTGAATCCCTTGCAGGTAGAGCCGGAAAGGATTAAGGTAAATCCAAATTTCAGTCATGTGAAGATAGTACGGCAAAAGTGGTTTGACTGTGCTTGCTGCCCTTCCAATTTAGCACGGACGGTTATGGGCTTAGGTTTATATGCTTATGGAAGTACCACAGATGCTTTATATGTCAATTTATATTGCGCCGGTTCCGCCCAAGATGGGGCACGTAAGTTAGAAGTGGAAACAGATTATCCTTATGGCAATGTGGTTAAATGTAAGGTAAGTGGTGGCTCTTTTAAACTTTATTTACGCAATCCCAAATATGCGCCTTTGAAATCTTTGACGCTTAATGGTGAAACGATTAGCCCGAAAATAGAAAAGGGATATTTGGTGTTAGAACGGGATTGGAATGATGATGTGCTTACAATTTGCTTTGATATGCAGCCAAAACGTATTTACTGCGCCAATGAAGTGCAGCAAAATATTGGTCATGTTGCGATTATGCGAGGTCCGTTGGTGTATTGCATAGAACAAGTAGATAATGGTCCATTGTTGGGCACATTCCGATTGGTGGATGAGGATCCAATCACAGCGGTTGCTTCTCCAAAAGGGCTTTCACCGGAGGCAGTGGCTCTGCGGGTACCGGCCTATCAATACCGTCAGGTGGAAGAAGCCTTATATACAAAACAAAAGTCCAATCTTGTACCAAGTCAATTGACTTTGATTCCCTATTTTTTATGGGCGAATCGTGGTGAAAATGAAATGCGGGTATTCATTCCCTCTTTACCCCGGCACCCCTAGTGTTCTACTGTGTAAAGCACAGTGACAATATTAACCATATCTCAAAATATGAGGAGGAAAAAAGTTATGAAGAAAAAGATTTTTGCCCTGTTACTATCAACTGTTTTGGTTGCATCGTTATTAATGGCTTGTGCCGGCGATACGGCAAATGATACTACGACAGATACACCTGCTGTGGAAGAAACGCCGGATGACCCTCCGGCAGATGATCCCCCGGCAGATGACCCTCCGGCAGATGATACCGGAGATCAAGAACCTGTAACCATTACCTATTCTATGTGGGGTGATGCGGAAGAGCTTCGGGTTTTGGAAGAAGAAGTAATTCCCAATTTTATGTCAGAGTTTCCTTGGATTACAGTGGAAGCGATTCAAATTGATCGAGGTGAATATGAAACTTGGATGAATACCATGGCAGCCGCCGGAACATTGCCGGATACCGGTATTATGGCGGAGTCTCAAGTGATTCCTTGGGCCGAGCAAGGTATGTTGTTGCCGGTAGATATCAATGGACTTGCGGAATTGGTCGGCGATACGCCTTTGGAGCATTTGCATTTTGTTTGGGAAGGTGAAACGGTTGCTTTCTCTGTGTGTAACAATCTGGTACAATTATTCTATGATATTGATAAATTTGAAGAGGCCGGCGTTGATTTGCCTCCGACAAATTGGCAGGATGCTTGGACTTGGGATGAATTTGTAGATGCGGCAAAATCCCTAACCCTTGATTCAGCCGGCAGAGATGCACATGATGCCGGGTTTGATCGGGACAATGTGGTACAATGGGGTATCCGTTTTTATAATGCGACATGGATGCTAGAACCTTGGGCACTTGCCAATGGTGGTGGTTGGTTTGCTCCCGGTAGCCCCAATGATGTGATTATTGCGGAAGCACCTTCGGCTGAAGCAATGCAAATGATTGCTGATCTGTATCTGGTGCATGGTGTGTCTCCCCAATTTGGTACAAATGTGGGAACGATTGATACATGGTTAGTAGAAGATACCGCAATGGCCATCAATGGTGGTTGGTCAAACGGTGTTTGGTTAGGTGGAGCAAGAGAAAATGAGGGCCTTAATTTCAGCATTGGCGTTTTGCCTAAAATGGCGGAACAAGCAACCTTGGCAACAGCCGGTACCAATGTTACCTTTGCCACAACAGAACATCCGGAAGCAGCAGCCATTTGGTTGAATTGGTACGCGCAGCCGGAAAATGCTTGGAACTTGGTAGAAGCCGGTATCTGGATGCCGAACTTTACAGCGTGGTATTATGATGAAGATTTGATGCGTCGTTGGTCGGATATTGATTATCCCGGACGTACACATAGAAATCACGCACCATTTGAAGATTATTTAGAAGCTGCAATTGAATATTCGCTATCACCGGTGGTACATCCTGCCGCTTGGTATTGGGTAAACAATATGGATGCTTTCTTAGATGTCCTTGGTACAGTGTTAGCTCCGGTTTGGAGTGGTGACCAAACGGCTCAAGAAGCCCTTGACGGTGGCCTTAGTGCTTTAGAAGCAGCCAATCGTGGTCAATAAATAAAGTTTAACATTAATGAGGGGGGGCGCTGCAAAAGAATGGTTTCGTAAAAACATTTCGATTTTGTGGCGTCCCCTATAACATTCACTTAAAATAGGAGGGCTGTATGTAATGAATGCACCGGGTAGGAATTTATTGAAAGTGACGGGGGTTTTATACTGCGTTTTCGCAGGTTTGAGCCTTCTGATAGCCATATTGGGTTTGCTCGGCTCCGGATTTTTGGGTAGCCTACGACCGGAAGGATTTATTCATGTAAGAGCTTTTCATACCCATGTCTTGCCGGAAGGTGCTATGTGGTTTTTTCTTATTATTCTCTTAGGTTTTGGCCTTTACCGTTTGCTATTGGGAATCATAAATATGTTGTTTTGTAATAACCAAAAGAGGGCCGGCTTGCTAAGTCTTTTGGGGAAATTTGATTTATGGTTGGTGATTTTATTAGCTGTGTTTGCCGTATTTTTCATTGACGGCTTTTCTTTTGTTTGGTTTCCTTTGTTGTCATTTATCCCGGCAATTATGTTATTAATCGGTTCGCAGCGCAATGATATCCGTCCCGGAAAGAGCGACAGAGCAGAAGCAAGAGCCGCCAAGGTATTTTTGATTCCGGCGTTTTTAGGATTGACATTTATCACCTATATTCCTCTGATTGCCGTGTTTTTACTTTCATTATTTGAATGGAGAATTCCCGGTGCACCCTCATTTACGGGATTTGGTAATTATATACATTTGTTTACAGAAAATTTCTTTTTTTGGACTTCGATTCGGGTGACTGTTGTGTATGCTTTTTTAACCGTGGCGATTGGAATGGTTTATTCGATGGCGATTGCTTTGTTATTAAACCGAAAAATGCCCGGACGTGCAGTTTTTAGAACCATTTTTTATTTACCTTTTATTATTCCTACGGTGGCCACTTTTTTGGTTTGGCAACTGCTTTATTCTTGGCAAGGTCCAATCAACAGTATCGTAAATATGTTAGGTGGCGGACGGACTCATTTTTTGATGAATGATGCTACGATTATTCCGGCTTTGGCTTTTATTGCTGTTTGGACCAGTGGCAATATTATTGTTATAAAAATGGCCGGTTTGGGCAATGTTCCGCGTGTTTATCAGGAAGCGGCAGAGATTGATGGTGCCAATTCTTGGCATCGTTTCTGGAAGATTACGGTACCTTGTATGACCCCGATTATTTTTTATAATATGCTCATGAGTTTGGTTACGCATATGCAAGTTTTTGTACCGTCTTTAATGATGGCAGCCGGTGGTTCAGCCGGGCGTGGCATCGTTCCGGAATCCTATTTATTTATGACGTTTACCATGTATAGAGAGGGCTTTATGAATAGTTTTATGGGTCGGGCCAGTGCGCTTTCTTTTGTTTTCTTTGTGCTTGTTGGTATCTTTACAGTGATTTTATTCATTACTTCAAAATCCTGGCTCTTTTATGAAGGAGGTGTGCCAAAATGACAATAACAAATGTGCAGGGTAAAATGATTCCCACCCCGGGCAAAGGAATTATTAGAATTTCCGGTTTTTTGTTGATTGCTTTAGCAGCTTTGGCTTTGGTTTTTGGCGTGTTAGGTTTGGCTAGAGTAGATATTACGGGTACTATTTATTTAGAAGCAACAATTTCGGATGCCATGTTGATTCCAGAGGAGATGGAGGAAATGAATCCGGCTACCGGTGATGTGACCAATGTATCATTGTGGACAGCGGAATCTTGGGAAGATTTGCAAACAGCTTTGACAACGGCTCGCATTACTTTGGCTGATGGAGTGGCTTATCAGACGGAAAATGATGCTGTAGCCGATGCATTGCGAAGAGCGATAAATGCTTTGGAGCTGATGGAAGTTCATGCCGATACAGATAGAAACACACTTTTGCCGACCGGGCGAACCATTGATATATACTTTGGTTTTATTGTTATATTTGCTTTATTTCAATTGGTTTTTGGGATTTCCAGTCTAAAACTTTGCAGCAACATCAAAAAAGCTCGTTTGATTGGTTTGCTGGGTGTGATTGGTGTTGGGCTCACTCTGATATTATTCTTTTTCACCGCCAATACCCCAGGATATGACTGGGCTTGGCCGATGTTACTTTGTGTGTTGATTCCGATATTGTGTTTGCTTGGTGCGCATCGCAATGACAGACACAATTCAACCACTGCGATTTTTGGTGTTTTGCTTCTGTTGTCCTTGATTGTTTTGATGCCAATGTGGTGGATTATTCGTTCTTCCTTAATGACGTTACCGGAAGTTGGGACGATGTCTTTTTTGCCGAGCCGTTGGTTATTCTCCAATTATATTTTGGCTTTGCAGGATTTTCATTTTTTCCTTTATTTGCGTAATACTTTAATCATTGCCGTTCCGGCAGTGGTTTTTGGTACAGCGACAGCGGTTCTTTGTGGTTATTCTTTTGCTCGTTTTAGATTCCGTGGCAAGTCGTTTATCTTTGGACTTTGCATTGCCTCTATGTTGCTCCCTCCTATGGTTACTTTGATTCCGATTTTTATTGTTTGGACTAACTTTTTTAATGTGACCAATTCTTTTTGGCCCTTGATTATTCCTTGGCTTTGCGGCGGTGGTGCTTTTAATATCTTCCTGATGCGTCAGTTTATTTTGACCATTCCTCGGGAATTGGATGAGGCAGCTATGATTGACGGTGCCGGGCGTTTGCGGATTTTACTCCAGTTGATTGTGCCATCGATTAAACCGGCGATTATGGTAGTAAGTATCTTTATTTTCATGTTCATTTGGAATGATATTTTGGCTCAAACTGTTTATTTGCCGGATGGTAATATGGCGACGATGGCTTTGGGTTTACGGGTCTTTTCCGGTTCCTTTGGGACAATTTGGAATTTGACTATGGTAGCGGCGGTATTGTCGATTATTCCGGGTCTGTTGATTTATATCTTTGGTCAGAAGTATTTGATTGAGGGGATTGTGATGACGGGAATGAAGAACTAAAATATTTTTTGCTTTCAAAAGCAAAAACTTTGACGAAACTCCTATTTTTTGCTAAAATAAGTAAAAAAATAGGAGGGTATCTATGCGACGGTTGTTTTAAGGGATGTTTTAGATAGAAATGAATCGGCAAATGGGGTTGTTCTCAATAAGCTGGTTTGTTTTTTGTGTTCAAATATTGGAAGTATGAATTCTCCAAACAATATTGGAAAGGAAAATATGTATATTCGAAAAACAACAAAGAACGATTTACCTGTAGTGAATGACATATATAAGCAGGCACGGGATTTTATGTGCCTCAATGGCAATCCGACCCAATGGACTTGTGGATATCCGCAGCCGGAGCTGTTGGAGTTTGATATCAAAAAAGGCAGTAGTTATGTATGTGTAGAAAAAGAAAAGATACAGGGTGTATTTTATTTTGCTGTTGTGCAAGACCCTACTTATGCTGTGATTGATGGAGCTTGGTTGCATGATGCGCCTTATGGAGTAGTGCATAGGATTGCCGTGGCGTCAGGTTCAAAGGGTGTAGGCGCGTTTTGTTTAAATTGGTGTTTGGCGCAATGCGGAAATGTAAGGATTGATACCCATGTAGACAATGTACCAATGTTAAACTTGCTTAAAAAACTGGGATTTATAAAATGTGGAATTATTTGGGTTTTGAACGGGAAAGAAGAGCGTATCGCTTTTCAGAAATGTAAAAAGCGATAAAGGACATTTGAAAGTATGAAGGAGCTGGAACTTGGATTTTAATATTTTAACTTATTTGGATTGGCGAGGAGATCTGACCTTTGCTGAGCGCGCATTTAATGATGTGGACAATGTGATTCTTTGTGATTTGGCCTATATTGATTTTATAGGTATTATTCCTGATATTAGTGCGGGAGATTCTGCAAGTATTACCATTTGTGCTGCTTATGAAAAAATGAAATCAAGCGGCAAAGAGATTACGGTAACAAAAGGGAAGCACTTTGCGGAAGCCTATACAGCATTTTTAGAAAAACTGGCAGAGTCTGAGCGGTTTGCCCATATAAAATTATCAAATTTTGTGGATATCCATGATGAAACACGGCAAATGCAATTTGCGGCAATGTGTATGGACTTGGAGGATGGTACAAATTACATTGCTTTTCGTGGTACGGATCAAACCATTGTCGGTTGGCGCGAGGATTTTTCCATGTCTTTTCAAATAACCCAGGCACAGTTAGAAGCGGTGCGTTATTTGGAGCAGGTGATGGAGCCGGACAAGAAATATCGCATCGGGGGGCATTCTAAGGGTGGCAACTTGGCAGTTTATGCTGCAATGAAATGTTCGGATTCCCTGAAAGATCAGATGATTACGATTCATAGCAATGATGGCATTGGATTGAGCAAGGAAATTTTGATAGAAGAAAAATATGCACAGATTAGAGATAAAATACAGCTGATTGTACCGGAGTTTTGTGTGATTGGTATGATTTATGAAAACGGTCTAAAGAAAAAAATCGTAAAAAGTGATGCCCATGGTGTGCTTCAACATGCGGCTATGAGCTGGCAAGTAAAAAGAGACGATTTTCTTACGGTAGATGCGTTACATCCTGACAGTGGGGTTATCCATGGAATTATTACAGAATGGTTGGAAGAGATGGATATGATAGAGCGCAAGATACTAATGGGGCATTTTTTTGATGCTTTGAGTGCCGGTGGTGCAAAAAGTTTGTTTGATATACCCAAAGGTGGTATTGGTAGCTTTGGGTCTGTGTTGATATCATTGGCACGGTCAAACAAAGAAGCAAAGGCAATTTCGGATAAATCGGCAAAAGCTGTTCGAAAGGCAATTAAAGAGCGGGTACAAAAAAAATATTTTGATGCAGTCAGGATAAATCACAAGACAAAGAAAGAAGAGTAAAAATCAGGGTTTTTTACGTTGCTTTCATTTTGACAGAATGTCATATTTAGTGATAGAATACCTATATTGTCTTGCCTTAAAATATAAACACTGTATGAAGAAAGGAAGTCACATGGAACGAGCGAAAACCTACAACCCAAAAGAAATTGAACAAAAAATTTACGATAGATGGTTAGAAAAAAAATATTTCCATGCAAAAGTAGACCATTCCCGTCAACCATTTACCACTGTTATGCCTCCGCCGAATATCACAGGCAGATTGCATCTGGGTCATGCCATGGACAACACCATGCAAGATATTTTGATTCGTTACAAGCGTATGCTTGGTTTTAATGCTTTGTGGATTCCCGGCACCGATCATGCGGCGATTTCTACGGAAGTCAAGATTATAGATCAGTTAAAGTCTGAGGGTATCAACAAGGAAGAGTTAGGTCGTGCGGGTTTTTTAAAGCGTGCATGGCAGTGGAAAGAGGAGTATGCAGGAGCCATTCAAGAACAATTGAAAAAATTGGGTATTTCCTGTGATTGGGATAGGGAGCGTTTTACCATGGATGCAGGTTGTTCTGCAGCGGTGGAAGAAGTATTTATCCATTTGTATCAGAAAGACTATATTTATAAAGGTTCCCGTATCATTAACTGGTGTCCAAAGTGCATGACCTCTCTTTCGGATGCTGAAGTTGAGCATACAGAAAAAGAAGGAAACTTTTATCATATTAAATATCCGATTGTAGGGAGTGCTGCATTTTTAGAGATTGCTACAACCAGGCCGGAAACGATGTTAGGTGATACGGCCATTGCAGTTCATCCGGAGGATAAACGGTTTTGCCATTTCATTGGCAAAAAAGCTTTGTTGCCTTTGATGAACCGTGAGATTCCGATTGTGGCTGATACTTACGTAGACAAGGAGCTTGGTACAGGCGCAGTGAAGATTACACCGGCTCATGACCCCAATGATTTTGAGTTAGGGCAGCGTCATAATTTGCCTGAGATCAATGTGATGCATGATGATGGTTCCATCAATGAGCAGGGTGGTAAGTATGCAGGTTTGGATCGTTACGTAGCACGAAAAGCCATTATTGCGGATTTAGAGAGTTTAGGTTTGTTGGCTCAAATCAAACCCCACGTGTACAATATTGGTACCCATGACCGCTGCAACGTTGTTGTAGAGCCCATGGTCAAGCAGCAATGGTTTGTAAAGATGGAAGAAATGGCAAAACCTGCCATAGAGGCCTTGCAAACAGGGCGATTGAAATTTGTACCGGAGCGTTTTGATAAGATATATTTACATTGGTTGGAAAATATTCGGGATTGGTGTATTTCTCGTCAGATTTGGTGGGGGCATCGCATTCCTGCTTATTATTGTGAGGACTGCGGGCATTTGATGGTAGCAAAAGAAAAGCCAACACACTGTACGGAGTGTCATAGTCAAAACATCACGCAAGATGAAGATACTTTGGATACTTGGTTTAGTTCTGCTCTGTGGCCATTTTCTACTTTGGGTTGGCCGGAAAAAACAGAAGATTTAAAATATTTTTATCCGACGGATGTATTGGTAACAGGATACGACATTATTTTCTTTTGGGTGATTCGTATGGTCTTTTCAGGTCTGGAACAAACAGGACAGGAGCCGTTTCATACGGTATTGATTCATGGTTTGGTACGTGATGATCAGGGGCGTAAGATGGCCAAGTCTTTGGGCAATGGCATTGATCCTTTGGAGGTGATTGACCAATATGGTGCAGATGCGTTGCGTTTGATGCTGGTGACAGGCAATTCACCGGGTCATGACATGCGTTTTATCGAGAAAAAGGTTGAGGCAAGCCGCAATTTTGCCAATAAAGTTTGGAATGCTTCTCGTTTTATTCAGATGAACTTGCAAAGTGTTTTGTTGACGGAGCCGGCCTTTACAGAATTGACGGTTGCTGATAAGTGGATTCTTTCTAAAGTTAATACCTTGGCGAAAGAAATGAAGTCCAACATGGATAAATTTGAACTGGGTATTGCGGTGCAAAAGGTATATGATTTTATTTGGGATGAATTTTGTGATTGGTATATTGAAATTGCCAAAAAACGTATTTATCAAAAGCAAGAAAATCCGCAAGCGGCCAACTGTGCCTTGTGGATCTTAAAACGAGTACTGGGTGATGCTTTGAAAATGCTCCATCCTTTTATGCCTTTTATTACCGAGGAAATTTACTTAGGATTGGTTCCGGAAGAAGCCTCTTTGATGATGTCCGATTGGCCATTATATCAAAAAGAATGGGACTTTTCACAGGATGAGCGTATTTTAGAGCAAGTCAAAGAAATGGTGCGGGGTATTCGTAATATCCGCACGGAGATGAACGTTGAAAATAGCCGTAAGACCAAGGTATATATTGTTACTTCTGATGCATGTTTGGCCAAGCAGGTTGCGCTGATGAAAGAATCCGTTTTGTCTTTGATGTTTGCCACGGATATTTCAGTGAGCAGTGAGAAACCACAGATATCCGAGGATGCCATTTCGATTGTTACATCAAAGGCAGTGGTATATTTACCATTGGAGGATTTGATTGATTTCAAGCAAGAAAGAGAGCGCTTGGAAAAGGAAGAGGAAAAACTGAGCAAAGAAATACTGCGTGCCGAGGGTATGTTGGCAAATGAGAGATTTGTGAGTAAAGCACCACCTGCTAAGATTGCGGCGGAAAAGGAAAAACTTGCGAAATATAGCGAGATGCTTTGTCAAGTACGGGCGCGTATGCATAGTTTGCGTTGATTTATGGGGAATAAGGAAAGTTAAGATTATTATGATTGAGAAAAAAAATGAGAATAAAGGTAGATTAGAGCCGATTTATCATATTATGAATCGGTTCTCTCTACTCTTTACGGCGCTTTTGGCATGCGTTTTAAATTTTGCGATTGAGGGATTATCACGGCATTCCTTTTTGGCAGCGGGCGCATATTTGTTAAGGGTACCGTTGGTGTTTTTGTTAAATGCCTGCTATATTTTTGCAACATTGCTTGTTGCGTATTTATTTAGGCGGCGCATTTTTATTCGGATTTTAATTAGTTTTTTTTGGTTGCTTTTGGGTATGACCAATGGTTATTTGCTGCTCAAACGGGTGACACCATTTAATGCGCAAGATATCCGGGTTTTGTCGGATGCAATTACCTTGTTTGGCAATTATTCCAATACCATGGAAGTGATTATTTTATTTGTTTCTATCATTTTAACGTTGGTTGGGATTGGAGTAATCTATAAACGTGGTGGAAAATACAGAGGGAAGATATATCGGTTTTTTACCGGCATTGTAATTGCCATTGGTTTTATGAGTGTTAGTTTTTTGACAGACGCTGCGGTCAACAATCATTTGGTTTCGGATTATTTTGATAATATTGCATTTGCATACGAAGATTATGGTTTGCCTTACAGTTTTACGGTGAGTATGCTTCATGGGGGTATGGCAACACCTTTGCATTATGGGCAGAAACGGATAGATGCAATTACAGATTATGGTGAGATGAATCAAAGTAAAGCAAGTTTTGCGGGTGAGAAATTGCCTAATATCGTTGTGGTTCAATTAGAATCTTTTTTTGACCCGACGGAAGTGAATTTTTTGCGCTATAGCCGGGATCCCATACCTTATTTGAGAAGTTTATCAAAAGAGTTTACTTCGGGTTATTTTGTGGTACCAACCATCGGAGCGGGCACAGCCAATACAGAGTTTGAAGTATTAACCGGTATGAATATGCATCACTTCGGACCGGGTGAATATCCTTATAAAACCTATGTAAAGGATAAGCCAATCGAAAGTGCGGCGACTGCGTTGGCATCTTTGGGTTATGGTACTTATGCCTTACATAATCATAATGGCAATTTTTATAGTCGTGCAGAAGTGTATAACAATATGGGTTTTGATTATTTTGTGAGTCGTGAAATGATGTATATAACCAAGACTACACCAAATGGTTGGGCGGAAGATGGAGCATTACTTAGGCCAATCATTGCGGCCATGGATAAAACAAAAGAGCAGGATTTTGTGTTTGCGGTAACGGTACAATCTCATGGAGAATATCCTAGTAATAGAATTTATGACAATCCATATATTCGGGTAACAGGTGCCGAAAGTTTGGAAGAACAAAATGCCTGGGAGTATTATATCACCCAAATCAATGCGGTAGATAATTTTGCAAAGCACTTGATTCAGCGGATTGAAGCTAGAAATGAGCCAACAGTGGTGGTTTTTTATGGCGATCACATTCCGACCAGAGGTTTGCATGTGGCAGATGTAAAAAGTCATAGTTTATTTCACACCAATTATGTGATTTGGGATAATATCGGATTAGAAAAAAACAATCAAAATATACATGCCTACCAGTTGATGGCTACGGTTTTTCAAAAGCTGGATATCCAAAGCGGCACGATGTTTAACTTTCATCAAGAAAAACAAGATAGTCCAAATTATTTGGCAGAGTTAGAAATGCTACAATTTGATTTGTTATATGGCAATCAGTATGCTTATCAAACCTATGGTTCTCCTTTATCGGACGGGCATTTACAAATGGGCATTCATGATATTGAAATAGAAAAACTAACACAGAATTTAGATGGTAGCTGGGACATTCATGGTGCAAACTTTACAAAGCACAGTCGTATATTTGTGAATGAGAAACCTCAAAAAACAAATTTTGTAAATACACGACAATTGAATTTGCCGGAAATAGAGTTTGAAAATGGGGATGTTGTTTATGTGGCGCAGGTGGGTTCCGGTAATACCGTTTTTCGGACTTCCACTCGGTATAAATTTCAATTTCGTTGGTTCATAGAGGAGGATGTTCCTTGACTTATCAAGAAGCAGTTATATATATAGTTCAAATACCAAAATTCACAAGCAAAAATGACTTGCATCATACAAGGAAATTACTCAAATATTTAGGTGATCCACAAGATAAGCTCAAAGTGATTCATGTTGCAGGCACCAATGGTAAGGGTTCGGTTTGTACTTATGTAGATGCTTTATTAAGATGTGAGGGCAAGACGGTAGGGCGTTTTACTTCGCCCCATCTGGAAGTCATCAATGAGCGAATGATAATGAACAATCAAATGATTACGGATGTTGTATTTTTGCAAGTTTTTCAAAAAGTTTTGCGGGTTGTTGAACAGTTAAAAGAATTGGGTTATCCCCATCCTACCTTTTTTGAGTTCTTGTTTGCTATGGCGTTGGTAGCTTTTGTAGAAGAAAAGATAGAATACGCTGTTTTGGAAACGGGTATGGGCGGGCGTTTGGATGCAACCAATGTAGTGGAAGCACCTATTATGACGATTATTACTGCTATTGGTTATGATCATATGGAGCATTTGGGTGATACGCTAACGAAAATTGCCGGAGAAAAAGCAGGCATCATTAAACGGGATGTGCCCTTGGTTTATGCGGACACAGCTCCTGCCTCTAATGGAGTGATGGAAAAAAGGGCAAAAGAGTTAAATGCACCTTGTATGCAGGTGTGTAAAAAAATATATGTGATTCAAGATATGCGTGTAGCGGGTATCCGTTTTACCATTATAGATGATGCTTATGAAGCGGATGTGTTGTGGACATTAAAAAATGTTGGCATTTATCAACCCCATAATGCAGTATTGGCAGTGGAAGCCATGCGGGTTTTGTTTCCAAAAGCGGATTTACGGAAATGGCGCACGGTTTTAAGTCAAATTGTTTGGCCCGGTCGTATGGAGCTTCTATTGCCCAATATAATTGTAGATGGTGCCCATAATTTAAGTGCCGTTCAAGGTTTTGTGGATACGGTAAAGAAAGTAAAAGAATATCGGGCATCTCTTCGAAAGGTGCTTGTATTTGCGGTGACAGCAGAGAAAGAGTATAAAAAAATGATTGCTCTTTTATGCAAAGAATTAGACTTTGATGTATTTGTAGTTACGAGATTAAAAGGAACCAGAGGGGTTACAACAGAACAATTGGCAAAAGTTTTTCGTACATTTAGTACGAAACCTGTTATAATCAAACATGATATGGAACAGGCTTTGGTTTATGTTCAGGAAGAAGAAAAAAAATCGTTAACATATTGTTTGGGCTCTTTGTATTTAGTAGGAGAATTAAGATGCTTGACTTTGAAGAAGAATTAAAAAAATTTAAGCCCAGTTTAGAGGTGGAAGACATTGAAGATGCTGTTTATCAGGAGGATTTGTCGGATATGTCAGATCTTCTTCGTGATGTAATGGATAAAAGATAGGGAGTTTATGGTGATTGTAGATGGGTTATGCACAGGAAATCATTAATAAATCCTATGCCTGGTATAATGAGGGTCTTCGGAAAGCGAAAATTCGTGATCTTTCCGGGGCGATTTTAGCTTTGCGGCGAAGCCTCCAGTATCATCGTGAAAATGTTGAGGCTCGCAATTTGCTTGGCTTGGTTTTTTATGGCCGTGGTGAAGTGGCAGAAGCTCTGGTAGAGTGGATTATTAGCAAGAGTTTTCAAAGGCAGGATAATATTGCGGATTATTTCATAAATAAAATTCAAAGAACCTCCAAAGACTTGGAGGTTGTAAATCAAGCCGTGAAAAAGTACAATCAAGCGTTGCTGGTCTGTGAGCAAAATGGAGATGATATGGCGATTATTCAGTTGAAAAAAGCTGTTGCAGACCATCCCAATTTCTTAAGGGCGATGCAGCTATTGGCATTGCTTTATTTGCATACGGAGCAGTATACAAAGGCACGTCAAGTACTGGTAAAGGCACGTAAAATAGATACAACAAATGATACAACATTGCGTTACATTCACGCAATGACGCAAATACGAGGCAGCAAACCACGCCGTTCCAGGCGAAAAAAAGCTACGACGATGGAATATACCCACGGCAATGAAACCATCATTCAACCCCGTCATTCTTTGGCACGAGAGATTAGTAGCCGTGTGATGGTGTGGAATGTATTGATTGGTGTGTTGATTGGTGCGGCTGTTGTTTGGTATTTGGTGGCACCGGCGGTGAATCAGTCGAGAAATGCACAAATCAATCAGCAGATGATAGAGTATGCCCAACGTATTCAGTCTTTAGAGGCGCAAGTCAGTGCGCAAACAAGGGCTTTGGATGAATACAGGCAAACGGAAGCAGCCCAAGAAACAACGTTAGCAGACATTGAAGAAGTTCAGGCAACTTTGGAGGGGTTGATTGCCGTACAAGAGCAGTTTAATTCAGGCAACTTTACCATGGGCCAGCTTGCGGCAAATTTGCTGGAGATAGATAGAACGTTATTGGCTGAGAGCGGGCAGGAAACTTATGATCATTTGAGAACAAATATCTTTCCGCCTGCTGCGCAAAATGCCTATGCTTTGGGGATGGAATCCTTTGCGGTTGCCAATTGGTCAGGTGCCATTGACCAATTATCTTTGACCGTGCGAATTGATGAGCGTTTTGAGGAGGGTGCTGCCATGCTCCATTTGGCGATTGCCTTGGAAAGCAGTGGAAATACAGAAGATGCGGTACCTTATTTTCATCGTATCATTGAACTCTTTCCGGATACGGAGCTGGCAGAAGAGGCACGCAGTCATTTAGAAGAGGTGGAAGCATAAAAAAATCGATAAAATAAAATTTTACATAGATTTAACAGAAGCATTCCTTTCATTTAACATTACTTTGCTAAGATGTCTTTATAAAAATAATAAATAAACATGTAAAGACGAGGAGATAGTGTAATGAAGATGAAAAAGTTAACGGCTGTGTTGGCATTGGTTGTGTTAGGTGCTTTGGTTTCGGTAGGTTGTGGCAACAATGTGAAAAGTGATTTTGATGAAACGATGTTTATTTCAGTGATATCTCGTGAGGAGGGTTCGGGAACCCGTGGTGCTTTTGTTGAGATTACCGGGATTTTAGAAGATGATATGGATCGAACCACCCTTGAGGCGGTAATTGCAAATGGTACTTCTATTGTTATGACACATGTCGCCGAAGATGTATATGCGATTGGTTATATTTCAATCGGTGCTTTAAATGATACGATTAAAGCGGTAAATATCAATGGTGTTGCAGCAACAGAAGCAAATACGAAAGCGGGAGATTATTTGATTTCTCGCCCTTTTCATATTGTTTCCCAAGCGGCAGGCAATGAAGCCGCAATAGATTTTAAAAACTTTATTATGAGTGCAGAGGGGCAAGAAGTGGTTACGGATGCTGGTTTGGTAGCCGTCCCCAATTTGCCGCATTTTGAGAGCACAAATCCTTCAGGCCGTGTTGTGGTAGGTGGTTCGACTTCAGTTGCTCCGGTAATGGAAAGACTGGCGGAGGCTTATTATGAACAAAATCCCGGAGTGATGATTGAGATTCAGTCAGCCGGCTCTTCGGCCGGGATGACCGGTGTGTTAGATGGCAATTTTGATATTGGTATGGCTTCTAGGGATTTGAGTCAATCTGAATTAGATAGTGGTTTGGTACCAACGGTTATGGCTTTAGATGGTATTGCTGTAATTGTGCATCCGGATAATCCAATTACAAATCTTACTTTGGAGCAAGTGGATGCCATTTTTACAGGTGAGGCAATTACTTGGGATGAGGTGTTGCATCAATGATGAAAAGAAAAGCGTGGACCGAAAAATGTATGCAGGTTGTGTTTTTGGTTGCCGCTTGCACTTCGGTGTTGGCGGTTGCGCTCATTTGCGCATTTCTTTTTGTGAACGGAATCCCTGCGATGGCTGAGGTTGGTATCTTTCGATTTTTGGCCGGTGAGACTTGGAATCCGGGCAATGATATTTATGGTGTATTGCCCATGATTTTAGGTAGTATTTATATCACTGCCGGGGCGATTATCATTGGAGTGCCTATTGGTATCCTAACGGCTGTTTTTATGGCGAAATATTGTCCCAAAAAAATTTACAAACCCCTAAAGGCAGCAACAGAGTTACTGGCAGGTATACCATCCGTTGTATACGGCTTTTTTGGTTTGGTGATTTTGGTGCCTTTTATTCGTGATATTGCGCGTGCTATGCATTGGGGCAATTCGGGCAGTACGATTTTGACGGCATCTATTTTGTTGGGTATTATGATTTTGCCTACGATTATCGGGGTGACAGAATCGGCAATCAGAGCGGTTCCCGCCCATTATTATGAGGGTGCTTTGGCTTTGGGTGCCACCCATGAACGTAGTATTTTTTTGGTGGTGATACCGGCGGCAAAGTCGGGTGTAATTGCCGGTATTGTTTTAGGGATTGGCCGGGCGATTGGGGAAACCATGGCAGTTATTATGGTGGCCGGAAATCAAGCCAGAATACCAAATAGTATTTTCCAAGGGGTACGTACTTTGACAGCTAATATTGTTTTGGAAATGAGTTATGCTACGGATCTTCATAGGGAAGTTTTGATTGCGACCGGTGTGGTTTTGTTTGTTTATATCTTAATTATAAATGTTGCGGTAACATTGCTAAAAAGGAGATCAGAGCATGAATAATCAAACGACCTATGGCCAAAAATGGAAAGACTATCTTAAACATCCCGGCTCTTTTCTGCTCATGCTTCTAGTGGTTTTAGCAGCAATTGTTACGTTTGCGGTCTTGTTATTTTTAATTGTGTATATTTTAGTAAATGGAATCCCTCATTTGCGCCTTTCTCTGTTTGCTTGGCATTATACAGCAGACAATGTTTCAATGATGCCGGCGTTGATTAATACGTTGACCATGACCGGCTTATCCTTGCTGATTGCGGTGCCAATCGGTGTTTCTTCTGCCATTTTTTTGGTGGAATATGCCTCCAGAAACAATAAATTCATGGGTGCCATCCGATTGACGACAGAAACCTTAGCTGGTATTCCCTCGATTGTTTATGGTTTGTTTGGTTTACTTTTTTTTGTGAATACTTTAGGTTGGGGTCTTTCTATATTGGCGGGTGCTTTTACCCTTTCCATTATGATTTTACCTTTGGTTATGCGAACGACGGAAGAAGCTTTAAAAGCGATACCGGATACTTACCGTGAGGGTAGTTTTGGTCTGGGAGCCGGAAAACTTAGAACGGTGTTTCGAGTCGTGTTACCCTCGGCCATGCCGGGGATTTTTGCCGGTATTATTTTAGCAACCGGCAGAATCATGGGGGAAACGGCGGCTTTGATATTTACGGCCGGAACAGCAACCAATATTCCGGATTCGGTGATGGGCTCCGGGCGGACGTTGGCGGTACATATGTTTAATTTGGCCAATGAAGGTTTGCATATGCCACAAGCCTATGCCACAGCGGTGGTATTGTTGGTATTGGTGGTTGGGATTAATACTTTGTCCGGTTTTGTCGCAAAAAGGTTTTCGAAAAAATAAAGGATAGAGAGGTCGAATTGAGATGAGTAAAATTAGCGTAAGGAATGTTAATTTGTTTTATGAAAGTTTTCAAGCTTTAAAAGATGTAAACTTGGAGATTGAAGCCAATAAAATAACTGCTTTTATCGGTCCCAGCGGATGTGGAAAGTCAACCTTGATTAAATCCATGAATCGCATGAATGATTTGATAGTCGGTTGTCGGATTGAGGGCGAAATATTGCTGGATGGTGAAAATATTTTCCAGGGTATGGATGTCAATATGTTACGTAAAAAAGTTGGGATGGTTTTTCAAAAACCCAATCCTTTCCCGATGAGTATTTATGATAATGTTGCCTTTGGTCCACGAACCCATGGAATTCGTTCCAAAGCAAAATTAGATGATATTGTGGAGAAATCGTTAAAAAATGCGGCGATTTGGAATGAAACCAAAGACCGTTTGAAAAAAAGTGCCTTAGGTATGTCCGGTGGACAGCAACAACGTTTATGTATCGCAAGAGCTTTGGCGGTAGAGCCGGAAGTACTTTTGATGGATGAGCCCACTTCGGCTTTGGATCCCATTTCAACTTCTAAAATTGAGGAGCTTGTCATGGAGCTAAAAAAAGATTATACTATTGTAATAGTAACCCATAATATGCAACAGGCGGTGCGTATTTCTGATAATACGGCATTCTTCCTATTAGGAGAGATGATTGAGTACAATGAAACAGAAAAAGTATTTTCGATTCCGTTAGATAAGCGAACAGAAGACTATATTACAGGAAGGTTTGGTTGATATGCGAAGTAGATTTGATTCACAACTTGAAACATTGGAAAAGTTACTGACCAAAATGGGTGCCCTATGCGAAGCGGCCATTTCAAAAGCGACAAAAGCCATTCAAGATGGTGATATGGCATTGGCCAAGGAGCTGATGGATTCAGATGATGCCATTGACAATATGGAAAAAAATATCGAACGATTGTGTTTGAAAATCTTGTTGCAACAACAACCTGTTGCTAGAGATTTGCGCCGTATTTCCGCTGCTTTGAAGATGATTACAGACATGGAACGGATTGGCGATCAGACCTGTGATATTGGTGAGATTGTACTTTCTTCCAGAGATTATAGCCCGAGGGATAGTGAAAAATTAGGACAGATGGCAGTGGCTGTTAGTGCTATGGTTCATGATAGCGTTTCTGCTTTTGTGGATAAAAATTTAGAATTGGCCAGAAAAGTTATGTTGGCTGACGAACATGTGGATCAATTATTTGATGAGATTCGCAGTGATTTGGCAGCGGAGTTAAAGTCTGAGGGCGGTGGCGGCACTGTGATTTTAGATTTGATTATGGTAAGCAAATATCTGGAGCGTATTGGTGACCACGCCACCAATATTGCAGAGTGGGTTGAGTTTTCTATTACCGGTGTTCACAAAAGTCACATAGAAGAGCGTAGTGAGGATTTGGATTTGGATATTGATATAGACGATTGAGTGCAGACGTGATTTGCTTGGTTTTAAGGAGGAAAAGTAGATGATATATTGCGTTGAGGACGATGCAAATATCCGTGAATTGATTGTATATACCTTAGAAACAACCGGGCTAAAGGCCAAAGGGTTTTCCGATGGTTCGACATTTTTACAGGCTCTGGAGCAGCAAACTCCGGAGCTTGTTTTGCTTGATATTATGTTGCCCGGTATGGATGGTATGGTTTTATTAAAACGCATCAAAGAACAGCCAAAGACTAAACATATTCCTGTGATTATGGTGACGGCGAAGAGTAGTGAGTTTGATAAAGTGATGGGGTTAGATAGTGGTGCAGATGACTATATTGCCAAGCCTTTTGGCATGATGGAGTTGGTTTCACGGATTAAGGCTGTCCTTCGTCGCAGTCAAAAAAAAGAGGTTTGTAGTGCTTATGAAATTGGGCAAGTAGCTTTAAATATACCCAAGCATGAAGTGATGGTAGCGGACCGTTTTATTGGCTTAACATTAAAAGAATTTGATTTATTGGAAAAGTTGATGTGCAATCAAGGTATTGTTTTGACTAGAGAGCAATTGTTGGGTGATATTTGGGGCTATGATTTTGATGGAGAGACCAGAACGGTAGATGTACACATTCGGACGCTGCGGCAAAAGTTAGGCGAAGAGGGCGATATCATTGAAACCATTCGTGGGGTCGGGTATCGTGTTGGAGGGAAGCATGCAGGCTAAAATTCAAAAGAGTATGACCTTGACTTTTTTAATTGTTCTTTTGTTTTCTTATGTCCTTATTTCTATTTTGATTTACAATCAAAACCTTTCTTTTTTAAAAAGCAATGTACAGCAAGAGGCAGAGTTGATCGCTTTTGCCATCAATGAAACGGAGTTTGGTGAAGATTTTTTTGAAAAACCGACAGAAGCAGCAAGGGTCATTAAGGGCTTGGATGCTGTGAGCTTAGATACACGAATTACATATATCCTGCGTGGTGGTGAAATTATTTATGATTCTTTGGGTGTGAATCCCGGTTGGCAGGGTGCACCACTTTTCAGTGCTGCTTATGGAACGCGCCAAGATAGAGCAGAGGTTATGGATGCTTGGGAAACAGGCAGCGGGGAGGCTATTCGTTCTTCGGAAACCACCAATCAGAGAATGTATTACTATGCGATTTTATTGGAAAATGGTTCTGTGCTGCGGGTAGCACGCGGCATGGACAATTTAGCGTTGATTGCGCTTCGTATTTTACCTTACATTGTTGGTTTATTTGTGATTATGATGCTTGTGGTTTGGTTTTTGGCCAGATGGCAGACGGCTCGTTTCGTCCGGCCCATTATTGATTTGAATTTAGAAAATCCTTTGGAGAACCAAAGTTATGCGGAATTGCAACCGTTATTAGAAGCCATTGAGGAGAAAAATAGGGCACAGGATTTGATTACTGAAATGCGAAAAGAATTTTCTGCCAATGTTTCACATGAATTAAAAACGCCTTTGACTTCCATTTCAGGATATGCAGAAATTATGATGAACGATATGGTGAAGCATAAGGATATGCCAAAGTTTTCCGCGCGTATTTATAAGGAGGCAAAACGCTTGCTTTCTCTGGTGGATGATATCATCAAATTGTCCCGTTTGGATGAGGGGAAAATTGAAGCGGAAAAAGAAAGCTTAGACCTTTATGATTTGAGCCGGGAGATAATCAGTCGCTTGGCACTTCAAGCTGAGACAAAAAAGGTACGGATTATTTTGACGGGAGAGCCGGTAGAGTATTATGGGATTCGTCAGTTGTTGGATGAAATGATTTACAATCTTTGCGAAAATGCGATTAAGTATAATCAGCAGCGAGGACGGGTTTATGTTTGGGTTGGCAAGACATTGGAGGGTATAAAAATAAGCGTAAGTGATACGGGGATTGGCATTTCTGAAACGGAGTACGAGCGAATTTTTGAGCGCTTTTATCGTGTGGATAAAAGCCATTCGAAAGAAAGCGGCGGTACAGGCCTTGGCCTATCTATTGTAAAGCATGTGGCACATTTGCATAACGCTAAAATATCTGTAGACAGCACATTGGGACACGGAACAAAGATTGAAATTCGCTTTTAAGTCTGTTATATTTGTGATATAATTTTAGCGAGTTATTCATTACATTGATAAAAATGCGGAGGTTCTAATTTATGAAGATTACATTGGAGCGGTATCATGGATTGGGCAATGATTATTTGGTGTTTGACCCAAATAAAAACGAAATCAAATTAAATGCAAAAAATGTTGCCATGCTTTGTAACCGTCATATGGGTTTGGGTTCGGATGGTGTTTTGGAGGGCCCTTTTATTGGTGAAAGTGATATGTTTTTGAAAATCTGGAATCCGGATGGTAGTATTGCTGAGAAAAGTGGCAATGGTGTGAGCATTTTCGCTAAATATTTAAAGGACAAGGGTTATGTACAAAAAAAGAGTTATACTTTGCAGACAGATGGTGGTCCTGTAGAGATTACTTATTTAAGTGACGATGGCAATCGTTTGCGTGTTTCCATGGGTAGGATTTCTTTTTGGAGTGATGAAATTCCTGTTGCCGGCGAACGACGTTTGGTGATAAATGAGGATATGGTTTTTGGTAAAACGATGTATCCGGTTACCTGCGTTTCTGTGGGCAATCCCCATTGTGTTATCCCGATGCATGAGATATCGGAAGAGTTGGTTTGTCGGATTGGTGAGATTGCAGAGGGAGCGAGATACTTCCCGGGGCATGTGAATACAGAGATTATGAAAACCATTGATTTTACCAACATTGCCATTGAAACTTACGAGCGGGGTGCGGGTTATACGATGGCTACCGGTACGGGAGCTTGTGCGGCGGCGGCGGTATCTTATCGTTTGGGCTTAACGGGCAATAAGGTGATTGTACAGATGCCGGGTGGTAACTTACAGATTGAAATAGATGATGATTGGAATGTTTATATGACAGGAGATGTATTTTATATTGCTCGTGTTGTCCTTAGTAGTGAGTTTACAGAAAAGTTGAAGGTGGAAAATTGTTGATAAAAATCGATTTCAATAGTGATGAAGCAATTTATATGCAGGTACGCAACCAAATTATTTTTGGTATTGCGACAGCGAGCTTTCAAGAGGGGGATTCCCTCCCCTCGGTACGGCGCATGGCTGATGATATCGGTATCAATATGCACACGGTGAATAAAGCGTATGCGCTTCTGCGCAGTGAGGGTTTTATTCAGCTAGACAGACGAAGAGGTGCGGTGGTTGCGATAGATATAGACAAGATGAAAGCCATGCAAGCGTTGCGTCATAACTTGCGGATACTGTTGGCGATGGGGAGTTGTAAAAATATTTCCCGGGTTGAGATTCATGAGTTGGTAGATGAAATTATTGACGAATACGAATAATAAAATGGTTAGCAGGAAACGGTATATTCGTTTCCTGTCAGTTTAATTTGGAGGAAGTGATGCAGAATAATTATACAAAGCAAGCCCAAAAGGCGATGAAGTATGCAGGTGTTGTATCAAAGCAATATAATCATCCTTATATTGGTACGGAGCATTTGCTGTTGGGTTTACGTGATGAATTTACCGGGGTGGCAGGTCAGGTTTTGGCCGCACACAATATTCATGCGGATAAAATATTACAGTTGATGGATGAGTTGATTTCGCCCACATCTGATGTGGCGATGTTGGAAAAAGAGCAAACAAATAGTCCTCGTTTAAATTATATTTATGACAATGCATCCAAGGAGGCGGCTCGTTTAAAGATGTCTCAGATTGGTACGGAGCATTTATTACTGGCGATTATTCGTGATGTAGATTGTGTGGCGGCGAAGATACTACTTACGTTAAATGCCAATTTGCAAAAGGTGATGCAGGATATTTTAGTTACGCTGGGTGTAGACCCTAAAAGTTACCAAGAAGAGATGACGGAAGATGAAAGTGGCGGAAAGCCAAGTGCGATAGATAAGTATTGTACAAATCTTTGTGAGTTGGCCTTGGAGGGTAAGTTGGAACATATCATTGGCCGTGAGGAAGAGATGACACGGATGATGCAGATTTTAAGTCGTAAGACAAAGAACAATCCTTGTATGGTAGGTGAACCCGGCGTGGGTAAAACGGCGATTATTGAGGGTTTGGCTTCACGTTTAGCTTTGGGTTTGGTGCCTGAAATTATGAAAGGCAAAAAAATCTATGCCCTTGACTTGCCGGGTTTAATTGCCGGTTCAAAATATCGTGGCGAGTTTGAAGAGCGAATGAAAAATTTAATCACAGAAGTACAGGATTGTGACAATGTTATTTTGTTTTTAGATGAAATCCATACGATGATTGGAGCCGGCGGAGCGGAGGGTGCCATTGATGCTTCCAGTATTCTAAAACCTGCTTTGGCACGTGGTGAGATGCAGTTGATTGGAGCGACTACGATTGCGGAATATCGCAAATATATTGAGAAAGATGCGGCTCTGGAGCGGCGTTTTCAACCGGTATCTGTAGAGGAGCCAAGCAAAGAACAGTGTTTGGAAATTTTACGTGGTTTAAAGGATTCCTATGAAAATCATCATATGGTAGATATTTCGGAGGATACTTTGATTGAGGCAGTTGCGTTGTCCGAGCGTTATATTAATGATCGTAACTTGCCGGATAAGGCTATTGATGTATTGGATGAGGCTTGTTCCAAAGTGCGTATCAGCGGTTATAAAATGCCGGAAAATTTGCTACGATTAAGAGATAGATATAAAGAGGTGCGTGAAGAAAAAGAAAAGAGCATTCACCAGGGTGATTTTGTCCAAGCTTCTTCTTTGCAAAAAGAGCAGGAAGATGTGGCAAAGCAGTTAGAAGAGATACAGAGGCGTTTTGAGAAAAAAACAGCAAAAAAAAGACCCACGGTACAGCCGGAAGATATTGCCACAGTGGTATCGGTTTGGACAAAGATTCCTTTGAAGAGTTTGACAGAAACAGATGCAAAGCGTTTGCAGAATTTAGAAAAAACCTTGCACAAGCGAGTGATTGCGCAAGAGGAGGCGGTTGGTGCCGTGTCACGGGCGGTTAAGCGTGGGCGCATTGGCTTAAAAGCACCGGGGCGTCCTGTTGGTTCATTTTTGTTTTTGGGGCCGACGGGTGTTGGAAAAACGGAATTGGCAAAGGCTTTAGCGGTTGCTTTATTTGGCAATGAACAAGCCATGATTCGGGTGGATATGTCGGAGTATATGGAAAAACATTCGGTTTCTAAGATGATAGGTTCCCCGCCGGGATATGTGGGGTTTGATGAGGGGGGGCAATTAAGTGACCGGGTTCGGACACATCCCTATTCTGTGATTTTATTTGATGAGATTGAAAAGGCGCATCCGGATGTATTTAATGTGTTGTTGCAGGTGCTGGACGATGGTCATATTACCGACTCGAAGGGTCGCAAAGTAGACTTTAGCAATGCGGTCATTATCATGACAAGCAATGCAGGTGCCAAATCCATTGTGGATCCAAAAAAATTAGGATTTGCAACAAAGGACAATCCAAAGGATAATTATAAACGAATGAAGCAAAATGTGATGGACGAAGTCAAGCAGATTTTCCGTCCGGAGTTTTTAAATCGTATTGATGAAATTATTGTATTCCATTCTTTGGATGCTACGCATATGAAGCAGATTGTGACTTTGATGTGCAAAGAGTTTTCTGCTCGTGTGAAGCAGCAGATGGATATTAAAATCACAGTTCGTGATTCCTTTAAAAAGTATATTGTCAGCAAGGGTACCGATTTGCGATATGGGGCCAGACCGTTACGTCGTGCGATGCAAACGGAGTTAGAGGATAAATTGGCTGAGGCTGTGCTAAGTGGTGAGGTTAAACGTGGTGATACGGTAGAAGTTGGTTTGCGAAATCAGTTGATTCAGTTTTTTATATAGTTGAATAGGAGGAGACAAAGAAATGTCAATGAATAAAGAGTTGTTACACTTGGAGTCAGATGGAACCCTTAGTTTTGGTGATTATACATTGAAGAAAAAAACAAAATTAGAAAATTTTGAATTTGAGGGTGATATCTATAAGGTAAAAACATTTTCAGAGATTACCAAATTAGAAAAAAATGGTATGTTTGTATATGAGTCAGTACCGGGTAGTACCGTTCGCAATTACAAAGCGACAGCAGAGGAAGAAAGTTTTCTGGTATCCTCTTATGAAGATGTGCAATTTACTTTGGAGTTGGAGGCAGACCAGGAATATGAAGTTTTCATTGATGCAGTATCCGCAGGTACTATGATGACCAATCTAAGTGGTAAGCTTAGTGTTAGTGTGGAGTTGGATGTCGGGGAAGAATCACATGTACGGGTGGTGAAAGTCTAGTGTGATTTCAAGGGCTATAAAATGATGTTGGTGGAAAAGGAGAAGTATGCCAAAAGGGAAAAAAACCATATATTTCTGTCAAGAATGTGGACACGAGGAAAGCAAGTGGCTGGGGCAGTGCCCTATGTGCAAGGAGTGGAATACGTTCGTAGAAGAAAAGGTTACAAAGGCAAGTGGTATTACAACGACAAAAGCCATGAAAGAAACGGTGGTATTGCCTTTATCTGAAATAGAGATCAACGATCATAATCGTACTTCTACTTCCATGGTGGAGTTTGACCGGGTTTTGGGAGGCGGTATCGTTCCTGGTTCATTGGTGTTGGTAGGCGGTGATCCCGGTATCGGAAAGTCTACATTATTGTTGCAGATGTGTCATCGTCTCATTCAAATACCCGGGCAGCAGACGTTATATATTTCCGGAGAGGAATCTTTGGCCCAAATCAAACTACGTGCCAATCGCATTGGTGATTTTAATGATGATTTGCTTTTATTGTGTGAAACCAATTTAGAAATAATCAAAGAAGTGATGGAGCGGAAAAAACCAAGGTTTGTAGTGATTGACTCTATTCAAACTATGTACAGTGAGGACGTTTCTTCGGCACCCGGTAGTGTGTCCCAAGTGCGAGAGTCTACCAATATTTTTATGCATTTGGCAAAGGGTCTGGGTATTACTATATTTTTGGTTGGTCATGTGACCAAAGAGGGTGTGGTTGCGGGTCCTCGTGTGTTGGAGCATATGGTGGATACGGTTTTGTATTTTGAGGGTGACAGACATGCCGCCTATCGGATTTTGCGTGGTGTTAAAAATAGATTTGGTCCAAATGAAATTGGCGTTTTTGAAATGGGTCAAAGTGGTTTGGCGGAGGTGGAAAACCCTTCTGAATATATGTTAAGTGGTAAGCCGCAAAATGCATCGGGTTCAGTCGTAACCTGTTCATTGGAGGGAACTAGGCCTTTGCTGTTGGAAATACAGGCATTGACGAGTCAGACTAACTTTGGTATGCCCAGACGAACAGCAGCAGGTACAGATTACAATCGGGTCAATCTTTTGATGGCAGTTTTGGAAAAGCGCATCGGTATTCCTTTGTCGGGTTATGATGCTTACGTAAATATTGCCGGTGGTATGCGCATCAATGAACCTGCGATTGATTTAGCCATTGTGATGGCGTTGATTTCTAGCTATAAAAATGCGGCTATTGATGAGAGGTTACTTGTGTTTGGGGAAGTTGGTTTAAGTGGTGAGATTCGAGCGGTGAGTCGTCCGGAACAACGTGTGATTGAGGCGCAAAAATTGGGCTTTGAGACATGCATTGTACCTTGGGTGGCTGTCCGGGCAGTGAAAAATATCAAAGATATTAAAGTGATTGGGGCGAAAACCATAAATGATGCAGTGGCTGCTGTTTTCTAGTGAACATTCCTTTATTATTATTGAATTTTTTCGATAAAAATGATATTATTTATATAATAATCTGAAAAAAACAAAAGTGAGTGGGGGAATGATGTATGAATATAAATCAAAATGCAGAGCTATTGTCTTTGGTTAATGATGCAGCACTTCAATTATTATCTACATCTCCTTCTAATTTTGAGGAAACGATTCAAGCCAATATGGAGCGGATTAGTCAATACTTAAATGTTGATTGTATTTATATTTGGCGTCTTGAAGTGATTGAAAAAAAAGAGCGGTATGCCCGCAAATATAAATGGCTTTCCCCAAAATTTGATCAATCAACCGATACAAAAGATATTGTAGGTGAAGCGATGTCTCGTGCATCTGATTGGGACGATAAATTGTTTCATGCACGGGGTTATTTAGAGGCCTGTCCGGAAGATTTTGATGGTGTTATCAGTGAAAAACTAAAGGCATCTGGGGTGGAAGTTGTTGTATTTTTTCCTATTTATTTGCGGCAAAACTTTTGGGGTTTTGTTGGATTTGAAAATCGTCGTATTCGTAAACTTTTTCAACCCCAAGAAATTGCGGTATTAAAATCGATGAGTCTGCTTTTTGTGAATACGATTGAGCACAATGAAGCCTTGATCCAGTTGGGGCAAAGATTAAAGCAGCAGCAATTGATGTCCAGTATTTCGAGAAGTTTTATTTCAAAAGAATCTATGGACAAGTTGATTTATGTTGCTTTGGCAAAAATCGGCAGTTATTTAAAAGTTGTCCGGATTATCGTAGCTGTTTTTGAAAAAGATACTGCGATTAGTCGCCCCAAATATGTTTGGACAAAAAATCCAAAGTATGCGCCAAAAACAGCACAAAGTGGATTCAGTAGTATTTTGCGGGACTTGTTTCCTCATTATCAAAAAAACAATGAGCGGGTTCACACAATTTACTGTGACAATACCCTTGCCCACGAAGATGAACGCTTTAAAATATTTTACGAAAAAGCTGGTGTGATTTCTTTGATTTGTGCGCCTATTTATGTGGATGGAGAGCTTTGGGGTATCATGAGCATTGAAGAGCATGAGCACCAACGCCACTGGACGGATTCAGATGATTTACTGATTGGAACGGTGGCTATGTCGATTTCCAATGCAGTTGCTCGTGATATTATGGAAAAAGAAAAGGCAAAGGCTTTGGAAGAAGCAACGGCAGCCAGTCGGGCAAAAGGTGATTTTTTATCCAATATGTCCCATGAAATGCGAACGCCTATGAATGCAATCATCGGCATGACGATGGTAGGGAAAACAGCGGTTAGTATTGAAAAGAAAAATGAAGCCTTTGAAAAAATTGAGGGTGCTTCGAAGCATTTGCTAGGGGTGATTAATGATGTATTGGATATGTCTAAGATAGAAGCCAATAAGCTAGAGCTTTCTGATTGTGAATTTAATTTTGAAGAAACCATTCGCAAAGTGATTAATGTGATTAACTTTAGTATTGAGGCAAAGCAACAGCACATTTATATTCAGATTGATCATGCCATACCACATCATTTAATTGGTGACAACCAGCGGTTGGCACAGGTAGTGACAAATCTTCTTTCCAATGCAGTTAAGTTTACACCGGAAGGTGGGACGATTATATTAGCGGCAAAATTATTGGAGGAAAAGGAAGATGTGTGCCATATTGAAATGCGTGTATCGGATACAGGTATTGGTATTAGCCAGGAAAATCAAGAGCGCCTGTTCCGTTCTTTTGAGCAGGCGGAAGCAAGTACGACACGGAAATTTGGTGGTACCGGCTTAGGTTTGGCCATTTCCAAGCGTATTTGTGAGTTGATGGAAGGCTCCATATCCGTAGAGTCAGAATTAGGGAAAGGTTCTACCTTTACCTGTGAGTTTAAATTGAAAATTGGCAAAACCTATTCCAAAGGTCTTTTGAGTAAGGGTGTGAATTGGGATAATGTCCGTATTTTTGTTGTAGATGATGAGCCTACCATATTAGAGTTTTTCAAATATAACTGTGAGTACTTGGATATTGAATGTCAAGTTGCCGGCAGTGCGGAAGAAGCTTTGAAGATGTTGGAGAAAAAACATGATTATGATATCTTCTTTTTGGATTGGAAATTACCGGGTATGAATGGTATTTGTTTGGCACAGGAGATATTGGCGATTACGCCATCGAATCCTGTTGTAATTTTGTTTTCTTCTATTGATTGGAATGTGATTGAAAAAGAAGCAAGGCATTCCGGTATTGATTTATTTATACCAAAGCCTTTATTTAAATCAACCATCGTTGATGCGGTGAATCGTTGTTTGGGTTCTGAGAAAGCCATGAAAAACAATGCAATCAGCGGACAAAAAATAGATTTTGCCGGACATAGTATTTTGTTGGTTGAGGATGTGGATATTAATCGGGAAGTGGTAGAGGCTTTGCTTGCACCTCTTAATTTGCAGATTGCTTGTGCAACCAATGGTCGGGAGGCTTATGAGATGTTTCAAGCCAATCCGGATGATTACGAAGTTATTTTTATGGATATTCAGATGCCTGAGTTAGATGGTTATGAAGCGACCAAATTGATACGTGCGCTTGATATACCAAAGGCGGCAACAGTTCCAATTATTGCAATGACGGCAAATGTGTTTAAGGAAGATATTGAAAAATGTTTGCGTGTGGGTATGAACGCACATATTGGAAAGCCAATTGATTACCAAGAAGTATTGGGGATGCTCCGCAAATATCTTCGTTATGATAAGTTTGTGAAAATGAGTTAGAGAGATTTATTTTGGGAAAGTGGCAAAGAAGATGGAATATATTCCTGCAAAAACCATCGTTTCAAAGGTAAAGTATGGAAGTAGTTGGTTTGGTGTTGATTATAATATGAATATTTATCGTGGTTGTTCCCATGGTTGTATTTATTGTGATAGTCGTAGTCTTTGTTATCAAAATGTTGATTTTGATCAAGTAAAGGCCAAAGAAAATGCGTTGCAAAAAATGCGTGAGGAATTGCGTCGTAAAGTGAAATCAGGTGTTATTGGTACAGGGGCGATGAGTGATCCTTACAATCCTTTTGAAAAAAAGGAGCTGCTGACACGTCATGCGCTTGCGTTGATGGATGCCTTTGATTTTGGTGTAGCCATTGCCACCAAATCAGCTTTGGTTACAAGGGATATTGATATACTGGAGGATATTAAGGCACATTCGCCGGTGTTGGTTAAGATAACGGTTACCACAGCGGACGAGGAATTGTGTAAAAAGATAGAACCGCATGTAAGTTCTGTTTCAAAACGTTTTAGAGCGATTAATGCTTTGGCAGAACGAGGTATTATTTGTGGTGTTTTGATGATGCCGATTCTACCTTATATCAATGATAATGAAAATAATATCCGCCGAATTGTTCAGGAGGCTAAGGCCGCCGGAGCTGATTTTGTTTATCCGGCAATGGGTATGACTTTACGGGAAGGCAATCGAGAATATTTTTATAAAAAATTAGAGGAATCCTTTCCGGGTATCAAAGAAAAGTATATAAAACGTTTTGGTTTGCGTTATAACTGTACCTCCTCTCAAGCAAAAAGGCTTTGGGAGAGTTTCAAAGAGGAATGTGAAAAACAAGGCATGATTCATGATATGAAATCCATCATCAATCGGTATAAAAGAGGATATGGGGAGCAGCTGTCCTTATTCCATAACGTTGATGGAGGAGATTCGTTCATTCTTTAAGGGAAAAAACTTCAAAAACCTTTAAAAAACATATTGACAGGGCAAAATACAGGTGATATTATATTAAAGCTGACCCTTTGCGGGAAAGCGTTGAACCTTGATAATTAAACAATAGACAACAACCCTTGAAATCTTTTAGAGAAAATTATTTCAAGAACGGCTCAATCAGCATAGAAGCTGAGCGAGCAATCCAAACAAAACAGTAAAAAGGATAAAAATTAGCTAGTAGTTAATATTGATTCTGGATACAAACACTTAATACGAGAGTTTGATCCTGGCTCAGGATGAACGCTGGCGGCGTGCTTAACACATGCAAGTCGAGCGAAGCACCCATTTT
>Ga0123352_10000762_pt1 | contig 40046 bp, 40 predicted proteins | sample TergutLab28metaG_FD_89700 | JGI IMG/M metagenome (GOLD analysis project Ga0123352, IMG submission 89700) | Labiotermes labralis P1 segment gut microbial communities from Petit-Saut dam, French Guiana - Lab288 P1 | ecosystem: Host-associated > Arthropoda: Insects > Digestive system > Gut ... | reverse complement strand
TTTGATATGTACCGCCAAGAAGGGCGGCCGCCAAAGGCGGCTTTTGCGTAGCAAAAGTACTGAGACGTATAGCGGAAAAAAGACAAGTTTTTGTTACTGTTTTGAGGGGATACGAGTATATACGAAATGCTAATAATTTACAGGATAACGGGGGTTTTGTGAATGGCAAAGATATTTAAGGCGCTTTCAATGATATTTACGGTATTTTCGGTTATTCTTGTAGGGTCAGTATGCCTTATGCTTATATGGAGCATTTGGGATGCGGGGATCAGCGGATTGGTGTTTATATCAATATTTGTGTTAATTTTCTTTTTATATTGGCTTTTCTTTTTGAGGGGCAAGCCGTTAATAATGTGCAGAGCTAGGGTGATTTCAAAATATTTTGAAACCAAGAGGTCAATGATCCGTTGGCTTTATATCACAGTTGTTTTGCCAAGCGGCGAGCTGCGTGATTGCTTAATTGGTAGCGACATAGACGAACAACCCAAAGAAACATACAAAACCCTAAATTCTGGCGATATTGTAGATTTGGCTTATGTCGATGCACTAACTCATGCATCTATTGACAAATCAAGAACAGACGAAACGTATGACAAAAGTTCCGCAAGAGGTAAAATGGCTTCAAAATTCTCTAAAAAAACCAGAGCAGGAAGTATTGCTTACTGTGCCTCATTTTTAATCAAGAAAGGTGCGTTTAGAGATGACTGTGATGTTCTAATAATGCTTGCCTTAACCGAGAGGCAATTTAACGCAACTGAAATTGGTGATACAGTTGACATTCAGTTTCAAGCATACAAGGCTATTGCTGTAAAAAAGGTATCGTGAGATAAATCTAGCATTGGAGGTTTATAATGAGAAGATTTATTGTAAAATCAACTGTCATAATGTTTGTTTTACTCTCTATTATTGGTGCTTTATCGCTTACAATAATGCCTCAGTTAGAAACTTTTTTCCTCTATATACTTGTTTTTGCCGCTATTGCGATACTGTTGATGATGATATTAATGCCTGACAATCGAGACACATTTAAATCATCGGATAAGATAATAGAAAAGCAGCATTTGGCAATGATTAAAACGAAAAAAGTCAAAAAAATATCTAAAGGCAAAATTGAATATAGTGCAATTGTCATTTTGGGTGACAAAACAAAAAACAAAGTTGTTTTGACAAAAGCACAGTACGATTCAATAAAGGAAGGGGACAATATAGTTTGTGAGCATAAGCACGGAAAGTTATGGCTGTCTAAAAAATTAAAATAGGCCGTCTGTATATTTATATTTGATCTAGGGTGTCTGTGTAAAAAACAAAATAAAGAGTAAATCGCCAGGAAAACACCTGAGATGCCAAAAGGAAAGAAAATCGCTTGTTTATACAAATTCTTATTGCTTTTAATATAATTATCGCTGTAATATTTACGCTGTTCTACTCTTATCAGCTTATTTATATTTTGGTTGTTATTTTTCACAAGAGTATACCTAAAAATGGAAACATAGAAACGCACATACACAATTATGCTGTATTAATAGCAGCAAGAAATGAATCACAGGTTATTGCGCAACTTATTTCCAGTATACAAGGTCAGTCATACTCGCAAGACAACATAACAATTTTTGTGATAGCCGATAATTGCACGGACAATACTGCCGAAATCGCAAGAAATGCAGGGGCTGCTGTTTGGGAGCGGTTTAATAAAAAGCAAGTAGGCAAAGGATATGCCCTTGACTTCTTGCTTAGTAAAATTTTTGAATCATATCCGCAAAACCAGTTTGACGGCTTTTTTGTTTTTGATGCTGACAATCTTCTTGATGTGAATTATATATCTGAAATGAACGAAACTTTTAATGATGGGCATAAAATCATTACAAGCTACAGAAATTCCAAAAATTATGCCGACAACTGGCTGTCCGCTGGTTATTCACTTTGGTTTTTACGTGAATCAAAATATATGAATAACGCAAGAATGATATTGAAGACAGGGTGTGCCATATCGGGAACAGGTTTTTTGGTATCGTTAGATATCATCAAAGAAAACGGCGGCTGGCCTTTCCATTTACTCACCGAGGATATAGAGTTTTCCAACCATAACGCAATAGTTGGAAACCGCATAGCATACTGTGAAACAGCGATATTTTATGACGAGCAACCCGTAACTTTTCGTCAATCTTGGAATCAGCGTATGCGTTGGGCAAAAGGTTTTTATCAAGTTTTCGGAAAATACGGCGCAAGTTTAATAAAAACAATGTTCAAAAAACGCAGTTTTTACGCTTTTGATATGTTTATGACGATATTACCCGGAATGGTGCTTACATCAGTTACAATGTCGCTAAATTTGATTATAATTATTTTAGGTTTGGCAATTGGTTTTGATATTTCTTCCGTAATCAATTTATTTGTAGCCTCATTTATGACTTTGTATGTTTTGCTTTTTACAATTGGCGGCATAACCGTTGTAACTGAATGGAAAATGATACATTGTCGATCATTTTTTAAGGTTGCGTATCTTTTCACTTTTCCACTGTTCATGCTAACTTATATTCCTATTGCTATAGTTGCAATATTTAAGCGTGTCGAGTGGAAACCGATTAGACATAATTCAGTTACAACACCATGCGGCATACGTCCAGAACAGGTGAAAATAGTCAATGGGGAGTATATCTGTCCAAACAGTAAAAACAAAGCTAAATGTCCTCCGGGGTGTATTTATTACAATGCACCTAAAGCTGCAGAGAAGTAAATGCAAGGGTTTGGCTTACTCACCGCTCGAAATTAATGTTATGCCCAAGAAAGGCATGTAAAAGTCTTTATGTATATGGGGGATTTGAATGCTAACCACACTGCTTGCACTTACACCACTGCTCTTCTGCGGCGGGTTTATCGCTGCTTATAAGCAAAATAAAATGAGCCTTGTTCCAAGTTTTATGTTGAGCCTGTTTTTGTTATCGGTTTCAATGAATATAATAAACTATTTATACCCCTATATTATTGACGGTGGAAACTTAGCGGCAAGAATTTTACTCTTGCTTATACTTATACCCTTTGCTTTGGTTGGAAAACTGGGCGTATATGCTTTAATTGTTATTTTGCTAATCAATGCACGAATTGTATTAAAGAGAGAAAAGAAATCTCTTGCTCATGCGCTAACTTTTATTTTAGCACTTTGCTTGATTGGATATTTGATTGTGACACATTTTGTTGAGTCAATTGAAGTTCCTGAGCACATTTCAGTCTTTATTTACTCTGTATATTTGCTGATATTTCTTTATTTTATTCATGTGACTCATTATATTATAGCAACGATTTTATGCCAGCTTTCACGACCAAAACTCAATCAGCAATATATTATTGTGCATGGAAGCGGGTTAATTGATGGAAAAATTACGACGCTGCTTGCTAGCCGTGTTGATAAAGCAATTAAGTTTTATAATAATCAAAAAAGGGTGAGTATCCCACCTAAAATAATACTTTCAGGTGGGCAAGGGAATGATGAACCAAGAACCGAAGCAGAGGCAATGATGGAATATGCCCGTTCAAAAGGTGTGCCGCAAGGAGACATTTTGCTAGAGGCAAAATCAGAAACGACATTGCAAAATATGAAACTGTCTAAAGAGATTATGGATAGACACACAGAAAATAAGCCATATAACTGCATTTATGTAACGAGCAACTACCACCTTTTACGTACAGGGATGAACGCAAGAATTGCCGGATTAAACATAGATGGTATCGGTTCGAAAACGGCACTTTATTATTTGCCCAATGCCATAATCCGTGAATATATAGCTTATGTTGTTATGCATAAAAAGCGTCATATTGTATTAATCGCTGTCATTTTTGCATTTACATTTGTTCTAAGTTTTATTTTATGGATGAATGGTTGCACATAAATCGCATCAAAAAGTAACCATACATAAGAAACATTACATCAAAAAGAGGTGCCGCTAAGCGTTGTTCGACGGTTAGCGGCATCTCTTTAATTTACCCTTGCAATACAATGTATGTCCTACTAGGACAAATTGTTGCAGTTCATCTAAATTGAGGTTTCAATCATATTGTGCCATATTTTAAATACAAATTGCGATGATATTTCTTTTAAATAATCAAGATAAGCAACAGACAAGCAATCACACTTTTATGCTGCTTGAATATACTGCTAATGAGATCAAAGACAAGCTTGTAAGATAAGTTAAGACAAGGCAGCGACCACGACAAATATTAAATGGTCTCAAATATATTATTCTAAATTATAAAGGAGATGAAATTCTATGGGAATGCCCATAATTACACCGGGAACCGGAACCCGTAATCAAGCTGTTACTGACTTGATTCAATCCGTAGCCTTACAGGAAACGGCACTCTCTCATATTTTGAATGCTGAGGGCGAAAAAATGCAGGCCATTATTGGGATGACTGATGTGACGCTCGAAGAAATGATGGAAATGAATGAATCTGTCAAGAAGTTAATCAACGCAGCTACTCGTCTAGAAATGATGTTTTTATCGAAACTAGAGATGTTTTCAGACCCATACGTGCCAGACCCGACGAATGCGGAGGCAGAACTTGCTAAAATCGACATGCCTTCCATTACAATTAATGTACCATTAAATGATCCCACAGCACAGCAGATAGCTATTGCTCGGGCAATTACGGCGACTCAATTGCAGATAGACCCAGGTTACACCGTTTCTTTTATGCTGTCGGCTTTTGATCCTACGGGGTCACTTATAGGCGCATTTACTGTTACAAACAACATCGACCCAACTGACACAGCAACAGATGCTGTTGACAGGATAATAGCTGTAACCACTACTGCAACGACAGCTGAACAGGAACTCTCTAAAATCAATGTGACAGCAGTTACAATTCCTGTACCGCTTACTGACCCTAACGCACAACAGTCGGCTGTTACTCAGGCTATACATGCGGCTCAGGCACAAGTAGATCCTGGTTACACTGTTTCTTTTATACCAACGAGTTATGATCCAAACAGTGGAATGCTTATAGGCGTGTTTGCTGTTACAAACATCACTAATCCGAACGACACAGCAACCGACACAGCCGCTCGAATTATTACAGTAACTTATGTGCCATCAACAGCAATTGCTGCATCAAACGCAGCTGCACAATTTATAAGTGGAACGCTGTTAACTGGAGACCTTTCTTCAATTGTTGGCATCGACGGCGCAGCGGCGCAATATATTAATGGCGTAACACCCGGCACAACCGTAGTTGATGCTGTAGGTCTAGATGTGAATGCCTTAAGTGCAGCACCTGTTGTAATAAACTCTATAGACTTACCATTAGGCAGCTTCTTACAGCTTGGTGTGATTAACCAGTATGCTCAAGCGTCTATAGACGGGGCATCTCGGGCTTTTTCTGGTGCAGTAAGTAATGGCGGAGTTGTGAGCATAGGCGGATCTGTTGATTTCCCAGCTAACGCAACGTTGGATCTTATGAAGTTGCTTCCTGCAACACAATTGCTTACGCAAGCCGATCTTGATATAGGCACAATTATTGGCGCAGCACAATGGAGCGCAAGTGTCGGGAATACTTTAGCCATCACTACTGACGCAACTAATCCGGTGCAAGGACGAACTTATAACATTGCCGGGGCTGACCTTGATCTTAATTCCCCGGCAGTCAGTGATTTAGTGAACCTATTTGACAACATCACAAACGATGCAAGTATTGCAGTATCCAACTTGGGCAGTGATATCCTAAATGGCTTGCTGATTGGTGTAGATGGAGTTATGAGTACCTTGGATAACTTAGTGCCTGGCGTAAGCATCCTGTCTAACAACCTTAGCGTTAACGTAAGCCTTGTTGATCTTTCAGCTGAACTTGCACCTATCCTTCAAACACCGATTGCTTCAGGAGACGGCGTTTTAACTGTGAACTTTAGCGCAGGCACTGTTAATACTGACTTAAACCAGTTATTTGGAATCAATGGCCTGCCTCCAAATACGGATTTGTTAAGCCCAACTGTAATTGACGCCGTTGTAGCTGATTTGAACGAGGTATTGCAAACACTTCAGACAAAGGTGCAAGATTTGATTATGTCGAAGTTGACCGGTACTGCGGCTGTTGCTATTACTGGCGGCATAGACTTGCTTGAAGTTTTAGGCGTTCCAACTGCCGGTTTAAATATAAGTTACAACGGTACGCTTGCCGACTTGGTTACAAATACCCAACCGCTTATTATTACCGGTACAGGCACTCTTGAACCATTCTTTGCAGCATTAAGCCCGCTTGTCTCCACAATACAGACAACACTAGGGCTTGTTTTAAATCCGTTGATAAACGACCCAACAACAGGCATACTGCCTACTGCCATAAATGCAATCTCTTCTGACGTGATCGACGTATCGAACCAATTAAGCCCGGTATTCTCACTGATTAGCAGCGTTATATCAATTATCATCAATGTTCAGCAAAATAATGTAGATGGTGCAAATACGTTTACAGAAATTCCAGTACAGCTTAACTTGCTAAACGATGGTACTGTGCTTAATTTAGGCAAAGTTGTGGTTGGTCCTAACACGTATACTGCATGATAAAAATGCAATTAAATCACTTTAAGTATTGTTGAATAATCAGCTAAATGTGCTGAAAATAAAATAAAAAGGAGGCTATTTCTATGGGAATGCCTGTAATTATACCCGGAACGGGAACCCGTGATCAAGCTATTACAGACTTGATTCAATCCGTAGCTTTGCAAGAAACTTCTCTCTCGCATATATTAAATGCTGAAGGTGAAAAAATGCAAGCCATTATTGCTCTGCCTGATGTAACACAGAAACAGCTGATGGAATTGAATAATTCAGTTTATAGCCTGCTCAACTCAATCACTCGTTTAGAAATGATGTTCCTATCAAAGCTAGAGCTATTTGAATAAAACTGAATCTGGTGGTTGATTAAAAAAGAGCGGAGTTGTTAAAACTTCGCTCTTTTGACATAATATATCATTTTATACATACTGTGGCTCAAGGGTAAGATATATTGACACAAATATTGACAAGCTACATATCTTAATACTATAGCCGGAACAGCTATAAGATCCGCAAATCAAAATATAGTTTACGGTTAACGAAAAAAGAAGGGAATGATTTATGTGGGTATGCCAGTAATAACACCTGGTGACGGCACAAGAGAACAAGCCATTACAGACTTAATACAATCTGTAGCTTTACAAGAAGCAGCACTTGCGCATATTATGAATGCGGAAGGCGAAAAAATGCAAAAAATTATTGCGATGGAGGATGTAAACACTGATGAATTGATGGAGCTAAACAAGTCTGTTACTCAATTGATTTCTGCTGTTTCACGTTTGGAAATGCTGTTTACTGCCAAATTAGAGTTATTTGCCAATGAACAAGAAGAGCAGTATCAGTAGATACTGCTTGCAAATGCGTAACGGCATAGGTTTTATTGTTAATAACGATAAATCCATATAAACCCTTGCATTTAACACGAATTGCAAGGGTTTTACCATATAAAATTTCCAGGGAATATATCTATGAGGCAAGCTCAGCGGCTTTGCATTGAGGGACGCATTAAAGGTGCTGTAAAGTTTGGTAACATATAGGCTATTCTGGAGTATACACCTAATAGCAGAAAAACAAAAACCCTGAAAACGTGATGTTTTCAGGGTTTTTAACGTTTGAGTCACCCGGGGCTCGAACCCGGGACACCTGGATTAAAAGTCCAGTGCTCTACCAACTGAGCTAGTGACCCTTATTAGAAAAAATATTGCGGGTGGCTAATGGGACTCGAACCCACGGCATCCAGAACCACAATCTGGCGCTCTGCCAACTGAGCTACAGCCACCAAATAAGATACTAAAGTGCAATAAATATTACATTGCTAATCGTACCTGAAGGGATTCGAACCCCTGACCCACGGCTTAGAAGGCCGTTGCTCTATCCAGCTGAGCTACAGGTACAAGCCGAAGAATAAAGAAAATCAAGCATTATCGGGGTGACAGGATTCGAACCTGCGACCTCCTGATCCCAAATCAGGCGCGCTAGCCAAGCTACGCTACACCCCGAAGTAATCTTGCTGCTAAATAGAAGCAATTGAGCATTTATTTAGCGTCTCCATCTAAGCGACAAGTGTTATAATATCATCTTTTAAAATCAAAGTCAACATGTTTTTTTCAATTTTCTTTATAATTTTTAGAAAAATTTTTTAAGTCGTTATCTCTTCAATATACATCGAACCCAAAAAATCCGACAAAATCTAACGAAAGCAGGTTATGCACCGTTGCTACCCTTGCAATACAATGTACCGTGTTGTACATTGTATTGCAAGGGTAAGTACATTGCTTATTTAACTAAGTTAGAAATTTCTTTTCTCTTAGGATGGTCTGCGCTTAGTATAAACTCAAACAAAACAGACTCTGCGGTTGTAATAACTGCTCCTGCTTGCTGCATTCTCATTTCAGCGTATTTATGATCCGTTTCGCTTCGGGAGCTTATACAGTCTGCAATTACGTAAACGTTATGACCCCTTAACAATAAGTCAAGCACAGTTTGCTGTACGCATACATGAGATTCTATGCCCATAACGATAATATTTTTTTTGCCTGATTCTTCAAGCTTTTTAACAAACCCTTCGTCACCGCAACAGCTAAAGACAACTTTTTCGATATGCTCAAATTCATCAAGAGCTTCTTTTAAAGACGGCAATGTATCGCCAAGTCCCTTTGTATACTGCTGTGTTACCAAAATAGGCACGTCTAGCAAACGGCATCCTCGGATAAACATTTCCGATTTTTTTTCAACTTTTTCACAATCATTCATTGCAGGCATAAGCCTCACTTGAAAATCAACTGCTACTACTAAACTGTCTTCAATTTTAAACAAAACAAATCCCTCGTTTCCTTGTAGTTTTTTAAACTTTTTTTATAATGCTTTTCCCAACCCATAGCCGTTTTTTAAAATATATCCAACTGGCAATACTCATAGTTCCCCATCCAATAGGGATTGACCATGCTAGAGCTTCCGTTCCCATTCCTCCTAAATCTACCAAGGCATATGCTGATATTGCTCTGATTGTCAAGCTTACAACAGGGAAAACCATAGCAATCATGGCATCTCCTGCGCCACGGAAGAACCCGTTGAAGCAGAATAGAATCGCAAGCAAAAAGTAGAAAAATACCAAAATGCTTAAATAATTTCGACCTACTAGCAAAATTTCAGCAGTGTCCGCATAATTTGGGTCTAAAAATAGCGAAATTAACCAAGATGCGGATAAGATAAGAACGGCAGTAATTACTACTGTAAGCAATAATGTGTAGCGCATTGCAACATAAAAACCTTGTATTGCACGACTTTCAAGATTAGCACCCATGTTTTGAGCAACAAAAGTTGATAAAGCCATACTCAAAGTCGTTATAGGAACCATAGCTAAATGGTCAATTTTATTTGCGGCAGCAATACCAGCGGCAGCAACGGTTCCAAATGAATTAATAAGCCGCATAATAGTTAGATGAGCAAGCATAACTAGCGAAAGCTGCACTGCGGCAGGTGCTCCATATTTAAGTATTGAACAAAACAGCTCGTAATCAAACGAGAATTTTTTAACCCAAAGCATACGAACATATCGCCTTGTATAAAGGCAGCATAATACAGCCGAAACAGCCTGTGCAATTACAGTCGCTATTGCTGCACCTGCTACTCCCCAACCAAAGGTAATAACGAAAAGCAAGCTCAAAATTATACTTAGCACATTCGCAAATATAAGAATATAAAGAGGGCTACGAGAATCACCTAATGCCCGCAAATATGCGGTGTACATATTATAAAACGTTGGGAATATCGCCCCGCCTATCATAATTTGCAGGTAAATTCGTGCATCTTCAAAAACTTCGTATGGGGCATTTAATACTCGAAGCAGCCAAGGTGTTAATAACACGCCTAAAACTGTAATGAGTAATGATAACGCACCCAAAAACAGTATGCTCGTAGAGACAGCACGTTCAAGTTTATCAATCTGTTTTGCGCCATAAAGCTGTGAAATAACAACAGATGCTCCTGTTGTCAAGCCGATTATTACAGCAGTTAAGAAAAAAACCGCATTCATAGATACGCCTACAGCAGCTAAGGCACTGCCGCCGACAAAGCGCCCAACGACTACCGCATCGACTAAGCTATACATCTGCTGAAAAAGGCTTCCTATAAGCATAGGAACAGAAAAAGCAATAATTTGTTTTGATATGTTTCCTTCTGTAAAATTTTGCATATATTATTTTCTTCCCCTAATTTTAAATCTGTGTCTATAACCCATCAGCTCAATAGCATCCTTTATTTCTAAGTCACGTTGACCTGCTAAAGATTCTAAGTGATGTGTAAATTCATGTATTAAAACCTTTTTAAGTTCATCCCTAAGACGTTCAGGCGTGATATTTGAGTATAGCCTCATAAAAGACCCATAGTATATTGTAATATACCTGCCAAGCCCTCCATAACCCTTTCGATCATTATGGTATTCGCCCATAATAAATAACTCTCCGGTTTGTTTGCTTTCCGGGTGATGCTTTAGGTCGGGCAATAAAAGAATACCACCGTTAAGATCTCTATAAAATTCTTTTGGAATTTCACATGCAATTTCATCAAGCATGTTCTCCATTTCTTCAAAAGTCATAGTGCAAAAACTCCTGGATAAACCCGTTCAATTACAAAAATAACGATCGGGATAGTTGCTATATATAAAATCATCGAAAGTACAATCGTTTTTGTGAAAAATTCCGGAATCATATTATGTTTGCTAGAAAGAACCGCAAGCATAATAGCAGGCGGCATAGCTGATAGGATTGTGAAAACAGCTGCGATTGTTGGGTCAACATTTAAAACCCTAAATACTAAGAGGGTAGCGGCAGGGGCTATTATCAGCTTGATAAAAACTATCAAATAACTTAGCCAGTCTGTAAACGCAGAGAACACATTAATTTTTGATATAAGCGCACCGATTATGACCATCGAAAGAGGTGTCGCAATTTCACCAAGTAAATTCAGCGTATTTGATGCGAACCCGGGTAGTGTTGTCTGAGTAAAAAATAAAGCTATCATAGCAAATGTTGCGAGTGTTGCCGGCTGAATTATCATACCTATTAAGCGACGGCTAAGACTTATCCCATCTGCTCCCGCAAATGTGGAAACTCCATAAGTAAACATAAAAAGGGTAAACACGAGGTTGAATATAGCCGTGTAAAAAATACCTTCTGCTCCAAAAAGAAGAGAGGTTATCGGGAAGCCTAAAAAAGCAATATTCCCAAAGGTTATTGATAGTGTAAGAGCCTTTTTGTGCTGTATGTCAACAGGCAGACATTTGCCTATTAAGCTTCCAAAAATTATAAAAGCTATGCAGTAAGCAACTGAAAAAACAGCCGCCGTAACAACCCCCGGTGTACTGCCTGTTTCAAGCTCCATATTTGCACTCATTAAAATAGCGGCAGGAACTGCTATTTTAACAACTATGTAGGTAAGTCCTTCGCAAATAGTATCATTCAAAAACCCTTTTTTTGAAGAAAACCAACCTATAAAAGCAACAATAGCAAATCCGGCTAAGCTGCTTAAAACCTGATTAATCATGTATTACCCCACCTGCATCATTAAAAAAATTATATGTGGATTTAATATCTGCTGCTATTTGGTTGCCTAGTGTTTGTATAGTGTCAAATCTCTTTTCGCCTCTAATTTGTTTATAAAAGAAGACAGTTGCAGATTTATCATAAACATCGCCATCAAAGCCAAGCAAATGCGTTTCGATATTAATCTCTGTTCCGCCAACAGTCGGCTTATTTCCTACGTTTGTAACACTTTTATATTTTTTATTTTCTACTATCGTTTGGGTAACATAAACACCACCCGGCGGATATAATTTTGTCATTTCAGCTTTGAAGTTAATTGTCGGAAAGCCGATTGAACGCCCTAACGCTTTGCCTTTAATAACGTTATCCATAATAAAATATGGTCTTCCAAGCATTTTTGATGCTTTGCCTAATTTATTTTCAGCTAAAAACTTCCTAATAGCAGTTGAGCTTATAGCTTCTTCATCTAAGATTATGTTTGGTATAATATTTAGCCCTATATTATACTTTTTACACATTTCAGCAAGCAAAACACCATTGCCCTGCCGTTCTTTACCAAAGCGGTGATTTTCACCGACAGTTATAACTTTTGCATTTAGCTTCTCGATCAAAACTCCCTCAAAAAATCTTTTAGGTTCCATTTTTGTTAACTCATCATCAAATGGATATTCAACAATATAGTCAATTCCAAGTTGTGAAATGAGCCATCTTTTCTCTTTTGCAACTGTTATTGATTTGAATTGTTTGTTCCCGAAAAAAGATTGAGGATGGGGGTTAAAAGTAAATGCCAAAGACTTAAGCTGCATTTGCTTTGCTCTTTGCTTTGCAATTTCGAAAATTCTTTGATGAGCTAGATGAACTCCGTCGAAGTTGCCTAAAATTATTGATGCCCCTTTGTTTATCGAAATATCTTTTGTGTTAAATAATGTCATGGATTATCCAACCCTTTGTGTTATTGAACCATCGTCAACGGCTTAAGTGTCTCATTTTCAACTTGTACTTCATAAATTCCGATCAAAGACCCGAATGAATCAGTTAAAAATAATTTCTCCCCTGCGCTTTGTGAAAATTCATTAGCAACAGAGATTAAAGGCAGTTTGTTGCCATTATAAAGTGCTTTGCAATAATCATCTTTAACGATTGCTGTCCGAAGCGGCAGAGCATTTGCAATCGGTGTGATAATTTCATCAAGACCTTCTTTTCCATGTTTCTCTAAATGCCCTTTTAGCTCTGAAAGTGTTATGCTCTCTTCAATAGAAAAGCCACCGGCGAGAGTTCTTTCAAGTTCTCCCATGCAGCCTCCTACACCCAATTTATCACCAATATCGTTGCAAAGAGTGCGTATATACGTACCTTTGCTGCACACGACATCTATAATAAAGCGGTCGCTTAGAAGATCAAATTTTAAAATATTTATACTGTGGATACTCATTAAGCGAGGCTTTCTTTCTACTGTTTTGCCTTGCCTTGCAAGCTCATAAAGCTTTTTGCCCCCCACTTTTATCGCAGAATACATAGGTGGAACTTGCCAGTATTCGCCTATAAACTGAGAAACAATTGCAGAAATTTCTTCTTCTTCCACATTAACATCTTGCCTTTTGATAACATTGCCCGTTATATCTTCGCTATCCGTGGATATGCCTAAAATAACTTCGGCACGATATTGCTTTATGCTGTCTGTCAAGTATTGTGAAATTTTTGTCGCTTTGCCTATGCAAACAGGAAGAACGCCCATTGCATTAGGATCAAGAGTGCCTGTATGACCTGCTTTAACATATCCGAGTTCTTTTCTGACAATTGCAACAACATCTTGAGAAGTAAAGCCTTTTTCCTTATTTATGTTAATTATTCCGTCTATTTTTAAATCTCTATTTCGCATATTCTTTAATCGCCGCCTGAGCTTTCGCTACAGCTTGCGGAAGGGCTTCAGCCGCAGGTGAATAAACATCCGCCCCTGCCGCCCGCTTATGTCCGCCGCCGCCGAATGATTTAGCTATTTCACGTACGTCAATAGTTTTTGATCTAAAGCTTGCTTTTGAATATCCTGTGTTTTTTTCATAAACGAAAACTGAAACAATTGCGCCTTTTGTAATAATAAGTTCATTCGATATTTGATCTAAATCGGCAACCGTCGCACATTCAGATATCAAGTCTTCCTGCGTAACATATGAATAGGCAACGCCGTTTTCAAGCTTTAAACGAGATAACATAAGACCAAGCATTCTTGCCGCATGAATTGGTCGTTCTTTCAACATAGTGTTATAGATATCGGTAAAGGGGATATTTTGTGAGATAAGGCCGGAGACTATATCAAGGCATTCAGGGGTTGTACTTTGATGCAAAAACCCTCCGGTATCATATACAATACCGGCATAAATTGCCGAAGCTATATCGGAATTCATTATTCCCATAGAGTTTAAAACATGGAAAATAAGCTCACAAGTTGCGGAAGCCTTTGTACTTATATAATTAATGCTGCCAAATAAACTATCTGTTTCATGATGGTCAATACAGATTATTTCTTGCGCTTTTTTCAGTAAGACAGCTGCGTTCCCAAGCCTTTCCGCCGAGGCGCAGTCAACACATATAAAAAGATCCGGGTTAAGTTGTGTAATATCACCTTGATATATAAATTCCTGCCCGGGTAAAATGCTGTATTTTTCGCTTCTATCCCCAATAATTGCCCAAACTTTTTTGCCCATTCCATTTAACGCAATCGCAAGAGCAAGGCAAGAGCCTATTGAATCTCCGTCTGGAAATTCATGTCCTGCAATAACTATATTATCACTACCTTTAATTTTGGCACAAATATCTATAACTGCCGGGTGTTGGGAAAGATTATTTGCCATTTCAGCCTCCTCTAGTAGGTGAGAGTTTGCTTCTTTGAAAATTTATTCGCTTTCAAGTTCCGCTTTTGCTTCTTCGTAAGGTTTCAAAATCATACCTTCACTATTTGCGATTTTAGCAATAACTTTATACATTTCTTTTGAGTTGGTTCTAAGTGCTGTATCAGCTAAAAGACTCAGCAATACTTTGGTTTCATATGCCATTTTTTCACCTCCCAATGCTTTTCTTGATGTGCTAATTATAGCCAGTCATTCATATGTGTTTCCGCATCTCTCATTCCTAAAATAACTTGATCAATAACATATTGCAAATCTTTTCCCATCATTTCACAGCCTTTTTCGATTACATTACGATCTACTCCTGCTGCAAATGAAGGGTTTTTATATTTTTTAATAACTGATTTATATTCAATATCCATAACGCTCTTTGATGGTCTCATTAACGCTGCCGCATTTATAAGACCTGTAAGTTCATCAATAGCGTAAAGAACTTTTTCCATCTCATGTTCAGGCTTAACATCCGCACAAAGACCGTAACCATGTGAAACAACAGATGTTATATATTCATCGCATACTCCTTCGTCTTTAAGCAATTCAACAACTTTTTTACAGTGCTCTTCGGGGTACTTTTCGTAATCTAAGTCATGTAATAACCCAATAACGCCCCATTGCTCAACGTCTTCACCCATAAGTTTTGCAAAATGTTCCATAACGAACGAAACATTTATCCCATGGCGTATTAAGGCTTCACTTTCGTTATATTTTTTAAGCAGATTAATTGCTTCTTTTTTAGTAGGTTTTCCATTCATTTGTTGTCATCTCCGATTATTATTGAACACAAGTTCCTAAATATACTGATAAAAAGCACCGAGGACTAGCCTTTCAGTGCTTTTTATCAGTATATTAGACAAAATCCGCATAAGTATTAAACACGGCACTTCTAATATAAATTTTAAAAATTAAACGTACTATTCTTCAACAATTGCATCGACAGGGCAAGAACCAACACATGCGCCGCAAGAAATACATTCTTCTTTAACTATAACATATTTGCCGTCACCTGCTGCGATACAAGATACCGGACATTCGCCTTCACATGCACCACAAGAAATGCAATTATCATTAATAATATATGCCATCAAAGTACACCCCCTTTATGATAGCTACATTTTATAATATAAACTGAATTTAATCAAGTGTTTTTTTGATGTTTTCAATTGGTATGTTTTCGGCGGTTGATTTTCTTATGCTTAAATGATAAAATGTAGCAAGCAATTGTTAGGGAATACAAGGAGAGCTCTTATTTATGAGGATATGTGACGTAATTGTTAAAAAAAGAAATGGACTTGAACTTTCAACCGATGAGATAAACTTTTTCATAGACGGCGTAACAGATGGAACCATCCCGGATTATCAAATTTCTGCGCTTTTAATGGCAATATATTTTAAAGGCATGAGCGAAAGAGAAACTTCTGATTTAACACTTGCTATGGTGAAGTCAGGCGATATAGTAGATCTTTCCTCCATCAATGGTATAAAGGTTGATAAGCATTCAACAGGCGGAGTTGGCGACAAAACAACTCTTATCGTCGCCCCTGTTGCAGCGGCATGTGGATTAAAGGTTGCAAAAATGTCGGGTAGGGGACTTGGACATACCGGGGGAACGGTTGATAAACTTGAGGCATTTGAAGGGCTTAAGACAGATATAGATAGGCAAACATTTTTTGATATTGTCAACAAAACAGGTATATCGGTAATAGGGCAAAGCGGTAACTTGGCTTCGGCTGATAAACGTCTGTATGCTATTCGTGATGTAACAGGGACAGTTGAAAGCATACCGCTTATTGCTGCAAGCATAATGAGCAAGAAGCTTGCATCAGGCGCAGATTGTATAGTGCTTGATGTTAAAGTTGGTTCCGGTGCGTTTATGAAAACAGAGGAATCAGCAAAGGAACTAGCGCAGGCAATGATAAAAATAGGCGAAACGGCAGGTAAAAAATGCGACGCCGTAATATCTAATATGGATATCCCGCTTGGATCAGCTATAGGTAACAGCCTTGAAGTTATTGAAGCTATTGATGTTCTTTCAGGTGTAGGACCTGATGATTTAAAGCAGGAATGCGTTTTGCTTGCAGGTAAAATGCTTACCCTTGCAGGGATTGGCAGCCTAGAAGCTTGCAAAAAACTAGCTGTTGAAAAAATGGAAAACGGCGAAGCAAAAGCAAAGTTTGCAGAAATGGTTAAGATACAAGGTGGAGATGAATCATGGGTTTATAACACAAGCCTATTCCCGAAATCTAAGTTTACTAAGCAAATAAAATCGACAGCTTCTGGCGTGATATGTAAAATGAACACCGAAAAAATCGGCATATCATCTGTAATGCTGAAAGCAGGCAGGGCTGTTAAAGAAGACAGTATTGATTTTTCAGCGGGAATTAAGGTTCTTGCAAAAACCGGTGACACAGTTAAAGCAGGTGAAGTAATTGCTATGATGTATGCAAATGACGAAAAGTTGTTTGCAGCAGCAGAGATGGAATATTTATCAGCGTTGAGCATTTAGGCATTATCATTGCAGCGCAAAACCGTGTTGTGCATTGTATTGCAAAGGCAGACAAGGAGAAAACAATGTCATTACAAGTAAATGATTTATTTAAAAAGTTCGGTGACAAAATAGCTGTTGATAACATAAGTTTTGAAGTAACAAGATCCGGTGTTTTCGGTTTGATAGGAACAAACGGAGCCGGTAAAACAACTACAATAAGGATGATTTTGGGAATTCTTCAACCTGACAGCGGTTCTTCAACTTGGAATGGTAAAGCTGTCTCATGTAATACTCTTGATTATGGATATCTTCCGGAAGAAAGAGGTGTTTACCTGCGTACAAAAGTGCTAGAGCAGCTAATTTATTTTGGTATGCTAAGAGGCATGAATAAAACTGATGCAGCAAAGTCATCGCTACTGCTGCTCGATAGGCTTGATATAAGCGAATATAAAAACATGACAGCGGAAAAACTTTCAAAGGGTAATCAGCAAAAAGTTCAGATTGCATCTACTCTTGTGCATAATCCAAAGCTTATTTTTCTTGATGAGCCGTTTAGCGGGCTTGATCCTTTGAATGCCGAGTCTTTAAGAAATTTAATCAGTGAACTTGTTGATGAGGGCAAGTTTATTATAATGAGCAGCCATCAAATGAAAATAGTCGAAGAATATTGCGAAGATCTTGTTATGCTTCATAGAAGTAAAACAATTTTAAGCGGCAAGCTTAAGGATATAAAAGGAGCTTATGGTCACACAAATCTTATAATCCAAACAAAAAATGATATATCCGAAGCTGCTAAGAACTGTGGTCTTGAGCTAGTAGAACGCAGAGCAAACGAGGATGAATATAAAATAAACGGTACGGATATGGCAAATAAATTTCTTACTGAGCTTATATCAACAGGCATTTGTCCAACCAAATATGAAATTAAAGAGCCGTCACTTCATGAAATATTTATAGAAAAGGCAGGAACAGAGGAATGAAGCAAATATTAGCTGTTTTAAAATTTACGTTTATGGATGCCGTTCGTAAAAAAGCATTCATAATATCAACTTTGGTATTTCTTGCAGTTATTACTGTTGCAACCTTTATTCCAAATATAATAGCTTTTTTTAGCGGGTATTCTGACGGAGATTTAGATGGAAATCGCTCACAGATATGTATTTTTATTGATGACACAGGTCTGTTTGACCGTGCAATGGGAACATTACAGCAGACTTTTACTGATATTGAGTTTATTGCCGGAGACTTAGACCTTTTAGACGATTACAGAGCAGAAATTATGGAAAACGGAAGGAAGGGTGTAATTTATGTAACTTATTATAACGGGAAATTAACACTAAACACAATAGTAAGAGATGAATTTACTACATCGCCATCAAGTTTTACACCTCATGGAATTATTAATACTATAAATCAATATTACATTGATCATGAATTAGCAAACAGAGGTGTTAACGAAGAGACTATTGAATTTATACACTCAAGACTGCCTGTTAATACTGAAACAGTAAGAGGTCTTGATATGTCAGGGTATTTTATAGGGTTTATCCTTTCACTTCTTATGTTTTTTTCAATATATATGTATGGAAATAGTATTGCTACCTCAGTTGCATCTGAAAAATCATCTAGGGTTATGGAAACACTTGTTGTTTCAGCAAAACCTTCAAAAATTTTAATCGGTAAATGTGTTGCTATGGGTTTTGTCGGTCTTTTTCAACTTTCGATAATAATAAGTTATGTTCTAATATGTTATAATCTGTTTGCATCAACTGCGTTAATTGATGCAGGGGTCGAAATTTCTCTTCCATCTTTTTCGATTCTTACAATTTTGTCCACTATTATATATTTTATAATGGGCTTTATGCTGTATGCACTTCTAAGTTCTGTCTGCGGAGCATCTATAAGCAGAATGGAAGACTTAAGCCATGCGATAATGCCTGTTTCTATACTTGCAGTTCTATCATACTATCTAGTAATTTTTACAGATTCATTTGGTGCTATGGGAGCAGCAGCTCTTCTTCCAATATATTTCCCATTCAGTGCGCCGTTCGTTCTTCCATCAAAAATATTAAATGCTGATATTACATCAGTACAGCTAATAATTTCAACAGCGATTTTAGTTGTGACAATAATTGCTGTTGCATTTGTATCTGTAAGGATTTACTCGTCTTCTGTACTACACTATGGAAAGAGGCGTAAGTTTAAAGATATGTTTAAAGATGGCATATTGAAAAATTAGGATGTGTCCATATACTATATTAAATAAAGTTTATAAAAGAGGTGAATGCAATTACTTCCATCGACATGAAAAGCAAAACTCCAATATACATACAGCTAAAAACTGCAATAATTGCATCAATATTAAAAGAGGAGCTTAAAGTAGGCGACACTTTGCCTTCTGTGCGTAAGTTAGCTTCTGATCTTGGAATAAACCTTCATACAGTCAACAAAACGTATAACGTTTTAAGAGACGAAGGGTTTGTTGCCATACATCGCAGCAAAGGCGCAGTAGTATTAGGGCGGGCATGTGCAAATCAAGATACGGTAGACGAACTAAAAAAGGTGTTAACGCCTTTTGTTGTTGACGCAAAGGGCAAAAATATTGAAAGATGGCTTTTTGATACCATTATTGATAGTATTTGGCAAGAGGCGGCGCCTGAGAAGGTTTAGGGTATACCGGGCTTTGGTGTAAAGCAAATATTACTATAAAATTTGAAAACGGGCTGTCTTGCTATTTTCTTAGCGAGACAGCCCGTTGGCATTGTCATTCTGTTGAATCCGGCTTTAATGATACCCTTTCACATAAAGTAACATGAACAATATCACCGGGCTGTTTTTTAATCTTTGCCCTAATATCTTTTCGTATGCCAATTATATGGCATTCTGTTCCCATTTTAACAAGCTGCCCATCATAAGGCTCATCGTCAAAAGTCGCATGAACTAAAACACGTCCTTTGCCAAATTCTTGCTTAACGTCAAATGGAATTTCGATGTATGCGGCATCCATATCCGGATTTTTAATGATTATAGCGTTAAACCCATATTGTTTTTTCATTATGACTTAACATTCGGCGGTAACTTCGCAAGCTTAAACGCCTCAATAAAGTCGATAAGAAAGTCGGAAACGGTAGTTATTATTTCCTCGCCAAATTCGGCATTTGATTTTTTGGGATGGTTATGATCGCCACCAAACCAACCATTATTGGTAATACTAATAGTTGGGCGCATCATTTGAATTCCTACACCCTTATGTTTAACGGTTTTAAGAAAACTAGTCGGGAGTATGTCGCCAAGGTCGTTTTTAAGGTTCATTTCTTCAACTTTTGAAAGGTCAACAGCTGAAGGCTCAATATGCATTACAGCTGAAGTTTCAATAGCACAACCATGACCGCATTTCCATTCAGGGTTTAAATCGGGAAGAATTGCCCACCAATCTATGTTTGCAGCAAGAACTCCTTTGTAATGCCATTCTAAGCAAACTCTGTCAAAAGCGGCAGTGTTGCCTCCATGCCCATTAATAAACAGGAAGCGCTTTGCTCCAACCATATACAAACTTTCGACTATTTTATTTATAACAGCATACAAAACATCAGGACCAAGTGATACAGTTCCCGGAAAACCAAGATGTGAATCTGCCGATCCGTAGGGTAGGGTAGGTGCAATAAGTACATCTGATTTTTGGTCGATTAATTCTAAAATTCGCTCCGGGATTATAGTATCTACCCCTACAGGATTATGATAACCGTGGTTTTCAAGACTTCCTGCGCTAAATATAACAAGGTCGTTGTTTTTGAAATAGTCAGCAACTTTTGCTGATGACATATTTATTAAACGCATAGTAATCACCTTTCTAAATCTATTTTAGGGCGTATTCGATGGTATGAATACGCCCTATAGCCCTATAAGTGTTAATTTAAATTTAGTCTATCCAAACAGTATGCAAACGGTGGTATCCATTCGGGTCAATGTTAAACCCGTTAACTCTGTTGCTTGCACCTACATTCATACCTGCAAAGAAAACATATGCACTCGGACTTAATTCGCTTACATAAGCGGCAAGCTCATCATATATTTCTTGGCGGCGAGCAGGATCAACTGTTGATCTTCCTTCCATAATCAAGCTGTCGATATGATCGTTAACTAAGAAAGAGCGGTTTCCTGCTGATCCAAGTTGATCTGAATGATACATAGGGAAGAGATTATAATCAGCATCTAAAGTAGGAATTGACCAAACCATCAATGTCATATCATGATCACCGTTTCCGGTTGATTCAAGCCATGTTCCAAACTCTAATACTCTTATATCAACATCAATGCCAATTTGCAAAAGCTGTGCTTGAATAATTGTGCAAACAGCAATACGCTCATGAGCATCACTTACAAATAGTGATAATGAAACATTGTCTACACTAGCTTCAGCCATAAGCTCTCTAGCTCTGTCTAAATTATGATGGAATTCTCTGGCTTGCGTTGAATGACCAAAAGCAACCGGAGGGATAAAAGAATGAGCAGCTTCGCCAAGTCCATGACGAACAGCAGTTATAATATCAGGCACATTAAGCGCATATCTTATCGCTTGGCGCACTCTTATATCGTTAAGCGGCTCTCTTTCCATGTTCATTATAACGAACCAAGATGAAACAGGCATAGCCTCATAAAACGAAAGATTAGGGTTGTCTCTTACTCTTGCAACGTCAGTTGAAGCAAGGTCAAAAGCAAAATGTGCCTCGCCTGTTTCAATTGCGATAGTTCTTTGAGCTGCTTCCGGCACAACACGCATTTCAAGATATCTTGTTAAAGGCTCTCCGCGGAAATAGTCAGGGTTTGCTTCAAGTCTTGCGCTTTCACCTCTGCGCCATTCAACGAACCTGTAAGGACCTGTTCCAACTGGATTTAAAACGAAATGATCTTCGTCAGCCTCTACTAAATGCATAGGAACTATACCCATCATAGGCATTGCAAGGTTTGAAAGTATAGGTGCAAACGGTTCATGAGTAACTATATCAACAGTAAACTCATCAACTACATGTACGCTTTCAATAAAGCCAGATACAAACTGAACTTGAGGTGCATTCATTGCTCGTTCAATAGAAAATGCAATGTCAGCAGATGTCAGCTGAACCCCATCGTGGAAATGAACATCGTCACGGATAAAGAATCTCCAAGTTACCGGGTCAATATTTTCCCAACTGTGAGCAAGAGCGGGTTCAGGTCTTCCGTCTATCATTGCTAACATGGAATCAAAAATATTGCCTGTTACTGCAATTGCAACAGTTTCTCTTCCTACATGCGGGTCAAGGGAAGTTATGTCGGCACTTTGTACCCAGATAATAGTGTCATTGACATTAGATTCGCCGCCAGTACCACCGTCGGTTCCGGTAGTACCTGCGGTAGTTCCGCCGCCAGTACCACCACCACCGCCGAGATCTGTACCGCCGCAAGCTGTGAGCATCAAAGCGATGCAAACAATAAGCAGGGATGATGCAATTAATTTTTTCATGAAAAAACTCCTTCCTGGATTGTGTTTAATTTTTGCGAAGCCTAGGGTATGCTCCTAGACCTCATATAATCTGATTTCTCCTTCGTTTTTGCAGTTCAAACATAAGATTGTAAATAGCAAAACAAAGGGGAACGTCATACGAATTAAATATTTAGAGCTTTAAGAAAGGCTATTAAGCTCTTTTGCACGAACACATGCAACAAAATGGTCGGGAAGCACTTCTACTAATTTCATATCTTGTCCTGTGCATTCTGGTTTAGCATAGTTACATCGCACAGCAAAACGGCATCCCGGGCTTGGGTTAATTGGAGAACTTAATTCACCTTTTAAAATTATGCGCTCCATTGAAGCGTTCGGATCAGGTATTGGTATTGCTGATAAAAGTGCCTGAGTGTACGGATGCAACGGGTTTTTAAATATATCCTTGGTTGGGCATTGTTCTACAACATTACCGAGATACATTACGACTATTTTATCGCAAAGATGCTTTACCACCGATAAATCATGTGTAATAAACATATAGGTTAACCCAAAATCTTTTTGCAAGTCTTGCATTAGATTTAGAATCTGCGCTTGAATCGAAACATCAAGAGCGGAAACAGGCTCATCACAAACTATAAACTTAGGTTGCAAGGATAACGCTCTTGCAATTCCTATGCGTTGACGCCTTCCTCCGTCTAATTCATGAGGATATGAGTTTTGAAATCTTTGAGCTAAACCGACAATGTCCATAATTTCGGTTATTTTTTTCTGTAATCCCTCTTTATCACGAGGGCTGATTTTTTTTTGTATAACCATTGGGTTTGCAATTAACTGTCCAACCGTCATACGAGGGTTAAGCGACGAAAAAGGATCCTGGAATATGATTTGCATACTCTTTTTAAGTTCCTTCATTTGCCGTCTGTTATATTTTAATATGTTTTCCCCTTCGAAATAAACCTCTCCTGCTGTTGGTTGATGCAGGCGCAGCACTGCACGACCGAGGGTGGACTTGCCGCATCCTGACTCACCGACAACGCCAAGTGTTTCCTGTCTAAGTATCGTAATATTCACATCATCCACTGCATGTAAATCACCGGCTGGGGTTTTGAAATATTTTTTTAATCCGACAAGTTTTAACAACTCATCATTTGACTGTTTTATCATACGTCCGCACCCTCCTTCGCAGTTGAATCACCTTTTACGCAACGAGAAAAATGTCCATCTCTAATCTCAACAAAAGATGGGTTTGCGCTTGAACAAGTGCTGATTGCGTATTTGCAACGAGGATGAAATTTGCAGCCTAGCGGTAAATCCGCAGGATCCGGCATTGTTCCTTCTATCGGCTGCAATCTGTCCTCCTCCTTATTTAGCATAGGGATCGAACCAAACAGCCCTTCAGTATAAGGATGTTTATATTGGTGAAAAATTTGATCAACACTACCATATTCAACAATTTCACCGGCATAAATAATAGCAACATATGCACAGGTTTGTGCCACAACACCAAGGTCATGCGTTATAAGCAGCAAAGATGTGCCAAGCTCTTCTCTTAAATGGCGCATAAGGTCAAGGACTTGAGCTTGAATAGTAACGTCAAGTGCGGTTGTAGGTTCATCTGCTATCAGCAAATTAGGGTTACATGCCAGTGCAATTGCGATAACAACACGTTGCTTCATGCCGCCCGAAAATTGATGCGGGTACTCATTTGCACGTTTTGCAGGTATTCCGACCATCTCTAGCATTTCACGTGCTTTTACCATAGCTTGAGCCGCATTGCATTTTTCATGAATTTCAACAACTTCAGCAATTTGACGCCCAACTGTCATAACCGGGTCAAGTGCAGTCATAGGGTCTTGAAAAATCATTGATATTTGCGCCCCGCGAACACGTTGCATTTCCTGCTTTGTAAGCTTAAGAAGGTCAACGCCGTCATATATTATTTCACCGCTTAAAACTTTGCCCGGTGGCGTTGGTATCAAACGTAGAATGCTTTTTGCAATTGTTGTTTTACCCGCACCTGTTTCGCCTACAAGCCCAAGTGTCATGCCTTTTTTTATTTCTAAATTAACCGAGCTAAGCGCTTGAATTAAATTATCCTCGGTTTTATAATGCACTGTTAAATCATTTATTTTCAGCAATGTTTGTGCGTTATCCATATAAATTTACCACCGCCTTATCAGTCTTTAAGTTTAGGGTCAAGTGCATCACGCAAACCGTCACCTACGATATTAAGTGCCAAAATTGTTAACATAATAACCGTACCGGGAACAACGGCTAAATGCCAAGCATCCCGTATGTGTATCCTTGCACTCGCGAGCATTGCACCCCATTCAGGCGTTGGCGGCTGAATTCCCAAACCAAGAAAAGAAAGCGCAGCTATAAACAAAATAGCAGAGGCAACGCCAAGAGTTGCTTGTACAATAATAGGAGCCAGGGCATTTGGTAAAATATGCTCATAAATAATGCGAGCATCCGAAGCACCGACGGCATCAGCAGCTTCAACAAACTCTTGCTCACGTACTGTCATAATAGCCGCACGCACTACACGAGCATAGTTAGGCACAAATGAAATCGAAATTGCAATCAAAACATTTCCAAGCCCCGACCCAAGAGCAGCAACGATAGCTATCGCTAGAAGAATTGCAGGCATTGATAAAAGAATGTCCATCAACCGCATGATTATATGATCCAATATTCCGCCATAATACCCGGAAATAGCGCCTAAAAGACCACCAACTGCAACAGCTGCCGCAACTGAAAGCATTCCCATAAAAAGAGAGTACCTAGTACCCCAAAGAATACGTAAAAAGATATTGCGTCCAAATTCATCAAGCCCGAATATGTGTTCTAAGCTAGGTGGATGAAGCATGTTTTGAAGGTCTTGGCTTATAACATTATCTCTATAAAATTGATTATCTGTTACAAAGTCTATAACGAGTGTTGATATGGAAATAATAGTCAAAAGCAACAAAAAGCCAAAAGCTACTAAAGTGAGTTTATTTTTTTTGAGCCGTCTAAAAATATCTTGCCAAGGTGAACGACCTTTAGCTGCATTATTTGTGCCCATTGTAAATCCGCCTTTCATATGTTTTTATTTCGCTGCCTTATATTGTGATTTAATGCGAGGATCAACAAAGGCGTACAATAAATCAACTAACAGGTTAATTATCGAATACATAATAGCCAAGAGTAATACTGACCCAAGAACCATAGGAGTGTCTTGCATCCTGATATTATCGACCATAAACCTCCCTAGCCCAGGCCAAGCGAAAATCGTTTCAACGATAGCTATGCCACCTAAAAGCATACCGAATTGAAGACCGGCAACAGTAATAATTGGTACTAGTGCATTTTTGAGCATATGGCGTGTTACGACTTTAGATTCTTTTAAGCCCTTTGCCCTAACAGTATCTATATAATCTTGGCGTATTACCTCAAGCATAGAAGAGCGTGTCATTCGTAATATTATAGCCGCCCCGGCTGTACCCGCTGTAATAGTTGGGAGCACCAAGCTTCTTAAAAGCGGAATAGTCCCTACACCCATGCCGCCGGAAGGCAGCCACCCTAAATACAGGCTGAAAAGCAGTACCAACAATAACCCCATGAAAAAGCTCGGCATTGATATACCAATCATCCCCAAAACAGTAAAAATATTATCGGTAAATGTGTATTGTTTGCGGGCAGATAAAATCCCTATAGGAATTCCAATCAGCAATGAAAGGGTCATAGCTGATGCCGCCAATATTATTGTATTAGGAAGCCTTTCCATTACTTGAGGCAGTACAGGAAGCTGATTTCTAAAGCTTCTCCCTAAGTCACCCTGTAAAATCCCGCCTAAATAACGAAAATATCTTATAAATACGTTATAATTAAGTCCCATTTCTTCACGCAAAGCCTCTATGCTTTCGGCTGATGCTTGTTCTCCAAGTATTGCCCGAGCAGGATCACCGGGCGTTAAATCAAGAATGAAAAACACAACGAAAGTAACCCCGATTAAAACAGGAATCATCATTAACAGTCGTTTAAAAACATATTTGTACATTTGACAACACCAACCTTAAATTATTAAATCATCTAAATCAATCTACCTATCCATTTTTCTCGTTCTCCCGGCAAAAGGTCAATAATCGGCAGTTCCAATATTGTATAAGCACCCGGGTTCTGTTTAAGCGCAGCACGGGCACAACCAACCATAAGTTGTGATGTAAGTGCCGGGTTATTAATTTCCATGTTAAATTCAAAAAACTGATTATCCGTCATGCCTGAAACACCTTTTCTGACAGTGTTTATGCTATGTCCCATATCAAGAAAATCCTCAACGCTATCAGTTACGATAAACTTTATTTCTTGATTAATAAAGTATGGGTCAGCCTTAATATCAGCTATTACATCTTCTAAATTGGCAGACGGTTCCAGTTGGATATATACCATTCGGCGATGCGATCCGGCTCCGACAGGAATGGTCATGCTTAATGCATCAACAACGCCTTTTTTACTTTTAGCGGCAACGGTATGACCTATGCTCATGCCGGGTCCGTAATTTGTATAAGTAATTCCCTTTGGTGCGCAAGCCTGCATAAGAGCACGAGCAACGCTGTTACCACCGGGATCTAAGCCGGCAGCGACAACAGCTTGACATCCGCCGGATTTTGCAAGTGAATCAAATCTTTCACGAACTGAAACGATTTTGCTTTGCATACCAAAACAATCCACCGTAGTAATGCCTTTTGCAAGATAAATAGGCACAATTTCTTCTACATTAGCGGTAGGCACACATATTAAAGCCACATCTATTTTTCCAAGGTCATCTATGTTTTCAACAATTGGGACTGTACAAACATTGTTCTCTTCTACTTTGCGTCTGACAATTCCGATGAGTTCCATATCAGAAGCCGCCTTTACAGCTTGTACCGCAAAGTGCCCTATGTTTCCATAACCAATAATCGCTGCACGAATCATAAAATCACCCTGTCGAAAATTAGTAAATCAAAGTAATTATACATCTAACTTATGTTGAAAGGCAAGATGTAATAATATCTTTGCGTATAGTATGTTTATCCGAAAACAAACTATACATTCACCACGCTCTATATCAAAGGTAATGACGCAAATACTGAGATTGCGGGTCAAGCCCGCAATGACAAATTAACTTTTGATTGGCATTAATGACAAATTAACTCTTGATTGACATTAATGATGTATTTATAACTTTTGCTTAAGGATTATAAGAGAATACCAAAAATATTTAATGGTTTATCAAAAATAGTTTTTAAATGATTTTTAAACAGCTTAAAATAGCCTCAATAACAAAAACCCTTGTAATACAAGGGTTTAATAATGCTGATAGCATTTTCAGGATGCGACAAAATACATAAGGCTCAAGCTATTAGCTATGTCATCAATTAATATTCAGGGGGCAAATACCTCTTTAATTCAATCCAAAATGTACTGCCATTTCCAACCTCTGAACAGACACCACAATCTCCTTCATGCAAGTCTACTATTTGCTTTACAATTGAAAGACCAAGACCACTGCCAGTTATGGACCGTTTATGGTTTTTTTCGACCCTGTAATATCTGTTCCATATATGAGGTAAATCTCTTTTTGCTATTCCGTCGCCGGTATCGGTTATTGTAAGCTTTACATGAGATTCAGACACAATCTGCTTAACAACAATTGTTTTGTCTTCACCTGTATAGTTTACTGCGTTTATAAGCATGTTATAAACAGACTGGGATATTTTAAGCTCATCTGCGCTTATATAGATATCTTCATCCTTTATAAAAGATATTTTATATCCTTCTTTTTTAACGAGCTCTGATAATGTAGTAATAGTTTTTTCTACGCTTTTAGTAAAATTGTACGTTGTATGATCTAGCATTTCCATGCCGGATTGGAGCTTCGAAATATCCAAAAGGTCTGCGACAAGAGATGACAGACGATTTGATTCATCAATGATAATTTGAATATTCTCAGTATTATTTTCCGATGGTAAGTCTCGAATTGCTTCTGCGTAACCAGAAATTAACGTGAGTGGAGTACGTAGATCATGTGAGACATTTGCAATCAATTCACGCCTTAAGCCTTCAACCTTTGAAAGTTCGTTAGCAGTAAAGTTAAGAGTTGCTGCGAGTTCGTTAATCTCTTTATAGCCTGTTTCTTCAAAAACAACATTATAGTCTGAGATTGCAAGACGTTTCGCTATTTTGTTTATTTTTTCTATAGGCTGCGATACTCTCTTGGATATAAGAAATGCTAGAATAGTCGAGAGTAAAATGGCAAATCCTGTGATAAAATTAAGTTGTACTCTTAGTATATTAGACGTCGCACCTATCGGAGATATTATTGAATTAACAAGGAGAAGGGCAGTGTTTCCGTTCGCATCTACAAGAATATTTGCATAAACGAGGCTTTCTTCCGGAACTCTTTCGATAGATATTTGATGCCTAAACCCCGACCGGCGGATTGTATTTACAATAATTGTGTCTCTGTAAGTTCTTGTATATTCGCCGTTGTTTTCAAGAGCAATCCAGTAAAGATTTCTCTTTTCTGTCGGGCTCATTCGGTGGATTATACAGTTACTTGAAGTACAGACAGAGTAGATAGGATAACCGTCAGGCAGTGCTATTTCTAAGCACACCCCATAGCTGTCAGCTATAGTTGTCATAATATTTGCATCAAAAAAACCATCTTCGTTTGCGCTAGTCGAGATGACTGAAGATATATTTCTTATTTCATTTGTTTTGATGAATTTATAAAACCTATCTAAGAATAAGACTTGGAAAGTCCATAAAAAACTAAGCAAGACAAAGCAAAACAGAATCAAAAATACAAAAATTTTCCACTTAATGCTGAGCTTATTCCAAGAATTTAACATTTGTCAATACCTTACCCCTCAAATCTATATCCTACGCCTCTAAGCGTTGTGATGAAACATGCATACTTGCCAAGAGATTTTCTTAAAAGCTTAATATGAGTATCCAGAGTGCGGTCATCTCCGTAAAAGTCATAACCCCAGACTTCGCTTATAAGCTTTTCTCTTGTTAAGGCGATATTTTTGTTTTTTATTATGTAAAAAATCAAATCATACTCTTTTGGAGAAAGAGATGCTTCGATTCCATCTATCATTATTTTTCGGGCAGTAAAGTCAGCGTACAGCCCTTCCTTTTTAAATATAACATGAGCATTTTCATCGTTATTATCGTTTTTTTCAACTCTCTTAAGTATCGCTTCGACGCGCATCATAAGTTCCCTTGGGGAAAAAGGCTTCGTTACATAATCGTCAATTCCAAGCTCAAAACCGTGAATTTTATCATATTCTTCAGAACGAGCAGATAGCATCAAAACAGGGATATCGCTTTTTTTGCGAATTTCCCGCACGGCAGAAAAGCCGTCAAGCTCAGGCATCATAACATCCATTATTATCATGTTATAATCATTACTGCGGCAAAGTTCTACCGCTTCCATACCGTTTGCGGCTTCTGTAACATTATGTCCATCAAATTCAGCATATTTTTTAATCAATGAACGAATTTTTTCTTCATCATCAACTATTAATATCTTGTGCAAATAACTTCACCTCATCTACAGGAGGCAGCCACGGTACTATACCGTGGCTGCTGGAATGGTCTTGCATTGCATAAATATTTAAACTTTATTTTTAGGAAGGGGAAAGCTTTTTAACATAAATCATAAATTGTTTAAATCACTTCTATTGTCGCTAATTTTAATATTTGTTAATGTGTTTCAATCTATGTAATTTATTTAATAACGTATCCAAATTTACGTTTTGTAGGAGTAAGATATTTCCATCTGCCGCCTCCTTTCTTGAGTCTATAATAATACACAGATGTGAAGATGGTGTGAATAGGGTCTGAATAATAGAGGTTTATTTAGAGTATTATAGCATTACTGAGATGCATATTGTCAAGATAATATTGTGAAACTTCAAGGGTTTTTTGAGATAAATCATAAGATTTTATGATGTTTTGCTTGAAATTGATGGTAGATTAAGATATTTATATAAATATAGTCAACTATTTCTTGTTTTTTAAATAGAGGAGGCTCTTATGATTGAAATGTATGTAGCACGCACCTCAGAAATTGATGAGCTTGATGTGGCGTTAGAAGAAATAAGAGAACAGATTGATTTTTCTGCCCTTAAAAAGAATTCCGGCGGTATTATTTTTTGCCATATTGATTTCGTAGAAAGTGGGGTAGTGAAAGGTATTTGTGAGTCACTGCCTTTTGACGTTATTGGTATGGAAAATAGTGTAGATTTTGCAGGGCTTTTGGTTCCTATGATAGATGAAGATCAAAAAAGTGATGGCATGATGCTGTTATTTCATGATGTAACAAGCTTAAAACGTTCGCGAGAAGAAGCTTTAGCGGCGAGCCAGGCAAAAAGTGAGTTTCTTTCAAATATGAGCCATGAAATAAGAACCCCTATGAATGCCATTATAGGTATGACTGCTATAGGAAAAAACAGAGAGAGCAATGACGGCAAAAATGATGCATTTGAAAAAATCGAAGCAGCATCTATTCATTTGCTAGGTATCATTAACGATATTTTAGATATTTCTAAAATAGAATCCGGAAAGATGGAACTGTCATATATTTCTTTTGATATCAAAGAAACTATTAGCCGTGTATCAAGCGTTGCCAGCGTACGCATACAGGATAAAAAACAGAATTTTTCAATACATATAGACTCGGCTATACCAGATTACTTATATGGGGATGATCATCGTATTGCTCAAATCCTTACAAATATATTGTCAAATGCTACAAAGTTCACTCCAGAAGGTGGGAGCATACTGTTAGATGTTAATCTTTTGGATGAAGGGCAAGACCGATGCAAAATAAGATTTTCTGTAAAAGATTCGGGCATTGGTATGACAAAAGAAGAGCTGTCTAAGCTGTTTAGAATATTTCAGCAAGCTGAAGCCGGGATTTCACGTAAATATGGCGGAAGCGGTTCAGGTCTTGCAATTTCTAAACGCCTGATTGAGCTGATGGATGGGCAAATTTGGGTGGAAAGTGAGAAGGGGCGTGGCTCTGAATTTTCTTTTTTCATAAGCTTAATGCTGTCTGCTTCCGACGAAAAAGTAGATGCTAAAAGGGAAAAACCTTTTAAATACAAAGAGGATTTTACAGGTAAAACGGTGCTTCTTGTTGATGATGTTGCAATAAACTTAGAAATGGCAGCAGCTCTTTTATCACCTACAAATTTAAAAATTTTAACAGCAGAAAACGGGAGAGATGCAGTTGATAAATTCACAGCAGACCCTGATAATTTTGATTTGATACTTATGGATATGCAAATGCCGGAAGTTGACGGACTTCAAGCTACTAGGCTGATAAGAGCTTTAGGCACAAAAAAAGCCGAAGAAATTCCGATAGTTGCTATGACTGCAAACGTGTTTAGAGAAGATGTTGAAAAATGCCTTGAAGCGGGGATGAACGGGCATTTAAGCAAGCCGTTGGAAATTGACATTGTTATGTCAGTGTTGGTGGGTCATTTTAATCAGCTATAAACAAAGGTCAGTGGTGTTCACTGACCTTTTATTTGTTTCCATTACAAAAGATTTTGTATATCATTAAACGCTATAAATATAGCAAAACCTATAAGTGCTGCAAAACCTATGAGATGCACGAGGCCTTCACGTTCCGGTGGAATAGGCTTTTTACGTATTTTTTCTATTCCTAAAAATACAAGCCTTCCCCCATCAAGTGCAGGAATAGGTAAAAGGTTCATAACCCCGAGGTTAGCACTGATTATTGCCATATATGTTGCCATTGTTCTAATTGCAGTAGATAAACTTTGTGCTATCGTTGCAGTGTAAGCTTCATTCATGACAGAAACTATCATGATAGGTCCTGCAAGATCATCAGCGGACAGCCTGAAAGTAAACAGGCGCACTACGCCGATAATTGTCAGTTCAACCCAAAACAGTATTTGTAAAAATCCGTTTGCGATGTGACCTAAAATATTCCCCATCGGTATGGAATTGTTATAAAATCCTCCATATTCTTTAAGCAATATCCCCATTGAATAGGTAGGTGGGTGTAGAATTGGGGTTATTGAAGTTGTGATTGTAGTTTCGCCTCTTAAGACTTGAACAGTTGCCGGATTACCACCAACTTCCCTTAACGCATCAGCTAAGTCAACATTGCTTGTAATTCTAAAATTTTCGATTTGAGTTATAACGTCTCCCGGTAAAAGCCCGGCAGCTTCTGCGGCACTATTTTGCGTAAACCCGGCAATTTGGGTTGCGTTTTGCCCGCCAAGCGCTACACCAAGCATATATCTTTGTTCTAGCTGTGTAGGTATAATTGTTGTAACGAATGTTTCACGACCTCTGCGGACTTGAATATCAACGGGACGTCCACCTGTTTCATTAAATGCAATGGCTACATGCCCGGATGTAGTAACTCTTGAATTCCCTATTCTTGTAATAACGTCGCCAGGTTGTAATGCGGAAGCGGCTGCATTGCTGTTTGGGGCGAATCCGGAAATTTCGGGGCTTGTGTATCCAAAAAAGAGAGCTAGCAATGTAAAAATCACAAAGGCAAGAATCAGGTTTAATACAACGCCCATTGAAAGGGTAAATGCTCTTTGACCAACGGTTTTGCTGTTAAATGACCTGGGATTATAAGTTGCTTCATCTTCTCCCAGCATTTTACAAAACCCGCCAAGTGGGAAAAGGCGGAGCGAGTAGACAGTATCACCTTTTGTAACAGAGAATATTTTAGGTCCCATGCCTATGGCAAATTCTTCAACTAAAATTCCTACCTTTCTTGCTGCAAAATAGTGCCCTAGCTCATGCACAAGTATTATTACCCCAAAAATTAAAACTGCTATTATTATTGACAAATTTCTTCCTCCTATTTTAACTTAGAAGCTATGATGCTTTTGGCTTTTTCTCTTGCCCAATTATCCGCTTCAATAATATCATCCAAAACTATATTGTATTTTACAGTATATGCCAACATCGTTCTTTCTATAAGCTCAGATATTTCTTTAAAGGTAATTTTTTTTGCTAGAAAATTGCTAACAGCAATTTCATTTGCTGCGTTCATAACTGTAGGCATTGTTCCGCATGTTTTTGCCGCATCAAGGCATAACTTTAAACATTGAAACTTATCCAAATCAGGCTTTTCAAATGTAAGGTCTTTCATGTTTAGAATATCAAGTCTATTATAGCTGTTTTGGACTCTTTGCGGATAAGACAGTGCATATTGTATTGGCAGTCTCATGTCAGGGTTTCCCATTTGAGCTAAAATCGAACCATCTTTATATTCGACCATTGAATGGATTATGCTCTGAGGGTGAACAACAATGTCTATTTTTTCAAGCGGAATATCAAACAGCCACTTTGCTTCAATTACTTCAAGACCTTTATTCATAAGTGTTGAAGAGTCTATCGTGATTTTTGCGCCCATTTGATAAGTTGGATGCTTCATAGCATCATCCACCGATACTTGATTAATATCGTCTTTTGTTTTTTCTCGAAATGGTCCCCCGGAAGCCGTTAAAATAAGCCGTTCAATATCTTTGTAATCATTTCCTTGCAAGCATTGTAAAATGGCTGAATGCTCGCTGTCAATCGGGATTATAGCGGTATCATGTTCTTTCGTAAGCGGCATTATGATTTCGCCGGCGGTTACAAGAGTTTCTTTGTTCGCAAGGCAGACTTTTTTTCCTGATTTAATTGCTGAAACTGTCGGTAAAAGACCGATATTACCTATCAAAGAATTGATGACAATATCTACTTCCGGCATAGATGCTAACGCTTCAAGACCCTCAAGCCCAACGTGGACTTCAGTTCCAAATCTATTAGCGTGTTTTTTTAAATCAAGAGCTTTTTGCTCATCCATAATGGTTACATATTTGGGGCGAAACTCTTCAATTTGCTTTAGCAAGAGCTCCGTATTTGAATTTGCACTTAACGCAACTACTTCAAATCCTTCAATTTCTCTGATGACTTCAAGGGTTTGCACCCCTATTGATCCTGTGCTTCCAAGTATTGCAATGCGTTTCATAAAACTTTCTTTCTCCTTAAGCTAAAAAATAAATCAAGATAAATACGCAAGGTGCAGTGAAAAGTACGCTGTCAAACCTGTCCATAACACCACCATGCCCCGGAAATATATTACCGTAATCTTTAATATTTGAATTCCTTTTAATTGCAGAAGCTGCCAAGTCACCGAATTGAGAAAATACTGAACCAACAGCACCTGATATAACGCATATTAAGACAACAGGGATTGCTTCATCTATGTCTATAGATGAAAAACGAAGCATCAAAGCTGCGTATGCAAACGCAATTAGTGCCGCCACAAAAACGCCTCCGAGAGCACCTTCAACAGTTTTCTTAGGGCTTAACACAGGGGCAAGCTTATTTCGACCGAAAAGTTTACCGAATATATAGGCACCGGAGTCGCTTCCCCATGCGCTTATGAAAATAATCCAAACAAAGAAGCTTCCAAGATAATGTTCACGTGTCATGTATGCAAATGAAAACAATACAGGTATGTAATAAAATCCGAATATAGTTATTGCACAATCTGTTATGCTAACAGTTTTGTAAAGCAACACCAACATTGCGAGAACAACAAGCAACAGAATAATGCCTAACAAAAATAAGTGAAGCACATCGCTTGAACTATGAAGGATAAAGAAGTAAATAGGGACAGAGGTATATCCGGCAATATGAACAGGAAGGATCTTGCCGGATGTAGCTTTGTAAAATTCATACAAGCCTATTAGAGATATAACCCCGATTATAGTTAAAAAAGGCAATCCACCCAGTGTTATAAGAAAAATTGCTATAGGAAGTCCGATTAGGGCTGTTGCAATTCTTTTTCCAAACATAGTTTAATTCGTGTCCCTTCTGCCAAAACGCCTGTTGCGCCCTGTATAACTTTCGATTGCTGTAAGCAAATCTTTATCTTTAAAGTCCGGCCATAATGTATCTGTGAAATAAAGTTCAGAGTATGCAATCTGCCAAAGTAGGAAGTTGCTTAACCGCATATCTCCACCGGTGCGTATAAGAAGGTCAGGGTATGGGGTTTTGGATGTGTCTGTATATTTATCGAAGAATTCTTCTGTTATTTGTTCTGTTGAAATTTCTCCGGCGGCGTGGTCAGCTGCAATTTTTTTTGCGGCTCTTACTATTTCATCTTTTCCGCCGTAATTTATTGCCATATTCAGCTGTAATCCGCTTTTTTCTGCGGATAGTTCATGCAAGCTATCTATTTTTTGCTGCAGTTTTGCGTTTAAAGCAGTTTTATCACCGATTACTACAAATTTCATGTTGTTTTTTTTAGTGTCTTTGATGTATCTGTCTATGTAATCTTCCAAAAGCCCCAACAAATAATCAACTTCTTTTTGCGGTCTCTTCCAATTTTCGGTTGAAAAGGTATACGCTGTCAAATATTTAACGCCAAGTGATTCTGCATAATTTGCTATATTACGAAGAGTGTCAGCCCCGGCCTTATGCCCGGCGGAAGTAGGCAGATGGTGTTTTTTCGCCCATCTGCCATTTCCGTCTAATATTATCGCTATGTGTTTAGGAATGTTTTGAATCATAATTTTCACCAATAAATAACTAGGGTGTGTTCGATAATTCGCTTTCGTTAGGTTTTTGAGTGTTTTTTCGATAGGTGCTTTTGCGGAAAACCGCACATACCCAAAGGTACGTAAGGCTTTTCCGCAAAAGTGCATAGCGGAAAATAAGCCAAAAAGATGACGGAATGGAATTATCGAACACACCCTAATTAAATGATTAACTGACTATGTTTGTTATAAAGACATAATATCCTTGCTTTTTGCATCTACGATTTTATCAATATTTTCGATGCTCTTATCTGTAAGTTTTTGAATTTCAGTTTCAAGACCTTTAAGATCATCTTCTGTTAATTCGCCCTTTTTCTCAGATTTTTTGAATTGATCAACAGCATCACGTCTTATATTTCTGACGGCTATCTTTGTGTCTTCGCCTTTTTTCTTAACATCTTTTGTAAGTGACTTGCGCCGATCTTCTGTTAATTCAGGGAAGACAAGACGAATTACTTTCCCGTCATTCGTTGGGTTGATTCCAATATCGGATGCATTAATTGCTTTTTCAATCTTTTTAAGAAGAGTTGAATCCCAAGGTTGAATTTGCAAAAGCCTTGCTTCCGGTACTGTTATATTTCCTACTTGTGCAAGGGGTGTTTCAACTCCATAATTTTCAACGGTTATCTTGTCAAGAACATGTGGGTTAGCTCTGCCGGCACGAATAGTGTTAAGATCAACCTCTAAAGCCGCAAGAGATTTTTTCATTTTTTCTTCAAAAACCTTAGTATCGTTACTCATAAAATTCCTCCTCAATATTTTTATTTATTTTTGTCCCGCCGATATCAAAAATTCCATAGTCGTCTTTTGAAGCAATAACCAATCCATTTTCAGCATTAGCTTCAAAAACAACAGACGGGATAGAATTTCGACTGTTATTTAAAATACAAATTGCCGGAATATCTGCAAATTCCAATCCATTTGAAATAACTGTGTCATAACTTATTGTCTTATATTTTTTTGCAGATTTATCTTTATTAGGATCGGCATTATATATTCCATCAATGTTTTTGGCAAACAAAACCGCATCCACTTCAAGCTCTTGCGCCCGAAGAGCAAGCACTATGTCGGTTGAAAAAAAAGGATGCCCTGAACCTCCTGCAAAAATTATAACTTTTTGCTCTTTTAAATATTTGTTTGCCGTATAAAGGGAAAACTTTTCTGTGAAGCTATTAACTTCAAATGGTGTCATAACGACTGAGTCAACACCAATTCTTCTTAACGCATCAGAAAAATATAAACCGTTCATAACAGTTGCGATCATTCCAATTTGATCTGCAACAACATTATTCATGCCCTTGGATGCAGATCTACCTCGCCAGAAGTTACCGCCGCCAACAACAAAAGAAATTTCCATTCCTGTTTCTGATATTGATTTTATTTCATTTGCTAGCCGGTCTATTGCGGCATCATTAAATGAATTTTGGTCATTGCCTAGCATTTCACCGCTTATTTTTATAATTATTCTTTTGTACATGTATCGCACCTCAGCAGTTTTCGATAGAATTTAAATTTCCACCGCTATCCTTAATCTACCATACTTTCAACAAAAAATCTAGATTTATTTTTAATATTGATTTCAAATTCCACAGCAAATTCAAAATATGATTGAAAGTTTGATAGGGGTTATGGTATTATAAAGTGTAAAAAACAGAAAGGGAGGATTTAATTAATGAGAAAAGCATTTGTTGACAGATTGACTTCTTTAATGAAGTCGGATGGACTGGATGCCATTTTGGTTTGTCCATCTGAAGAGCTAAAATTTCTTGTAGGTTTTACAACAAAGATGTGCGAGCGTTTTCAAGGGCTATTTGTTAAAAGTGACGGCAGTCTTTTTTACTTATGTAACTTGATTTATACTGAAGAGTTTAAGCATGAGCTTAAAGATGTTAAGGTTTTAAGTTGGTTTGACGGGGATTTTATGGTTGAATCTGTTCATGAAATACTGAAAGATGAAGGTCTTTTGGGTAAGACGATAGGCGTTAATTCAACTGCTCCTGCGTTTTGGACGCTTGATATTGCTGAAAAAAGTGGAATAAAGTTTATAAATGCAAAACCGCTTTTAGAAGAAATGCGTATTATTAAAACAGATGAAGAGCTTGAAAACTTAAGAATTTCAGCATCGATTACAGACAAAGTTTTTAGCGACGTAATAAAATTTATTAAATCCGGAATGAAAGAAGCCGAAGTCAACGACTTTATAACCTCGGAGATGATGAAGCATGGCGGCGTTGATACTTGGGCGATAGTAGCTTCAGGTCCTAACTCGAGCTTCCCCCATTATAGAGGAAGAGATCGTGTTATAGAAAAGCAGGATGTTGTTTTGTTGGACTTTGGATGTTCATACAACGATATGTGTTCAGATATGTCACGTATGATATTTGTGGGCAACCCTACTGATGAACAGAAAAAAGTATATGAAATATGCCGCAAATCAACGGAAGCAGGGGAGGCGGCTTGTTTTGAGGGTGCCTTTATCCCGGATATTGATAAAGCTTCAAGAGATGTTATTGATGAATCAGGCTACAAAGAATTCTTTATTAATCGATTAGGGCACGGAATAGGTTACATGGGACACGAGGCTCCCGATATCAAAGCGAGTAATCCTCGTAAACTTGAAAAAGGTATGGCTTTTTCGATTGAACCAGGCATCAACCTGCCGGGCAAGTTTGGCATGAGGGTTGAAGATATCATTGCCATCACCGAAAATGGTATGGAAATACTTAATAAATCAACACATGATATGGTTGTAGTTGAAGGATAAATAATTAAAGGCGCAAAGTGTTTTAACGCAAGGCTTTCCAAATCGGAAAGTCTTGCGTTAAACAGTGTTATTTATTTTTAACCATTATTTTGTTTTTTAGTTTAATGCCTTCTTCTTCAATAGCCCTTCAAATAACTGTGGTGCAGCACTAACAAGCCCTATCATTGCAACTGTTGTTATAATTGCTTCAAAGAACATATATGATCCGTTGTAAAGTAAGGAGAACATGTATGGTGACTGACCTTCGGGCGCAAAAACATCCCAAATAATTATACCGCTTAAATAGTGGCTGAAAAACCTGATAAATGAAACAGCCAAGCATGAAACCGCAACAGATACATATCTGTTATCAAAACGAGCAAAGCTTTTTGCAAAACCAAGTGAGCCATATGCGAACAGATAATCAAGAAAAATTACTAAAGCAAAGTTTAAAGCAGTTTCAACCGGAGGTGCCCAAAACCCGAAAACGAGCATATGGATAACAGCATACACCATACCTGTTAAAACACCATGTGCTATACCATGTCTATATGAAATAATTATAAGCGGAACCATGCTTGCTGCTGTAACTGATCCTCCTTGTGGTGCTCTAAAAAGCGTTATGTATGAAAGCCCCACAGCTAGCGCAATCATAATTCCACTTTCCGCAAGCTTTAAAATATAACCTCTGTTCATATTTTCACATTCCTCTCTGAATTTTAAAAATTTGCATAAAAAAAGCCGCACATAGCGACAATCAAAAAATTTAACGCAAAAATTTTGCGTATTTCCCTCCGTCGGCATTACCCGAATCAGGTTCCGAGAACTATTTTGATAAACAAAACAGTTTCTCAAGGGTTGAAAAAATTATTTCCTCTCAGCCGGGTAGAAATTTAATTTTGCGAAGATTCTGCACATAATTAAATTCCGGTTTTTCTGACGCACTTTGCCAGGAAAAACCTTACCACATTTATTAGCACCCCTAACATATTAAATTTTAAAGCTACAATGGATAAGGAACTACCTAAATAGCTCACTTCTTAAAGTATACACCCTAGCATTTGCAATGTCAAGGTGTGTATTGTTTTTCTACAAGAAATTTTGTAGGATTACAATACAAGTGTTACACCAACCAAAAAAAGAAGTAGCGAATAAAAAGCCAAACTGATAAAGTTGAATCACCACAAAGCAACAGTCAGGAGGCAAAATATTCGCTATGAATAA
>Ga0123352_10000761_pt1 | contig 40114 bp, 30 predicted proteins | sample TergutLab28metaG_FD_89700 | JGI IMG/M metagenome (GOLD analysis project Ga0123352, IMG submission 89700) | Labiotermes labralis P1 segment gut microbial communities from Petit-Saut dam, French Guiana - Lab288 P1 | ecosystem: Host-associated > Arthropoda: Insects > Digestive system > Gut ... | reverse complement strand
CTACCACCACCACTACTACTACTACTACTACTACTACCACCACTAACACCACCACCACCAACACTACTACTACTACTACTACCACCACCACTACTACTACTACTACTACTACTACCACCACTAACACCACCACCACCAACACTACTACTACTACTACTACTACCACCACTACTACTACTACTACTACAATGATTTCGTTTTGTTTAATGGTACTACGTGTCAGTGCAGCTAAAGGGCCTCCAATTTCCCTAGCTTATAAATCTTACAATTTTCATTCTCACATTATTCATTCCGTGCATTTGAACTGAATTACAAGCTCTCAGTACCAACAAATGCACTCTTCTGTATATTTTGTAGTTTGATAATCAATTACCAAAATGCCTGCTTGCTCCCTAAAAATGGCTATCTCGCCGAAACACGAAGGAGCAAATTAATGATAAAATACACAATATACAGAATAGTGCATTTGATGGTACAGATAGAGTTTAAATTCAGATCTTACAAGGTTTGAGGTCCTCAGAACTGTGTCTCTTGTGCTGTTACGTTGTACTGACTGATAAAGTGTTACTGACGTTTCGAGAGAATATAACAACTCCGTTTTCCGGGTCAAAGGTTTGAACTGCACCATGTTTCTTCTTAAGGTGGGTGACAATGTAGCACTCGTCATGATGTAACATCTCAGAAGACCTGGTCTTTGTTTGTGTGTCTCGTCTGTAGATATGTCGTGACGTTTCTTGGATGAGGGTTCGACCACTCTGAAAGCTTTTACCCTGTACAGGGCAACTCAGCAAAAGGAGCAGCGACAACTGAATTACGCATTGATTACGTATAAGAGAAAGAGGGAAGTTTAATCGCGACGGACAAGGTGAATTTACAGACACAATGAAGACTATGACTCGTAGAGGGGGGGGGGTAAAGTACGGGTTTGGTGGATCCGGAATAGACCCAAGAAAATGGTTTTACATTTGACGTTCGTATGGCTCTGAATATTAAGGTTACTATTTCTCCGGCTGATTTCCTTTAACTGGTAGAACAGTACCAATGTTCATGAGGAAAACACTACCTGCAGGACCACCGAGAGCAGTTTCGGGCCACGGTTAAAAAAAGTTTTGACGGAAACCCCCCTCCCCCCCAGCAAGGGCTGGCTGTCGGACCGGATAAGAATCACGTGCAACGTATTTGGAGTCCGGGCCCCGGTAATTTGTAACGGGTTCTCCCCTTCTCGTTGGCACTGTTTGCCTCCATCTTCATGGTAAAATAATTAGACGAGTCAGCGTGAAAGAGTAGATGGACCAAGCGTGTTCTTCATAAATATTCGCACCTTTCTACTAGGCTGCAGACACCAACGTACTTGTAATGAACTTAAAATAAAATTAATATTCATTAACTTTTGTCTACGCGTGATTTCAGGATTCCGCCGCCAAGTGGATGAGAACCGCGCTCTTGTGGGTTGTTACGCCGCGAGTGGTGGTAATTCCTTACAGCCGTTTGGGTACAAACTATCGGTCCCATCTTCAGGGGTCAAGAATCCAAAAGGATACTTTTGGATTCTTGACCACTGAAGATCCACAGGATCCTCTTGAATTATTGAGCCCTGAAGATGAGACCGATACGTTGTACCGAAACGTCGGTAACAAATTACCACTACTCGCTGCGTAATAATCCAGAAAAGTGCAGTTCTCAAACGTTTGTGCAGTTTGCATATTCTCTGTTTAGAGACGTACTGTACACTACCTCACAAGAGGATGTGCTGTGAGTGTATACAAATTTGCTTACAAATTCCAGTGACACAAAACGTACTCTGGATTGTTGTATATTGCAACGTTCGTGTTATATGTGGAACAGATTCCCCTCTCAGTGATGCTGGTCACAATACCAGGATCAGGTGTTTTGGCAGAGGAGTACCAATTATAAGACATATTCTTTTTTATCTGAAACAATATAAAAAACACATACATTAGTTTCAGGCTGTCGATTTTGTACAACTCGTGATTCAACAATTATAAATATGTGACAATACTGACTTGAACAATGGCGTTCAAATAGTCGTCACTCTTAATGGGGTTGTTTGGAATGTCTGTCATTTCTCTAAAGTTCTCATACGTTGCATTCGCCAGATTTCGCAGGAATTCCTTCAGCTTTTCTTGATCCTCATATTCTTGCACACTAAAAGAAATATTACCGTTAGACAGTTCTTTCTTTGTGAAGTAGATTTGTACCATCGACGTGTGTATCTTAGACAGACCACTGCACACCCTCTATTTCTACAATTTATGACACATAGTTTTATCATATTTATGGTTACCAAAATAGAAACCTAAAGATTACAACACAGCGAGATATAATTTTGGTGGACATTTTGCCTAATGTCAAGTTTTTCTCTCATTCCGAGAGGAAAACACAGATTAATAATGAGGCTTGACGTTCTCACGACTGTGAGTATTAAAATTAAGGTCTGCTGTAATGTGTGCCGTGTGGTCTAGTAAATCGATATCGAAGTATAGGGGAAAAGAGCTACTGCCTTCTTCGAAACAGATGTTTGCGACAGAAGTTCCTTCCGGAAGTTATTACTTGTCTAACAGATTACACGGCGTCACATTCCAGAAAACAGTGATGTATACTGGTGGAGGATGTTCGTGAATAAAATGCCGACAGGAATATTTGCAGAAACAAAGTTAGAGGAGGACAGAAAATGGTGCAATTCTGTGTTTGTACTCTTCAAAAATATTATTAAGTTACCAAACAAAAGATGATAGGAACGATATTTATTGTCATGGGAGAGAGGCGTAAAATGTAGGCATAAATGCCAGAATAATATTAAAATATTCCCTAAAGAAATTAGGTGGTATGTGGATTGGAATAATCTGACTTAATATAACGACCACTTGAAAACCATTATGAGCACAGTTATAAATTTGTACTTCGGTAAAGGCAGGTGATATTATCTTAACACGCAGAAGAGTGTATCAAGAAATGGCGGCACAGGCAAGTTTCTTAATTTGCTCAGGAATTTTAGACATAATAATGTCTTTAGATTTTCAGATATCCTCGCCATTTCATGAAATTCTGTGAAGTGCTGTATTATTCTTTTGGCATTTGAGGAAAAAAGCATTATCGTTAGTAGTTTTTTAAAAGAAATTTGGACAGAAATTGTAAGCTTCTCAAGAACGGCTGTGGTCGACAAAGGCAGAAAATTTTTGAAACAAAAAAATAAATCTGCGCTCCCACGCGCTTATAATCTGATTACAGTTTTGCAGTGTTCAGTTCATCTGATTATGAAGACAAAAGAGTAAATGTAAAACGTCTCACGTAACTTCGAAAAGACGGTTGTTTTCATTATTAGATTTTGCCAGTTATCATCTGAAAGCAAAGGAAACTAGTGAAAAACTCGACGGTCTGTAAAGAACTGACTTTTGCAAGAACACTGTAATGTAGGCCTACCTGTCTACGTACGTCTGCAGCTTATTTTCATCGACTTTGTCTCTTAAGCATATTGTTCCCGCCGGTAAAGTTGTGGGCCAATCCATGAAGTTCCTCTCCATGGAAATTGTAGTAGGACTCTCGTTGTAGCGTTTCCAGATGTCAAGGCTCACCCACACCGCTCCAAAGACAGCCGAGATGACAGCCAACGCCCAAATGAAACTGAAATAAATAAATTTTGGAGAAAATAAAGACTGCGTTGTTTCAATCGATATGGTTTGCTGTGTTTAATATGCAGGATGTCCTGCGTTTTTTTCTTTTATTTCTTCGAGGCACACATTTATGTAATCTGTGTATAATTAGTCTAAAGAGGTCAATGTTTGTCGGTTTGTTATTCCATCGATTCCAAGAAAAATGCATAACCAAAACTAATCAAAATAATGGACGCCCAGAAGACGGCAGAATTGTAGGAAAGTGTCGTCAGTTGTTATTACAGTGTCGCCCCTTCAGATAGAAAATACCGCAGTTATAATACTAACATTTTTGTTATAATTTTTGAAAGTTTTTTGTGACTCGTGCTGGTTTTATAATTGGCCGGCATTTAAATAAGTAAGAATGCAACTGACATCTTGTTACTCTTATTATTATTATCATTATTAATTTGTTATTGTTTTGTTTTGTCTGTTTCTTATTTTGTGTATTTGTACTGTTTTGTGTCGTATTTGTTTCTTTGTGCTGACGTTGTCAGGTAATTGCGCTGTTTAGTCTGCAAGTTTATAAATACCCAATGAACTGAACTGAAGTGGATTGATTTGAATTATATCCAGGTGTCAATTTTTCAAGTTCCTAGCTGACATATTCAATTAAATAATGATTTGATAGCTCACTTAAGGGGCTATAATGTGAATGAATGAATAATGAATATTCAGTCAGTGAGTTCTCATGTAAACTACCAAAAGAAGTGCCACCAACTGCAAAGATCCCGGTTCCAAACCAAGAAATTCTTAAAAGACTGAATACTCTGAAACAACTGGATACACTCCACTGAAGAAGACTGTGCTATTTGCCAGGCCACTTACCGTGGGGGCATATGTTCGATCTCAGACCAGTCCATTCGAGACTTTTGGTCAATAGAGTGATATTTGAAGAAATTTCTTTCCCCGAGAATTTCAGTTATATCCTCCCACTGTTTATCCACCAAAGCTGCTTATTAATACTTAATTCATCTATCACCGACGCTATGTAATTTTAGCAACTGACAGAGTCTTTATGTAAAACATTTAAATTTTTTGATGCAGGCTATTCAAATTAGATTAAACCTTGTGAAACGCGAGGATTAGAATTACTTCCCTGAAAAAAGAAAGCGATTAGCAATACAGAAAAAAATTCAGGGCATTGGAATGTCACTACAGTCCTGCACGCAGCAGCGCACGGCATCCCACCTTGTCTTAAAAAGCCAACAGCGGATAATAAAGCGAAATACTGGGTACTCAAGATAGCAGGGAATAATTTCAATCCCCGACTGGTGAAACCAAGGCCGATGACGAACTCTTGTGCTATCTTTAATACAACTTCCAAAACAACTCTTGCTTCTTTTTATTATTACACATCCCGAATATGTAAGCAGTTTTCAGAAAGAACGCTTTGTGACGACGTAGAATATACAATGAACAGAATTTAATAAAATTTCAAGACGTATAATCTCTTGTGTAGGGACCTGCTATCCCTGTATTATCTGGCGCTGAAAGTACATAAATACGTTTATTTGCCAAGTTCTACAGCAACTGTACAGTAAATTGATTTATTCTACCCTAAGACTTTTTTTCTGAAAGATATTTTGACTTTAAATTTCGGGGCAAATCCACACTGTAACTAACTAATTAATTAATCAACCAGTTAGTTAATTATAACAAAATTAATTCCACAAAGACTCCAGCTGCAGGCGCAAGTAAGGCTGGCTAGCGTAGTTTGATGTCACAAGTCGGTGAAGTGCGCGAAGTCGTGTCCGTGTAGAACAGATTGTTTCTGCATTCGTAGCAATGGAGGTGCCAGCATTCGTCTGCTTACGTAATAACTGCAACCATATGCCTAGGGCAGGAGACCGTGAAGTTTGTGAGACTCGCGCTGAAGGTTGTCACGCAAAATGACGAGTACTTTGCGGCTGTAATCCTGCTACACTTCACTTATATATTAGTGACTTCATTTGTTGTCTTCAACTCACATATATTTTAATTACAAACAATAATTCTGTTCTTTTGTTCCATACGTGGCGCACCTTATTTTTCATATTAAATAGTGTGAAGAACATCATAATCCAGAAAATTCTTACAAACATATCAACCTATTTATCACCCTAGACCTAGCGCTCCATGAACAAAATATTCTAAACACACTTACTGCTCTGTGAAGGCCCTCCTTTTTGCCACAAGGTGGTTCAGGCCGTGTATTGAGGACTCTCCTAAGAATAAGGCGAAGAAGTCAAATACTCTGCCATAATTTGTTTTCTTTGCACTGCCACCAACAACTGCCAATTTAGGGGTAGCAGCCACTTTATCTTGCACATATCGATTGTTTAGCAGCTGAAGGCGTTGGAGCATGTGATCCGAACGTTTCAAGCGAGGACCAGGAACAGGACGAACTGCCATATTCAGGATTAGCTCACACAAAATGCTGTTCCCTGGAATAAATCATTTACTTTTTACACAGACATCATAAGTATAAAAACACCCTTTTAATTTTTACAATTAAAATGTTATTGCTTCTGAATTGAAAATTTGTGTTTTAGGGTATTAGTGCAAGAAGAAAAATTCAGAGCGATCAATATTTCATTCAACGCTATAGGGCTTTGATGTTGGTGTATGCCTTACTGACACAATCTCCTTTTGTTGGACTTTGTCCATCGTCTAAAAATAAAAAAAGGCGTTTGGGAAAGACAGCCGGCTTCCGAAACGTTGTGATTACTTTTTAAATTTTAGATGATGGACATAATCCAACAAAAGGAAACTGTGTCATACAGATTTCACCTTTCTGGAACTTGGCGTTATGTGCTTTGGTATATAAGCACCCACGTTTCGGAGAAACTTGCCGCCCCATCTTCAGGGCAGTCTTCGTGGGCTAGTCTAAACATAAGGGAAAATTTCTCAGAAACTTTGTTACCTACATATCAGTGTATATGACATATCCCAGAGGACGGAATTCGTCAATAGGAACGTTCAAATGTGACAGAGACTGAGCCGCTCTCAGGACAGGGTGCTGAGGGAAATCTAATGAACAAAAGCGAGGAAACGACAGTAGGATGGAGCAAACTGCATGATATGTACCTTCGTTAGTTGCACCCTGCACAAAGTATTGTTGCGGTGATCAAACGAGCAGGATTTAAAGGGCCACGAAATGGAACACGCATGCGACACATGAAAAAGGCTACTAAATTTTGATGGGAGAACCTGAAGAAAAAAGGCAGCCTGGGAGATCTAAGCACAGCTGGAAAGACAATATTAATAGAATTTTACAGAAACAAAGTGAGAGGTATGGGTTGGTTTAATCCGTTTCCGAATTTCTTCCAGATGCTGGCCTATGTAAAAATTTTTCTATTTAAGGCGGTGAAATACTTGCTTAGCTGAGAAATGGTTAAGCTTTTCCAGATAATGATCAGCCTCAAGGAGTTAGGTAGTTCGGCTGGTAGAAAGCAATGTATAAGATGGCTATATAAATTATTGGAAGCATCTAGGAATTTCATAAATTGACCAACGATGTCAGAGTTGGATTACTTGTCGATTAGAAGCAAGAATGATAGCCACAGTACTGGGAGCAAACGTATTGGACAGTGATCTTTCATTCTGTGTTCCATAAGTACACCAGAACCCAGAAGAAATAGAATTTGTGGTAGTAGATGTAACAGGAAGTCCTTGCTGGTGGTCGCATTTTAAATTAATTTTGGGATCTCATTATGAGTTCTCGGCCTGTTATGGAACCTAAAATTTCATTACCATGGTCACAGAAATACACAACTGGATTGTACACTTAACGAGATGACTCCAGTCCGCAAAGCTTTTAGTATCTTTCTGATACGGGTGGCCAGTCCTCTTTCCCGAATGGTCTCCTACGTTCATATTTTTCTCTAAAGATATGTGCGTATTTCTCGTTTCCCATTACCCTCTACATGTTCCCCCAATTCATCGGTCTGTATTTAATTAACCTCAAAGTTACAAAAGAACATTACACGTTGCGGTACGATACAGTAATACATACGCTTCTCCAACTTTCTCTCACTTCCTGTCTTTTAAATTAAAATAATTTCTTTCAGCACTTTGTTCCCAAATTTCCCAACCTCTGCCCTGCTTTAACGAAATAAGAAGAAAATAAATTTTATTCGCGTAATTACATATGTAATACCAAGCCGCACGTGGCTCTGGGCGACTAAATTTTTTACGGTAGCGTTTCATATTTGCGTGTACTGAGTGTGGAGCTGGCTTCCTATTACCCTTCTGGTACTTTGAATTTTGAGGTGGGTCCCAGATTCTTGAAAAGGTTGTACACCCCTGATTTAATTTCTTAATAGTTTTCCAAAATACTTTATACACATACAGTCGTATACGATGCAAAGCTTCGGCGCCCTCTTGGCACCGTAATCACTGATGATTTCACTGTATCTTCAAATGTCGACTTTGGTTCTTCACGTGTCTGGCGATAAACTAACGAAAGTTTGGAATAGTAACAAGACAGGTAACATAAATATGAGCATAATATTAGGGCGCATTCGTGTAACCATTATTGCAGTCGAAAAGCAACAGATATTACATATTCTGAGTGTGCCTGTCCCACTGGACAGATTTTCATGAAATTTGTCATCCGAGCATATTTCGAAAATCTGTCGAGAAAATTCAAGTTTCATTAAAATCTGACACGAATAAAGGGTACTTTCCACGAAGGCCTATGTACATTTATAATACATTCGCGCATAATTCTTCTGAAAATGTTAAATGTCACACATAAAAATTGTTGAGAAAATCAAAACACGCCTTTTATTTGAAATAACTTTTTTCCCGAAAATCGTGTCGTTTGTGAGATAAAGTGGAAAATTATATGGCACCGGTGGCAGTATAATACCTGCTCATGCACTTTGCATACTGGATAACTAAGGATACAAATACACACTCATAATATGCTATGCGTATTGATTTTCCCCAAGGCAAAAATTGTGATAAGAATGAGCCTCAGTGTTACTTTATATGTACATTTACTCAGCTGCTCATAATTGATTTCCAAGCAATACCTTTGTCTCTTTCTTCATACTACGAACTTCATGCCGTCTGTTTAAATGTCTTGGACACAGAGCTAAAACATTTAGGCGTAACTTGCATATACCTGACGCGCTGTAGTTCCTTTAAGCCTACAAAATATGTGCGGCCTAATAATCACGCCACACTTGCGAAACGTGAACTTGTAACTTCACAAAGTACGATTTTCTGCCCCTTGAATGACAACTAAGTTAAGTGGTCAATTTGTTCGAAAGGCACTTTTTCTTGTGAACTGTTTCGAGTGAATCCTGGATACCGTGTCAAGTTGTCGCGCCTGTTGGAATAAACGTAGCCAGTTGATTTCGTATCTGTCATTTAATATCGTAACATCAATATAGAATGAATCTTTCATAAGCAAGACATGTTTGTGTTTAGAATAAAGGCGTATTATATACAATGGAGATTGTAAATCCCTTCGTGTCAGATAACAATTTTATAAATGTAACATGCAACACTCTGGATTATATTTTTCGTGGAAATAGAGCCTCGAAAGTGTCAGTGGGAAAATGTATGTCAATGCTGAAATTTAAAATTTATTTTTCTCATTGTACTTTTCCTTTTTGCAGTTACTGAAAGCCTCTGAACACATATCGAAGTCTCAATTTAATACAGCAACAACTCCAACCAATCATTTGAATAAGATCAAGTTAGAAATGTTGAGGTTCGTGCTGAATGTCGTTTTAAGAAGCTTCCATGTTCAAAACTTGTACATGCACACAAGGTGCTGTGGATCACTGTGCTCTCTTCACAGCAGCCTACTGTTTCATCCCATCTCCAATCCATTCCATCGAATACTGCGACTTCAGCATTAACTTTTTTTCAAACTCCATTTTTTCGAAATTAGATACCTGAGAAATATAATATTAAATAATGTACGTCAGTACAACTACTTTATTACACAAGGTAATTATATAGGCTACATGTTTCGACTATTGATCAGTCATCTTCAGGACTATTTTGTCAATTTAGTCACAAGATGCTATGCACACATTGGGATCCCATCGTGTATACGTTCATGGAAATACACAAAAATTAAATCATTGTCTCAAAGGTGTGACGTGCACGTCACACCTTTGACTAAATTGACAAAATAGTCCTGAAGATGACTGATCAATAGTCGAAACATGTAGCCTATGTAATTACCTTGTGTAATAAAGTAGTTGTGCTGACGTACATTATTTAATATTACGTTTATGAGCACATCGTGATGCCTCTGTTCAAAAAGAGATACCTGAAGATAATGTTTTGTTGAACTCATATATCGGTATGTAAAAAAAAAATGTTGTACATTAAACTACTGTTAAGTTGCACTGTTCCAACGGACGGTCTTTAAAAGTAATTCCGTAACTATGTACAGACTCAAAGTGTATTCGGCCTAATGCTCTGCGAAAACTGTACCTCCGTGCAACACGCTGTTTTTAGAACACTTTAGCTAGCAAAATTACTGTGTCTTATTTACAAAATACAATATCGATACTAGAATGTCAGAGTGTATTCGTAATGTTGTGTACTAGGATCAAATAGAACTTCAAGCAAATATATATTTTAGTTACAGATCGCTGTTCAAGTGAAGGAAGAAAGAACAAAGAAAACATATACGAGTACAGCTAAAGCTCCATGCGTTAAACTCGCTATCCGGTGGGTGGCTCAATTCACGATCAGAAAGACTTCTTTTATACGTGGAGTACGAACCCCTGTTACGCTTAACAGGAAGTCGGATGGACACCAGTTCTGAATCCTGCGGCGAAAAGAAAAGTCCCTGGCCCTGAAGAGATCTGAGCTTTCACCGAAGAGCCACGAGTTACTACCCTGCACTATTATCAGAAGTGAGGAACAGAACACTGTAAGGAGAGATCGAATATTGCGATCGATACACATACCGCATAAAAGAAGAAAGGTAAAGTCCAGAGGGTGGGTAGAGGTATAGCTCTACTCTTCCATGACCGCGGCACTAGAAGGGAGTGAGTGGTCAGCAGCACACCCCGGCCGCACTTTATCCCGGGGAAAGACCCGGTACCCATTTTACAGGAGGCTGGGTGGGCCCCAGGGTCGGTCTGGACGGGTAGAAAATCTCGTCCCCACCGGGATTCGATCCCGGACCGTCCAGCCCGTAGCTCAGTCGCTGTACCGACTGAGCTACCCGGCCCACACACGTACTGTATATTCTCCATGAAATATTGAGGTAATTTTATGTACAGTGTTTAGAGGCGTATAACTGATAGTGACAAACGCGAAATACAGGCATGCGTGACACAGTCACGCACGGGCACGACAGGACATGGGGGGGACGACGTAAATATATAAATATTTCATAAGCAAGATAAATCTGTCTCTCCTATAACAGCGCTTTATTATCACGTAACCGGCCTACTAACTTGACGTGCCTTTTGATACCCTCGCACCATGCAAGCAAACAGAAAAGCGAGCGACCACTTATGACATTGTCCACTTTCCCCAAACACAGTAATCAGACAATACAGAACAGGATGTGGAGGAACATAGCGGCCCTACAGACAGAAGTAACAAGGGATTGAATAAAGATCTATAGTCAGCCACGTTACTTCTGCGCCCACTACACATTATGGTCATCAAATCACGCAGGATACGGTGCAGGGGACAATAGCAGACGTGTGAGATATTAGAAATTTGTACAAAATCGTCATATTATGCATATTACGTGCATTAAGCAAGTTATTCATATAATTCAAACGAAATGCACTTGAAACTAAAATTCACCCTTAACACGACCATGGAGGCCCAGAGGGAAGTAGAAGTACAGCTCCACTCTTTCCTTTACCCCGGCGCTAGATGGGGGTGGTTGTCAACGATCTGCCCCGGCCGCTTTATCCCAGGGTAACAAACCCGTTACGCATTGTACAGAAGGTTGGGTGGGCCCCAGGGTCGGTCTGGAAGGGTGCAGAAAATCTCGCCCCCAACCGGTATTCGATCCCCGGACCGTCCGGCCCGTAGCGAGTCGCTATACCGATTACGCTATGCCGGCCCACACTTACAGTTACCAAACGTATATTATCTCATTATACACACTTTCCTACGCGTTCCGGCTTTACTAAGCCATCCACAGGGAGAATCAAGAGCAGTGCGTAAGAGACACAGGTACGATGGACACATCTAACATAGCTTTCGATAATGCTTTACATGAGTGACGTCAGCAACATGTACGAGAACTTTTTCCATTGTCATAAAAATACTCAAATCAACACACTACGTTTCGAAAGAAAACAGCTTCCTTCTTCAGATGAAAACACTAGCCCCAGAACACAATTCATTAAAAACTTAACAAACAGAAAAAGTAGAAAAATTTCAACTAACTGGTTAGCATGATAACGAGATTAAATCCAGGATTGCCATGGCAAAAGCAGCATTTAAAAAGAAGCAAACTGTACTTCAATTTAAGGTGGAAAAAAACTTTTGAGGTGCTACATTTGGAGCATGGCTTGGTTTAGAGCTGTACCTTGGACAATTCAGAATTAGATCAGAAATACGGTGCTGGAAAAAGATGGAGAAGATCAGTTGGACTGATTGTGTGAAAAATAAAGAAGTATTACACAGAGTCAAAGATAAGAGGAATATCGTAGGTAGAATAAAGAGAAGGAAGGCTAATTGGATTGGTCACATCTTGCGGAGGAACTGAGGGAAATGCAGAGAGAACAGTAGAAGTGATGGGGAGAAGAGGAAGAAGACGTAAACAGGTACTGAATGACCTTAACAGGATGCAAGGTTACTGTAATTTGAACAAGTAAGCACTAGATCGCACTGTGGAGAACTTGCTTTGGAAGAGGTTATGGACCTGTCAGACTGCAGAATGAATTAATGTTTTATACAGAGAGTGACAGTAATAAATACTGCTGCTTTGTGCAGCTAGTCAAAGATTAAGTGGAAAGTGTACATGACAAAGGTTCTTTACCCTAGGAATACATGTCATAAAGACACAATTACTATAAGAACTGATCACATTATCTCCTCCCTCCACCACCAACACATCCTGAATTGACTACACACTTTCTGCATAGGTAGGGAATGTTGCTGGGTCGAACCTACAAACCACCCAGCTCATCAGTCGCATCGCATGTCTTAATCTCAGGGAAGCTAATTGTTCTCAGTAGTGGGACAGTAATTTTATGACTAATTGGACACCATTAGTATTCTTTGTACTATTTCACGATTATTAGAGTTTACAGATGTTTGCATGTATGGATGCACCTTTGAAAATTTATGCACTGCTAGCCTCGGTATCACACACACAACTTATCACATCCATGGTAGAAAACAGACTCCTTGCTTGAGATAGCTTTTCAAAACTCGAACAATTCCAAATTCATCCCTCCTTATAATCTTACTGTTCCTGATTGGCTGAATGTTAAATTTAATTACTTCCTAATACATCCAAAAGTCAAAGTTTTGAATACTTGAACTCCATTGACTCCCATTTATGTAACATTGTTTTCATTGTCATAACCTGTGTGAACTCCTTCATGCGACTTACCGGTTTCTCTAATGTGTAAGTGTGACTAATATGGTACCCTTCCTAGCAATATTTAAGATATCCAAAAGCTATCAAAGTTTACTACATCAATTGTTCCAAATGTTCACTAAGCCATTATTTTTGACACTGACAAATGGCGAACCTGCTAGCTCACTATACCCGTCATAAAACTTTCTGTCCCTGTAAGCTGCAATACAGACTCGTTACAATTTCCCTTCCACCATAAACTAAATTACTAATTTTAAACAGATCTGTCCCATCTACCAACTGTATAATTTTGACATCTAATAAAGGACTTAAACACCATATACCGTTTACAAAGAAGTCACAATTGTTTTGTTACAAGTCTTCTTGAATATGGCAAATTCATTAACCTATTTTTAATGATGTAGCCAGAATACAGCAATGTGTTTAATGTAAGAATGACACTCTCTTGATACAAGACATGTGTAAATACTTATTCCTGTATATAGGTTAATTTAATTACTACTACTGTTTGTACAGGTATTACCTTGAACAAAATATATTTTAAAAAGTACACATAACATATGTCAATAAATCCCTTCTTCAAATTTCTTTCATATTTCATAACTTCATCTCATTTCAGTATCAAATGCAACTGACCAAGTGTTCATCCAGGAAGCCTACAAATGTATTTAGCCTAACACCTCCTTAATAGTGGAAGTTACAGCAGTGCAGTGGATATAGTGACTGGTATGGAAGACCAATGAATAACAATTTGCTGCTCGGCACTGGCTATCCGTGGCTTTTCTCCATTTTTACATGCAAATATTTAAAAAACAGTTTAATCATAACTCATAATTTTCAGTTATGCAACATGTCACCTCTAAACAATCTAAGAAAATATTTTGTTAAAGAACACCAAGAATCACATACCTGTAAGAATGACAAAAACAATAAATCGATGCATAAGCCCAAAATTTTAGTGATCAGTATATATGATTCCTTGTAAATAAATGTAATACATCAGGAGTACTAAATGTCGCCTTACTGAGACACTGAATTATTTCACAGTGATTTCTTTCACTTGCATTCAGTTGTATTTTGCTGCAGGTGGCAACACTGAACATGGCAGACAACAATTTGAACAATTTCTGTATCTCCTCATTGTTGCTTCCTGCTGGTAGTGGATTGTAAATAGTGTTTCTCTGGAGAATGAGTGTATTATTGGTAAAGCAACTTGTAGATAAAGTATTGTTTTAGCAACATACAAACACAGAGATATTTCCTCTTTAATGATGCTTATAGATATCAAAATTGTGAGGACACAGTATCATTCAGTTGCCAATTATCAGTTTTCATGTTGAAGTCCATAATCCTTGGTGTATTACTCTGCACAACCTATTGTACCTGTCCTGAAATCTTCTAAAGATGAAATTTAGCCACACAAGCATGAATAGTTGAAGTGGTCAAACCATACGTTTGGTGTTCTTTGGGGATTTTACACAGTGTAGAATGGTAGGTTCCTACTGACATTTTGGGAACACCTATCAGTCCCATCTTCAAAGGTCAAGCAGTCAAGAAGACTGCTTGACCCTTGAAGTTGAGACTGATAGGTAGTACCAAAAAGTAAGAGACAAACTACCATTCTACACTGCCAAAAATCCCAAAACAGCGCAGATCTCATTTACACCATGGCAGAAGCCTGAAATCATGCATGGTCAAACCATGGCTACATACTGTACTGCCCAGAAATTTGCACCTGCAAACTCCATCATACAATTTCCTGATGCCCACTGAGATGAAAATATCCCTTAATAAACCTTTGACCATCACATAATTTTCACAGGAACGCAATTAAAGTTGAATGCAGCATTGCAACACAGTATCAGGTCCACACAATCTTGCTTTGGGTGAAATGTGCTAGCTTGAATTTTATTAAAAGAAAATTCCATCTCAAACTCCATCAAGGAAACATGCAGTAGAGTCTGGAGGCAACAATTTACAATAAGAATTCTCAGGAATTCAGGAGATAGTGTTAATAACATCAACTGACAGGCCAAATTTTAATACCAGGATTCACATGTTATTCAAACACATTTTCACCCTCAACTCATTCTCTTCTGATTCTCTACATACCCTTGTCTGGTTTCAAATGCTGGTTTAAACATATGGAACCATGCTTCAACAGACAAAGTGCATTAAATTAGGAAAACATGCCCTTATATAAAATCAAATTAAACATCAATACATTTGTATACAACTTGCAACCTTGTAGTAGGATGCTTTGTGGCAATGGGATAATATCTATTATAATAACAAGTTACACAACAAAGAAGAACTTAATATGTACAATTCAAATAAAATTATTTTGCATTACAGATGCTAGAGGTAAGAAAATTTGTTAATTCAATAATATACCTTTAAAAGTCCGTCCAACACAACTACGTTTATTCAACACAGCAGCTACAAGCTTTGGTCACAATTGACCATCATCAGGCTTCAATACAATATTTAAAATGAAATAAAATTTATTACATATAAATTGATGAATCTGATTTTACCCCGTGGGATCTGACAAATTCACAACTATTACTATGATAGAACTGTAAAATTGTTTGGTCAGTCAGCCTATGAATGACAGTTTTCAGGGTTTCATGAGTTTCAGGCCAGATGTATAGTTTAACAATAAATATTTTAAAATCAATAGGTAAAACTGTTGGATAAACATGACTAAATATCAGTATTTTTAAGCTCTTTTAATCGTTTCTTTGAAGAAATTAGAGTCCTTGGCATCAGCTACGTATCTTATGTTGAGCAGATGGTTTGTATAAATGAACTTGGTTCTGCACAATTAATTATTGAAATACGTCAGAAAGGCTCAAATATGAGTAAAGCTCCTGAGCTTGTAAGTAACAACATATCTACAACTCCTCATGAAGAAGTATATCATGTAGTGAAAAATAATTTGAAACTAGTAACTTCAAGGCAATCAAGTGATCCAAAGAAACTTAAGGAACATGCAACTGTCCCAAACAACCAGACGTTTGCAACATCAAATTGGTACTCAATACTGGCTGGCCTCAAGGAGACAGATAGAAGTGGTAACAAGTCAACCAAACAATGGAACAAGAAACATTTAACATAATTAGTAAACAACATATGTGTCAATACACTTGTGAATGATAAAACTGCATCACATAAGCAAATTAATAAACCTCCTACACAGCCAACTTCATTACATAACCTACAAGATCAAGTGAAAAAGCACAGGAAGCCAAGAGGCTACTATAAGAACCCAATTTATTCCATTTCAACTATAGTCAACAGACTGTTATTGACAGAGGACAATGGATTTGTGCCACTAAGGAAGGATAAAACAAATGATGGTGATAATGAAATAGTGAAAGTGTGCAGTAATAGGACTAAAATTACAAAAGGACATTAAATTGTAATTATAGGAAATACTAATTCCAGAGTATGTGTAATGAGAAAGAAAAACTATTTAAATAATAAATTCGAAGTTAATGGTCTGGTTAAACCAAGAACTGGTGTTTATATAGTACTGAATTCTACAATTAAAGACATAGTGAATTTAACAAAAAGTGATGTGATTGTTTTTGTGGTAGTGTCAATGATGTGGGTAAGAATAATGCCAAGATGGCCTTAAAATATATCATAAACTTTACCAAAGTCAATAATCACACTAACATCATTGTACTAAGTGTTTCACATAGACACAATGTGATGGAATCCTCTTGCATAAATAAAGAAATTAGATCATTCAACAGAAAACTAATGAAAAATGTAAAAACTTTCAAACACATTATAGTTTTGGAAATGGACAGGGAATTTTTTATTCCTCATGGACTACATTTAAATGGGTAGGGAAAGAAACAATTTCTAAGCCAATAGTTGCTCAAATCTGTACATTACTGGAAAAAAAAAGCAGAAATCCCAATCAGTTTGGACCAGAAAAATGATTGGACAGAAGGAACCACCATCCAAGTATTAAAAAACATTAGTGACATATACATAAATATGAGAAGTGATAATAATCAAGGAGACACAACATATCTTCAAATAACAATTTTTTATAACATCAAACAGACAAAATAAGAGTTCCAATTACGAGGAAAAAAGATTTTTAAAGGTAAATCAAACCCAAGAAGAAACTCGCAATTACATAGTAAACTATTCTGATAGATTAACTAATACTATAAACAATAACCAATACAATAAGAACCAAGATTCTTCAAGCACAAATTCACCAATTCCTAACAAGTAACAGTTCTATCTTGCAGTTTCCTACTAACAATCTTTTTAATGTATTTCATCAAAATATCAGGGGTCTAAGGATAAAACAAATGAATTAATAAGCTCACTAATTCCAGCACTGCCCCCATATCTTATGCATAACAGAATATTATTTTTAAAAAAACATGAACTAGAAAGAATATCCACAGATCATCACAATTTAGGTGCCAAATTTTGTAGACAAACCCTAAAAAATGGTGGAGTAAGTATTTCTGTTCACGAATCTCTAATCAAACAAGACCTTACAGGAACCTACAAGAAATGGCAAACAGCACGATACGAAACTAAACTTACCAACTACAAGTATATGTATAATATTCATTTACATATTACCTACAGGCAATTCGCACACCTTTTTTTTAAGGGCTTAGACAAAATTCTGAATCTACTATGCAGTACTAATATAGAGTTTATTACTTGTGGAGATATATCTTGTTGACAATTGAGAAAAAGGACAACAATTAGATACCACGCTAGGTTCTTATAACTTAACTAGTTCTGTCCACTTTCCAACTAGTCCAAATGGCTCAGATTCTGCAATAGATATTTTCACTTACATAACTAACGATGGAAATTATAGCAATGTGTCCTTTTATTAACGGGCTATCAGACCATGATATCTAAATTATAAAGTTACACAATATTAACACACAAAGACAATCCAATGAAGTCAAAATTATAGGAAACTCTAAAAAGTATTCCATAACAAAGTTAAAGATTAAACTGAGTTATGAAAACTGGAACAATATCTTTGTTGAAAATGATGTTAATGTAATATTTAACAATTTTTTATTCTAGTTTTACTAAAAAAAATACTTTTTAACCTAAATGCAACACTTGGATGACACCAGTTGTAAAACCTCAAGTATTCATAAAAGAGTTCTTTATTTGAATTGTAGGAACAGTAATGATATGGAACTTAAAGAGAACTACAAATTGTACTGCAAAATTGGTAGCAAAAAAATTATATTATGATAAAATAATTGTAAACTCTAAAAATAAAGTGAAAACCACTTGGAATATCATTAAATCTGAAAAGGGTAGAAAGTATGCATTTACACAACAGAAAGTACAAAATATATGTACCATAAACATTTTTGTGTTGGCTGGACTACTTTAAAATTTATTATTGAACATTCCATGGAACAACAGGATGAATTCTAGCAAATTAAAATTAGTTTAGGATGAACAAGACACATATTCCCATGTCAGTTAATGAACACACTCTGACCAACAGAAGAAATGTAGGCTGACCAAAAAAAGATGGACAGACCAACACCCATGAAGATGGCACAAACCTGGAGTGGCTCATACCCTGCTGTTGTTGACTGTGGTGGTGGCGGCAGTTGCGATGGTGGTGGCAGCGAAGGCAGTGATGGTGGTGGTGGTGATGGTGATGGTGATGATGATGATGATTAGCCAAACTGATATCACTAGGAAAAGATGCTTGATTGAAGAGTACCAAGAAATTATAGGAAAAACTCAAAATGCACTTTCCTTAAAACTCTTCAGTCCATATTACAAGACTAGGAAGAACTATGAATTAATAATTACAAAATTTAGTGATCCATTGATGTCCATCATTTTCACCAGTACGGACTTCCTTTACATTCAGTTTTTCAGAGTCAACCTCAAAATTCCATGTCCCTTCACATGGTGTAGTAAATGTCTATTCCATAATTTTTTAAGAAAATACTGCCTCCACCTTCAGGATGACTGACTGTGGTTCCGAATTACTTCAGCACCCATCTCCACCATATTCAGTTACTCTAACAATGAGCCACAAAATGCTTCCAAAATGTTGGAAAAAACCTTAATTCATGGTGTAAAAACCCAAATAAAAATATCATTTGAACAACATCATTGTAGAAACCTCAAAACCCATGTCAAATATACATACATATATTAGATGTCATGCTGTAGACATATCTTGATATACACCCAGTCTCAATTGCTGACATGTATCATTCAGCAAAAACAGGACTTAATATTGGTTTGTCTGCAAAAACAATGCGAGTTCCAGCAGTAAACAGCTCAAAAACAACAATCTGAAACAAATAAATACAGAGCACATTCATATTTATCCACAAAGTTACTAGGAAGAGGACAACTAGGATTGCACATGTGTCACCATGTTTGCCATATGCTTCTTTTTGGGTGAATACACAAAGTAATCATGGGAAGTGACCATCAGTTTCATCACATTTATCTATCTGTTCTCATGAACAAATGAATTTCCAACCTATTGATTTGAATGAAAAATGATACTGGGGATTCTAGGCACATCTGAATATGTCACAAAAAGCACTTGTTAGCTATGTCACATCTGTCCATCCCTCAGTCTGTATGTATGAACTCCATTACCACTGGACAGATTTTGGTGAAATTCAATACTGAAGATGTCTATAAAATTCTGTCACAAAACTCAAAATTTGGTTAAAATTGGACAAAAATATTGGGCACATTAAAAAATATTTTTATCTCGACAACACTAATAAATGTTGTATTTCCACGGCAAAGCAGCATATTGTTGACAGTGACATATGTAGGTCTATAATACATGCAAAACTTATTCTTGAGTTTCTATGGCAGTGATGTTCAGTTCAACAACATTACTAAGAACTCATTTTTGCCAGTCACATAAATTCAAGAGAATCAGTAGTTGGCTGTTAGGATAGCTGAGGAGGTATAAACCTTACAGAAACACATCACAATATTACCCTACATGTACACTGCTACTAAAATTTGCTGGCACATTCCAGCTTTGGTCAAAATGCAACAAAAATAATAGAAACTTCACAAGAAGGTGCATGCACATTTATGTGTGAGTCCTTTGGTTAGTAAGTTCATCATTGTTATCTTCATTACCAAAAGTAAAAATATTTCCGACATTATTATAACTTCCTTGGTTACCAAGGTCTCTAATGTTCCTTAGTTGCTACAGTTACATAAAATGTGTCCGAAGTGTTTCACTCTGCAGCAATATCCTATCTTGTTGCTCATAAAATACAGAACTCCGACCAGAACAAGCAGAAAACTTACTTGATTTGTTCCAGTCTTTAATAAATGGGATGGAATGTAGAGTGTGTGAGTTGGTCCAGCACTGAAGTAGCGACCCAGGTTGAAACCATTGATGAAGACTGCTCCACGACCCCAACCTCTCATATCCAGAAACGTGTCATATGGTGTGTCAACTTCTAAAGTAGCAATGAACAGTGCTGGTGCAGTTATATTTCCGGAGACAGGTCCCCAACCATCCAAACTGAAATTGATTTTGAACTTAATCAAAAAAACTCCTTAGTCATTATAGCATGCCCCATGTTACAGAAAGGATGTGTTCTTGAAAATATGTCAGTATCACGAAACTGCATCACACAAACCTTATTTTTCCATTAACTCCCATGTTATCCAAGTGCAAAATTAATTTATTTTCAGTTCATACTTGTAATAACACTTTTTTGCCCATCATAAATAATAGCACACACACACAGACACACACACAGAGCAAACTTATAAAGATTTCAAAATTTAAGCTTCGTGTGACAGAAGTTTTGAGTGGAGGGAGAGCTCCCACATCCAACCTCCTTTAAACACCAAGTTTCCCATGAAATACAATATTCATTCCTTAATGCCTTTTAAGTTTATTATATGCATTTAACCTTTCAATGACACGGGGTTTAAATTCAAATCACAGGACAGAACAAAGGAGTTTGAATTTTATAGTACCCCTAGATGCATTCATGACCATACAGAGCAACAAGGTCAGCAGCATGTGAAGAATTGAGTGCACCAACACTGGCACTGAAAGGTTAAATTTTTCCTTATATCCAGACACAAACCAAAACAATAAGAAAATCATAACCACACTCTCAGCCACCTGGATGCATCATTGGTTGAAACATATTAAATATATTACTGGAGACATTTAAATCAACTGTATGGCTTACTAGATACACCATACAAATAACAAGTGATTTTATAGTTGAAACAAAAGGACATAAAAAAGCTTGAATTATATGCTTTCAGCACAATAATAGTGTAGTGAATCAATTTCTGCCAGAAACTTGTACAGCTACTGGTGTGATAGATCAAATATATCTTAAGCAATGGTCATGGTCAATATCAAGTTCAACCATGTTGCGAGTCATCAAACACCAGTGTGAACTGGTAGCCTGCTAGATGAGAATGTGGTGACTAATACATAGCAGCCTTGATGCAGTTTACCTGTTTATCCATTTGGACTTAAATTGTAGTGAAATTATTTCCCATCCTGTGACTTCTTTCTCGTCCAGTAAAATTGTGGTATTCTCTCGGAGACCTTTACGTTGGTCAAAGGTGGAACGAACACCAAAGTTAACTCGTCCCCAATTTTCAACCAAAATGTCAAGGGTTTTTGCCCCACCACTTGGAGAAATCAGTGAAAAATCTCCATTTCTGGAAAAAGTGACAGAGTTTAATCACCCCATGTAGTCTGTGTAAATCATGGCTAACTTTCATTAAACTCAGTGTCTTTTCTTGCATCTTAAAAGAGAAGTAGCAAAACAATATACAGATTCCTTCATATTAAATTGCACTTGCAGACTGAAAATTACTTTCAGACAGTGCACAAAAAATTAAACGAGTTTTAAATCACACAACAAATATGGTTAGTACAATAATAGAATTGCAAGCTAGTTAGCTCACTCAGTATAATCACTAGTTTATGGGCTAGATAACCAAAGAATCATTTTTATTGCTGATAGGGGTAGGGATTTCCTCTTCACCACCACGTCTAGAATACTGGTGCCTGTCCAATGCTCTGTCCAAGGGGTATTAAGGACTCTTTCCCCAGGGAGGTAAACAGTCAGGGCATGACACTAACCACTCATCTCCATCTATTTCTTAGGTATGAGAAAGACTGGAGTTTTACCTCCATAAGAATATAAATGCTCATATAGACTTTGCCAGTTTTTAGGCACGTTCAAAAAATTCGGAAAATCAACTATTGGCTTTGTCACGTCCATCCGTCCATCTGCACAGAACAGCTCGGTTCCCACTGGACAGAGAAAGCTGGCATTTTAGGATTTTTCCAAAATCAGTTGAGAAAATTCAAGTTTGATTAAAATCTGACAAGAATAATGGATACTTTACGTGATGACCTACACATACTGAAGGAAAAAATACTCCTGAATTCTTCTGAGCAAGAGAAATGTTTCAGACAAAAGTTGTACAGAAAGTAAAAACACATATTTAATGTTCCACATAATTTTTTGGGCGTTTATAACATGTGGAAAATTGTGGTAGAGCCAAACATGCCACAGAGGACAATGCAATACAATCCAAAAAAGAAGTAATTTTTGTGCTTGATAACTGTTCATGCTGAGAACAAATTTTTGCACAACAATCTTGTGCAGTAAATTTAGTGAAATATTTTGTTGCAGTCAGGTTGCCTCATGTTAGTCGCACAATATTGCATCATGTGCGTACGTGCCATTCCACAGGGTATGCTTGATGATGTCAAAGACCCAAGCTTCTAAAAGCTTGGGTCTTTGTGTAGCAAGCGGGAAGCAGAGTTGAGTGAGTCAGTTAACAACGAGCTCTGCATCTCGAGAGACGTGTAACACTGGTTGTCTTCACATGGCAGTCACTAGCCATTACATATTGCATAAAGCAATATACAACAGTGTTGTTAACATTCCAAATTCATAGGGAACAATCTATAACAGTGCTAAGTAACTATAACCACAGGGGTTTATTATTCTACAGTTTGGAGGCAACACACATCTACAACGGATGTGAAAGGCAATAACAGTGCTAAGTGTGGTTAACCACAAGGGTTATTATTCTGCATTCAAGCTCGGAGGGAACAAACAAAAAGTGTAATCACAACCATTGGTATTGAACAGCATCACATGCTTATTGAAAGCTCTGACAGTGCAAACAACACATATAAGTGCATTACAATGGTGTTATTTACTGAAGTTAGTGGTGCTAAAAGTGTTAACCATTACAACTAATCAGTGTATAACTCTTGGTATATTCCAGCAACATTATACAGTGAATTTTTATTATCAAGGCAACCAAACTAATCAAAATTAAGTATTTAGTGTCATGTTTAATAAAATTAGATCTTGTTTTGACCGGCATCGTATTAGAGAATAGGTATTCCTGTTCATTGCCCAGTGTATCTTGCTGTGCCAGAGCAGAAATGATACAACTAAGGCAAGAACACAAACACACTCAGAATATTTAATACTTACAGCTTTTCCATGGCAACAATGGCTATGAATGAGCCTCAGTGTTATGTTATGTGTATATCACCTCTCTTGTTTACTATTTACAACTATGGAATCATAAACTATGGGTGTTAAAATTATTGGAGGTGAAAAGAAATTTCCACTAACAAGGATCCACAGGATTTCAGAAAGAAATTACAGATCACAGAATAAAGAGTTCTTGAAAGGCATTTTAACAGTAAAACTGTTAAGGGTAGAAACAATAAAACCAAATTTAAGAGAATTTACTGTTTTGTACAAACAGTCCACACTATTACAATTACTGCTTAATCTCTCTGAAAAGTAAGTTACTTTCATACAGAAACTGCTAATTCCTTTGTACTTACTCAAGTATCCAGTAACCAAAACCACTCAGTTGAGTGTCCGATGTCAATTTCTCTGTCTTACGTTCCCCATCCAGCAGTACAATACCCATGTCATAGAATGCACCACCCCTTGTCTGAAGTGTCGAGAGTTCATTAACTGTAAGCCCAGCACGTCGATACAGCACAAAGCCATAGCTCTGGCCATTTCCATTGTTGACAGCCAACTTTTCCATGGGAACCACCCTGTCAGCCTTCGTACAATCCTCTGGTGCCTGTCACCAACAAACACTTATCAGTCTGTAACTTATAGTAATCATAAAACCGAATCTATCTGAAGCTAATTTATAATTCACTATCCATCTGTCTGTCCATCACATCCTATAAATTTATACCTCAATAATTAATGACGGGTGAATAGGTCTAAATGTTAAAGTTGTTTGTTGTAGGATGGAAAAGCTTGAGAGATCCATCAAATTTGCTGTTATATATGTAAGTTGGAGTCCATGTCACTTCATTTTCCCGTAAGTCCTGTCACACACTCAGAAACCCAACATACAGGCTATTCCAACAGTATGATTCCAAAATTTAATGGAAATGGTGTAAACTGCACTCCAATTGGAATTCAACCAATGCCCAATTAAAATACGCAACATTTTGGAGACTTAATCTGCATCTCCTTACAAGTAAAAATGAGGAAAAAGCCCACCTAATTGAGCATATGTGATAAAGCTAACCTTCATAAGCAAGCACAAAAGCAGTCCAAACTTCAAATTACAGTTGCACTAAAAACACTTCATTCCCCCACATACAATTATGTTTAATGAAACGTCAGGCCAGCTTCAATCTTACGTAACTGACTACTGCTGCAGTAGCACATTTTATGATTCATGTAAAACAATTCCATGCCAGTCAAATTAATTTTGTAAACTTAACACCATCTTCTCAAAACAAACATTATCAACAATTTTCAGTTGTGCATGGCAGAAAAATAAATGTCACCGGGACGCCATCCTCGGGGAGTTAAAAAACAAAGGAATAGAAGCACAACACAATACAACATATATCACATGCCCCAACTGGATGAGATCCCTTTGGATCAAATAAGAATGAGGCAGATGTTTGTATGCATACTCCATATGGAATGTCAACAACTATGAACTTACACTCGGACCTGCTTATTAAAATAAAATTTTAATATCATCATATTGTCATTTTTGCGCTTATCAAGTTTTTATATATTTTGTAATTTTAATGTGGGCCGGGGTAGCATAGTCGGTATAACAACTCGCTACAGGCTGGACTGTCAGGGGATCGAATCCTGGTGGGGGCAAGATTTACCATGCCTGACCAGACCAGCTGTGGGGCCCACCCAGCCTCCTATACAATGGGTATTGGGTCTTTCCCAGGGCTAAAGCAGCCAGGGAGTCGAGTTGACCACCCACTCCCAACTAGCGCCAAGGTTAAAGAAAAAGTAAAGCTATAACTTTACTCCCACTGTGGGCTTTTGAGACCTGTTCTAGGGTGAGCTATTGAACTTTTTGTAATTCTAACATTTTAAACATTTCAATATTGGCAGTGTAACACCAGACTAACATGTTTGGCTTATAGTCCTTTGTTGCATAACTCCCTGAGGATGGCACCCCAGTGCCAAAACATGTAGGAGTTTTAATACTTGATTTAAAATGTACTTTATTACGTGCATTGTTGCTGTAAAAATGAGCATGGTATGAATAATATCAAATTATTATACCCCTTCATATACAGTGTCCCAGTGGCCATCTAAACCTTCCCCATATTGTATACAATGAGGACACAACTAAACAAAGCATATTATACATATATTTATCAAATAAACTCACAACTTTATCAATGATCTGATTGAAATTAAGCTGGCCTGTAATTGATACAGGTGCATAAGCCATCTTCTTGCTCATGTCAGGTTGAGAAGGCAACTTAGTTAGGACCTTGTTGTACACTGCTATAATTTTCTTGCAAGCATCATACTTGTATGTGTAATCTCCAGCCTCTGTTAGTGGAGCATCATAATCTGGATTGAAGACCATTAGTATTAAAATCGTGCATTACTAAGCAAAGATAACTGATAACTTACATCAAGTTATGTTCGAATCATACATGCACCCATGTTATTCATTACATCATTTTCTAAAAACTGTAACATTCACAACAGCAGTACAACGACACATACAAGGATATTGCATCTGGCAACTTTCAATGTTCAATTCCTGTCAGCTCACATAACTTATAAGACTTTGATGCGCAATAAACAGCAGGTCTGTTAGGTATTACACGTGCCTGCAAGCTGAAAGAAAACATGACCAGCACCTTCTTTAATCTTTGGAAGATTGGATTTAACTTGAATTACATATAAATATTTAGTGTATACCTCACAGTATACATACAGCCTAGGTCACGCCAACCAGTTAGTTAATTCTGAGAGGGAAATATTCTCACTTTATTGCAGAAACCCCATGTGCAGAATAAATATACTCAGAAGGAAATATGTAGTGTTCTGGGTATGAAAGATGGTAGAATATGTAGTAACCATGGGACTTTAAAGGTTTTAATATGGTAAAAAAAAATCGTAACAATAATAATAATCACAATACAGTGAAATGCAATGCATAGACCCCATCTGATGACAAAATGGAATAGTGGCAAGTGCTACACTGCCTGCAATCACACAAACCAGCATGAGTGAAGAGACATCAATTTTCAGATGAAATTACATCCCTGTATACGTGTGTATGTGTGTGTGTGCGCGCGCGCACGTGCACACACATGCTTTGTATATGCACATAGACATGCAAGGACAACACAGTCATTACTGCCAGAGGTCTAACAGACTTAAAAAACATTGTGGACAACAGGACTGGGGTAAATATGATTTAATTTATAAAATGATTTTGTTTAAATGTAATAATGATGTACAATGTAAATAAAGTTACAAATACTGTGATGCACAGAGCCTAGAAAATGAATTTAATTTCCTGCTCTAACATACTACATTACAAGGAAAATAACATAAACTAAACAGAAGTACAATATAGATATGATGTAATCATTTTACAGTTTAAACTTATAAATATTTAGATTTGCCAATACACTGTTACATTTTTAGAATATTTACATCACAACACAAAGCATTTTCAGACCCCTTCTTTTATGCACAAAACCAAGTAATTTCTAACACACACAAATCGACAAGTAATATTTGATAGAACCAAATGAAACGAAATATTCAGAACAATTACAACTGTTCTAATTTTAATATATTTACAATAACAAGAAATTAATACAGAAAAACCCTTCTTGCAGATGATCAGGTAACAATAGCCAAATCTGAAACCTTATTACAAAAATCTGCATAAATATTAGAAAATAAAAAATCAAAATAAAGACCAATATTAGCCAACAAAACTAAAACATTGGCATTCAGAGGAAGACGCTATCAAAACCAAGATAGTAATTAATAACAAAATAACAGAACAAATAAACTTATACCAGGAATGCACATCATATGCAGGAGAAAAAGTAGTGGCAAGGAAATTTAAAAAATTACAGATAATAAGAATTATAAATTAAATTCTAAGACCTTCAAAAGTCCAAATGCAAAACCACTAAAAATAAGCAGCACATTAGCAATAACCATCATACTATATGGCGGCGAAACTTTGAAACTAAGGGAAAAACAAAAATTCAGAATAACAGCAGCAGAGATATATTTTTTTTAGAAAAACAGCAACATACATGCTTTTTGACTACAAAATAATAAATCATGATATTCTGCAAGACAATAAAACATGACCAGTTATAGAAAAAAATTACTACAAACATAAATGGTTACATATTAACACAGCAGACAGATCCAGACTCATGCATGTTGTTTGAACTACAAATTAGCAGGCAAAAGGAACACAGGATGTCCAGTCAGTAGACTTCTGAACTGTAATGTTGAGACTGGAAAGAACAACAACGCCTAGTCTTTAAAAGCAAGGTGGCGGTGGCAGTGGTGGTGGTGATGGCGGCGGTGGTGATGGTGGTGTGCAATGTACAGTCTATAAAAAACCCCAAATTTTACAAGTACACTGGTGCTTACCATAACTGGTGACATCTGCTGAATAGCGAGGATATTCCTCACTTATGTTTGCACCATTATGGAATCCAAAGTTGGTTCCCCCATGAAACATGTACAAATTGACTGATGCTGGGAACTTAAGAATACGTTCCAGAACATCGCTGAAAGCTGAAAATTAGAAACATATATCTACATAGTGTTGTTTTGTTTCAGTGCTTCTAAATTTAGAAGAACACAACATAATGCTAGTCAGGCACTTCAGAGGGATAAGAACAATATAATTTGTATGTTAATACAAATATCAGCTTTTCCAAAATTCCAGATAGTTTCACAGCACACCACAAAGGATCATATCTGTGAGTAAAGCTTTACTGCTTTAACAGAATGGCAGCCAGGCTGGTACTAGCAACGTCAGACTTATGTGTAAACATGATAAATTCTAATAATGCAAACCAGTCATATACATTAGATGATGTTCCTCCTGGGGGTTTTGCACCTTGCAGTGGTTAGATGTTCTAGTGTTTCAGAGGAACATGAATATTCTAGCCACTACATGTTACAGACACCTGAAAGAAAAACATCATCTGATCAACAGTAGCTGTGAAAACCTTGAAACATATACAATTATATAGTCCGTTGTTATTCACAAGTCATACAAAGTTGGTACAGTCCTTCTTTACCATGTCAATAACAGCTCCAACACAGTCTCTTTCCTCAGGTAGACAAATACCATATTTACCGAATACAAGACGAGGATTTTCCCTTAAATTTGGTACTTAAATACAAGGTTATCTTCAATTCGAAGTCATCTTATATTTGTAAATAAAACATCAAACCGAACCTGCCAAACCACGTCACTCCATACCAGGCCATGCAGAGCCAAACCAAGGCCTGCATCACCAAATTGTCATAAGAGATCTGCGCTCTTCTGAGATATCATGCAGCATATAGTAGAAATAACTTACCAAAGTCTGGGGCAATCCATCAATCCCATCTTCAAGGATCAAGAAATACAAAAGACAGAACACAGCACAAGTGAAGTTAACTGACACAGTTTTCTTGTTTGGAACTTTGTTATTCGTCTAATTTTTTTAAAGATGCACATTTTGGAGGCTGGCTCCACTTCTATGGTGGACAAAGAAGCTCCTAACTTGGTGGACCCCTTAGACTAAGTTACTCTTAATTACCGGACACCACAGAAACAGTAACTTGTTACGATATGTACCTAAGAACAAATCTAGCCCAAGGGTAGTAACAGTACAATGGCTATTGAAAAATTAAAAATTAACTTACTAATTAACTTATTCCATGGAGCAGAGTCCTTCTTGAGAAGCTAACCAGTTTGAAGTCAGTCAGGAAATTCCCTGCATTTTATGGAACCCAAAGATTCATTACCACATTCACAAGTTCCTGCCAACTGTCCATATCCTGAACCAGCTTAATCAAGTCTACACCCCCACATCCCACCTCCTGAATGTCCATCTGAATATTATTTCCCATCTAAGCCTGGGTCTCCTACGTGGTCTCTTTCCCTCATGTTTCCCCAGCAAAACCCTGAATATGTCTCTCCTCTCCCCCATATATGCTATATGACCTGCCCAACTCATTCTTCTCGATTTTATCACCTGAAAAATATTGGGTAAGGAGTGCAGATCATTAAGCTCCTCAATATGCAGTTTTCTCCACTCCCTATTACATCATCCCTCTTGGGCCTAAATATTCTCCTCATCACTCTATTCTCAGACACCCTCAGCCTACATTCCTGGATCAATTTCAGTGACCAAGTTTCACACCCATGCAAAACAACAGGCAAAATTATAGTTCTGTATATCTTAATATTTAAATTTTTGGATCGCAAACTGGAAAACAAAAGATTCTGCACCAAATGATAGCAAGCATTCCCTGACTTCAATCTGCTCTTAATTTCTTCCTGAATAGAATTTTTATTTGTTAAGGTTGTTCCCAAATATTTGAATTCTTCTACCCTTTCAAAAGAACTATTATCAGTCTTCATACTGTGACTTCACCCTGCATTCTGATCTCCAGACATGACCATGTACTCAATTTTATCAGCATTTACTTCCAGTCCAGTCTCCTAACTAGCCACTATCAGGGCTTCTGCGTTTTTCTTTACAGTATGTACGCTTCCTCCCAATATATTAACATCATCAGCATAAACCAGAAGCTGGTGTGTACCATTTAATTTCAAGCCCTTCTGGTTTACCTGAACCCTCCTAATGGCCTATCCTAAAGCAATGTTGAAAAACTATGGCAATAGTGCATCTCCTTGTTTCAAACCATTCTTAATAGGAAATATGTGAGACAAATTCTTGCCTACCCAGACTCGGCTATACATTTCAGTCAGACACATTTTTATTAGCCTTACCAGTTTCATGGGGATACCAAACTCAATGAGAACATTATACAAGACCTCCCTCCTAACTAAATCTTGAGTTTTCTTTAAGTCTATATAGAGCTGATGCACTGCTTCATTGTACTCCCATTATTTCTTAAGAATTTGACGAATGTAGAATATATGATCAGCAGTTGACCTGTTTCATCAAAATCCACACTGATGATCCCAAATAATTTCCACTGCGTATGGAGTTAACCTGGACTGCAGGATGATGAATAAAATTTTGTATGTAGTTGGTAAAAATAATATGCCCCTATAATTACTACAATCTGTTTTATCGCCCTTCTTATAGATAGGTACAATGATCAATTCCTTTCACTCCTCAGGCAATTCCTCCTTATTCCAAATACAAATAATAAGTTGATGGATCTCATAGCGAATTGTCCTGCCCCGTCTTAATCAAGTCTGCTGGGATTTTTTCAGTACCTGGTGATTTGTGACTTTTTAGCTTTTCAATAGCCAACTCAACCTCACAAGCACTCAGCTCAGGCACTTGTGGTTCTGCTGTGCATATTTCTGTCTGCCTAACATCATTAAGCCCATGCACATTCAACATCTGAGAGAAATGGTTCCTCCACCTAGCCACAATGCTGTGGGAGTCTGTAACCAAATCACCCCTCTCATCTTTCATAATATTACTTCTACACTGGTAACCCTTCTTAAAGTCATTGAAGCCTCTACACAAGTCCCTAATATTTTCGATCTCACTGTTAGTTTCAAGTTTCTCAATTTTAGTTTCAGATATTCCTTCTTTTTAATCCTGAAATGTGTGCTAGCTAGTTTCGATTACTTACATTGTTTTGACTCAGATCCTATACCCACTGCATTTTAGCTTGCTTCCTTTGATCTCAAAAACCTAAACATTCTTAATCAAACCATGGTTTATGCTGCTTCAATTCGAGCAGACCTAGACTCTCCTTAGCTGATGTTTTGATATTCTCTTGAATGTTCTCCCAAGCCCTATTTACGTCCTTGTTATCACTTAAGTTCTCCAAAGCTGCAAACCTGTTTGTTTGATACTGTTTCCTAACCTCCAGCTCTTAATTAGCTTCCTAAGATTAAATCTTTTCCCATCAAACTTCTGTACTGCTTGTTTACTTCCTACCAATCTTTCCCTAACTTTTACAACCATCAGATAGTGATCAGTATCACAGTCAACTCCCCTGAAACTTCATACATATAGTATACTCAAATGCCATCTCCTATTTATCAATATGTGATCAATCTGGTTCTGAGTCTTCCCATAAGGAGAGGTCCTGGCGTACTTATGAATGTTTCAGTACGAGAACAACTAGATTTTTTTGATGTAACAAAATTTACTATTCTAACACCACTATCATTACTATCCTGATGTAGACTCTCATTTACAACTGTCAGTTTGAAAATATTCCCTCTCCCCACTTTTGCATTACAGTCTCCTAAAAGAATTTTCATATGGTACTTAGAAAAATGATAAAAAAAAAACCTGCTCTAATTCCTCATAAAAACTGTCTTTTGAATCATCACTTTTCTCCTCACTTGGTGCATGCAGATTCAGAACAATGATATTACACCAGCGACCTCTCATAACCATATATGACACCCTATCGCTAACAAACTCTACTATCTGAACTGCTGACACAGCTGTGGTGTACAATAAATCCTGTTCCCAGTTGATGATTTTTTGTATCCTTTTCCTTAGAAAAAATTATTATCCCCTGTTCTTACTGTGCCCCCTTTTTCCCACCTAACCTCCTGCACACCCACTAAATCTAATTTATACCTTGCTAATTCCCTGGCTGCTGCTGTAAGTGTACCTGACCTATACAGGCTCCTAACATATTACGTACCAAATCTTGTGTCCCTTTTTTGTTGCTTAGGTTGAACCAAAGTATCAATCCAGGTCCGAGGCATGTGTTCATGTTTTGTATCAAAGCCAGTTTTTATGGTGAGGAGCAGTCAAAACCTTGCTCAACCCCCAAGCTGGAGGACCACCCCTTGTCGGCTGTTCGCGACTGCTTATTCAATATATTTGCAACTACCCCCCATATTGGAGGGTAGCTGCATCCCCGACCTGAGGACGTGCCATGCCTTGGTGACAGGGACGCACTTATCATGGAAAAATTAACTACAAAGCTCAAAGAGAAAACCTGGGGCAATCCTCAAATTAAAAACCATAAAAACAGCCCTGAACTCAGCTAATCAGACCACAGACATGACACAAAAGTCCACACATACGTATTTAATTTCTTAACACTACTAACACCATCTGTGGAGAAAGATGTTATACAATTAATATAGTATTTAGACAATGTGGATCATAATGGCATGGCAGTACATCTCACCAGAAATCAATGTGAAGGGTTTTAAGTGCTGCATATCCCATGCAGTAGATGAGACTAATTATGTGTTTTAGAATGACAGTGAAGTGAATGGGAATGTTAGGAGTGAGTGTGCGGAAGATGAAGACACCGAGTGTGAAAATGGAGACAATGACATTTTTTTGGTAAAAGTAGATACCATATGACATGCTTTGTGTGTAAAGTGTTTGATATTAATGGTAAGATATTTTTTCTTAGCAGACATTTATTTTTGCGGGGTCATCTTAGATTTGGATAAATACATTTTCTGTTGGCACATGTTACTCATATTTTGAGGGGTCATCTTAGAGTACAGTCATCTTGCATTCGGGTCAATATGGTATAGTCCATATCTTCATAAACTGTTTCTGTAAGATACACTTTAATATGGTCTCCCATCTCTGCCTAGGTCTTCAAAGTGATCTCTTCCCTTGAGGGCTGACTAAAATTCTGTAAGTTTGTCAACTCTCCAATGAAGCTACATGCCCTGCCCATCTCATCCTCCACATGCCACCACTCATATATTTAGCGAGAGGCATTAATTACGAAGCCTCCTTTATGCAGTTGTCTCCAGCTCCTATTACTTCCTCTCACTCACATTAAAATATTTTTCCATCACTCCCATTTTCAAAGCATTCTTCTCACAGAGTGAAAGATAAAGTTTCTAAACCTACACAGAGCAGGTAAAATTATAGTTTTATATTTTACATAATCTTCTTGCTCTTTGTGAGAAGATAAGAAGACAGAATATTTTAAACTGATTGTTACTGTATACTTCCTATATTGAGCACCTGTACCTTCAACAGATGTTGTATGGTGCTCTTGATCAAACCAATGATCAAACCATCCTGACCAATATTCCATCACCATCGCAGGTTTGTCTGGTTGGAAAGCCTTCAGCAACAATAACTCAACTTCAGGATTTTCCTGGAAATTTGCTGTCTGCAACACTTACAAAAACATAAACCAAATCAACACTGCTAAAGTATAGAATTTTTCCTTGTATTTCAATAAGTACATAACACATAAAAAAATAAATTGATATTTTATGTCACATTAACCATTTGTTTCATAATGTGCTCTTTTTTTAGGTAAACGTAAAGTGGCAATATAATACATCAAAGTGGACCACAATTTCTGCTGCATGACAAATTGAATGAAGACCTCAAAAACCAAGTTCTATGTGAATGCACTGCATCCATAGTTGAAGTCATTTCTGTCCATCCATTTGTCTCATCTTTTAAAGATTAAACAAACAGATGGACAAAAACCACTTCCAATTGTGCATGCACTTTATACACTGTATGAAAGAATGATAAATCATGCACAATACTTTATTTAGGCTCTGGTGGACCGTGGTGATGTTTTTTTCATCTAGAGTAAGAACTGGCAATGGGTCAGATTAACATTTTCCACTACTGGATTCCAGAAGCACAAATAGCAGGGCTACCTTCTTTGCAGTGGAACCTAACACTCTTCCCCATGAGACAGACTCTGGCATCTGCAGTTGCAGATGAGGATCATGCAGATGGAAATTTCTCAACCACTTACTGACCACTATGTCTTCCATGACTGGATTCAAATGTGTTAAATTGTTCTCCAGTGTTCTCTTTCAACAGACAAACACCAATTACAAAGTAATTTTCAAAAGGTCAGCAACTTTCTTTGTCTTGTGGTTAACACATTTTCCAGAGTAGACTAAAGTACTTCTATGCCATCAGAAATTCCATTTCTTGATTTCTTATACATTCAGCAGCAGACCATGTTACTGTCTGAGTCTCAGTTTCTCCTTTCACCCTTCGTAGTGCATATTATATTTTAATTTACTGTGAAGTTGTATTTGTAATTTTGTAATTATTTGTGTTTACTTATTTTAATTTGAAATTATGTTCTAAATTTGTACTCTGTTATATTCATTATTTTTGACAGTCTATCTTTGTGACAGGCTCTCCTGTTATGAAGAGCTGACTTACTTATTGTTTGACTGTTTCCATATCCATTGCATGAACTCCTGTATATGGATTTTTGGAATACTATTAAAGAATCTAAAGAATATAGGAAGTGAATGGTATGCAAAGAGGTTTAATCTAATATCATACATAAAAAAGTTAAGAACTCCAGCTGTATCCAACAACAGGAAAATGTTACACTTGTAACTACAGTCAATATTATCACATCTGATACATAAATACCTACATACAACATTCACATTATTGCGCAGCATATGTTATGACACAGTGTTCATATACTTTTTTCCAGGAACATTTTATGAAAATCAAGGCAAGTAAGTCACACTGTCTACAATCACAATACTTGTTACAGCACAATGCATAGTAGACACAAAAGATATAAATGCACAGAAGGAACAGAGTACAGTGACTTGAAGTAGTTTAAGTCTTCAATGTGAACATCTAGGAATGACCAAGAAACTGATAAATCTAATAACAAGAACATCCACTATTTGGGTATCCTCTGCTAGATGCCACAGAAACAGCTTGAAAATTTACCATAAAATTCTCATAATTCAAATATAGGAACTCTGAATCCTGTGGTATCTGATTTGTGAGATCTCAGGGTGTCATGCTAGTGAATACAAACATGGCATGATGCCACATGATCTGGTAGACAGATATCAAACTTTTGGAGGACCATAATCTTCCACCTTTAGGGTCCACCCTGAGGATGGAGGCAGCAGGTCCACATGGAATGTTGATCAACTAAACTACACATCACATAACACAGACATCATAATATGTATTCGTATTTTATTTATGTGTAAGAATGTCTACCTCCAGGAAGACTGCCTTTCTGTGCATGGATAGAGGGATTATCTGATGTATACAGCAGCTCAACAATACCATGCTTCTCATAATCTTCCTTTAGGAACCTCAAGTAGTCCAGGTCCTCTTCACTGCCATCTTCTGTCAATGCCCCATACTCATTCTCAAGCTGGATAAAAGAAGAGAATGTCAAAGGCCTAGTACAAGAGCAAACTTTCTATGCATATTTTATTTACACTTAAAAAACCATGCATCTGTGAAGAGCCATTACATAGGATAACCATTATGGAACTCAGGACAGTGTTTCTGAAACTGAAAGCCACAAAGAGGCACTGGTCTGCCAAGTATTAAAAGAATGTTATTTCCAAAATACAATATCTACACCAGATGTTATTATTGAACTCAAATAAAATATACATTTCTCCACAATACATTTCTTTTGTAATAACTGTTAGAATTACTAAAGTTATTTTTCAACTAGTAGTGATTTCCATCTAACCTGAAGCAGGCAGTGTTTCTGTCAGAATATGTTTAAAAAATAGGACCAAGTTGTCAATTATTCCTCAAAAAAGCAGGATACAAATAAAATATCAGTCACACATAAATTAATTCTTTATCACACAAAAAAAGCAACATAATATACAGTACATTTCTTCATTTTTGGCCATTCGAGGACTAAGTGAAGCTGGCAGACAGGCCTACTGGGTGTGGTAAAGTAGTGAGGGGTGGGTGTTTATTTACGTGGAACTTCAGTGTGACAAGTTCAACTGTGCTTGTGGAGGTGGAACAAACATGATGTTGCATTCGTGACTTGTCCTTAGCCTACCGTTTGAAAATCCCACCAGCCAAAGATCATGCACTGCACAATATCACAGATTCAAATACTCACTGCCACGCTTAATAGAGTAAACTATACAATTTAAAAATAATTTCAGTTAAATGGGCTACTAACTTCAAAATACAAGCAATCAAACAGACCAGCAAAGAATTAATAATTCAGATATTTTTATCCAACTTCCCTTCCTTTAAAAAAAAAAACTGTGCTTATGAGTTCACCAAATTGTGTGTTTTTATGCATTTCAACTCTAGAACCAAATGACTACTCTTCAAGAAACTCGGTATCAACTTAATGTCAGTGGAGGCCACCCATGGGCATACTTCAAAATTTTCTAAAATTTGTAATAACATGGCAGACATGGAAGTATGTAAGGTGGAAAGCAACACTGGTGCCACTTACTGAGGGTAATGAAAATATTGTGTAGTAACAGATCTTGGAGAAACATGCAATTTTTGTTGAGGCAATAGCTGTGCTGGCTGTAAAATAACAAGGCAACTAACTGCAAATTTCCTTTAACCGTTGTTATGATGCTGTGTCTACCAAATCACTGGAGCCAGGCAAACAAAATTTAGTGTCAAGATGGAACTTAAATATACTTAAAAATGATGTATAACACATTGTTTTTAAGACAGTATTAGAAACACAGCAACAACATATAATACTGAGGCCATACCTAACAAATTCAGTGTACACAAAATCTGTTTTTAAATAGTAGGTTCTTTCAAAATTAAAACAGAAGTAAAGAAAAAATATCAACAGATTGAGAGACTTAGAACTCTGTTCAGCAGGAAAGCAGGATTTGAGTTCTGCTGACAACTTGTTCTTTGCTTAAAAGTTATGAGCAAAAGAGTACAAAAAAGTTAATTCAATTTTTATGTATTTTTATTTTTATTGATGTTCCACTAATCTGAAAATGAATTAAGTAATCAGTCATTTTGAAGCATCAGATAGTTCCATTTTCAGGCAATGTCTTTAGTTACCAAATATTTTTCAGTAAAATCTAAGTTTGAACAGGAATCGTTAGTTATTTCACCTCTGAATTTTCTGACAAATTAAATATATTCCACAACCAGACAACATGATTTTTAAAGCAGAAAACAAGAGGCTAGATTTTTTATTCAAAAAATTATCTGAAAGTTACAATAAATTCCAGCATCACTTATGCCTTTTTGAGGAGTAAATGCAACAGAACTGCTTTCCTCTGTATATATTTTATAACTTGCTGGCTTACAAAATCAACATACATACATACAGATGTGCAGATGTGTGTACATGTGTGAGCATCGAGAAACACTCTTTATTTCATGAACACAAACTATTAATATTTGATTAGTCATGTAATATATCACATCATACCTGAAAAGCAATGATAGGACCACCTTTCATGAACTGCAAATTTTCAAGTAGAGGCAGTAATTTGCTGTTGTATCTTTTTACTCTATCAACAAACTGTGGCTCTGAGGACCTCACAATCAAGCCAGAATACTGCAGCAGCCAGCTGGATGGGAAATGAGTTTTGATAAAAGGTTAAAAAAATTGTGATCTTATCTGCATAAAGATTAAGATCCTTACTGGCCTTTAAAATGTAGGAAAAAAAATTCTAAAGGAATAACAACCCAAAGCATATATATATGATTTCAGAAAATATAAAACAAATGGAATTAATCTTAAAAAACAAAAGTTCAAGAATTCTTAAAAATACAAAAAAAGTGGACTTTAGTCATGTTGTAACTGAAGGCTAGAATTAAGGCCGTTTCAAAAGAGAAAAAATTGCATTTTTGGAGTCTAAAACATTTTTGTTCGGTGTACAAACAATATCAATATATCCATAATTTCTGATCATCCTGGTGACTTCACTTTCCAAATGCTTCCTTTACACAGAGCACGCATATGTGTGTAGTTCTTTAAGGTGCACATTATTAATCTTATATCTGCAGTTTATGATGGTAAAACAGTAATTACTCATTCGCAAAATTCAGTGTTACACTTTATACACTGGACATGTAATAATGTAGTATTTATTAGGAGTCAAATGTCTGTCTCTGCAGAAATAAGCATGAATCCTCATATGTCTATTTTCAAACCTAATATTTTTACATAATATTGTGCCAAATGGTTCAGTGTCCTCTTTCCCCAAAGCACTGTTCAGCTTCATTTCAAAACCCTGGATCAGCTGTGTCCCATTTTCAATCTAAAAGTTTTAGATCAAAATAAATGTGCTTCAATAAATGTCGTCTGAATTAAATCACTTTTGCAAATCCAAAATTGAAACCTGAGGTACAAGACTAGTCATGAGTTGCAGCCTCACATATTTTATAATGTTAGTGTCTCCTGCTTGTGGGCAGTTTAACAGTTTTGGAACATTATAAAGTACTATATCCCACATGTGTAATTTGACTAATAACACTGGGGGGTTGGCCCCTGACCCTGGGTATTAGGAACTTTAATTTATGAGGAAGTCAAGTTAGAAAGTGGGGACAATTGGTTTGAACCAGTCCTTAATATATACACATATCCCTTTCCCCACTTTCAGTCCAATTCTTTTTATTTGCCCCTCTTCAATTCAGTACCTAAAATAAACCTATTCTTAGGTAGCAAAAACAAGGAGGGGGGGCCAACCCCACCTTGCCTCCTTCCCCAAGTTATGCCTATGCTATATCCTATTTCAAAACCAAATGAATGCTTACAAAATGTTCAAACATATTTAATATGTATGTGTCAGTTCTGATGAAGAAATGGTATTTATTATTAAACTAATTGTACAATGAAAGTTACAAGCCTTGGCATGCCTCCAAAATCCCACTCAGCACATATGTAAGGACTTGGTCTTACTAAGACAAGCAAATCTTCTTCTTGTGCAGTCTTGATATATTTCACAACATCAAGAAATAAGGACATATCACTGCTCCCACTTCCAAAATCGTACACATCCCGTTCTGGTTCATGAAGGTTCCATGGTATGTACCTACATTGCAATACACAAAAGAAATATATAGACAGCAAGTCCTCACCATCCACAGTGGTTATGCTCCTAAGTAACACCATCTGAAAATCCGAGGTTTTATATGAAAATGAGAACTGGAAAAGGGTGCCTACTCTTAATACTCATCAAAGCATAATTGTCACATAAACAAATTCATACAACTTGCAGCAACAGGTCTCAGATTTAGGGTGTTTGAATCCTGGATTAAAGGAAACACTTTTGCAGCACTGATTACTTTGTACACACATGCATTGGTTCCCAGCTTTACCTTTGATAGTCACTTAACATCATCATGGTAAGGCCAAGAAATATATGTTGGTCAGCTGATTTAGCCACCTGGAAGTCAAAATTCTGACCATGCAAAACCTCATCTATGTATCTAAAGAAAATCATTCCGTTGTGTTATAAAGAATTAAACTTATTTATTGTAAACTTACAATATGTGTTCAGTCAACACAAAAAACATTAGAAAATTAATGTGTTACCACAACATGTTTCGACTCCAGAGAGTCATCATCAGGCTGAATATTTAAGAATCATTAAATACTGTATATATCCTTTATAGTGCTGTACATGTAACTAT
>Ga0123352_10000760_pt1 | contig 40174 bp, 19 predicted proteins | sample TergutLab28metaG_FD_89700 | JGI IMG/M metagenome (GOLD analysis project Ga0123352, IMG submission 89700) | Labiotermes labralis P1 segment gut microbial communities from Petit-Saut dam, French Guiana - Lab288 P1 | ecosystem: Host-associated > Arthropoda: Insects > Digestive system > Gut ... | reverse complement strand
TATATATATATATATATATATATATATAATATATATATGGTGAACTAGGCATTTGATGAAAAATGAGCTCTGAAATGTGTATTTAATTGTAATATATATAAATATGTATAGTCTAAAAATGTGATTTTTTTTTAATTATGAGTCCTGACTCTAATATAATGGAATATGGAGTGAAATCTAGTCAAAAAATATGTACACACAGAACAAACAATAATCTGTAATTGTAAATGTCTGTATAATAATATAAATAATTATAGTCCAGTAATTCATTTAAGGTAAACTCAATTCATGCAACATACCAAAGTAGAGTAGTCTGTACAGTTTGTGTGCTTGCATGTGTTTCAAGTGTATGTGTGCTAGTTTTTCTGATCATGCATATGTAAGTTAAGTGATGTCCAATACATTTCAAGAGTAGACTCTCAATTATTCATACACATGTAGCCAAAATGGAGCATGATTATCTTGAAACCTCTTGAGGAACTGCTGTAAAGTATAAGCAGCTCATAAGAGTGACACAGCTCACATCTTTCACAGAAGACCTCCTCACACACGTCTTGCTGATCTGACTGGACCATGAGCAGTTCTGTCACTCTTCTCTACACAGTGGATGTTAAGTGATGTTAGGGTTAGAACAAGGCAGACATTTGGTGGTGAATAACACTTCTTGAAGGCAATTAAGGAGAAAATTTTAAGAGGGGCTAGAATGATAAACTGAAGGGCAGAGTCCACAGTATGAAAAGTTGTGTCACTCAGGCACCTAAGGAGATGACATTCAAACATTTTCAAGTAATAATACTGTGTATACCTAGACTAGAGGGATATATAAAAGTGCTGTTAATCCACAAATCAGCAGTTCTCTCACGGATCAGACTTGACATTTTAACTGCAGTGAAAATTCATATTTTAATCTTTTTGGTTATGTGTATTTGTTGTATTGGCATATGTGGGTTTCACTGCAAATTCTGTCACTATCATCAACTGCAAAAATGGAGGTAGAACATACCTCCCAAAAACCTCATTTCCCAGCCTGTAACAGATTGTCATAAGCCAGAAGTCCATACTACTCTCATGGACAATTGAGAGTCTACTGTAATTAAAAAACTGCAAATATTAATATTTTTTAACCCAGCAATTTAATGCCCATTCTAAACCACTTACGCTAGAATCATTGTATTTATTTTATACTCCTTGCCTTTTATGCCTCCACTGAATCTGTAATCTAATGGCATATATTACACGTGTAAGGTGGGCATAAAGAAGTTATACTTAACTGAAGCACATAAAAACTTACACATCAATATATATGAATAAATAACACATCACCATAATACCAAATTTCATACTTTAGCATTTACAATATTCAGAATATCCCAGGTTCAAATTTGGACCTACAGTCCATTTAACCTGATTAAAACACTTTGTTGTCTTTCTCAGTCACTTCAGGAAAATGCTGAAGAGTGTGACTACTTCCATAAATTTTCCATCTAATCCAACATTCACATTTATACTGCCATTTGCACTGTATAATCTGTGTGGTTGAAAAAGTGTCATAAAATAAGAAAAGAACCACTTGCTTAGTCACAAAGAGTTGCAATGGCTACAAAAGTACTTTGGAGTGGTCGTATGCCATAGAAATATACACATATTTACCGTTTTCATACTGTTTTTTTATGTTTCTGCAAATGGTAGCCAATGTTGAAAGGTCATTTACAAATTTAAAGTAACAAAATTCTACAAGAGAAGCATGACTGGCCAAACCCAGCTAAATGATCTTGCTATTTCTGCTACTGAGCACAAAAAGTAGTCAACATGGGCATTAAAGAACCTACCAGTGATACTGCAAACGCAGAGGCACAGAAGATAGGACCTAACTGACAGGTTCCTTGGAATAAAGCACATGTTCATATTTTCTGAAAACTGAGTTCTTGTAACCACTTGTAGTGTTTTGTGGTGGACACATTCATGTAAACTCAATCGAACAAAAATCCATCGGCGTGATATTTCGTACATCCCGCTCAGGCAGTGACATGCGGTACAGTTGCCATCATAATTTGAGTCTTTTTCTTTCCACATATTTGCGCATTCATGGCGTTTCTCTGTCTTCCATTCATTACAATCAATCACACCGCATTTATATTAACCGAAAACAAAAATACATTTGCCTAATTTCAAATTAAAACATTAATTAAACTACATTAATTTTCCCACGTGCGAGGCTAGCTAGCTAGCTTTTCTACTAAGGATGGACGAGTCAACTTCTAAAAAATTAGCACAGATAATTCATAATCATTCCATGTGAAAGATCTAACAAACAGCTTTTTATGTTGCCATACTATTATGTGAGACGTCCTAGTTTTCATCTCCCTGGTAAAATGGCATTGTCATTATATTCCTATACAATATTTCTTTTCAAATCACAATGTGCATCAATCTCTTGCCAATTACTTGGGTTACATTCCTGAAAAACAGTGTGGTTGGCGAGAACTTTGATGTTAAAAGGACTGTGGTCACTACTAACACCGAGTCTTAATTTGCTTGTTCTTTACTAAACACAAAAACTTTCATAAGTAATAACACATTAAAAAATAAATTATGCATAAAATATAAAACAACACAAAAAATAACCCTGTGGTAACCTGAGGCTAGAAAACTGATTCCTGATTTCAACACAGCCCTGTCACAAGGAAATGTGGATCTCACAGAACAGAAATCGTGGATTTTTTCCTGTTATTCACAAATAAAGACAGTGGAAATTCAACACACACCGCTGTGGCTGTAAAACTAAATAAGAATGGAAAACTGGGGAGACTTGGAATTCTTGACTGGTGACACTATGGTTTTATGAGGCAATGCTATTTTGGACATCTTTATATAAAGTAAAAATAAATTTGCTTAAAGTTCAGTTTTTCAATTTGTAAAAAATCGCGGATGTTTAATACATATCCTCAAATTTGTAATGTCACTGTTAGGTTGTATTTCAATGGTTTTGTCTGCATTTGTGTCTACATAACCCAACAGAAAATTCAATAATATATATTTAGTGAGCACTCCTTATATTTAAATTAATCGTACATTTATTAATATTACAGCAATGTGATTGCTAAAATAAAAAATGTTCATCCTCCTTAATTTAGTTAAGAAACCAGAATAGGCAGGTAATGAATAAGGCAAAGTGAAGAACCATGCAGTTGTAAATGCAAGTGTGTACAACAGAGGTTTTATTTTCTCGTGTGTCATACTTGTGAATTGTATTATTCTAATGAACATTTGTCAGTTCTCTCGGACTTCATCTATCATCTAGAGTTGATAGAAGAATTGTGTTTTCAGACAGAGGCTCTATTTCCATTTTCAGGCAAACTTCTGCTCTCTTCGGCCCCTAGGTAGAAATACTCTCATTCCCCATACTTATCTTTACCTACAAGACCAACAAAGGAGGAATTTCTTTGTATTTTGTTTACCTTAGTGTGGAAAGTATGCCTTGTACATAAAAGGTAGCTGAATGACAAAATCCATTAAATGCCATGACTCACCATCATCAAACACTATAAATTTCATTTGTAAATACACAACAGTTGCATGTCATAATAGATACTTAAGTTAAATTTTATGCAAAAAAAATTATAATGTGACAAAGTCTAGATCCCTACAGCTGCAGAGGAGTAGGGACAGATCCTATTCTACCTTACAAATTAGTATAACAGTTAATGTATTTATGTGTATTAAATTAAAATTGTACATAACCAAATGTATGCAGTGTGTGTATATATACAACATATTCATATTCATTAATTATTTATTTTATAGTTTTTGTGCAATAACTGGAAAGTGCATCTAGCACCCTGTACATAGATATTTGCCTTTATGTTTTGCAATGTGTTGTATTTACATACAGTAATACCAGAAGGCAGGAATCAAGCAGCAGATATAAGTAGAAGAGAGTACTGTGGTTCAGATTAATACTGTCTACTGGTACATGACATGTGGTTTGGCAGATAGGCTTGATACCAAAGCCTGGGAGGAACCAGCTGCCTCCCTCTGCTGAGAAGAGTCTCTCTTTGACCCTGAAGAAAGAGGCAGCAAGTTCTTCTGTAACTCTGTAAATTATGTGCCTCCAAGAAACAAGGAGGTAGCAGGTTCTTCCAAAGTGTTGGTACCTGTCTATCAAACTACATAATATCATAATCCAGATGACTGAAATCTTAATACTCACTTACATAATAACCTCAAACCTCAGCATTATGCTTAAATGAGAGTTTTGTTTATATAGTGTCCTCAGTATATCAAGATCAGCTTTGTTAAGATACATAAACTTGATATAATTTTAAGGCATTTCTGTGCTAGTGACAAAAAAATATACAAGCACCTCGAACCAATAGCTGATGTCAAATTTAAGCCCCAGAGAAAACCGAAGATATTGGTATGTTGTTGTCTACAAGTTGGTCCAACACTTTGCACATACTTACACAGTCAAGCTGTATTCTGACATGTTTTGGTGGTGGCCACCACCATCATCATCAGGGAAGACAAAACCACCGACCAAAACAACCATGCAAACATTGCTATACTTCACGTCCCCCTTCAACACACAGCTGTTTATATCACACCTTCCATGTACATACTGGCATGGTTGGCTGTACCACTGGTACAGCTCATGGTGGTGGTGGGCACCTCCAAAACATGTCGGAATATAGCTTGACTATAAAAGTACGAGGGGGGACCCAAAAATAACTAAATTGTTTTTAATAGTATATTTATCTGAACATTTTCAAAATTTAATTACCCTCAAAATACACTCCTTGAGAATCAATACACTTATCCCACCGCTTTTTCCATTGTTCAAAACAGTTCTGGAACTCTTGCAAAGTGATAGCCTTCAGTGCCGCAGTCGTTTTCTCCATCACCTCCTCTACATTCTGAAAACCTGTAACACCATGATTCATCTCCTGTGATGATTTTGGACAGAAAGTCTGGATCAGTTTTCAGTTGATCTTTCATTTCACGGCACACATCCAAACGATTGGCTCTCTGATCCTCCGAGAGGAAGTGCAGAACGAATTTCGCAGCAACTCGTTTCATGTGAAGTTCTGTTAAAATTCGTTGACATTAGCTCCACGAAACTCCAGTCAATGCTTCCAATTCGTCGATTGTTCGACGACGATTAAACATTATCGCATCGCGAATTTTTTTAATATTTTCGTCGGTTCTGCTTGTTGAAGGACGCCCAGATCGCAGTTGGTCTTCAAGTGACATGTCACCACGTTTGAACCGAAAAAACCATTCGTAAACCCTTGATGGCTCAAAGCTTCTTCTTTAAAAGCCTCTCGAAGCATTGTGACCGTTTCTGCTGCTGTTTTCCCCAAAAGGAAACAAAACGTGATGCAAACACATTGTTCTTTTAAGTCTGCCATCGAAAAATTGACGCAAACAATGACAGAGGCTCAAGAAAAAAAATCACATGGACCCTACAGACCTTTCCTCAAGGACGCTGCTTGGCCAACTGATGCAGAGGGCAGTCAAGTACACACACCAAGCTGGAGCAGACGGCAGTACCGCCCCTCTCCCCTCCAGAAAAAAATTCTCGTTATTTTTGGGTCCCCCATTGTATAGCTTGACTGCATACACATGTGCACTGTGCTGGACCAACTTGCAAACAATAACTTGGTAGACATGCAAGGTGCACACAACATTGTGAAATATTGGTGTTTCATGTGACAATTGTGCACATTCGTGAGTTCATAAAACAGGAAATGTAGTTTTTAAACAGATAATATTCTTGTATGTGCTTAGTGAAATAGGTGATTGCTTAGGACAAATAGTGTTCCCATCTGGTGCTATACCACAATCAACAGCCTTTGAAATTACCCTAACAAGGAACAAAAAACATCGCTGGATTACTTCCACAAAGTCCCCTTGCTTCAGGTCAGTGAGCCTGGGCTCACACCATGGGAGTCAAGAGTGCAAAGTCATGTGATTCTGCTTACTGTTACTCATTCTATCCTGTACAATCTGTACTTACTTGGACTGTTGGTGAGACCTGTGCTTAATGTTCTGATGCAAAATGACAGGGACTATATGGAAGTAATTCTAATAAAACAACACACTTCAGTTCCAAGCAAAGGAATACAAATTTTTTTTTTTTGACAGAAGCCCAATTTTATGAGATCTGAGGCTAGTGGTGAAGGTTTAAATCAAGGTCTTCTGACCTGTTTCAGAAACACTGTCTGCCTTCATTGGCAGGTTTCTCCAAAACAATGGTACCCACCAACAAGAACACATCTAACACCCTCACTGCTATGAAAACTTCAAGACTCACAAATAGAGTAACAGAATTAGTGGCATGGATTGATTCTGTTATAAGAACAAATTTTGCTACCCATTCTTGTAGTTAGCTCTTGGGTTTCTTCATAATTTAAACATGCCTGTAGAATTCTCCATTAACAAACCACTGTTTCACCTTAAATGCTATGGTAATAAAATTTAATTACTGAATACAGACATTTCAGCATCATCTGAGTTTGTAAATTATACACAAGTCTCCATTCATTATAAAATTCTACACAAAAGTCAGAAATGTGTTTACAACACAGTTTCTCTACTAATATTGAATCATGATATCCTCTTAGGATAACACTGTAGTACTGTAACATATATATAAAGATGCTTAACAGCAAGAATTACCTTCATTCAGCTACTAGTTTCTTTATAGTAGTGGCATGTTGGTTTATCCTATGTATTGGTAAACATCAGATCTCTTTTAATGTATACCAATTTTTTAATCACCTTTTAAACTTCTTGTGCAGTTTCATTCAGTCCCTTAAAAATGAAAAAATGGTAGTATAGTGTTTGCTGCATAATATAAAATTACATATTATATATCAATCACAAATAAACATTAAATAAAATTTTGAGGTTTCATGGTGAATGGATGCTGTGAAGTTTTTTCAGATAACAAACCAAGAGAAAATGGAGTAAATATCGAACATTTTGGATACTGTCTCCATTATCATTAGGATATGTGATGAATGACGTGATTTCTAATTGTACTTCTACACATCATATACTGATACTGGAGACAGAAACAGTCTCAGAAACATTGTCTAATAAAGTACTTTTCACATGGTAGATCATTCCAGATTACTCATCATGATTTTACAAGACAAACATTATGTGCTAACAGTACGAAAGTTATGTCATAGTGAAATGAAGAAGGAGTTAGTAAATAAGTTTATAGACATAGTAACAACAAAAGCAAGCATTATGTTTTTTTTCCAAAATTTGCTTTTTTAGTGGCAGAAATGAATGAAGTTACAATTTCTTGTTGTAAAAGTTTACTGTCTGAACAGAAGACCTGGTGCTCTCTTCTGTTCTCAGTATATATGGTAAACATTACTTCATGTCAAATAAAATATGAATAAGTATTAGCAGAATTAGAACAAATTCACAGTGATAAAAGTGGCAGTGGCAGATTAACATCTTGCCCCATCCAATAGGATATGATGTAATTTGAGGAGATTTGATTTGAAATTGAACTAAATATTTTTATGAATGTCATTATGCATAAACTGTCCACATGTTTGTTTATCAAGTCTTTTAGTTGTAATTCAGTCATTTTTAACTATCACCTGTAGCTTAAGGAGTTGAAATGACACTTGTAACACATTTTTTCTTAATCATTCTAGTGAGCAGGAGATGTGGGTTTAATTGCCACCTATTACTTTTTTGGTTAGAGAACCAGTCTAGTGAGCAAGAATTGTGGGTTTAAATGATACCTGTAACATGATTAGATAACTAGCTAGTGAGTAAGAGATGTGGGTTTAAATGTGACCTGGAGTTTGTTTGGATAAAAACTAGAGTATCAGGCAGTATAGCTGGGTTTGTCACATGGCAATAAGTTAAAATGGAAGTAAAATTCAAAATTGTGATTTTCTGGGATGCAAAATCATGTGGCTTGGTAGATGGATACCAACAATTTACAGAAACCTCCTGTATCCTACTTCAGGGTACATTCTACCCACATTTCAGTAGACCATAATCTTTGTTCTCACTGCCATAAGAACCTCAAATCTCACAAAAAAAGGATAACATTTGAATGCACATTAAACTGTGAAACAAAGCTCAGTTGTTGTGTGATTATAAATTCAGACTTAACCAAGACTTTTGGGAAAAAGGAGCTACTGCATTATAAAATTTTATCCCATTGTTAGCAACTGACATGAATTTTAAACTGAAATTTTGTGTTTTACTGTGGTATGTAATGTATGTTCTCTAGTAACATATACTAGAGCGCAGTGTGTAAATCATTGCTCTAATTACAACTATGCCAAAATATTCAGGGCTGAATAAATTAGATTATGTACATATAAATATGTTTATGTTTCAGTATCTGAATCAAAATTACTGTGTTTGAACACATGAAATTTAAATCTTCTTTGAAAGAATCATTATAAATCTGTAAATACAACTAGCTGTATGTGTAAATATAATATTCAGTTCATGCTTTTCACATTCAGTGAACACAAAGCCATCACAGCAAGACTATGCAACTAGGAAATGTATTTTTAATAGATGTTTAGTTTAGCATATACTGTTAACTGCGTATATCTGAACTAAAACCTGAAATAACCACCGGGTACAAAGCCCCCACAAACTTAAATCGTAGAGACGAAGTACTGTAACAAATTTTGAAGTTCAGAAGATATAATCAGCTTTAAGTGAAAATTTGAAGTGGACAAGGCTTTGTAAGTTTTTTGTATTCCATGCCAATTTTACTCCAGCATTCTGGTTGCATAATGAATGTTTACAAATTCGTGATAAGTGAAAGAAAATTAACAATAAATTTGCCACAAATTGAAGCTGAATTATTCATTATGTGAGAGAATAATCTCACATGCTAAGATCCACATGAATTTGTATATATGATTAGATCTAAATTTAATAAGCACTCAGTCTTTTCAAGATAGTTTCTAGAAAATATCCTAAAACAGACCAAATACAGCAATTTATTTGTGCACAATAATGAATGCCCTAACAAAGTAAATAACTGCAAATAGATATACTAAGATATATATTTTATTGTATTCATCAACTTTAACAACTTTTAAAAAAAAACCTTGCACTTTATTGAAAATCTTTCACTAATCCTGGAGTCTAAATTCATAAACAGGAAACAGCTGTATGCTTCAGTATTTGGAGAATGCAGATCAGTATTACGGAGATTGTATCAGTCTGTCAGAACAATAAGGAAGAGACAAACTGCACTGACATATATAAAAAGTATTGTGACTATATAAATAATTTGGCATGTTTTACTTCCTTTTGGGCAAGAGTTTTCTTACAGTGCAGTTCTATGCAAAATGTGCACTTTTGAAAAGAGCCATGTCTTCATAAAAACAGTGTGGAAATTCATCTTATAGCCTTCTCTCACCAACACCACCACCCTATCCCCCCCCCCACCCCCAAACACACACACACACACATACACATTTGATATCATCCCAGAACAGTGAATATCTCATTTACACTGCAGCACAAGCCTGAAATCACACACTTGTGGCCTCTTCTGCAACCTGAATTTAACAAGTGATATCTATGCATAAATAAAGATGTGTGTCATACCAAACACAGAACATGATGAAAACATGACAGTGAGTTAAATTACTTTAGTCAAGGCTTCAATATTAGTGTTTCTTTGCTTATGTATAGCTAACTACCAATTATGAGAGTTACATTCCTGACAAACATAGTCACTGACAAGACCAGAGCTTAAAGGAAACTGGAGTTAGCAGGAACATGGTCCCTGTTAACATTTACCAAAGCCAAACTGCACTGTCTTGTCCTTCACTGGACACCACATATACAGAACATGACTACCAATACCAGTAGCACATGTTCAGGTAACACACTAGTCAAACAAGTTATGAAGTGTACATAAAATATAACAGTTCTGGCTCATTCACGGTCATCACCTTTAAATTGTAAGATAATGAAGGCAAAATTTGATACTGTCTTACAAACAACGTAGAACTTCAGGGTGAATAAATTGTAACAAAATCAATCTTAGATGTGAGGTCACAGTGATATTGCTGAAGATTCGTGTCTGCTGGAGTGTTATGCCCTGCTGGGTGTAAATAGTTACAAACATTTTGAAGGGTTATAGTGCAGTCATCGTCAGGCTTAAACAGCCAAAAAGTCTGGACCGCAGTGCCTTCATCTTCAGGCTCTAGCAGTCCAATCTCTCCTTGGAATCCTAGATCCTGCACTGTAGGCAACTGTTTCACTAGCTGACATGGCACAACATCTCAGATGGCTTAAATCTTCAGAATCAATCCAGAAAAACCCAAGTCATGAGAAGGCACAACACAAAAGTCTCTTTCCTTTACTTACCTTGAAAAGAGCAAGACTTACATAAAAAGTACACTGCGCATAAAATGTGTCCTGTATTTCTCTTACAACTTTTATGAATAAATATTTAACAAATGTTTATTGTCCAAATATTTAACAACTTGTATGTGAGTTATGCTCAAGACATGTGTAGATGTGCATGTGGATCTTCAAACTGCCAATTATTGCTGTCTCAGTATAAAGTTGCTGTAAAACTCATCAATATCAAAATTAACAAAAATCAATTCAGTACCTCTCAGGCTGTTACATGTGGACAGATGGTAAAGCTAATAGATGAATTCTTGCAACATACTGTGAATATACCAGAATAAGAAGGGATTATATTTACTATTTACCTTTAAGACACAAGTGAGTGTCGAAAGTCCATAATGATGACTGTGGCACTGATGACAATGAAGGTGGTTGTGCCAATCTCCTTCTACAGAAGCCACCAATTATATTCATTCATACATGTCTAAAAATCCACGTATACAATAAACAAACACATAAGTTTGGAAAACTTGGTAGAAATGCACAGCTCATGATACCTGAAATATGTAGTTGGTAAGGTATTGCTGTATTAAGCAGACATTTGTAAATCTAAAAACTCCATTAAAAGTGTTTGGGTTACCGTAAGTGAATTTGCTGACACTGAAGTTGACATTTATAAACTGAAGAATACCGACTATTAAGTATAAGAATGACGTTCTTAACCAAATAAATGAATCAGTGACAAAATACGAGCTCAAAAAATCGTATCATTCCTTAGTGAGTGTTTTGTTTAGGTGTAATATAAAAAGTTTGAGCCTAAAGTACATATGTGTGGATAAATACAAAGCAACGATGTAATGTACATAAAATTACTATCTTTGTAGTAAATATTCCTCAAAATATGTTTCGTAATTTTTTTAATAAGTACAAGAAGATCCATCAGTCACACAACCATAATTGTGTAAGAGTAATACACATAAATTTCTTTTGTATTGAAAGATCTGATTGGAAGACATAAAGTAATTTTCACCAAACACATTTATAGCCTACTTAAGCTACAATGCAACTAATTAAGAGAAGCATATTTAATTATTCAGTTATTCTTTGCTGATGTATACTTTTTTTAAGTTTTTGGTTCTTTATTAACACACTTATAAAGACCATTTACAAAGTTTGCATGAGTGAAAAAAAGATAAAATATGAACAAAAAAACTCAATTTAAGCTCAATTACACAGCAAAATAACACAGTTTAGATTAACATAATCTGCTGATGAATACCTCCAGACGGCATTAGCAGCACAAACACATCTAAAAGAGGGCCAGTTATTGGAATAAAGACAGAACACATAAATAGTAACCATTTCAATAACTGAGAGAGAATATTTACAGCCTTATAAATCTTCTAAAAACACAACATCTAAATGGTGCCGTCTGGTACGTAAACTCTTAATATTTAAGTATTCTGATAAATCAGCATTCTTATGCTGGATAAACTGACATCTCTGCTGTGGCAAACATTGAATGCTCCTCTGTAAACATTCTGGTTTCTTTGTACCAAATAAATTAATTAAATTGTGGTTATATGAACTTCTGGACTTCTTTAGATGTATGTGTGTAAATTTCTATAAAATAAATACAAACAAGTTGTCTTGTGATAAAATGGTTAACATATTAAATATTCTAGGTGTATCAGATCATAACATTTACTGAAATATTGAATTGGTAAATGCTCGATTCACTACTGACTGCTCCATAGAAAGCTACCATATAATAAACATGACTAGTAACTACATAAAATTCACTGAGCGAACCTGTTCCCTGTAATCCCTGCACTTGAATGCATGAAAAGTACCCAGCAAGAATGCCTCCAACACAGATATGTACAAAGAGAAAGTAAGCAGTGGCAAATGAAGGAATTTTATGTTTCAGTACCTGTGATGTTTATTTGATATCAAAAATTAAATTTTACTCTAATTAAGGTTGTTGTGTGTGTTTTGTAAATTAAGAAAGAGTATTTACAGTGTCAAAGTTCAAAGTATAACTACAGCTTTGAATAGGATAAAATAAAGAAATTAAATAATAAATGCAGTACACCCCCTCCATGCTAATGTAATTAAATCCCAGGATAATGGTTTTGTTTTGTTGTGTGCAGCACCACATTATTTTTTAATGTTATAGCAGTATCAGGCAGTCACTTATGATAATTTAAGAAACAAGCATTTGTATTGTTTTAAAATGAGAGCTTTGGAAACACAATGCAGTAAATAGGTTGGAATGTGAATATGACATGTTGATTTGGTGTCTTTCCATAATAATATTGTGGATACTATTGAATTTATTTTTGTGACATTGTAATAAGGAATAGATACTTTATTTTTCTTATTATTTAATTACTTGTTTGTGAAGTATTTATTCTGAAGTGCAATAAATGTATCAGAGCTACTCAATATTAAAAAAATGTACATATGTTATACCTTGTTTAATTTTCCTTAACTTTAGAAAAAGGAATGTCAGGTAAGATGACAGGTGAGAACACAAAGGACAGACAGACAAATGGGCACAATAAATAAAACGTGCAAGTAACATCTTCCCACCACCACAATGTCAAACAACTGCATTCTCTTCTCCCCCATACATGCCCTGCCCATCTCATCTTGGTTTGATCACCCAATTGGTGAAGTGCACAAATCATGTAGCTCCAAACTATGCATATTTCTTCGGCCCCTGTTACTTCCTCCCTCATATGTCCGACCATCTTCATCAGCACCCTGCTCTAGAACACAGTCCACCTGTGTAGTCCACCTGTGTTCCTTACACATGAAACCAACTTCTACACCCATACAAAAACAACTGGAAAAATTATAGTTCAATTTTTTTTTTTTGACAAGTTTCTGGATTGCATGGTAGCAGTAATTCCCGAACTTAACCTGTTCGTAATTTTTCCTTGCGTGTAATTTTTGTCTGTGAAGTTCCCAAACATATGAACTTTACATTATCTTAATGTTGCTGTTATCTTCTATATTCTGTAGGCAGGACGTGAATATACACTTACTTTTCTCACTATTTACGTCTACACCATCTCTTGATAGCAACAATAATGCTTTTGCGTTCTTCTCTATAGTAGTTAAATTTGAATCAAATAAATTAATGTCACCAGCATAAACCAGAAGCTGATGTCTTCTATTTAGTTTCAAATACCTCCCGTTTTACATAGACCTTCCTAATCGCATGTTCTGAAGCACAGTTGAAAGGAAATGACAAAAAAATGCCTCCTTTTTTTTAGACAATTCTCAATACAAAATGTATCATTTCTTTGTCAATGTGGAATTTACTACAGATTCAACTGAAACACGTTTGAATCAATTCTAGCTAAATTTGTGATCCATGCTCGCGACCACAGATCTATCAAGACCACAGATTATCTACATTCTCATGACCTGTACGTGACCCCGTAGTACCAATGGGAGAACGGCTGAGTGCTTTAATCGTCGACCCGGGACAACTGTGTACACTGATAGTAGGTATTAATCCGTGCATGGGACCAGCTAACCGGCATTCCCTAATCCATGCCAAGGGCGAACATATGAAGTGTGTTAGATAATGTGGTTAGGTTGTAATTGTGTGTTTGAATGTAGTTAATCGTAACTGAAACTGCAGACTAGAAATGAATCAGGCAGATGTAACTAAACTGATGTCACGGCTTAGGATTAAGTATAAGCCTGTTAGAAGAAAACTGAAAAATCCTGAGGGTCCAGAAGGGAGGTCGAAAAAGATTAGGAAAACGCTGACTGCCCTTATCAAACACGAACGCATTGAGCTGAACTATAATCGAGCTGATGAAACTAGGGGTTATGCGGAACGCGTAAGTATTCGACCATTTATGTGATTTGTGTTTTCTTTGGTAATGTTATATCCGCAGGCATAATTTTTAGTAGTGGTTGAACTAATAACACCACGGGGCACTTTACTGTGCCAGTATGAAGTGTAACATGTTTGGCAATACCGACCTGAAATTTCTAAATAATAGCAAGTTAACAATAATGTAATTTTCATGTTATTTATTAAATATGGTATAATGTTAGGGGTCAATAACGGGCAAGTTTGACTAATAAAATATTTATATGAATACAGTTACGTAAAAGTCGGTGTATATTTTAACAAATGTGAAGGAAATTAGTTCAAGAGTTAGATCAAGAAGTTTCATGTGCTTCTGTAGTCCATTTTTCATGCCTACTCTTTTATGAACTCATATTATGAAGCAGTGACAAACAGTTTGTGGTCTGAGGTTTCCACATCATTGTGGATGAAGATTACAGGCATCTGGGATCTAACATCATGTTGGCTGTTAATTTGTTACCAGCGTTTTGTAGGAGCTTGGTGCCTCCATCTTCATGGTAGTCCACAAAGAATAAGTTTCCTCTGATTCATCCTACAACTGAAATTCAGTCAGTCAGTCCATCTTGATGCCAAGTCCTTTGGGGCTTTATGACCATATTTGTCTAGTTTTAAAATTTAGATTTACAGTCATGGGGTACCCTCTCAGATGAGAGAGCAAGACAGTTTTTTAACAGTGGTCGCAGTCTTGCCAGTTATACATATTTATAGTTGTGTTATTTTTCAGTGTTTAAACACCTTCACTGATATACAGTATGTAAATGACCTCTGTCAGTCCAAACCTTGTAAAGCTGATCATGCCTTCTCTTGCTTAACATTTGCTACAGCAGCAGTTTAGTCACTTGAACAATCATAAATTTGACTTTCACCAAGTTTAAGCTTCCTCATTATTTGTGTTGGGTTTTGATTTGCTGTATGTTACAAAGATTTTTACTCTCATGATTTTGTATGGCTTCTGTCTGTTACCTGCTTAATTTTGAATTAAAATCATGCCACATGTAAATTGCCTATTGGCATATGCCTTGGAAAGTTGCCAGACATGAAGGAAACCTTGTTTTGCAGGTGCTGCAATTCCAACAGATAGGTGTGTGCCACAAATTTCTGGTTGGGACAGGCATACATCATTATAGACCTAATGAGTACTCTGTGGAAGGTTAATTTAATGTTAGCACATATTCACTCACTTTTTAGAAGGGCCTAATGGATGCTTTAAAGGCCTTGGGTTCAGTCATTTTTTTATGGATTCTTCATGTAATCCTTCTGTCATAGTTACACCACCATATTTCACATGGTTTACAAAGGGAGTGTAATAATATACTTGTTATATGGATTTGCTAATAAATATATTAGGTAGTGTAAATATAGGTATTGTAAAATTGTGAAGTCTTTATTATTAGGGTTAGTGTGTTATGTTTCTATTTAATTTCTGAACATGAGATGTTGATGGATGTGATGGTGTGTGCCAGACTATGTTGTTATATCCCAAAGACAGTAACGTGCATAGTCATTGCCATGAGAACCATATATTTCATATGATATGATGCACTGATCATGTTACACATACTGCGTGACTAGGAGTTATGAAGGTTTGAAAGTACAATTTATGTCTGAAATGAGTTATGTCAGAATTTTGGAAAAGACTCTGTGGTTTGTTAAGAATTCTGTGTCATACAGTATGGAATTAATTTCATTCCCTGTTTCTTTGAGAGGGGGTTGATGACATGGCAGTAGAAGAGTGACATCAAGAAATAAAATTAGCCAATATTACATCATTATATTCCAGAAGTTGTGATCAGATGTAATTTGCATGAGCTACTATTTTTTATTGGCAGCTGATATCAGATGCTATCAGGTATGGGGACTGTCACCGTGCAACAATGGAACTGGCAGACTACTGGATATTGGAAAAGCAGTTGATACACAAGTTGTTCAAGGTGCTGGTACCGCGCTTTGAGAACTGTCCTGTTTCATATACTCAGATGTACCGAGCACCAAGACCCTGCCCTGGCATGTACTATAAAAGGGCAGTCCTTCAGCTTAGAGGTGAGATTTAGAAATTTTATTTGTTTCATTTTGTTTTCAATTATTTACCGCAAAAAAATGTGATATTGTGTGATCATTGTTTTGTATATGTATTTATTTATTTATTTATTTATTTATGATTTATGTGAAAATGCTTGCAGTAGCTCAATGTTGGATCATACAAATCCTGGTAAAAGTAAGGCAATAAGATTTATGAGAGCTCAGGTTAAAAATCCACTGAGTTACTCCCTTGGTAACCAAAAAATTCCAGAAGCAAACAGTTGTAAATACTTGGGAATAATCTTATGAAGCAATTTAAACTGGGTGGGCCAAGTAAATTACATAGCACAAAAAGCCTGGAAGGCACTTCACTTTGTAATGCCTGTTCTCAAAAAAGGAAATAGGAAAACAAAGAGTTTAGCCTACACGTCATTGGTACATCCTGTTCTTGAATATGGGGCTGCATGCTGGGATCCATGCAGAGAAGGACAGATAAATGCATTAGACTGAGTACAGACGAAAGCTGCTGCTCAACTTACTTATCATGTGAAGGATTTCTGACGGGGAAACCTTGGCTCATCGTAGGACGATAGCACACTTATGTGCACTTTTTAAAGCATAGTCTGGGGAACAGGCTTGGAAAGCTATGTGCATCAGGTTGCGAAGGCCTTACTATTTGATTGGGGTTGATCATGTTCAGAAAATTAGGGACAGGAAGCAAAGAAGAGATATTGGGAAGTATTCCTTTGTAATTAGAACCATTAAAAACTGAGAGAGTTAGGGACTTTCCCTTCTAAACCTAAAATGTTTAGAAAGATAGTTAGGAAAGCAGTTATAAATGGGTTGAAGTGAAAGGAATATAAGTGTGGCGAAAATTGTCTAAAAATGCAGCGAAGAGAAGTGAGGTCAAGTGTAGTAATGTGATTCTAAATTGGGTGTTTTCCATCCCGTTGTGTTAACGTATTATTAGTTGTAAAAAATTTTTATTATACCGTCGTTACACAACAGTGTGGTGCAGTTGTCTGTATTATTGCACTATCTACTAATCTACATGTTTCGGCCCTATAAGGCCATCATCAGGCTTGTATAATAGTGGTATTTTAGCCAAGGTACATTGGCAACAACACACATCGCACCAACAACCTCCCGGAACAACTGTGAGTTTTCATAACATAGCACATGAACTGAGACCCCAACTTAACAATTAACCAGGAACACACAGACAATCCAAGTGCCTAATGACATCGAACATCATACGATAAAAAAACTGAAAGTCACACAGTGATTAAACCCAAGTACGATGATAAACAATTGAAACCAGGGACCACAAGGAACCATTCCCACACACACACTCTAAACAAAACACTAAACGACTGACGCGTCAACAAAAAACATAAAAGCACCCAAGAAAAACGGCATTTTATACCAATTTTAGCATAGAATATGGTTTTAACAACACTGGAATTGTAAACCACGGGATCCCGTAGGTAATACTGCCATTGTACCTTGGTTAAAATACCACTATTATACAAGCCTGATGATGGCCTTATAGGGCCGAAACATGTAGCTTAGTAGATAGTGCAATAATACAGACAACTGCACCACATTGTTGTGTAATGACGGTATAATAAAAAAGTTTTACTACTTATAGTAGTGATGTGAGGTGAAATGGAGCAGTAGGAAATTCAAATGGGGTTAAGCCAGTAGTGAAGTGTAGTTGGGTGAAATTTAAGTGGGAAATGAAGTGTCAACAAGTGTAGTGAAGGTCATAGTACCACGGTGTCTATCATTATTAGGAGATAAGTAGATCATATAAGGTTTGCTGTTTTTTGGCTGTTTTGTTTATCACTTTTTTATATTCTTTTGGTTCTGTTTGTATATTGTATATATGGTTTATGTTTTGTATGCTTCTGTTTAATTTTGTACAAGTATCTCTTACGTATTTTTGTTGTTATGAATGTTCCATTCTGGGTATTCTGTTTCATTACATTGTTTTGTGTACTGTTTGTTTGTAAAAGTGTACTGTACTATTACCACCAGGTGTCAGCCGAATTGCAGTTAATAAATATATCAAATGGTAGGGTGATTAGGAAATAATGAGTTGCAAAGGATGTGAACAAAAGTGGTCATGGCCTAATTTTAGGTACTATCCTGGAATTTGTTTGGAGAGACTTAAGGCCCACAAAAATGCTCAGTTTGTATAACTCATCTTCGGTTGAGATTTGATCCCAGAGCCTCCCAAATATGAAGTGAGAGTGCCATATACTCAGATGTGCAGTTTGTTGATATCTGTGAAATAGAGTCAGTCCGTGTTTTATGTTCCCATGAACAGTGTTTTTCACTTTAATATTGACCAACTGAATGATCAAAGACTCAATGAATGTTGCCAAGACTTAGAATTAACATTGTTTTTACTGAAAGCTGATTGGATCTTCAACAGCCAGACTTTCCTATGTTTTAATTAATTCTTCATGGTAAAAAGTGCTTCATTCTACATTGTTTTGCTCTGTATTATCATTTCCATGACCATAACCTAAACATTAAACAAGGACTTCCAGTACTATTCAAATAGATAAAAACGTGTTAAGCATTGAATGTCCTGCTGTCAGTGTTGTCAACTTAAATGTGACAACAAGGACAGAGGATGTTAAGCTATTAGTAAGGGCTAAAGCAGTGTCTGTATCATTGAAGCATTTCTAAAAGTTTTTCTTTTTTTTTAATTGGGGTCTTAGGACTGTATTAGAGTGTACACACATGCAGTGTTTATTAGTGAGGGCTTGTTATTAGGACCCTTGGAGGGACAACAGTACTTTCACCTTTGTTTTGAGTTTGATGCTAAGAATAACATAAGTTGTATCTTTGTCTTTATATATCCACACTTTATATCATGCTAGTTCTGAACTATTCTGCCTCACAGCTTTCAAACCATGGAAGCTTGCTAGAGATGCAGAGCTTTCTGTGAGTCTAGACAAAAGTGTTGTGTTATAGATCGTAGTTTCTGCAATTTTTTTTGACATTCATGTTTTGTGGTGGAGTAAATGTTATGTGGAATTTATGATTACATATGAGGCAGGAATAAAAAAAATCTTCATTAAAATTTTATGCTTTATAAGACATTTAAAAAAAAGCAGTTTGATACGTTTATGAAGATCATGGCCTTCTGGGGTGTTATGCTCCTAGGATGTATTTTGCTAGATATCCACCAGCATTTTGGAAGAACATGCTGCCCTCATCTTCAAGTTAGAAGAATAAAAATGGAGGCAGGGAGTTTCTCTAGTACTTTGGTAAATCTTTGTCAAAACATACAGTGCCATATCCTGGAAGGCTAGTTTTCATATTCAGTGCTATGTGTATCTTAAATTTCACATGATACATTTAAGTCATTATGTTTTTTTGTGAAATTAACAAATTAAAGTTAAATCAAAACATTATACTGTGAAGAAGCAAACTAAGGTTTTATCATATTTTAGGCAACCCGTATCCACCATTGCTGCCAGACATGACTGCCAACAGAAACTTAATACACAATGTTTTACTGGATGAGGCTCACAAGGAATTCAGGGCACAGAAATATGCAGAGATTGCAAAGAAACTGGAAGGAGCTGATGACAATGTTACGAGGTCCTTGGATGATGGTGGTGAAGAATCCTCAAGTGCAGATAGCTGTGGTGAGAATGAGACTGATCTTTTAGGAGAGGCGCAGGCACAGCCACCAGGTGAAAAAGTGGCATAACCCAGCCAGAACATACAGTAATATGAGATCAATTGACTGGGTGAAGTTTGCCTGATAGGAAAGGGTTACAGCCCTGTAGAGAAGTGCATCAGAATTGTTGTCTTTGGTTATGGTACTGTCCATACAACTGCATTGCTTATGTATATATAAATATCAGAGTTGTGCTGAGTATGAGGTAGTTGTTTCTCACAAATCCTTCTTACTGCACAGTCATATTGTGATGGTTTATTTGGCACGTATATATATATATATATATATATATATAAGGAATGTTCAATGAGTAAGGTTCCACACACACAAATGTTGATACACCTCTAACCCCTTGTAAGGTTCCCTAGCCTGTAACTTGTATTAATCAACCACTTTATTTCTTGGTAGAAGGTAGCACTACCACTGGTAGTAGGACTACAATACTACAGATGGTGCAGGTAAGTCAGATGTTATTCAGGGGATGCACTGATATGCTGTGGCAATGACAGTGAAAACTTGGTTTCATGAACAAGTTTGTAGTGCAATACAGATTTTGTTGGTACAGTATGTTCCTGCCATCTGAGTTCATCACCAGGTGACAGAGGTTTATGGTGACAGCGTAGTGAGAGTACAGCATGTCAGTAAATGGTGCCGAGAATTTGCAAACAGTTTAGTGATCATCTGCAATGATGATTGCACCAGTCACCATAGCAAATCAAGAACAGATGTGAATGCAAAATGGAGGAACTGATTTTGGAAAACCATTGAGTCACCATAGGAGGTCACTGATTTCACGATAATGAGGATGTGGAAGTGGCTCTGAATGGTTGAGAATGCAGTAGCCTGATTTATACTGTGTAAAATTTTTAAACTCATGCCAAGAAGGGAAAAATACATCATTGTAGTCAGGGATTGTATTGACAAGTGATGATACTTCAGTGGAATAAATTAGCTACATCTAACCTTGTAATAACTTCATATTTAATTCTTATGACCTAGAGAACATAACTCATTGAACATCTTTCATATTTGAGAAGAGCTATATGTTGAAGAAAGATGTGAAATTAAAGAAAAATTTGTGTGTGGTAAGATATTTATCACAAAAGAAAACACAACCTCTCTTTTCACCATCAAAATAACTCCCCCTTCCTCCCCCTTTGTGTGTTGGTATCAGTGGTATACCTACATGTCGTGTGTCATTCCTGTGCTTTACTGCGTGTAGTCACCAGGGTGATAGTTCAGCAGAACATTGCATTCATCATGTGGTTTACAGAGTTGAAATCCATTACAGGTATTTGGCATTATTTCTTTGGTGTGTTGAAGTCCCTGGAACATCCATGAATATGTACCTGTACATTGAACATGGTTGGTGCCTGTCTCATACAAGTCCATTCACAGAGCAAGCAGTCAGTAGCATTTATTCTGGTTTACAATCTGTAATGTTGAGCACATACAATTTACATTTACATGGATACAAATTGCAGTTGTGTGAGCTCATCAGATTGACAGACCATGACACAGGAAGATAGGACAAGGTTTCCTAACATCAGTATTCTGTTTTGATGAGGCAGCCTTTTGTAATAGTTTCATGAAGAGGCATAACTGCACAATTTGGTATAATGTGCCCATCATTAAACATCAAAGGAACACCCCAAAAATGACTGTATGGTGCAGCATAATGAGGGAAGGCACTGTTGAACATTTTTTTCTCTCTAAGCTGCTGTGATAAGTCATTCATATGTAGACCACAGTTGTCTGATGATGCATGGGTGCAGTTGGTGCACTGCTGCATTTTGGTCACATTGTCCATCAGTTTTTAGAAAAAACACTTAACTGAGCAATTGGAGTAACCTGGCATGTACTCTAGGGTCACCAAACCCGACCATTGCTTCTCCTTTTTGTGTGGCAGCATGTCAATGTGTCTACCAATACGTGGTTTTTGACTTTCAAATGCTCTTTTACCACATCACAGAGGCAATTGCAGCAGTGCCATTCTATGCCTGAGTATACCACCATGACCATCACCACCAGTATAATGTCCATACCATAATCCACAATAATATAACTTATATTGCATAAATTTGCATCTCTGTTTCTTTATTTCTTACATGTTCATATAATATATATCCTGCAGCTGACTATGACAGTGTCATCTCTCAGCTATTGATCAAGACCATTCACACTGATATAAGACCATTTATACCACCATAATCTTACATAATTTTAACAATGGTTCCTTATTACTTGTTTTAAATGTTTGTCATCCCACACATATACGAAGGTGTATCCAAAAGTCCCAGGACAATGCTCATAACACGCAAGTCGCTTGTAGTTCACGATTTTCCCACTAGGATGTGTTGCGGTGGTGTCCTGTGAGTGAGTGTGCCGAGTGGCGTGGTTGGATGTGGAAGCGTTTGATTGTTGCACGTGTCTTTATGTGTGTATTGCATCAGCCGTCTGCGATTTTCTGATATCGGCGGTATGGCAGGGGTTGACGAACACAGGGTGTGCATCAAGCTCTGTGTGAGATTGGGTAAAACGGAAAGTGAAACTTTTGAAATGTTGAAACAGGCTCTTGGTGATTCGTGCATGAGCCATAGCCGAACTTTTGAGTGGTTTGGACGTTTCAAGAATGGCAGAACTTCGACTGCTAAGGATGAGCGATCAGGTCGGCCAAGCACGGCAACAACCCCCTCAAAAGTGGAACAGGTATAGGCGGCTGGCAACCAGGATCATCGTCGTACCATACACGATCTCTGTGCAGAGGTTGGAATTGGTTATGGATCTTGTCAGCAAATTCTCACAGAACAGCTGAACATGCATCGGATTGCAGCGAAGTTTGTGCCAAGATTGTTGACCCAGGATCAGAAAGACAGTCGAGTAGCGATCTGTCAGGAAACTGTGATAAACAATCCCACACTCCTCTTGAACGTCATTACAGGCAATGAAAGCATCGTTTATGCTTACGACCCAGAGACAAAACTACAATCTTCGCAATGGAAAAGTCCTGGGTCTCCAAGACCCAAAAAAGCACGTATGCAAGAAAGCAAATTGAAGACAATGCTCATTTGTTTCTTTGACCAAGAGGGGATCGTACACCAGGAATTTGTCCCACCTGGAATGACGGTCAATGCAGACTTCTACTGTGATGTTCTAAGAAGGTTACGTGAAAATGTGCGGTGCAAAAGGCCACAGAAATGGCGAAACCAAAACCTCATTATCCACCACGACAATGCCCTGGCTCACATGTCCTTTAAAGGTTTGCCGTTTTTGGCCAAGACCAACATGACAGTGATCCCGCATCCCCCATACTCACCTGATCTGGCCCCCTGTGACTTTTTCCTCTTCCCCAAGCTGAAGCTTCGGATGAAGGGTCGAACATTCAACACCATTGAAGAGACTCAAGAGGAATCGCAACAGGTGCTTGACACAATATCAAAAAGGGACTTCCAGGGATGCTTCCAAACATGGCATAAATGCTGGGACCACTGTATTCGTGCAAAAGGGGAGTACTTTGAAGGTGATGGAAGAATTTAACATCCAAGGTAAGCAAACTTCTTTTTACAAGTACTTTCCTGGAACTTTTGGATACACCACTGTATATTGAAATCTTCGTAGCTTGTTATACAGTGTATGGCATAAATTATGACACACTACATTCCAAGTAGTTAAATTCTTTATTTGTTCATTCGGTAACAATTTTTCCTGTAATGTACTTGCTTCCTTTAAGTGGCATGAGTTTTTTTTTAACAGTATGTGCTTGAGTACACATATCAGGAAATTGAGATTCATTTTGACCTATCACAAGCTACAAACGGTGCCCAGATCAAAATATAGTGACACCAACACACGGAAGAAAACTGGGACATTGATGCTGCTGAAAGTTGGGTTGTTTTGTCTTTGTGATGAATGTGTTTACTGTACTTGAAGAATTTTTCTTTCTTAGACATCTGGGGCTTCTTTTGGTTGTTTTTCCCTTGCACCCACTCCAGGGCAAGGACTAATAATAGCCCCTTCCCATTTCCTGCTGCTGAGAAATGAAGGTGAATTTTGTCAGTATGAACTTCCACAGCAGATAATTTGGGTGCACCAATCATCACACTGAAATTTGCAACTTTCTTATACTTTTCATACTGCAACATTCTGCGCATCTATGCTGTGTGACACACAGTTTCTCTTTTTGTGTTTATTTAACCTCATTTTCTAAGAATAGGCAACTTTTATCTTGTGGTACTGTGGAATTTGCAGCTAGTATTTAACTTGATGGAAGGTGGGTAGGGGTGTGTGTGTGTATGTGTGTTATATTATGTTATTAGTCCTGGGAAATGCAGCAGTTAGCCAGATGGATTGTGCAGTTGTGCCATTATACTGGTGCAGTGTCCACCCAGTAATTAGCTCCACAGACAAGTGCCTCTGAGAAGCTAATATTCACACAGCTGGTCAAGAAATCTGCCTTATGGAACCTGAAAATTAACTATTCACATGTGCCTGCTAGTGGTACCTGTCCTGGACCACACAAATCCATTCTACACCCTCCAACGCTTATTTCTTTGAAATCCAATTTAATATTATTCACCCATTTTGTAACAGTAATGTTGTATTTGTGTATTCAGATTACCTGTTGTTTGAATATTTACTGATGTTTTTCATGGTTTTTCTCAGTTTTTTCAGGCTTATCCTAATGTAATACTTTGCTTATGTGTTACCTTCCAAATCCTTTCCAGTTCGTCGGCACTGTGTTGTCTGAGATACCATCATCATAAAATAAACCACAAATTAAACTCTCCAACTTAAGCCCTTCTGATTTTGCTACCAAATTTTTAGGTGTATTACCCCTGTAGTATGTGCAACATACAGCTTTTGACTCTTCAGTTTACCACAAAGCTCTAGATTAATACACCATGTTTCATATATGTGAGTTAACCCATGTTAATGGGCATGTCATGGAGGAGAATGATTATGGTGTTCACCGAACACACTGGGTACTGGTGATTCTTTCCCTAGTTGCAAAGTACCTGGAGCATGAAGTTACCCACTCATCTCCACAAGTAGCATTTCGGTTACATATGTGGAGCATTACCTCCATTCTCCCCCCCCCTTTTTTTTTGCTATCATATTAAGATTGCTGCTTTTTAGCTATTTTGGTTCATTTGAATCCTTACTAAAAATTAGGAAAAGTAGGTCTATGAAGTCACCATGCTGTCTCTGTATTTCTAAAAACCTGTGGATTAAAATACTTAAAACTATAACTTTATCTGTTGCTTTGTGTAGGGAACTTCATTGTCTGTACTTCCTATCGTGTGTTATTTAGGTGATCAAATCGATATGAATGACATGGGCAGAACATGTGGCATGTATGTGGTAGATGACATATGCATACAGAGTTTTGGTGAGGAAACCTGAAGGAAAGAGACCACTTGGAAGAAGTAGGCGTAGGTGGAAGGATGATATTAAAATGGATCTTCAAAAAGTGGGTTGGGAGTTTTGATTGGTTTAATCTGGGTTATGATAAGGACAAGTGGCTGGCTGTTGTGAACACTAATGAATCTGGATTCCATAAACTGTGGGGAATTTCTTGATAGCTAAATAAGTATTAGCTTATCAAGAGAGCCTCTGTTTTATGGAGTTAGTTTTATGTAAGTGTGAAATGTTATCTCTCAGTAAGGAAAAAGTATGTGGATTCATTAGAGAATTTGAGAATGGGTGCTCAGGATATTATCTTGGACCAAAAAGAGTGATAAAAACAGAAGGATGAAGAGAACTATATAATAAGAAGCTTCTTGATTTGTATTCGTTACCAAATACTGCCGCGGTAATCAGGAAAGATGATTCGGAGGTAAATGTAGCACGCGTACGGGTGTTGAGAAATTAGACAACCTTGGTAGAAACCAAAGGATAAGAGATTATTTCAGACACCTAGGCCTAGATTGGTGGATAGTATGAATATGGATATTAAAGAAATGTGACACGAAGGTGCGAACTGGAGTGCATCAGAATGGGGTCCATTGGTAGTGACCCGTCAGGTTCCAGAAAAAGCGGGGAATTCTGTGACGAACTCAGTGACTGTCACATGCTCCAAGGTGTTAAGCCAGAGATATCAGGTAAATTATAACTTTGAATTTGCGACCTCTGATTTGTTCCTACCCGATCCCTGCATAGACAGCGATATACAGAGTCTGGCGTACCTTCTCTTAACGAGCAAATTAAATTGCATGGTGTGGAGTACAGCTGTGGCCCTTTCGTCTCCCCACGGAACCCGATCGATCCATAGCACTGTGCGAAAGTGTTGATTGCAGTATGCAATATGGCCGTCCCGAAAACTGTAGTTAGGCTGTGGAAATATTTAGCCATTTTTAGATGGGACTTAACCTGCCGAGCCTTGCATATCTTGACGAAGTGTGATACGGACAACGAAGGATGAAACTGTAAAAGCAGAATGTATTTCTGCGAGTTGCCACTGTTCTTATTTTACGTAAGATAAAAAATCGATTATCAATATTTGAAATCGACGTACTGTAGTCTATATTTTCATTCCATACGGCAGGCCCATAGCCGGGGGGAGGGGGGTGCAAGTGGGTGCAATGCGCCCAATGCAAATTTTAGGAATTTGCAGCATATCAAAGACACATGCTGATATCCCCGCTAACAAATTTGCGACACCTTGCCGTATCCACGTGCTGCATTTGTTGAACCGCCGTGGTTGTAAACAACTCGTTCTCAAAAACGTATGTCTATGCAAGATGATGTGTTTTAGAGCGAATAATGTAATTAGAGTGTTGATTTTGTGGCCCTGACAATGGCATTTTTTACACTTACACATGCATAGTATTTACTGTATACACAGTATGTGTAAAAATAGTTCACCCTAGAACAGGAACCAGAAGCTGAGTGGAGGTATAGCTCTACTGTTTCTTTAACCTCGGCGCTAGATGGGGAGGGGGGGGTGGTCAAGGCTATGCCCTGGCCGCTTTACCCCCGGGAATGACCCGGTACCCATTGTATAGGAGGCTGGGTGTGCCCCAGGGCCGGTCTGGACAGGTGACTGTGCAATAGAGCATTATATATGTAATAAACATGTGTATGTATATACACCTGCACTGGAAGCTGCTGCACTCACTGTGTTCATGGTCTGTCTACGGGCCTGCTATACGGCCTTTGGAGGGAGACTGGCCCTAAAACCTGTGGGTCTAGAACAGTCCGGTATCGCCCTGTATTGTAGTTATGCTTGACTCCTAAAATCTGAAGCTGGATATCACGTATTCCGGTCATGATTCGAAACAAGCATCTTCCAATTACAAGTCTAAATGGATATGGTTACACTATGTCATTGTCAATTGTAATGCCTTATTTGGAGGTCATGTCTGTACGGCTGTCTGTGACGAAGTATTAGCACCGAAGCCGTTCGAAGTTTTTAAAATTCTGCGTGGAAGACTTTCACCAAAATTTGGAAAATTCCAGTGTTAAGTCGTGATGCGCTACATTTATTTCACGCAAGGGCATATGCGAGTCTCTTGATGTGTTTTGTTATTTATTTTACGACAGCAAGTCTGCGCCTTGAGTTCGTGTGTACGAGAAGCTTAGCTGGGCTGTGACGCGGAAATCTTGCAACAGTAACGGGGATTGTGCTTACGCTCACGGCTTTCCCGTCTTGGCTGAGGACCCTGATGTGGTCGCACTGAGGACTTCTGTTACCAATTGTGATATGTCCTTTTGCGGGGAAGAAACTTGGCAGCCTGATCTTTTAGATACTGTTACACTGACCAGAGGCCGGCCGCGCGGGTGAGTCCTAAAGAACCAATTACTTTCACTGATAAACATTTATATACATTACCAACACATGCACATAAACTGTGTAAAATTATTATATCCATACACATGAACCGTTCTGTATGTTCACGGATAATTTATGCGTAGACTCAACACAATTTTTCTGCGTGTGTTTGTAATTATAGACGATTACAAGCACAATGCACGGAATGAATGGTATTAAATTTACTTCCACTGATCTTTGTTCAGATTTTGAGACATGTTCTTCATTAAGAGATACCTCCTTTGCTTCTGCAGCGATAGCTATGTCCTTCAGCCAGTATTTTAACCTTCTGTCGAGCAAAATTTTTTGTCTGTTGGCATTTATGTGTATGGGCAGAGCATCAGGCGAGAAGCGTGGTTAATTATTACTAAGCCCTCAGGTTACTGCAGTTTGTTGTGCCCACTGCTGCGGAGGACAGTAGGCACTGAGTCGGTTTTGATGTGTAAACGTGTTGCTATTCCCCTTATATTAATACCCAGTATATTCTAATTAACAGAATTATAAAACACCACAAGTGAGTCTCCCTTCCCTTGACGTGACAACAGTATTCGACAATCAGCTCTTTAATTTCCATTGACACTTCTTTTTCAGCTTCAAGGTTTTCCTTCTGAGACAACATAATTAATATTTACGTTCATAGGATTAAGTATAAGTGTACTTTCCTTCAGGTTTAGTCTAAGCTTTCCAAAAGCATAGAATTGGAAGTCTGTTTGGTTATTTAGTTGTGTATTATCCACTTTCGAGGCTAAGTAGTAATATAGAATGAATAACTGATCAGTTTACGAAATCAAGAGCAGCAGACAGGTGAGAACACTAAAAACGTGAGCCGATGCTGATGCGCCAGGTATAAACCGAAGACGAACTGTCCAGATCAGATTTGTGTAATTACTTGCGCTATCAGCAGCACTGTTTAGAGATGTGAGATTTGGGATGCACGCGGCGAAGGGCATGAAGATTATTCTCCTGTGGGATATGACGCCGTGTATTGTGGTAGAAGTGTGCCGTCGTTGCGGAGAATCCTATATTTTCCATCGTCAGAGTAGGGTAGATACCCTGATCATTGAGGTGGGAGGGTCCTCTGAAATGTCGGTACGCTTATGTCAAACTACACGGCGTCATACCCCAGAAGACAGCAGTCTTGTTAGGTACATTTAACAGTTTATGATAAGCCTGTTTCGATTTGAAGTTGCATGACAAGGCTGCTACGTACTTCTTATGATGGTGTATTCGTCCAGTTTGTCGTCTGCTTGGTCGTGTGAGATTCCTACGTGACAACTTTGTTCTTAGAGTAGCTACCGCGTAGTCTGCTGTGAAATTACATATATAACTTCTGTTTGATTCTATACCTTCTCTTTATCGTATTTGAACTAACCCCGGGTACTTTTAGTTGGCTTCTCCAGGTATACAAGTATCTTCAGGTATTTCCGTCCGACTGCAAAATTTACTAATAATGTACTTGCACGGTTAATATTAATTTCTGCATTTTTCTGGAACTGAACTCATTTTTAGGGGCTTTCAAAAATTTGCAAAAAGCTACTATTTTCATCGTGTCTGTGTGTGTGTGTCTGTTCGTCCGTCTGTCCTTCCGCATAAAACAACTCGACTCGCACTGCACGGATTTTTATGGAATTTGATATTTGAAATTTTTTTCGAAAAAAACTGTAGAGAACATTTAAGTGTCATGAACATCTGACAAGAATAACGATGCAGAACTTTGTACATTTATGATAATATCTCACTCAGCTGTTCTTAGAAAGGTAAATTCTTCAGACAAAAGTTGTAGAGGAACTCAAAGCAAATATTTTATGTTCAAAACGTTTTTCCGAAATTCGTGCCGTTTATTAGATAATGTGGAAAAATACGGTAGAGCCTGACAGGCCGCAGATGACAAAATAATACGGCGTATGCTTTTGCGTGCTGGATAACTAAGGCTATAGACACACACTCGGAATACGTAATACTGTAAGCTGTTCCTCGGAAACACTGGTTTCACGAATGCGCGTCAGTGTTACGTTTATGTGTACTGTGCCTCTATTGTTGTGGGCCCGGTAGCTCAATCGGTATAGCGACTGACTACGAGCTGGGCGGTCCGGAATCGAATCCCGGTGGAGACGAGATTTTCCGCCCTTCCAGACCGGCCCTGGGGCCCACCCAGCCACCTGTACAATGGGTACCGGGTCTTTCCCAGGGGTAAAGTGCGGCCGGGGCGTGCTGCTGACCACTCACTCCCTTCTAGTACTGCGGTCATGGAAGAGTAGAGCTATACCTCTACCCACCCTCTGGGGCTCCACTGATGATAAAAGTGGACTTAAAAAGAAACACGAGAGGGTACAAAAGAAAACTGAACGAAATCATACCAACATGAAACATTACTGTGCATATGCGTTAACACCGCAGGGTATGAGGCAAGAATAACCAGTTGCGTGCAACTATGGTGTTGATACAAGATGTATAGCAATTTGTAAGTTTAAAAGGCCACATGCGAAAATATATACTATGTATGTATGTGTTGGCCGTATGTATATATAAATTGAATCGTACATAAGTTTTTAATGATGGTCACACAAAGACGTGACAGAAACATAGAGATACCATACTTTAATTTTTAAAAGCGTTAAAAAGAAGCTATACGGCTTACTGCAGTATTGCTGTACTCATATACGTTATTCCATTTTATTTTTCGTAATGGAAATATCCTTCTGAAGGTGGCCAGAATTCTAATTGAAACATATGGAGGATATATTAGGTAAATGTTGTTTCACTAACAACAGCTAATATGTTCAGGAGTTTGTTTATTGTATCACATAAGATCTATTCATATAGAAATGAGAAAAGTGAATTATATTTTGCTGTCATTTTAAAAGTTTGAGCCTGTCTGTCAGTACGCGGAAATGAACGGCAGTATGGAAAGCATAAGCACAGCTTAAATAAGGGACCTTTGCCTCTTCATACGACGCACAGGGTTATTGAATCTTTGCTGAATGGAGTATTTAGGGCTGTACAATAAGCCTAAGGCTGTGGTGCATCCGGAGCGTAAGCTGGCGGGCCCTAAGAAGAATAAGAAGAAGGAAAGCATTAGGAAATTAGATACATGCTATCGACGGTGACATCATTCATAGACGAAATTTGCACCCTAAATTCACTTAAGCAGTGTAAGAAATTTGGCTTAGGTAAAGGTTAAGGTGTCTCTGTGCTTAATAGAGCAACACTGCATGGAGACATATTGGCGGGAGGTGTATTTGTAGCTTCACGTGTTATCAGTTATGGCGGTAGGTGTAGGTAAGTTACCAGCCTGTAGCCCCAGCCTCCTTACTGCAGGAATGTGTGTCCGGTACCCATTGGCTAAGCGACTGGGTGGGCTTCAGAGCCCGTCTGAATGCCGTGGAAAAGCGAAAAATCCCTTGTGGCTACCGGCAGCCAGACCCCAATTTCTGCATTGTCCAGTCCGTAGCATAGTACTGCAACTACATCGGATGAACTATTCTGACTCCGCTCACCCCCTTGGACCGATGAAATCCAGTGCAGACAATTACTGGACAGAATTGGGAGCAATGGAGGAAACGCGATCGCTAGTGACGAGGGGGCCCATGGAACCGTGAAATAGTGTCCAAATAGAACAGTTCATATGAGTAAGGGGCATCTGACAAATTCCATTTCTCTTGGGATATTAGGACAGTTCCAAGTAAGTGGCTCAGAGAACGTGTACGGTATCAACTGAAGCAAAATTTGTACGTACTCTTGTACATGGTTTTGAAACCCATTGCTTTGCTGCGAGTCATTCACAGTCTATTGTTCACATTCAGGAGCAAAACCGATAAATGATGTGGTAAGAAATTACATTTAATTTTAATGCTATCTGCCTATATATAGTTAGGTTTACGAAATCATCTCTTTCTTTCAGTATGTTTCCCGTTTAAAACTTTGTGATCACTTTCAGTTTATCTTGTGTACACGTAACATAATAAATACCCAGTTGATAGTTTACTAAATATTGTACTAGTAATGTAAGTTTTCGTATAACGTGCAGTATATGCGTAGTGTCACTATTGCGGGGTCATTCATTTGTTACAACATACGCTTATCGCGTGAACTGTATCCCAAGAAGAGAAGCGTAATTGATCGAAGCATTGATAAAAGTAATCCCATTACAGGCCTGGACAGGCCCAGAGGGTTCCAGGAGGTTGAGGCTCCCAGATTTCATGACAATCGGCACATGAAGGTGGTAAGGTTGTCAGTCGTACGCACCAGCTGCCTTTACCTCCAGAAAATATTCCTGGTACTCATTTCTGTTAGAGGCTGAGTCAACCCCAGGGCCATAGTGCGTCCGGAAGGGTTATGTCAATGAAAGATTCCAATGACACCATCGGGAATCGAACCCGCGACAGTCCGGTTTGTAGCGCAGTGCCTCAACCAACTGCGCCACCGCGTACCTCGGACACATTGATGATGCATGTAGTAAAAACGGTCTCTGACAAACGTATAGGCCTGGGGAGAGTTTTTGAATGGAAAGATGTAATAGTGGAAAATAAACAATTTGAAAACTTTAGACGAGACACAGTGACCTGAGCTTCATGCGTTACCGGACATGTACAAGAATAACTTGTGTTTTATATTATGCAATTTATCCTTATTTGTAATTGAAATGGTGGTAATACTAAAGTGCTTTTTGCAGCAAGATGTAGACCGACTGGCCTTTCACATAGCCGTGTATAATAGTACGTTTGTTGTTCAGAGCTTTATGATTCCAGTGTTAGAACTAACATGATTGTAATTTGTTAGGTACATGTAATGATGCGAGGGTAGTAAAAGAGATAGTGCTCACGATCTCTAAAAAAGCCAACAGTTACAGTATTTTGTTCATAAGTCGGAAATATGGTGAGTGCATGGCAATTTGTGAGATTTCACAAATTCATGCTTTCTATTTTGAGTTTTAAGAATCATGTATTTAATGCCAGATGGTGGTCAGTATTGACCGAAACATGTAGCGTATGTTAACGGGACTAATAAAATTTGTTGTGGTTGACGACATACATTTATCAGTTTTTTAACGTTGTGTTCGCTGAAGGAAAGAGATCAGTTTGGGGACGTAAGCTTATTTGGGAGATAATATTGAAGTAACACGCAATGGAGCAGTGTTCTTCTTGAGAAGCCAGCAGTTCCCCAGCTAGTCAAGAAATTGCCCCGCATTTTATGGAATCCAAGATTCATCACTCTGTCCACAGTAGCCTGTCACTTGACCCTATCCTGAGCCAGATCAGTCCAGTCTATGTCTGGCGCCCTGTGTCTTGAAAATTAATTTTAAAATTTTTCGTCCCATCTACATCTAGGTTTTCCAAGTGGTCTCTTTTCCTCGTGTTTCTCTTCCAAAAATCCTGCATGTACGTCTCCGCTCCCCCGTATATACCACGTGCTCCATCCTTCTCTTCCTTCCTTATTTAATCACCTAAATAATGTTTGGTTAGGAGTACAGATCATAAAGCTCCTCCAGTCCCCTGTCACCTCACCCCTCTTGGGCCCAAATATCTTCCTCAGCAACCTATTCTCACACATCCTGAAACTGTGTTCCTCTTTCAATGTGAGAGACCAAGTTTTACAACCATACAAAACAACAGGCAAAAATAAAATTATCTGTTTTTGTATAGCAAACTGGAAAACAAAAAATCCTTGACCGAATGGTAGCAGCAGGCATACCCTGAGTATTTCAGACTACTTTTAATTTGTTCATGAATATCATTTTGCCTAGGAGTAACTTGGGTAATAACATTGGGGGGAGGGAGAGACAAAATGGATTGTGTGTATTAGGAACTTTAATTTACGAAAGAATCAAGCTCAAAAGATGGGGAAGATTGAACCAGTCCTTAATATACATACACCCCTTTCCCGCACTCTCACCCCACTATTCTTATTTGCCCCTCTTCAACGCAGTAGTAAAAAAAAACTATTCTTAAATAGAAAAAATACGCGAGGGCAAAGAGGGCATTGTCCCTTTGCTCCTCCTCCAAGTTACGCCTTTGCCATTTTGATTGTTAGGAATGTTCCAAAATATTTTAAATTTGTAACACTTTCAAAGCATTTGTTGCCAAATATTAAAATATGTCTTAAATAAACAGGGCATGGTTGTGTGCGGTAGAATCATGTAGTTCAGGATGTGGTCAAGTGGCCGCCTTTTGAAAGACAGTAATTGACCTTCCTTTTACATACAAGGATATATAGTTCTTGACTACCTTGTGACTGTCAACTTTCGGTAAGGGCTTTACTAAGTGCAGTAAATCTGCATTAGAGTTCCACTTTTCCTACTGTTTAAACACAAATAAGAAATAGTTAACCTCGATTGTGCATTTAAAATGCAGCGATTTAGAATTCAGGAAATTACAATACATTGTAATGCATAACCGACGCACGAGAAGAAGTGGCAGCACACATTTAGTGTATAGGACGTGCTATGTCTATATAAAACACAAATTTAATAACATTCACACTCAACAATACAATCCAGTATGTACACATTTCACAAAACAGTATACAAAAGGTCCTTTAGCAACACAGCGTTATTAAAATTGTTTTCAACAGTATCTGAGATTGATACTTGAACTGATATCACAAAACTATTGCACTGATCATGAAACAATATCAAATACTAAGAAAGCTCAAATTTTGGTCGGATGAATGAATATGTACATAATATACATGTGTTACATGACTTTGAAAATTGTAACTTAGTTTAATACGCGGCAATAGTGTGAAAAAAAATAAAAATTCAGGTATAGGTATTTTGGATTGTGAATCCATATACTGTCGCCGGTAAATAAGCAACGTTTTGGAAGAACATGCTGCCTCCATCTTCAGGGCCAAAGTGTATACCCTATGCGTATGATGCTTTATATGAAGATAGGTAGGTTGCAAGGAATGCCCGCCAGAGGTGTCAAGCAGAAAGGACCCGGTGTGGGCACAGGATATGTGAAGATACAAGCTTTCCTTTTCGCTTGCACAAGATTTCTGTAATAGGAGGACAGCATATTTCTCCGAAATGTTGGTACGCACAGTTACAATTACGCGGTGTCAGAAACAGAAGATTTACGCCTGAATATACACGTACACCGGCATGAAAACCTGAAATCTTGAAAGAGAAAAAATGTCTGTATGCAATCGCACAGTCTGTTGAACGACAGAGGCGGGGATTTACTGCACACTGTAGTGCATAGCACGTGAAGTGCCAGCAGCTCGCAGCGTTGCTGTCTCACAGATCTGTCTCACTCTGTCTGTACTACGAACGGTTAGTGACTCAGTCTTGATTCTGTTGTTATCTACATAGAAAATGAAGATTTTAAAAACGGTGTCGTAGCATTAGCCGAAATAGAAGCACTACTTATATGTGGAAGAAAAAGGAGTTGCAGACACCGAAGGAGGATATATTAAATGGTGTTGATTCTTTAAGTACTGAAGATCAGTAACTAGCCTACTAATGTTGGAATGTGTGACACATCCATGTAAATCAGGACTTCAGAGGCAAAAAGAGAATCAAAAGGTTTCAACAGAAACGTACGGGAATGTATCGAAAGATAAGAAAAAAATATATTGCAAAACATAGCTGTTATGTTTTATAAAATTGACTTTTGTTGACTGAAAATTTGAGGAACAAAATGGGGACGGCTGAATTCCGTTGTTTAAGAGGCTGTCTTCAGGTGACAAGGGAAAATGGATGGAGAGATGAAACATTTTGCCTACAGAAGAAGTGGGTGGCACTTTATTGCTGTGACAATAAAATAAACGGGAGCGCGGAGATGGTATTATCATGTTGAAAGAATGGAGGGAGGATTACCGAAATATTTGTTACTCTGGGCAACGCAAGGACGACGAGGAGGAAGAAAAAGAAGAAGATAAAATGTCGGGACAGTTATCAAATTCAGAAGTTCCAATGGAGAAGTAAAGAATGTGCGATTTCCAGGTTTTCTTCAGACATCAAGCACATGATTGAGGTAGGCGATATAACAGATAGCGAGCTTCAGGATTTCTATCTTGGAAAGTTTTTTGTCAGGAGGCAGAGTGGGCAGCAGTTTCCGCAGCTCGGAGAACGCCACGTTGAAGGCCTCCACTCTGATGCGTTCTCTAGTGGCGTGAGCGGTTCGGTACTTCTGTGTCGCTCTGCGACGCCGGCGTCTCTCCTCGCGCGTCAGCGCTCCCATCTCCTTCTCCCTGCGGCGAAAATTAGAACTACAAAATGCACGTCCTATAGAAGTCTCTAAGAATATTCTAGAAGCTTCTAGGGATTGTGACTCTTCTTAATTTTGTAAGTGTGAAGCCTGCCTAAAATATCATTTAAATATTCAGCTCCTACCTAACAGAAGACACGCTGCATGTCGATTAAAAGGCCGATTAAGTTCATGCTCTTAGGCAAATAATCCCTATTTACTGTCAAAATAGTATGAAATCCGTAAGTACACCAGGGCGGAAAAGCATTCATTTTAAATGTTACAGTAGGTGATGTGTGTCTATATAACAACTGTTCTTTGGAGCGCTAATTTTAGTGGATGACTAAGTTACTGAAACATTTTGCTCGCTATCAAAACTGACTCCATGGAAAAGAGTACTCTTGAGAACCTAACAGTCGTCCGGTCAAGAAATTCTTCACATTTCATCGAACCCATATGTCTATTATTCTATCCGCGAAACACATTCCATGGTCCAGGGAGTCAGATTATTTCATTCTTGTTTTGTGGGTGTTATAGGACGCAGGGTAACAGAGTCTCTAGTAGCCGAACCCAAAAGGTTCTCATCACTGCTACCCAAATCAACTGCTGTACCATGTTTGTTACGCCACAGACACAACCAGTGCAATACATACTTTCACTTGATACTACAGTATATGTAGCCATATTCAGCGGGTTTTCAGCTACGTATGTCGACCCCAAGGAGTCACTTTCAGGCTATTGTTTATGTACTTGAACGAAATTGTTTTCATTGCAGTTTGCACAGAGGTATAATATTATTTATAGTATTTATTAAGTAAAGTTATAAGTAAAAATTAAATAACAGTTCATATTAAATCTTATATCCATATCTGCACATCTCCATATTCAATATGCCTACCCATCCTTACACTCGAAAAACGAAAGTAAATCCTGATTGCTTGTGGACTGCATTGAAAACGTGCTATTATTTCATTATTTTAATGTAATGGTCTAACGCTGCTTAGAAGAATCACTCCTCGCTGTTATTGTCTACCCTAATTTTCTGCGCAGTCCTAGCAACAGCGCTACAGCCCAGCGTAATCTATTGTCAGTCTGTTGCCAAGATGCGAGGATAATTTGTAGTAAGTTTGTGTTGTGTAACAATTTAAAACACACATATTGAGATACTGACACTTATTAGATTCTCTCTTGAAATCATCAAACGTTAGGATTTACGTGGTGAAAATCAGGACGCAATAATAGAGTGAACGCTCCAGAAGTGTCGAGATATATGTCCGGACTTGTTTACCTGACAGAATTAGAGTCAATGTACATAATGTATTGTTTACGTATTTCACTCACCAACAAATGCACTATTTATTAACTTGGTTAAAAGTTTAAAATTTACATTAAAATACACAACAATATCTCCCCTGCATGTTTCGGTCTTTAATAACCATCATCAGGGAGCTTTATCTGTGCCTAACTAAAGTTATATTTACGTTAAAACACTCGCTAAAATTACGTCGTTATGTAAATTAGGTGATGTGGCAGCACACGCTGCCACATCACCTAATTTATATAACGACGTAATTTTACTGAGTTTTTTTAACATAAACATAACTTTAGTTAGGTATAGATAAAGCTCCCTGATGGTGGTCATAAAAGACCGAAACATGTAGGAGCGATATTATTGTGTATTTTCATGTAAATTTTAAACTTTTAACCAAGTTAATAAGCAGTACATTTGTTGGTGAGTGAACTGCGTAGATTTCAAAATGCATGTTGCAACGATAAAAAAAATAATGTGTTGTTGTTGAAGCGTTTTACAGTTTTTAATCAGGCACTGAATAAAGGCCAACTATAGAACAATAGTAGTAATAATAATAATAATAATAGTAATATATTTTTTTAATTTGTGAAGTTAATTAATTGTTGTCACAAGTAGCCTGTAGCAGCTTTTTAAAGCGGAGACTTTCTTGAGTGCCTGATATTTGCTCAGGTCTTCAGGAAATGTGTCGGTTTTAATAGAACCCAAAGATTCATTACTGTGAGATCTGTGTTAATCTTGGATATTACGCAGCGTAGATTTGTAATTCCGTACCGATGTTTCAGGACAAACCTATCGGTTCCATCTTCCAAGGGTCCAGAATTTACTCTTGAAGATGGAACCAATAGGTTGTCCCGAAACGTCAGTGCAGAATTACCACTGTACGCTGCGTAATATCCCAGAAAAGCGCAAATCTCATCTGCGTCGCGGCGTAAGCCTGAAATCACTCACTCATTACCGTGTTCAACGCAGCCCGCTACGGTGCCGGAACAAACCAAGTCCACAACTTTACGTCATAGGGTCCACTCCCTGAAGAATCCCATCCGTGCTTAATACCAATTTGTATCGTATACCTAGGTTTTCCGATCAGCATTTACATAAATAAATAAGGAAGATGTTAGTTAAATTTGTCATGGAAACGTGCAAACAGCGGCACCATGTAGTGCACGTACACTCACGCAATTTGTACGAAAGCGCGGGTGGCTTCTATAAAGTCAATAGGAGGTCCGGGTTGACAAGCAACAAGCCTTGACATTTATGTTACACATGTAGCCTACACACCACGGGGCAGCCGTATGCTTAAAGGAAACCGTCAGGCTGTCGATATTGACAGACACGACGCGGGGAGTCTATGAGCATGCTATTTCTAATACACGACTAACACAACTAACTCCATTGATCAGTTTTTGTGGAGCCACTGATACTTACTTAGCTACTCAAAAAATACCTTTCCTTTTTTGTGCAACCCGAAGGTTCATTACCCTGTTCACAATAAACCCCACGAGGTGGCGCAGCTGGTTGAAGCAGGTAGGTCGCGGGTTCGATTCCCGCTGGTGTCATTTGAATTTTTTATTGACACAATTGCACTATGGCCCTGGGGTTGACTCAGCCTCTAACAGAAATGAATACCAGGAATGTTTCCTGGGGTTAAAGGCGGCCGGTACGCAGGGCTGACCACCTTACCACCTTCATGTGCCGATTGTCTTGAAATCTGGGAGTCTCAACCGTCTGGAACTCTCAGAGCCTGTCCAGGCCGGTAATGGCATTGCTTTACCTTTTTACAATAGACCCTACTTGTCCCTTCTCAACCCACACGTATCCCATCTGTACCCTCCCTCAAAATTTTTAAACTCTGTTTTTAACGTTATCTATTTACGTCAAGTCTTTGTAAATGGTTTATTCCCTTCAAGCTTGGCGACTAATATTTTGTGTGTATTGTAAGATTATGCGTTCTGTAGGCCCGCGCATCTCAACCTGTTTGATTTAATCGCCGTACTATCATCAGGTGAAAAAGGTGCAGTTTCTCATTATGCTATTTTCTCCGGCCTCCTGTTATACCCTCTTTACATTTAGGCTACATATTTCCCTCAGAAATAGCATGTCCGTGTGTTAACCTTGTGAAGAACCCATTTCGCCTAAATGACATATAAAAGTTTGTCCGTACCTTACAGCATAACCAGCGGGTTTGTGCTCTTTAGTGAAATTATGGCTCTTCTTTCTGAGACCCATACGAAGCGCGTAAGTACAGTTTGTGGACAAAATTCGGAATGCTTAATGTAAGATCAGGTGGCACATACAATAACAACTGTGTTTAAAGTGTTAAAGTAAAAGTTACAGCCATATAAAATAGTGGCTCGTTGCAGGCCCACGTAGCAACTTAGGCCTAAGTTCTACCTCGATTTACTTCTCCGGCATATAGGCTATACGTTACGTGAATTGTACCTTTTTTTAAAACTTTTCTTTATGCTCTTCGTTTCGGTGTGTACACGTAAATGATGTTTTTAATTGCACGAAATTTACTCGCCTTGAAATCGAGTATACGCGGTTTCGTTGTACGCTCCGTGCCTGATTGTTATACCCCACTAATTTTGCACAGTTAGATTACTTGGCTGTGGTCTAGTGGTCAGAGTTTCTGGCTACAGATACAGAGGTCCCGGGTTCGATCCCCGGCGCTCCCAGATTTTCTGAGTAGTAGTGGGTCTGGAACGGGGTCCACTCAGCCTCGTGAGGTCAATTGAGGAGCTACTTGAATGAAAAAGTAGCGGTTCCAGGTCTAGAAAACAGAGATTAACGGCTGTGGGGACCCGTTGCGCTGACCACGTGACACCCCTCTATCCGCAAAAGTTGGCACTAACTTCGCCGACCGGCGGCGGCC